>Ga0209652_1000037_pt1 | contig 105685 bp, 98 predicted proteins | sample SaaInl74LU_5_DNA_FD_184641 | JGI IMG/M metagenome (GOLD analysis project Ga0209652, IMG submission 184641) | Marine microbial communities from expanding oxygen minimum zones in the Saanich Inlet - ESP_74LU_5_DNA (SPAdes) (version 2) | ecosystem: Environmental > Aquatic > Marine > Intertidal...
AAAAATTATTAATCAAAATCAGGCTATGTCAAGAGTTTGTGAGCTTACAGGAAAAAAAGCAATGGTGGGGAACAATGTGTCTCACGCCATGAACAAGACGAAGCGTAAATTCCACGCGAATTTGTTTAATAAGCGTTTTTTCATTCCTGAAGAGGATGCATGGATCACTTTAAGAGTGTCTACATCTGCAATTAAGAATATCAACAAAAAAGGAATTTCTGCAGTTATCAAAGAAGCCCGAGCAAAAGGCTTTTTAAACCGATAATTGCGTCACTTATAAAGGCGATTCAAAATGGCTAAAAAAGGAAATAGAGTTCAGGTCATCCTAGAATGTACAGAGCACAAAGAGAGTGGGAAACCCGGAACTTCGCGTTACGTGACCACCAAAAATAAAAAGAACACACCAGACCGCATGGAGTTGAAGAAATTCAATTCTATTTTAAAGCGTATGACGGTACATAAAGAAATTAAATAATATAGAGTCATGGCAAAGAAATCAGTCGCCTCCCTTCAAACAGGATCAAAACGTTTAACCAAAGCCATCAAAATGGTAAAGTCACCAAAATCTGGCGCTTACACTTTTGTTGAAAGCATTATGACGCCCGAGGCAGTCGACGGTTGGTTGAACAAGTAATTATTACTTAAAAAAATTAAAAAAAGCCACTTTATTTGAAGTGGCTTTTTTTTTGACCCCATCGGATTTGCAAAGCCCAATAAGAGGGCTTAATTTTGACTCGGTCAAATGGCGTGTCACAGAGCAGTCGCGACCGGAATTAAATAAGGACATGGGTATATTTAAAAATATATTTTCCAAGGAAAAAAAAGAGCACCTCGACAAGGGGCTAGCGGTTTCCAAACAAACATTTTTTGACAAACTGTCCAAGGCAGTTGTTGGAAAAAGTAAAGTGGATGATGCCGTCTTGGATGATCTCGAACAAGTCCTCATTTCTAGTGATGTGGGTGTCAATACCACGATTAAAATCATCGAACGTATTCAAGCCCGTGTGGCCCGTGATAAGTATTTAGGGGCTAACGAACTCCAAGTCTTATTGCGTGAAGAGATTGCCGGTTTACTGAGTGAAACGGCGCATGCCCCAACCGGTTTTGCGGCAATGGATACCACGGACAAACCATATGTGATTATGGTTGTTGGGGTCAATGGTGTGGGTAAGACCACGACCATAGGAAAGCTAACGGCCCAATTCAAAGCCCAAGGACTTAAGGTCGTTTTGGGCGCCGCTGATACCTTTAGAGCTGCGGCTATCGATCAATTACAAATTTGGGCCGACCGAAACGATGTGCCTTTGGTCAAACAAAAAATGGGCAGCGATCCGGCGAGTGTTGCTTATGAGACTTTAGAATACGCTATAAAACACCAGGCTGACGTGGTTCTCATTGATACCGCAGGTCGTCTTCATAACAAAGTTAACCTCATGAATGAGTTGACCAAGGTCAAACGCGTGATGGACAAAGTAGTGCCCAATGCACCACACGAGGTCATGCTCGTCTTAGACGGTTCAACTGGGCAGAATGCTTTTGAACAAGCCAAACAATTTACAGCGGCTACAGAGGTGACGACTCTGACCATAACCAAATTAGACGGCACAGCCAAAGGCGGTGTGGTCATTGGGATCAGTGATCAATTTCAAATACCGGTCAAATATATCGGTGTAGGTGAGGGGATCAATGACCTTCAAGTTTTTGATAAATTAGAATTTGTCGATTCCTTTTTTAATTAAGCTCACGAGCTATTCACTTAATCACGCCCAGAGGCGAAGCACCCTAATATGCGTACAAAGCAGTTAAATAAAAATAAGATCAACGTCATCACCTTGGGCTGTTCCAAAAACGTCTACGATAGTGAAGTGTTGATGGGGCAACTCAAAGCCAATAACCAAGAAGTGGTTCATGAACAAGAGGGTAATGTGGTCGTGATCAATACGTGCGGGTTTATAGACAATGCCAAGGAAGAAAGTGTCAATACCATCTTGGAGTACGTGCAAAAAAAACAGGCAGGTGAGATCGATAAAGTATTTGTGACGGGCTGCTTGTCAGAACGCTATAAGCCGGATCTACAGAAAGAAATTCCCGATGTTGATGCCTTTTTTGGCACCACAGAGCTCCCAAATCTCCTTAAAGCCCTAGGTGCTGACTATAAACAAGAATTGATTGGCGAGCGCCTGATCACTACGCCCAAAAACTATGCGTACCTCAAGATCGCAGAAGGTTGTGATCGACCATGCTCGTTTTGTGCGATACCACTGATGCGTGGAAAACACAAAAGCACGCCTATCGAACATTTAGTTATAGAAGCCAAGAAACTCGCTGCAAGCGGGGTCAAGGAGCTGATTTTGATTGCACAAGATTTGACCTATTATGGCTTAGACATCTATAAGAAAAGAGCACTGAGAGAACTCTTGGAGGCCCTGGTTGCTGTCGAAGGCGTCGAATGGATCAGATTGCACTATGCCTTTCCAACGGGATTCCCCATGGAAGTTTTAGACTTCATGCGGGATGAGCCAAAAATTTGTAATTATATTGATATTCCCTTACAACACATCTCGGACAATATTCTCAAGTCCATGCGTCGGGGTACCACACAGGCCAAAACCACGAAGCTCCTCCAGGACTTTCGGGCATATGTGCCCGATATGACGATTCGAACCACGCTAATTGTGGGCTATCCAGGCGAGACCGAAGAAGATTTCCAGACCTTATTGCAATGGGTCAAAGACATGCGCTTCGAACGCTTGGGCTGTTTTACCTATTCCCACGAAGAGAATACACATGCGTTTCATTTGGTCGATGATGTCCCTGAAGAGGTCAAAATGGATCGGGCCAATGCGATCATGGAAGTGCAGTCCCAAATTTCATGGGAGTTGAATCAGGCCAAAATTGGTAAAGTTTTCCGTGTGGTCATTGATCGTAAAGAAGGCAAGCACTATATTGGCCGCACTGAATACGACAGTCCAGATGTGGACAATGAAGTTTTAATTCCTGCGGATCAGGGTTACTTAAGAACTGGCGACTTTTACCAAGTCATGGTCAATGATGCCGCTGATTTTGATTTATACGCCGAGGTCCATCATGTTTAGAAACAGGAGTCTTTTGTGGGGTGTAACCATTTGCATGGCGCTTTGTCTTGTGGGTTGTCTCGACGGACAGAAGCAGGATCGGCAAGAACCCGAAATGAATCTTTTAAAGGGTCCATGGTCAGAGATGAGTCAGGCTGCAATGCCACGCTTGTTTAGCGATGGTTCCGTATTATACACTACCTGGGTAAGTGCTCAAGGGCCGGAGTCGACTTTGTTCTTAAGCCAATATCAACAGGGATCTTGGTCTGCTGCTGAAGCCATTCAAAGTGGGGATAACTGGTTTGTTAATTGGGCCGACTTTCCACAAGTAGCCGTCAATAACGGAGCGATATTTACTACTTACCTCGAGAAATCAGCGGGCACAACCTATGCCTATGATATCCGGTATAATGTCTTTAATTCCAAAACGCAATTGTGGGTTAAGGGTCTGAAACTGCATCGGGACACGACAAAAACGGAACATGGTTTTGTGAGTGTTCGTCCTTATGGTGATGGCTTTTTGGCTGCATGGCTTGACGGCCGCGAAACCACGGGCAATCACCAAGGAGCGATGACAATTAGAGCAGCAAAGATTGCCGAAGACGCTACCCTTGGGGAAGAAATGATTTTGGACGAGCGCGTATGCGATTGTTGCCAAACGGCCTTGGTGACTGGAGATAACCAAGAGGTTATGGTGGTTTATCGCGACCGTAGCCAAGAAGAAATTAGAGACATCTCTGTGGTGTCCATGACCGATCAAAAGGATTGGACTGTGCCCATTTCTGTAGGTGTAGATGACTGGAAAATTGCCGGTTGTCCGGTCAATGGTCCAGCAATAGATAGCTATAAAGGCCACTCAGCGGTGGCTTGGTTCAGTGCTCCGAATGAAGAAGCTCAAGTTAAAGTCGCCTTCGCTCAAGGCTATCAGGGTCAGTTTGGTCCCGCAATCCGCATGGATTCGGGTAATGCCACGGGTCGTGTGAATGTGGTCATGCTCAACGAAACTGAGGCTGCAGTCTTATGGATGGAACCCCAAGGCGAAAAAGAACTTTTGAGGTTGCAGAAGGTATCTGACTCAGGCCAGAAGGGCAAAATGGTAACGATCGCCGAAACATCGGCTGATCGTGCAAGTGGTTTTCCTCAATTGGCCCGTGTCCACGATCGCTTGTTTGTAGCCTATACCCTGAATCAGGAAAACGCTTCTATGTTTTACATGACGTCGATTGACCTAGCAGAACTCTAGTATGAACTTTAGGGATGCATCGGTATTGATCATCGGGCATACTGTTCCTGAGCCTCAGACAACCGCTGCAGGCGTGAGGATGATGGCGCTTATTTCATTTTTTAAAAGCCGTCATGCGGTGATTCATTTCGCGACCGCTGCGGCCAATTCTGACTATGCCGTGGACCTTTCACAACAGGGGATCCATTGCCACCAGTTGATCCTAAATGACGATCACGTCACTTCGCTTTTGGACCAGTGCCGTCCCAACATAGTGGTTTTCGACCGCTTCATGACCGAAGAGCAATATGGATGGCGCGTAAGAGCCCACAGTCCCAATACGGTAACTATTTTGGATACAGAGGACTTACATGGCCTGCGCAAAGCGCGTCAATTCGCTCATGAGCATACCCTGCCCTTGGATGTCTATAGTGATGTCACCAAACGCGAATTGGCCAGTATTTGGCGTTGTGATGTCTCTTTGATTATATCCAAATTTGAATACACCTGGCTTCAGGAAACTTTTGGGGTGCCCCAGACGCTGCTGTTCTATTGGCCGTTGGTTTTTGATATGGCCAATCAGGATGCTCACGATCAGGAGCAGACCCAAGATTTTATCTGTATCGGCAATTTGAATCACGCCCCAAATTTAGACGCTATGTCATGGCTTATTAGTGATATCTGGCCTAAAATTGAAGCTCATTTACCTGGGGTGAAGTTACATATCTACGGGGCCTATGGCCGTGATATGCAGCAACGACAATGGCAAAAGACCAAAGGAGTTTTGGTCCATGGGTGGGCTCCGGATATTGTGCCAGCCATGATCCAAGCGCGCGTTAATTTGGCGCCATTGCGTTTTGGCGCGGGTCTTAAAGGAAAAATACTCCAGGCACTACAGCTCGGACTGCCCACGGTAACAACTCTTATCGGTGCTGAGGGTATCGCCCAAGAGGGTACAAAGGCCCTTTTGATTGCAGAAAATGAAATCGATTTGGTCCAAAAGGCCGTAGCACTTTATACCGATGCCCCAATGTGGAAAGCCCAGCAAGATCAGGGTAAGTACTTGATCACTAACTCATTTTCTTCGGCATATTTTAACGCTGCTTTTGTGTTGTTTTTAGAGCCTATAATGCAAGATTTAAGCATCCATAGGCAACGCCATTTTATGGGGCAAGTTTTGCAGCACCAGAGCCTATACGCCAGCAAGTATCTCGGGCGTTGGCTCACCCTAAAAGCAGAATTTGGAGCATAAAAAAAGAACCCATTTTGGGTTCTTTTTTTATGCATATTCTAGCAGCTTAATCCAAAATAAAAACGTGGGCATTGACAAAGAAGAGGCTATTGACAAAAAATTGTTTGCCATGTTCCCAGAAGGAGCGGAACATGACGTCGTCTGACAAATAAACCATGCTGCCCTGACCCATAGGGAATTCCCCAAAAATCAAACTATCGGTCAAGCCATCTTTTGCTTCCGGGCCTGAAAAACCAGAAACCGATTGCGCCGGACCCTCAAAATAACCCACATTGTAGCCTTGGCTCAGGCGTTGATAAGCCTTGTTGCCTTGCTTTAAGCTGTAATAAGTTTCGGGATAGCCGAAGGCCATAGGGTGTGAATTGTCCAGATGTACCTTATAGATACTACCGGTTATCATGTCCTTAACGCCATCGCGTTCTCTCTGGCTATAGGGAACCATGTTGGCAACGTTATCCTGATCTGCAGTATCTTTTTCGACGCTCTTGAGGCCAAATCCATCTTGGTCTGCAAACGCACTTAAGGCGCGGTCCATGGCAATTATTTTACCGCCTTCGCGCACCCATGTTTTGAGGGCACTCATGGTGTCGCCTTGGGTCAAATCACGATACCACCCACTGGGCATAACCAATACATCAAAATTGCGCAATTGATCTACGTTGAATGAACCGGTGTTTAAGGGGGTAAACGGGTACTTCAGTTCTTGCTCCATAAAGTACCAAAGGGTTCCATAACTGAGGGATGAAACCCCTTCGCCCTTGAGTATGGCGATGCGTTGTTTGTTGATGATCTTGATGTCTGTAGATCCAAAATCAATTCCGTTGTCGCTAAATCCACTCGAAACCGCAACGATTGACCGCTGATGTGTGTTGGCTAAGGTGGTTACCGTCTGGGTGAAGTTTTGGTTTGTGCGGTTGTCACTTTTGGTAATGACTAAGCTCCCCGGGTCATAGCTTTTACCTGCAAAACGTAGTGGTTTTTCAGAAAAACGCACCTTGATTTCGCCTTGAAGTAAAGCACTCAAGAAAGCACCATCCGCGAGGTCGTTCCAGGGCATGATGTAGCCTGCAATGGATGATGCCGCTACGGTTTGTTGTTCCTTAAAAGTCGCGGCACTACCGCCAAGGGCTACCGTTTTATCGGTCACCACACAGTCCAAGCCAAAGGCATATGGCAGACTCCATGCTGTAATGTCGTAAGTAAGGGGCTCTTCGAGTTCCGCGTCAGCTTCGAAAAGAACTTTAACCAATGTCCCTTTAGGCTGATTGGTTGATACGACCAGACCCCCATGAGTAGCCATAGAGCCATTAGATTGTGTTTGGTAGGACCATCCTTTAACCTCTTTGGTATTGGTGAATCCATAACGGATATCATGAAGGTCTAGCAATTGGGTAAGCGCCTTTATTTTGTCTTGGTTTCCTGTCAATACAAATGTTTGCTGTGGCAAATCTTTGCGGTCAAAGAAGTCACGGAATTCACTATTGAGTTTGCTAGCGTTTTGTGAAGAAATTTCTACAGTCGCTAATCCTGTTGTGGTGTGGTGTGCCACTCGGTCGACTAAAGTGAGTTCATAACCCTCGTCTGTTGTGATGCCAAGCCCACCTCTTCCGTTACCTGCTTGCTCATAAGTCATGCCGATAGCACCCGTAAAAGTGGGATAGGTGTCACCATAGCTGGGGTAGAGTAAATCAAAAAATTGACGGGTGAAATACAGCCAACCTTCTTGATCAAAATAACGAGCGTTGTTTTGACCAATCTGTGTTTGAAATGCTTTTTGCCATGGCGTGATCACTTCATGAAATGGCGCTGCTGCTGGAGCAAAATAATAAGGCTCATTGATGCCTTGTTCATGAAAATCGACATGTACATGAGGAAGCCACTGGTTGTATAAAGCGATGCGCTGTTGGCTCTCGACTTGTTTGGCCCAAGCCCAGTCGCGATTCAAATCAAATAGGTAGTGGTTCGGACGCCCACCAGGCCAAGGTTCGTTGTGCTCATCAGCCATTTGACTCGGGTTATAAGGGGTGGCACGGACTTGATTGTACCAATTAGCATAGCGATCTCGGCCATCTGGATTCACGCAAGGGTCCATGATGACTACCGTGTTTTGAAGCCAATCTTTATGGTTGGTGATGAGTTCATAAGCGGTTTGCATGGCGGCTTCCATACTCGAAGCCTCATTACCATGGACATTATAGCTGAGCCAAACCAGGGCGATGTCCAAATCGGCATAACCTTCTTTAAGGCCAGCTTGGGTTAGGTTTTGCATTTTTATAGTCTCTATGCGGGCGAGGTTTTCGGGTGTCGAAATAACAGCATAGGTGAGTGGTCGTCGTTCGTTGGTGGTGCCATATTGTTGGTAAGTGACCCATTCGGACTGCTCAGACAGATAGGTAAAATAGTTGACCATCGTGCCGTGGCGCGAAAATTCAGTACCTATGGTATAGCCCAAAAATTCACTTGGCGTGTTGACTTGACCCCACAAAGTGGCTTGGCAAAGGAGTAATCCAAAAATAAAAAGTCGATTCATATGGAGTGGTTTTTATTGAATGTTAAATATAACAATAAGTCAAGTATTGGGAACAAACCAATAACTTTATTGCCAAGACAACGAATCTATGTATTTTTGTGCTGTCTCGAGGTATGAGTTATGGATCCACAAAAGATTTCTTACGCTAAAACCAATCAATTTTCGGATTTGATCTGTGACTTTCTGGCCCAAAAGGAAGCGCTGACTCCTTTTTATCATCGTTTTCCTTATTTGGATGAATTTAAAGGGCAGATACAGGACAAAGGCAAAAGCTTTTCCATGGAGCAGCGAGCGATACTGGTGCAGCAGCTTCAAAAGCAATATAGGGACCTTGCCATTAGTGCGCAAACCCAGTCAAATATCGACGCGCTGGCCCAAAAAACAACCTTTACAATCACTACAGGACACCAGCTCAATTTATTCACCGGGCCGTTGTACTTTTTGTATAAGATTATTGACGTCATTAATCTGGCCAAGCAACTGTCCGAGCGTTATCCGGAACACACTTTTGTGCCCGTGTATTGGATGGCGAGCGAAGACCATGATTTTGACGAGATCAATCATTTTCGCTTTTTTGAACAGACCTACGCTTGGGATGCACCCCATGGAGGCCCTGTAGGGCGTCTTCCGACCAATAATATTGCTCCATTGTTTGATCCGTTGTCGCATCAGTGGGCCGGACATCCCTATGGCGCCCAATTATTAGACTGGTTCAAAACTGCCTATCAAAAAGAAACGCTCTCAGAGGCCACAAGAACTCTGGCCAATGCTCTTTTTAAGGAAGATGGATTGGTCGTGCTCGATGGAGATGACGCGTTACTCAAAAAGGCCTTTGTGCCGATAGCAAAAGCAGAATTAACGCAACAGGCTTGTGCTAAAGCCATCAACAAAACCACGCAGTCATTGACCGACTTGGGTTATCACAAGCAGGTGCACCCGCGGGAGATTAATTTGTTTTACTGTCAGGGCCAAACGCGCGGCCGTATCATCGCTCAGGACAATGGCTTTGTCGTGGATGGGAGCAAGCAAGAGTTTGAGACCCAGGCCCTGTTGGACCATATTGATGCGCACCCTGAGTGTATTTCTCCAAACGCTTTACTGCGCCCTGTTTATCAAGAGTTGATTTTGCCCAACTTGGCCTATGTTGGTGGTGGGGGTGAATTGGCCTATTGGCTTCAGCTCCGCGGTTGTTTTGATCTTCTGGAGCTGGATTTTCCGATGCTGGTCCTGAGGACTTCCGTGTTGTTAGTGTCTGAAAAAGTGCATCATAAATTGGCTCAGATGGACATCACCGTGGCCGAGCTATTTGCCAATGAGCAAGAACTCAGTAAAACTTTTATCCAAAAAACAACGGCAACACCTATAGATTTTTCACCACAACGTGCCGCTCTAAAGGGCCAATTTAAGGGGCTTTATGACTTGGCCAAAACAACCGACGCTTCTTTTATTGGGGCCGTCGCGGCTCAAGAAAAAAAACAGCTCAACGGTTTAGATTATCTCGAAAAACGATTGCTTAGGGCCCAAAAGCGCAAGCATAAAGCGCAACTGGAACGCTTGATGGTTTTGCGTCAAGAATTGTTTCCAGGCGGTAATTTGCAGGAGCGAACCCATAATATGGCTCAATGGTATTTCAGTTATGGTCCCGATATTGTAGGGCAACTTAAAATGCAGATCAAACCCTTAGATTTTGAATTCCATATTTTGACAATTTAATTAAGAAAAAAGGGCCATCCAATAAAACCAAAACTAAAAAAGAAGTTATTTTTGACCATGCAGAACAATGTCCTTATTCTTGATTTCGGGTCCCAATATACCCAGTTGATTGCCCGTCGTGTGCGTGAGCAAAATATTTATTGTGAGATCCATCCGTTCCATAATATTCCAGAAGATTTAAGTTCTTTTAAGGCGGTGATCCTTTCGGGTAGTCCTTTTTCGGTGCGTGCCGATGATGCGCCGCATCCAGATCTTTCTCAAATAAAAGGAAAGCTTCCCTTGCTGGCGGTATGTTATGGGGCACAATACTTGGCTCATTTTAACGGGGGCTTGGTTAGCCCGAGTGCGCTAAGGGAGTATGGTCGTGCCAAATTATCCATCATAGCAAAGGATTCGGTTTTGTTTAAGGGGATTACTGATGGCTCACAGGTTTGGATGAGCCATAGCGATACCATTGCTGAATTACCCGCTGGTGGTGTGCGACTGGCCAGTACTGAAGATGTGGCCAATGCAGCCTATTGCATCGCGGGAGAAGATACTTATGCGATTCAATTTCATCCTGAAGTATATCACAGTACGGATGGCGCTCAATTACTCAAAAATTTTCTGATTGATATTGCCCAGATCAATCCAACCTGGACCCCTGCAGCCTTTGTCCAAACCGTAGTGCAAGATCTTAAAGACCAACTCGGCCAAGATCGTGTGGTTTTGGGCCTGAGTGGTGGCGTAGATTCTACGGTTGCGGCAGTGCTTTTGCACAAAGCCATTGGACCCAACCTCTACTGTATCTTTGTAAACAATGGCCTGCTGCGCAAAAATGAATTTTCGAGTGTCTTGGACCAATATAAGGACATGGGGCTTAATGTCAAAGGCGTTGATGCCTCGCCGCAATTCATGACGGCACTTAGCGGTTTATCTGATCCTGAAGCCAAGCGCAAAGCCATTGGTTCGGCCTTTATTGATGTTTTTGATCAAGAGGCTCATCTTGTGGAAGAGGTACATTGGTTAGCACAAGGAACAATTTATCCTGATGTGATTGAGAGTGTGTCGGTCAATGGTCCATCGGTAACCATCAAGTCGCATCATAATGTGGGTGGTTTGCCTGATTTCATGAAACTTAAAATTGTAGAGCCCTTACGGATGTTGTTTAAAGACGAGGTGAGACGCGTCGGAGCGCAACTCGGTATCGCTGCAGAACTCCTGGGCAGACATCCTTTTCCAGGGCCTGGTTTGGCGATCCGCATACTCGGTGACATTACTCCAGAAAAGGTGCAAATTCTCCAGGAAGTTGATGCCATTTTTATCGACGGCTTACGGAAGTGGGATTTATACGACAAAGTTTGGCAGGCTGGCGCTATTTTATTGCCGGTGCAAAGTGTGGGTGTTATGGGTGACGAACGAACCTACGAAAAGGTAGTTGCGTTGCGCGCCGTAGAGAGTACAGATGGAATGACGGCTGATTGGGTCAATTTACCTTATGAATTTTTGCAAGAGACCTCGAACCTCATCATCAACCGTGTGAAGGGCGTCAATCGTGTGGTCTATGATATCAGTTCAAAACCCCCGGCAACCATAGAGTGGGAGTAGCAGATTAGCTGTAGAAATTTTTATGAGAAAAATGCGTTGGATATATATGGTGTTAGGTTTAGGGCTTTTTTTAAGTCCTCTCACAAGCCATGCCCAAGGGTCTTATGAAATTTACCACGTTGCACCAGGGGTTACAATAGAGCAGGTCTTAAAAGAATCCGGCATGTCTTATGCCGAATTGATCGCGATCAATCCAGAGGCCCAAACCAATTTTTCAGATGGATTAGCCTTGGTAGTTGCCTTGCCAAAAGGGATTCCGCGTGTATTTCGAACGCACAAAGTAAAGAAGAGAGAAACCCTATTTGGTATCGCCAAAAAATATGGCATTTCTATTATTGACCTTAAAACGCACAACGAATTTTTGCTCATGCGCGGTATTGTCAAAGGGGATCAGTTGTCTGTTTTAGTGCCAAAGCCGCTGCCCTCTGAGCAAGAAATGCAAGCACTGCGTAGTAATTTTTCCAACCTTGTGGTCCAAAGTCATAGTGCCCGTCCAAAGGAAACCTTAACGGGAATTGCGCGGCTTTATGGATTGACGCTTGCCGAAATACGCATTTTAAATCCGGGGATTTCTGACACCCTTGCCATAGGACAATCATTACAGGTCAAGAAAGTTGCCGTGGCCACTAGTGCTGTTTTGGATCAGGATTATTTTTATTACCAAGTGCTTCCGCGAGAAGGATTTTTTCGTTTGAAGCAAAAGTTAGGGATCACCAAGGAACAGATTGTTGCCCTTAATCCCTATGCTCAAGAGGGGTTAAAATTGGGTATGATTTTGAAAATACCAAATGCATTTGTGCCCAATAATGCATTGGATCCCGATAGCGTCGATCTCAGAGATTTTGTTCGTGATTCGTCAGCGCACCGAATAAGTGTGCTGTTGCCCTTTCAGCTGACCGGATTTGTTCCGGATTCATTGCATCTCAATGAGCAACTACTGCAAGACAATAAAACGATCCGGGTTGCTTTGGATTTTTATAGTGGTGTGCTTATGGCAGCTGAAGAGGCCAAGGCCTACGGTATTTCTGTTGCGCTAGATGTCTATGACACCCAGGGGAAGCCCGAAGTTGTGCGTGAACTTTTGGCCACATCTGATCTAGGTCAAAGTGACGCTGTCATTGGTCCGCTTTTGAGCGCCAATGTGGTATTGGTCGCCAACGCGCTGGCAGGGTCTTCGGTGCCTGTTATTTCGCCGCTCAGCAATCGTTCTGTCCGTTCTTCCCAAAATGTTGTAGAAACCCTTCCAAAAGACGAGGTCTTGGAACGCCATATGATAGATTATCTGTTAGAACATCACCAGGGCAAGCAGATCCTCTATATTGGAGACGAAACAGCCTCGGCCAAAACACTTTTACTGCATCAATTACCCAATACCAAGGTGCTGCATCCCCAAGAGCAGGGATTTATTCGCCCCGAAGATATCTTAGAAAAACTCTCTGAAACCAAAGAAAATTGGGTCGTTTTGTCGTCAAAAAACCCTGTCATCCTCAGCAGTGTGATTGGGGTGCTCAATGGGATGACTTATTACCAGAATCAGTTGTCCGCAAAAGAAGACAAAAAACAAGAGGATGTTGAGGAGCCTGCCAAGCACTACTTGGTCCGCTTGTTTACTACAGATAAAAATGCCGCGTTCGATTTTGACGATATCACCAATCTGAATTTAGCAAACTTGAATTTTACGTTCCCCTCGGTGAGTAAGCCTTATGCCTTGAGTGATGAAGAAAATCCTTTTTTGACTGCCTACAAAGCAGCCTATGGCATATATCCGAACCGTTTTGCCGTAAGAGGATATGACGTGACGCTCGATGTGCTATTACGTCTGTCTCAAGCGTCTGGCGACTTATTTAAGGAACTACAGGCCGATTCAGAAACTGAGTATATCGAAAATAAATTCCGCTACCAGAAGAATAATCAAGGTAGTTTTGTGAATCAGGCGTTTTATTTGCTCCGCATAAACGCGGATCTAGAAATGGTCGTGGTCAATGGGCTAGATGTGGTGCTTGAGCGTCCCAAAAGATCAAAACAACCAAAAAAATGAGTACAGCAATAGTTACCTATATCGGTGGTTTACGAACCCAAAATAAGCATCTAAAATCCGGAGCGACCTACACCACGGACGCTCCCTTGGACAACCATGGTTTGGGTCAAGCATTTTCACCAACTGATACTATGGCCACAGCTTTGGCTAACTGCATGTTGACGACCATGGCGATCAAATGCGCGTCAAAGGGCATAGCCTTCGAAAACGCTTGGGCTGAGGTAACCAAAATCATGCAAGACACGCCCAGACGTATTGGCCAAATTATTGTGGTGCTTCATCTGTCTTCGGCCTATGATCAAAAGACAAGGGTTCTCTTGGAGCGCATCGCCCAACATTGCCCGGTTGGATTAAGCATTCATCCAGAGGTGCTCATCGAAACATCATTTGTCTACCAGGAGATCGCCAGCCATGATCTTCTCTAAAACGCACCTTGTCGTGTTGGCTAATTATAAAATGCCATTCGGGCGTTATAAAGGGCAGCGTCTTTTGTTTTTGCCCGAAGCATACTTTGTTTGGTTTGCACAAAAAGGTTGGCCACAAGGAACCCTCGGAAATTATATGAGGGAGATGTATGAGCTCAAATCTCAGGGTCTCGAGGATTTATTGCGCCCATTAGTAGAGCGATAAAACATCATTTAAAGCACTTATCCAATCGCAATTGAGCGGGCAACGTCACTTGAGATAAATAAAACGCCAATCTGTTTATTCTTTATAGAGAAATTCATTGGGAGCTAGGCAATTATCTTTTATCTTTGAATCCCGTATAGGTAATACCAATCAACACTTTATGAATACAACAAAGTACATCTTCGTTACGGGCGGGGTTTCATCTTCATTAGGAAAAGGCATCATCGCAGCGTCATTGGCTAAACTGCTCCAGGCTAGAGGTTTTGTTGTCACCATCCAAAAATTAGACCCCTATATTAATGTTGATCCCGGCACGCTAAATCCATACGAACACGGTGAATGCTATGTGACTGATGACGGTGCAGAAACTGATTTGGACTTAGGCCATTACGAACGATTTTTGAACCGACCGACCTCTCAAGCGAACAATGTCACAACCGGACGCATTTATCAAAGCGTTATTGACAAGGAGCGCCGGGGCGAGTTTTTAGGGAAAACGGTGCAAGTCGTGCCACACATTACCAATGAAATAAAAGAACGCATTCAGCATTTAGGCCGAACAGGCGCCTTTGATATCGTGATTACCGAAATCGGAGGAACCGTAGGCGACATTGAATCTCTACCTTACATTGAGGCTGTGCGACAGCTCAAATGGGAGTTGGGTTCTCACAATAGTTTATTTATTCACTTGACCTTGGTGCCTTATTTGGCCGCGGCAGGTGAACTCAAAACCAAACCCACACAGCATTCGGTAAAAACCCTCATGGAGAGTGGTATTCAGGCCGACATTTTGGTTTGTCGTACCGAACATGAACTGAGCGAAGACCTGCGGGTGAAGCTAGCCTTGTTCTGTAACGTGCAAAAGGAAGCGGTGATGCAATCTATTGACGCGGCCACCATCTATGATGTGCCGAACCTCATGCTCGAAGAAGGACTCGACCGAATTACACTCAAAAAATTAAGATTAGAAGCCAAACAAGAGCTGAATCTCATTCAGTGGAATGAGTTTTTATCACGCCATAAAAATCCGAAAGCTCATGTAAAAATTGGCTTAATCGGGAAGTATGTTGAGCTTCAGGATAGTTATAAATCTATCGTGGAGTCTTTCATACATGCTGGTGCGGTCAACGAAGTCAAAGTTGAGGTTGTTTCGATACATTCTGAGCACTTGACGCCTGCTAATGTAGGAACTTCACTTAAAGGCCTAGATGGTATCCTTGTGGCTCCTGGATTTGGCGAGCGCGGGATCGAGGGTAAAATTGCCGCGGTGCATTATGCCCGGACTCAGAAGCTGCCTTTTCTCGGTATCTGCTTAGGCATGCAAATGGCTGTTATTGAATACGCCCGACACGAATTAGGACTCAGCGGTGCCAACAGTACCGAAATGGACCCAGGGACTTCTGATCCGGTCATTGACCTGATGGAGGAGCAAAAAAATATTACCAACAAAGGAGGCACCATGCGTCTTGGCGCTTGGACTTGTGATTTGGTGCCCGATAGTATCGTCGGATCTATTTATGGCCGCACGCCGATAATGGAACGCCACCGCCACCGCTATGAATTCAATAATAATTACCGGGAGGCTCTAGAAAAAGCAGGATTACGCGTTACCGGAGTCAACCCAGAAACGAACTTAGTGGAGATTATAGAATTGCCCGAACATCCTTGGTTTGTTGGGGTGCAATACCACCCAGAATACAAGAGTACTGTAGCCCAACCCCATCCACTATTTGTTGGTTTTGTTGAAGCTGCTCACAAACACGCGATTAAAAACAATTGATGTAATCCCTAACGGGCATTGCAAATTAGATACTTATGGAAGAAAATAAATTTGATTTGAATTCCTTTATTGGATTCGTTTTGATTGGAGCCATTTTGCTCTATATGCTTTACCAGAATCAACCCGATGTGGTCGTCGAAGGACCAGCAGAAACTGAAGCAGCAGCCCAGATTGATGCCCAGGAGAATAACTTGGTGACCAATAACGAACCCATACCTACCAGCGCACAAGAAACAGGTGCTTCATGGGCTGAGTCCCATCAAGAATTACAAAACCGTTTGGGGTCTTTTGCCTATAGTGCCACTTTGCCTTCGGCCAAAGAAGCGACTACGGTGTTGGAAAACAACCTCCTTGCCTTGACCATAAGTAACAAAGGGGGCTACATCATTTCGGCCGAACTCAAGACGCAGACACAATACCAAGGTGAGACCGTTTATCTCATTAAAGAGGGCAATAGCGCTTTGAGCCTTAACTTTGCTGCGCAGAACAGACTCTTGTCTACCCAGGATCTTTATTTTGAGCCAACCTTGATCAACAACTCAGAGGGCAATATGCTTTCAATGAAATTAAAGACCTCTGATACAGATTTTATTGAATTTCAGTATCGCCTTCCCGCGGATTCTTATATGCTGGACTTTGCTGTCCGGACCAATGGTCTGGAAGCGGTAATCGATTTCGATAAAGAAATAATCTTAGATTGGTCCTTAACGGGATACAGACAAGCCAAAAGCATCAGCTATGAAAATCGCTATACACGTCTGACATATGAGTTCGATAATGGTAATGAGCATGATAAGCTAGGGCCTGTGGGTGACGATGATGCTGTAGAAGAAAATGTAGGTTGGTTCAATTTTCGCCAACACTTTTTCAGCAGCATGCTTTTGACCGACACGCCTTTTAAAGAAGTGCGTTTTATGTCACAGGATTTGGTTAAAGACGAGACAATCGATACGGTGTACACGAAAAAATATGGGGCGAAAATGCTTTTGGAACCCAAAATGGCGGGACTCAATTACGACATGAACCTTTATTTTGGACCGACCGATTACGCAATATTTAAGAAGTACGACCGCCAGCTCGATGAGGCCATGCCTCTGGGTTGGGGGATATTTGGTATGATCAATAAGTATGTGATCATACCTGTATTTGGCATATTGAGCCAATGGTTTCCCGCGGGGATTGCCATTATCTTATTGACCATTTTCTTCAAGCTGCTCTTAAGTCCCGTGCAGTACAAGCAGTACGTATCTCAAGCCAAACTCAAGGTGCTCAAGCCAGAGATGGACGAGATCAAAAAGAAATTTGAAGGGAATCAAATGAAGATCCAGCAAGAGACCATGAAGCTGCAAAATGTAGCTGGGGCCTCACCCCTGAAGGGGTGCTTGCCAGCCTTGCTGCAGATCCCTGTGTTCTATGCCCTGTTCACCTTTTTCCCGACCGCCTTTGGTCTTCGTCAGAAATCGTTCTTATGGGCCGATGACTTATCGAGCTATGATGTGGTTATGGAGCTCCCGATCAACGTACCGTTTTATGGGGACCACGTGAGTTTATTTCCGATACTGGCGTCGATTGCCATCTTTGTTTATATGATGATGAGTACCGGACAACAAATGCAACAGCAGCAGCAGCCGGGTATGCCAAACATGAAGTTTCTTATGTACTTGTCCCCGCTGTTCATGTTGGTGTTCTTTAACAACTATGCCAGTGGACTTTCTCTGTATTACTTCACTTCGAATTTGATCACCATTGGGATCATGCTCGTGATCAAAAAATTCATCATTGACGAGGACAAAATTCACGCTCAAATTCAAGTCACCAAAAAGAAACCTAAGAAACAGAACCGTTTCCAAAAGAAAATGTCCGAAATGATGGAGCAGGCGGAGGCTCAGAAAAACGCGCAAAAGAAATAATCATATCGCACTAGGGTCACCTGGTGCATTAACTGCATCACGATGAACAATTGTTTGACCTCCCTATTATTGTTGTTGGGGTTTTGTGCGCCACTTTTGGGGCAAACAGAGGTCAATGGTTATGATGGACAAGGAATGCGCCACGGGCTATGGCAAAAACATTACGACCAGTCTACCCAACTGCGCTACCAAGGTCAATTTGAACACGGCAAAGAAGTTGGTACCTTTAAATTTTATTGCAGTGATTGCGGAGACCAGCCAACGGCCATTCGCGAATTTAATGCTCAGGAAACCGGGGCAGTAGTAAGCTATTACACCAAAAAGGGGCATCTCGTTTCTACAGGACGTTTAATCGACCAAAAGCGCGATGGTATTTGGGAAACTTACCATAAAGACAGTAAAGTCCCTATGAGTCGAGAGTCCTATCAGCTGGGCGCGTTAAATGGCACCAAAGAGACTTTTTATCCTAACGGAAAACTGGCCGAATCAGTAACCTACAACAATGATGTCATTCAGGGGACACAATTATTTTATGGTCATAATGGGCAATTGATTAAATCCTACCACTATGAAGATGGGCAATTACATGGCCCAGCCTTTTTCTATGATGCTCAGGGACAAATGACTGCTGAGGGTCAATACAAAAGAGATAAAAAACACGGATTATGGCGCTATTACGACCAAGGCGTCCTGACCAAAGAAGAGACCTTTCCAAAGCAATGAAGACCAAATTGACACCAGATCAAACCAATAAGCCGCGTGTGGTCGTGGGGCTTAGTGGTGGGGTGGATTCCAGTGTAGCGGCCTATTTACTCCAAGAGCAGGGTTATGAGGTCATCGGTCTTTTTATGAAAAACTGGCACGATGACTCGGTAACGATTTCCCAAGAATGCCCGTGGCTAGAAGATAGCAATGATGCCATGCTTGTGGCGCAGACCTTAGGCATTCCATTTCAGACGGTCGATTTGAGCGCCGAATATAAGGAGCGTATTGTCGATTATATGTTTCGGGAATACCAAAATGGCCGTACGCCAAATCCTGATGTGTTGTGCAATCGCGAAATTAAATTTGATGTGTTTTTGAACGTTGCCCTTGAATTGGGCGCGGACTTTGTGGCCACTGGTCATTATTGCCGCAAAGATCAAACTCAAAATCAAGACCAGACCATCTATCATTTAAAATCTGGCTGGGACAGAAACAAAGACCAGTCTTATTTTTTGTGTCAACTCTCGCAAGAGCAATTGTCCAAAACCCTCTTTCCGATTGGCGAATTACAAAAAGATGAGGTACGCAAGATTGCTGCAGCACAAGGATTGATTACTGCAGAAAAGCGCGATTCACAGGGGCTTTGTTTTATAGGTAAAGTGCGTTTGCCAGAGTTTCTACAGCAGCAGCTCAAGCCGAAAAATGGAGCTATTGTCGAGATTCCAAGTGATTTCAGCGCATATTTAAAGAAGGTTTCAGAGGGGCTTACACCCATACAAAAAAGAACGCTAGTTTCAGAAAAATACAGCTATACGCCGGATGATGGTCGCGTGGTTGGCACCCATCAGGGGGCACATTATTATACTGTGGGCCAGCGCAAAGGTTTGGCTGTTGGCGGTATGAAAGAGCCCTTATTTGTCATCTCCACTGATGTGGAAACCAACACGATTTATGTAGGCCAAGGCAAAAACCACCGTGGTTTGTACCGCAGAGGACTTTGGGTCAACGACGATGAATTGCACTGGGTACGTGAGGATCTTCGTTTGTTGCCTGGTCAATCTCTACCTGTAATGGCGCGTATACGATACCGTCAACCCTTGGAAAAGGCTACGATCTATAAAGAAAGCTCCGGTCTTTATGTTATATTTGATCAGGATCAATCTGCCATTGCCGAGGGACAATTTGTGGCATGGTATGCCAAAGATGAATTGTTGGGTAGTGGCGTAATCGCATAACTTATGAAAAAATTATTTTTTGCGGCCCTCTTGTTCTTTGGTGGCTTTTGTCAGGCACAAATTCAGGATGCCTGGGTCTTTTTCGCCGACAAAGAAAATGTACAAGTCTCCATCGAGAATCCGCTGACCATTTTGACCCAAGAAGCCTTAGACCGCAAAGCATTGCACGAGGTTGTCATCGATGAGCGGGATGTGCCGGTAAATGAAACCTATATCACTACCGTCAAAGACACTCCAGGAATTACCGTTTGGGCTAAGTCCAAATGGATGAACTGTATTTATGTACAGGGGACTATGGCCGATATTGAAGCCCTCAACGACTTGTCTTTTGTGGTGGGTTTAGAATATGCGGACAAGGACTTAAATTGGCCCAATCCCGTTCCGGTTAGTGACAAATTTGCTATTGAACAACAGCAAGAACGCATTGAGTATGATTATGGTGCGGCCGCCAATCAGATCGAAATGATCTCTGGTGATTTCATCCATCGACAGGATTTTACTGGAGAAGGCATGATTGTGGCCGTTATGGATAGTGGATTTCCTAATTTTGAAAACAACCCAGGGTACGCCCATGTGATGGCCAATAACCGACTACTGGGGACTTACGATTTTTATGCACGCACCACAGATGTGACGGGGACTGGAACCCATGGCTCGAGTACCACAAGTGATATTGGGGGTTATGTAGAGAATCAATTTGTCGGAACCGCGCCGAATGCTTCATTTTATTTGTTCCGCACCGAATATGGCCCTTCTGAAAACCCACGCGAAGAAGCCTGGTGGGTCGAAGCTTTAGAACGCGCCGATAGCTTAGGCGTTGATGTGGTCAACACCTCGTTAGGCTATCAGGCCTACGACAATGCCAATTACGACCATAGCTATGAGGATTTAGATGGGCAAACAACCTTTGCTGCTCGAGGCGCCAATTTGGCCTACGAAAAAGGCATGATTTTGGTCACCTCTGCTGGAAACCAGGGCAATTCTTTTGGCACTGTAGCGACACCGGCCGATGCCATTGGTCTTTTGGCCGTTGGTGCAGTCAATGCCGGCGGTAATTATGCATCCTTTAGTTCACGAGGCCCAACCGTCGATGGCCGCGTGAAGCCCGATGTGATGGCCCAAGGTCAGAGTGCGGCTGTATTGACTACCACCGGTGCTGTGGACTTTAGCAGCGGGACGTCGTTTAGCTCACCGATTTTGGCCGGTGCAGTAGCGTGTTTGTGGCAAGCCCGACCCGAGACCAAGAATTTCGAACTGATGCAAATCATTCGAGAATCAGCTCATTTATACCAAAACCCAACACCGCAAATGGGCTATGGAATTCCCAATTTTGAAATAGCCTATAACGTGCTTTTAGGTTTGGGCAGCGAAGATTTGGCCCAACAATCCTTAATTGCCATTGCGCCAAACCCGGTAAAGACGTATTTTGAAGTGAGCCTACCGGCATCGGTTGAGCAGGCTGAGGTATTGATTTACAATACCATCGGTCAATTGATTTATCGCACACAGGTCTCACACAGTCAAGAACAAGTTTCTATGGAAGGCTGGTCTAAAGGACTCTATATCGTATCGGTAAAAGCCTCTGGAGCCGAGAATAACTTCAAAATTCAAAAGCAGTAAAACCATGAACCGCATTTGTGCCTTATTCCAGATCAAATACCCCATTGTTCAAGGGGGTATGGTGTGGAATAGTGGTTGGCGATTGGCCAGTGCCGTCAGTAATGCCGGTGGCCTTGGCCTGATTGGAGCCGGATCGATGTATCCAGAGGTTTTACGCACCCATATCGCGAGATGCCAAAAGGCCACAGAAAGGCCATTTGGGGTCAATGTACCGCTGCTTTACCCCAACATTGAAGAAATCATGGACATCATCATCGAGATGAAGGTCAAAATTGTCTTTACCTCCGCAGGGAATCCGCGTTTGTATACCCAGCGACTTAAAGAGGCGGGCATCACCGTAGTGCACGTGGTAAGCAGTGTCGCCTTTGCCCTCAAAGCAGAGCAAGCCGGTGTTGATGCCGTAGTAGCCGAAGGATTTGAAGCGGGCGGTCACAATGGTCGTGAAGAAACCACCACGCTCACCTTGATACCGATGGTGCAACAAGCGATCAAATGCCCTTTGATTGCCGCAGGCGGTATTGCCACAGGAACAGGCATGCTCGCCACTATGGTATTGGGCGCCGATGGCGTACAACTAGGGAGTCGTTTTGTGGCCTCAGTAGAGAGCAGTGCCCATCAATTATTTAAAGAAAAAGTCTTGTCTGTAAAAGAAGGAGACACCACCCTTACCCTTAAGGAGTTGGCGCCTGTACGCTTGATCAAAAATAAATTTTACCAGGATCTTCAGGAACTTTATCAGCAAAATCCAACCAAGGAAGAACTCCAGAAACTACTGGGGCGCGCCCGCGCCAAACGCGGCATGTTCGAAGGGGATCTGGTCGATGGCGAACTCGAGATTGGCCAAATTGCGGGCCTGATTTCCGAAGTCAAACCCGCGGCAGAAATTGTATCTGATCTCGTGCGTGAGTATAACCATGCCATGGGCCATTTGCCCGAAGGCCTTTAAGATCCATTTCAAAAAAAATAGCTAGGACCCCGCCAGACTTATAGCTGCCTTTTTGCCTTCTGCTGTGCAAAGAGCCAGGGAAAAAGTGCAGGTTCTGCAAAGGCATTGGTCCAACTGTCATGACCTACTTCGGGATATGAGGTATAGGCGACAATGGCTTTTTTCCTTTTTAAAACCTTATATAGTTTTTCGGAATATTGTGGCAAAACGACTTGGTCTGCCGTGCCGTGAAACAACCATAGCGGGGTATGCTTGATAGATTTTGCGCTTTTGGGATGTGCGCCGCCGCATATGGCGAAGGCCCCAGCAAAGTAATTGGGATGACGCCGCAGCATGGCCAGTGTTCCCATGCCTCCCATGGACAATCCGCCAATATAGATCCGATTGGGATCTACACGGTGGTGCTTCACGAAATCTTCAATCATGGCGTAAACCAGGTCTAATTGATTGTTGGGCGAAATGCTTTTGGGGTAGCGGTAATGGCGCTTGTCGCCTTTATTATAAGCAGTGCCATTGTGCCAACTTTTGTTGGGCGGGCACTGAGGGAGCAGCACAAAAGCATTTTCCTGATCAGTGAGCTGTGCCATGCGCTCACCACCATGGATCAATTGGGCTTTGTTGTCGGTGCCTCGTTCGCCAGAACCATGCAGAAAAATGAGTAATGGATGCAGTTCTTGTTGGTCTGCCTCTGTGGGACTTGCCAATCGGTAGGCCAAGGTGTCTTGATCGCGAATGAATTGTTCTGGGCTATAATCCTGGGTGTTTTGGCCTAGCGCAGGGGAGGATGCCCATAAGGCCCATAGGCTCAAGACCAAACACATTTTAGAACGGATCAATGTCAAACTTTGTCTTTTGGCGTGAGACAGACCTTGCAGAACCAAGTTTTCTTGTGGCTTCATATGTGGGCTTGTTTTAAAGCGCTAAAAAGATAAGGAAATTTTGCTTGTTTGATGGGTGAAAAGTCTTCGGGATGTGGGGCAATTGACCACGACATTTATTACTTTTGTCCTGTCTTAAAAACGAGGCCTCATGAATTTACACGAATATCAAGGAAAGCAGATTTTAAATAGTTTTGGTGTGGACATCCAACGAGGAATAGTCGCAGAAACTCCAGAAGAGGCTGTAGCAGCAGCCAAAAAATTGACTGAAGATACAGGAACTTCTTGGCATGTGATCAAGGCCCAAGTCCATGCAGGTGGACGCGGTAAAGGTGGCGGTGTGAAACTCGCCAAATCTTTGGAAGAGGTCAAAACCATTGCGGGGCAAATTATTGGAATGCAATTAGTGACCCCACAAACTTCTGCCGAAGGAAAGAAAGTACACCAAGTTTTGGTCGCCGAAGATGTTTATTATCCAGGAGCGAGCGAACCAGAAGAATTTTATATCAGTGTTTTATTGAACCGTGCTAGCGGGAAGAACATGATCATGTATTCTACTGAAGGCGGTATGGATATCGAAACGGTAGCCGAAGAAACGCCAGATCTTATTTTTACAGAAGAAATAGACCCGGCTTTAGGCATACAAGGTTTCCAAGCCCGAAAAATCGCCTTTAACTTAGGTTTAAGCGGCAAAGCCTTCAAAGAAATGACCCGTTTTGTGACGGCACTTTACAATGCTTATACCGGTATTGACGCCTCATTATTTGAAATCAATCCTGTCCTGAAAACCAGTGATGACCGTGTGATCGCTGTTGACGCCAAAGTGACCTTAGATGAAAATGCGCTATTCCGTCATAAGGATTATGAAGCACTGCGTGACTTGCGTGAAGAAAACCCTATAGAGGTCGAAGCCAAAGCGGTCGGGCTCAATTATGTCGATTTGGAAGGTAACGTGGGCTGTATGGTCAACGGTGCTGGTTTGGCAATGGCCACGATGGATTTGATCAAACAAGCAGGAGGTGAGCCAGCGAACTTTTTGGATGTAGGGGGTACGGCAGACGCAGAGCGTGTCGAAATCGCCTTCAATTTGATTCTAAAAGATCCGAACGTGAAAGCGATTTTGATCAATATATTTGGTGGTATTGTCCGATGTGACCGTGTCGCGCAAGGTATTGTAGATGCCTACAAAAACATGGGAACCATCAACGTGCCGATCATTGTGCGTCTTCAAGGGACCAATGCAGACATCGCCAAGAAACTCATTGACGAAAGTGGCTTAGATGTCCAATCGGCCATCGAATTCCAAGAAGCTGCCGACAAAGTACAGGCGGTATTGGCATAATTTGGCCATATTATAAGCTATTCTTGTAACGCTATCGAATAAAAAAAGCCCACCAAACGGTGGGCTTTTTGTTTTTAACATAGTTTTATGTTTTCACGTTTCGCTATGGCATGATATTTTCAATGAACCGTATATAATGATGCATGATTGGTTTCATTGTAGTTAGTTAAATTGGTTAGTTAGTAGAGTCAACCGCACAGGGCAACCTGATGCGGTTTTCTTGTGGCCCTAATCGGCGTCGTGGTCCGCAAATGGACTGTTGTCCGAGTCGGCAATGGTCGCTTTTAGATCGTTGACCTCCTTTTGGGTCAAGTCCCGCCACTGTCCTAGTGGCAGATCACCCAGGTGCAGATGCATCAGGCGCACGCGATTAAGGCGCACCACATCATATTCTAAATACTCACACATCCGCCGAATTTGGCGATTGAGCCCTTGTACCAAAATGATTTTGAACGACATACGGCTGATGCGCTCGACGCGGCAGGGCTTGGTCACCGTATCGAGTATTGGGATTCCTGTGCGCATGCGCTTGAGAAAGTTCTCCGAGATGGGCCGGTCGACATAAACAATATATTCCTTTTCATGGAGGTTTCCGGCACGTAATATTTTGTTGACAATATCACCATTATTGGTCATGAGCAGTAGCCCCTCACTAGGCTTGTCTAGTCGTCCCACATGAAAAATACGCTGGGGGTGTTTGATGAAATCAACCACATTGCCTTCTATGCTGAGGTCTGTCGTACAGGTAATACCGACAGGTTTGTTGAGCATGATATATACATCCTCAGAAGGGGCCGATAGTAGAGCCCCATTAATTTTAATCACATCGCCAGGCATCACGCGATCACCGAGTTGCGCGACCTGATCATTGATGGTCACCACGCCCTGGGTGATCAGCTGATCGGCTTGGCGTCTCGAGCAATAACCATTGTCGCTTATGGCCTTATTTAGTCGCGTTGAATCGGGATGGTGACTCATAATTGTTCGAGTTGTTTTTGGTAATGGTTGAGTTGGTCACGCCACTGGGCTGCAGAAACGAAGTCGAGCTGCTTGGCTGACGATTCCATTTGTTGGCGGGTTTCGCGGATCTTTTTTTCTAATTCGGGCTTGGACCAATAGATTGTTTTTTTTTCTTCGGCCAAGGCCTTGATTTTGGCTTCGGCCGGACTTATTTTGGCTTTGGTCAGGGCATTGACCAACGATTTGACAATGGGCTGTGGTGTTTGGCCATGATCCTCATTGTATTTGATTTGTTTTTTGCGGCGGTATTCAGTCGCCTCAATGGTGGCCTGAATACTCTTGGTCATTTTATCGGCATACATAATGGCTTTTCCATTAAGGTGCCGAGCGGCGCGTCCCACCGTTTGGGTCAGCGCGCGTGCACTGCGCAGAAATCCTTCTTTGTCGGCGTCGAGTATCGCTACGAGTGAGACCTCAGGGAGATCCAATCCTTCACGCAGCAGGTTAACACCAATGAGCACATCAAAGATACCCAGGCGCAGGTCTTGCATGATTTCGACCCGTTCTAGTGTATCGACGTCACTATGAATATAGCGGCAGCGCACCCCTACACGGGTCATGTACTTGGTGAGTTCTTCGGCCATACGCTTGGTGAGTGTGGTGACCAAAACCCGCTCGTCTTTTTCGACCCGCAGTTGAATTTCTTCGAGCAGATCATCAATTTGATTTTTGCTCGGTCTGATTTCAATGGGCGGATCCAGCAAGCCAGTAGGTCGGATGACTTGTTCCACATAGACCCCGTCACAGCGCGCGAGCTCATAATCTGCTGGTGTGGCGCTCACATAAATTACCTGATTTTGAAGGGATTCAAATTCTTCAAATTTTAAAGGGCGATTGTCCATTGCTGCCGGTAAGCGGAAGCCATAGTCAACCAGGTTTTCTTTGCGGCTGCGGTCGCCACCGTACATGGCGCTCACCTGGGAGACACTCACATGACTTTCGTCTACAATCATCAGGTAGTCATCTGGAAAATAATCCAAAAGACAAAAGGGGCGCGTGCCGGGTAGTCGTTGGTCCAGATAACGCGAATAGTTTTCGATCCCACTGCAATAGCCTAATTCTCGAATCATTTCCAGATCAAAATTGGTGCGTTCCTCTAGGCGTTTGGCCTCAAGGTGCTTGCCGATCTCTCTAAAATATTCCAGTTGTTTGACCAGGTCGTCTTGAATGGATTTTATAGCGTTTTGCAGCACATCCTGCGAGGTCACAAACATATTGGCTGGATAAATATTGAGTCGATCGTAAGATTCAATGACCCGCAAGCTTTCGGGGTCAAAGGCTTCTATTTCCTCGATTTCATCCCCAAAAAAGTGAATACGGAACGCATGGTCGGCATAACCGGGAAACACATCAATGGTATCTCCTTTGATGCGAAAGCGCCCATTATGGAATTCCGCCTCCGTGCGGGCATACAAGCCTTGCACAAGTTGATGGAGTAATTTGGTGCGCGAGAGAATTTGTCCCTTTTCGAGTTGAATCACATTCTTTTTGAATTCAACAGGATTGCCAATACCGTAAAGGCAGGATACAGAAGCCACCACAATTACGTCGCGGCGTCCGGACAAAAGTGATGAGGTGGTGCTCAGCCTTAGTTTTTCAATTTCTTCGTTGATCGAAAGGTCCTTTTCGATGTAGACCCCACTACTGGGGATGTAGGCTTCGGGTTGGTAATAATCGTAGTACGAGACGAAATATTCTACGGCATTGTTTGGAAAAAAAAGCTTGAACTCACTGTATAATTGTGCGGCCAAGGTTTTGTTATGGGCCAGAACTAAGGTGGGTTTCTGTACTTGGGTGATCACATTGGCCACCGTGAAGGTTTTTCCACTTCCCGTCACCCCCAGCAAAGTCTGTTGCCTTACATTTTGTTGCAAACCCTCGACCAATTGCCGAATCGCTTCTGGCTGGTCGCCCGTAGGCGCGAAATCACTAACAAGTTCAAAGGTCATATGAGGTGAATGAATGCGGCTAAATTACGAAATTGATTTGGCACAGCCCACCTTTAAACAGCAAGGTGAATGGCTCAATAATAGCAGATCAAAACAGTTAAAAACTGATATCGATATAAAATTCAAAGCGCACGGCTGTTGGGCTAGGCCCTTGCGCATAAGGTTTAGATTTGGTGTCGATGATCACAAGTTCCTGACCAATATAATTGGGTTCGGGCTGATAGATGTAATGCATGTGCTGGGTAATGGAATCTACACGCAGCATACTGATCAGACCTTGGTAGGGTGGGCTGACAATGAGGGTTTGTGATTCGGTTGCAAAATGACCCAAGTCAAAATTCAAGGTATCTTGATGGCGCATCGAAATATGGGGCGTAAAGACCACGGTTGTGCCCTGATCGTCATTTTGACGGACACAGGACCCCAATAAAAGAATAATCAAAAACCCAAGCGCGAAGTGCGATAGGCGATGATGTTGGGATATTTTATTTTGAGCGATCATTTGAGGGCTTGTTTTGGTCTATTGCCATTCAGAATCATAGGATAACCCATCGAGATCATCGTCGTCCAAACCAAATTCGTCAAAGCCATCATCGTCTTCTTCACTATCTTCTGCCAGACCTATAAACTCTGTGGATGGGGCCTCTTCTGGTATTTGACCATGGGCAAAAAGCAGGTTGGGGTAGGTGACACCATCCTGTGGTGTGGTGATTTCCGCGAGCTCTACCAAAAACGTCCAATAATTTAAAAAGTCATAGACATAGATCATTTTGGTTTGATCTGCATCCAAAACATCGGCCAGTAAGGTGTCGCGCATCACCCCAATATCACCTTGAACTTCGCTCATGTCGAACAAAGGAAATTCTTCGCCCTGTTCCCATTGATCGTTACTGACATAAAAAGAGGCCATTTCTTGTCCCTCAAAACCAAAGGCCTGAGTGATGCTATTGTGAAAGTCCTCTAGGGTTGCATTATTGTCCATTTCCAAGTCTCTAAAGACGTCTTCTTGGGCATTGAGAATAATTCTAAAACGATAAATCATAGACAGTGGTTAAAGGGGTAAAGTTAAAATTAATCAATCAGAAAACACATAAAAAAATGAATTCCACGGGATTATTATTGATGGCGAAAGACATGAACCGTGTAGGTCATGTTGGCCAAGAGCCAAAAGGCGACCACTTGATGCGCAAGCCCTAGTGCTACAGGGACTTGCAGCAATAGCGTCAATACGCCCAAAATAAATTGCACCCCGACTAGGGCCAAAAGAGACTTGAGTGCCCATCTGTGTCGTGGCTCGCGTGTTTTTTGGAAGCCTAGGTAACTGATCCAGCCGATTAGAGCAACGACAATGTAGGCTAGGGTTCGGTGGACAAATTGGACACCGCTCTTACCCTCAACAAAATTCTTCCAAATAGGGCGTAACTCCTGGGTTACGGTCTCATGGATCCATAAGCCATCACTCATTTTGGGCCAGTGGTTGTGGATCCAACCTGCATCGAGTCCCGCCACAAAAGCGCCGTAGATGATTTGAATCACCAATACCACATAGCCCGCCCGAAGAGCTGTTTTCATGCTGGGCCAATGGGCGCCAATGCCTTTGGCATGGGGGTAAATTAAGTCCAGAGCCACCCAAAGGGTATAGGCAAAGGTCAAAAATGCCGTGGTCAGGTGCATGGCCAATCGGTAGTGACTCACATCGGGCCGTTCGACCAAACCACTCTTGACCATATACCAGCCCAAGAATCCTTGCATACTCCCCATGAGCATGAGCACAAGGCATTTTTTTATGGTGCTTGGCGTGAGTCTTTTTTTGATCAAAAAGTAAACGAAGGGGATCATAAAAACCATTCCGATAACCCGTCCAATAACCCGGTGGATCCATTCCCAGAAGAAGATGTCCTTAAATTCTTCTAAGGTCATGCGGTGATTTATTTTTTGGTATTCGGGGTATTGTTTGTAGAGATCAAAGGCTGCGTCCCATTCTTGAGCATTTAACGGGGGAATGGTTCCCGCAATCAGTTGGTAGTTGGCAATGGACAAACCAGAATGTGTCAGGCGAGTGATACCCCCAACAACCACCATTATAAAGATTAAAAAACAGCCGCTCAACAGCCAATAAATGACGGGTTTAGTGTCTTTCATAGTTTTCTTTTTTGAGTCGATACCAATTGTATATGTTCTTTGTTTCTCCCGGATAGTGATCCCGTTTTTCAAATTCAAAACCCAGCTTCGACAGAACCCGAATGGACTTGGTGTGCCCCACCATAGTGAAGGCGCGAATCAGATCAAGGCCTTGATGGTCAAAACCATAGGTCACAACCGCATGAGACGCCTCTGTAGCGATACCTTGACCCCAATACTGGGGCAAAAAGCGGTAGCCGAGATCCGGAACGCCAAGTGCTGGTATTTGTTTGAGACCACAAAAGCCAATGAGTTTTTGATCGGCCTGATGCACTACTGCCATACGGGCATAACCATAAGTGGTGTATTCTTTGAGCCAGGTATCCTCGATGATTTCTGAGGCATGTGCTCTGGTATGGATCATGACGTCTCCAGTTTTCTGATGCGTCGCCTTATTCGAACCCAACGCAACCACTGCATCAATATCCTCTAGCGTAAAAGGTCGCAGACAAAGCCGGTTTGTATTTAAGGCAATGGGCTGGGTCATGGGCGCGGAGTGAGGCCGAGCTCAGCCCCTTTTTGTAACATAAAGATTTTGGCCGCCTCATATTCATTGGGAATCTTTCCTTCGAGTATGGCTTCTTTAATGGCTTCTTTGATCTGGCCGATTTCTCTTGATGGTCCTAGGCCAAATGTGGTCATGATTTCTTCTCCACTCATTGGGGGTTGGAAATTACGGACATGATCCCGTTGCTCCACTTCTTGAATTTTTTCACGTACCCGCTGGAAATTGGCATGGTACTTTTTGAATCGTCGGGGATTTTTGGTGGTGATATCTGCTTCGCAAAGCGTCATCAGTGATTCCAGATCGTTGCCCGCGTCAAAAATCAATCGGCGCACGGCGCTATCGGTCACATTCTGTGAAATAACAATAGGTCTTGAGCTCATGGCCACCATTTTGCGGACAAATTTAAGCCGATCGTTAAGGGGCATTTTGAGTCGCTTAAAAAGTTTCAGGACCATTTTGGAACCCACGAATTCGTGACCGTGAAAGGTCCACCCATTCTTTTGGTCAAAACGTTTGGTAGGCGCCTTACCAATATCGTGCAATAATGCAGACCAACGCAACCAAAGATCATCACTGGTGCGCGCCATATTGTCGACGACCTCTAAGGTATGCCAGAAGTTGTCCTTGTGCAGCTGTCCTTCTTGCTCTTCGATACCTTCTAAGGCCGTAAGTTCTGGAAAAATAAAGGGCAGAAGCCCTGTTTTTTGCAATAAGGCAAGTCCGATCGAAGGCACATCGGCATTTAAAATTTTGTTGGTTTCCTCTACAATCCGCTCCTTTGAAATGATTTCAATGCGCGGCGCATTGCGGCGGATCGCATCGAGGCATTCTGGTGTAATGGTAAAGTTGAGTTGCGTGGCAAAGCGTATGGCCCGAAGCATGCGCAAAGGATCATCGCTAAATGTGATGTCGGGATCCAAAGGGGTTTTTAAAATTTTCTGTCCCAGAGCTTTGATTCCATCGAAAGGGTCGAGTAATGCGCCAAAATTGTCTTTATTGACACTAATAGCTAAAGCGTTGATGGTAAAATCACGCCGTTGCTGATCGTCTTGTAGCGACCCATCTTCGACAATTGGATTGCGGCTGTCGCTGCGGTATGATTCGCGTCGTGCTCCAACGAATTCCAATTCCAAACCTTGGGTTTTGAGCATGGCCGTTCCGTAGGTTTTGAATACACTGACTTTAGGCTTGTTGGGCAATAACTCGGCTACTTGTCTGGCCAAAGCAATGCCACTGCCCACGGTAACAAAGTCTAGGTCTTTTGCAGAAGATCGCTTGAGTAGGTAATCCCGAACAAAACCCCCAATGACATAAGTCTCCAAATTGAGCATTTGGGCTGCCTGGGCTACAGTCCTAAAAATAGGGTGGTCCAATGCATTTTCTAATCCTTGGGATGGGCTCATTTACTTTCTGATTACTTGAACCGTTCCATCATTTTTGAGTCTGATGACACTAGAGGGTCGGTCATTTTTCTTATTGCGATCCAAATTTACGACATAGTCTACGCCGTCCAAAATTGCTTGGTCAATTTCTTTGAACATACCCGGGGTAGGCTGCCCACTGATATTGGCAGAGGTCGAGACCAAGGGTTTTTTGAGATATTTAATGAGCGATCGGCAAAATTCATTGTCGGTAATGCGCACACCAAGAGAATCGTCTTCTGCGATTAAATTTTCTGCCACATGGCGTGGTTGGTCATAGACAATCGTGGTGGGCCGGTCGGCATATTTGAGAATGTCGTAAGCCACTTCGGGGATCGACGAGATGTATTGTTCTAACATCCTGAAGTCCGACACCAGGCATATTAAGGCTTTAGAATCGTCGCGTTGCTTGAGCGCGAATACCCGGTCAACGGCCTCGGCATTGGTAGCATCGCAACCGATACCCCAAACGGTGTCTGTTGGATAAACGATGAGTCCTCCACGTTTGAGGACCTTGAGTGCTTTTTCTAATTCGGGATGCATGAACAGGAAAATTTAAAGGTTTAAGTAGTCAAAAACGTTCTCTGCAAAATTACGATTTATGGCGCGACATTCTTCTAAAAGACCCGAATATTGAGGGGCTTGTTTTAATTGATTTTCAAAGTTGTCATAGGAGGTGATCAGAGCCGGGTATTTGAAGTCAAAAAACTTCGTAGTGGTAGGCACAGCCAGTACTCTTTTGCCCAAGAGTAAGCCCCAATACATGGCGTGATAACTGTCCGTTACCAAAGTTTCACTCGCGCCAATAAAAGCCACCATATCCTCTAAAGATGTTGCGTTGTGGCTGTTGGGGTATTTTTGTAAGCGTTTTGCCAAGGCTGGATTTTGTTGTGATTTTTTACCAAAAAGGATGCCGACTTCTTGAGTGCTTTGGTAGGTTTGGTCAAAAATAGGGTGGAGGCAGCTCACGCAGGGAACCCAGCGTTCCTTGTTGCTGAAATCCCTTACCCCTGCAAGGCCAAAGTCTTTGAGATTGACATTGTATTGTTGGGCTTTACCAAATTGATCGGCGTTTGGATCGTTATGCCCAGGCCCCCAAAGCACGGTTTTTTTGCCCAAACTTTTGAGTTGACTGAATAAGCTCATTTGTGTCTCAAAATGACGCAGGTTCAATAAACCACCGCCGCCAATAATGAGGTCATTGTTTTGAACGGTTTCACGCCAGTTTTTGCGGATGCTGCCTTGGGTTTTGCGCATGCCGTTAATGTCGAGTACTTTGCCATTAAGTTCTTCAAAGTATAAATGGGGCGCGCAATAATAGTCGCCAATATTGTTTGGATCATGCCGGTGAATATTCACTACGTCAGTACTTTCTAGCGGGCCGGACAGTACGGTTTCGGCCATTTGCTTTTTTCTTTGTTCCCCATCCAGAATAGGAAAGACCTTGCCCAATACCTTTTTAATTTTCATTACTTTCGTTTATAATGTAAAGCTAAGTGTTACAGATTAATAATGAAACCCACAGCGATGACATCTGCACTTTTAATTTCGACCTATAATTGGCCTGAGGCCCTCTCCCTGATTCTAAAGAGTGTGGCGGGACAAGTGGTCTCCCCTGATGTTGTGTTGATTGCAGATGACGGATCCGACAATGCAACCAAAGCGGTAATTGAAGATTTCAAGCAGCGCAGTACCCTTCAAATTCGGCACATTTGGCACCCAGATAAAGGCTTCCGCAAATCGTCGATTTTGAATCAGGCCATCGCCGCTTGTGCGGTAGATTATATCATTCAAATCGATGGAGACTGCCTGCTGCACCCCAATTTTGTTGAAGATCACCTGCGTGCCGCAAAGCAAGGGGTGTTTTTGGCCGGGAGCCGTATCAATATTAAAGACACCTTTCGTGACGCATTATTTGCCACACAACGGATTCAGTATCCGCTGGGTTTTCATGGTTTGCGCAATAAAACCCGCCGTATTTACTGGCCGTTTTTGGGTAGATTTTACCGACCAAAAAACAATTTTTCAAAACAATTTCGGGGCTGTAATACGTCGTTTTGGCGTGATGACTTTATACGTATCAATGGCTATAACGAAGCCTTTGAGGGCTGGGGTCGCGAAGATTCTGATTTGGCTTACCGCTTGTTGCATCTGGGTTGTTCCCTGCAGCGATTAAAGCACAGAGGCTTGCTCTACCACATTCCGCACCAAACATTAGCCAAAGATCGATTGGCACACAATGATGCTCTAGAACAAAAAACCATAACCGAAAAAATAGTGCGTGCAACTAAGGGCTTAGATCAATATGCCGTTAAGGCAACTGGCGATACATCAAATACAATTTGACATAGCGCTTAAATACGGATTGCGCATTGATACTGGCCAAAATCCAGCCTTCAACGCCATCTAATATACCCAGACGAATCAGGTATTGGTGCCAAAACCTATAAAAAGGTCGCCAGATAAAATGGCCTAAATGGACGGGCTTTTTGGCGTCATAGGCCATTTGTGCCTGTAAGGTGCTGTAACGATCGAGTTTGACTAGATAATCATCGAAAGATTTATAGGTATGGTGAGGAATGCGCGCTGTGAGACGCGCTGTGCTGCCATTGACAGAGATGGTCTCATGAACTAAGCGCCCATTGTAGCGACAGGCCTGGGTCTTGCCTAGACGGATGACCCAATCGGTTTGGAATCCAGAGAATCTAATTTTTTTACCCATAAAGTAGAGTTGCCGCCTGATAAAATAAGCTTCTGCCTTAGGAGATTGTATTGCACTCAATATTTCTTGTTTGGCCTGAGGTGTGATGACTTCATCGGGGTCAAATAAAAGAACCCAAGGGTGGGTCACTTGATCTAGCGCAAAGTTTTTTTGGCTACTGAAATCATCAAAATCTCTGGTGAAGACCCGGACATGGTCAAAAGCCTTGGCCAAGGCAACGGTTTGGTCACTGCTATGAGAGTCAACCAGAATGACCTCATCGACAAAATCGAGCTGTTGTAAAAAAGATGTGATGACCGCCCCTTCGTTGAGGGTGATCACAACTGCGCTAATAGATGGCTTAGAACTCAAGAAATGCTTGTTTTGCAGGTAAATATAAGGATTTTAGCACACGACACGGCGTTTGGTTAGGGGGCGACAGCAAAAATATCCCTAATTTTACAGCAAATAATCACCGAATTGGATCGAATCGTTATTTCTAAGGCCTATCCACAGCACCATGATGCACTGCTCCATTTATTAGAGTCGTTCGATACCAGTGACGCGCCTTTGATTGGGCAAGGAGACCGAAATGTGATTAAGGCAATGCCACTAGGCCAGGAAACCGTTGCCGTTAAATCCTTCAAAGAGCCTAATATGGTCAATAAATGGGTTTACCGCTTTTGGCGACAATCTAAGGCCGAGCGTTCTTTTCGGTATGCGCAAAAACTCATTGACTTAAATGTCGGCACTGCCCAACCCATAGCTTTTGCGGAAACCTACAAACACTTTGGAATCCAACGGAGTTTTTACTTAAGCCAAGGATTGGACCCAGATTTTACTTTTCGTGAATTGATTCACGACCTGAGTATTCCAAAGCGTGATTATATCATTGAAAAATTTACAGAATTTACTTTTGACTTGCATCAGAAGGGGATATTATTTCATGACCACTCTCCAGGAAACACCCTGATCAAGTGGATTGATGGTCAGGTCTATTTTTATTTGGTAGACTTGAACCGAATGACTTTTAAGCCTTTATCCACCAAGCAGCGCATCCAAAACTTTTCCCGATTGACTCCTCTAAAAGAGATGGTTCAGGCCATGAGTCAGACCTATGCCCGCTGTGCTGGTTTAGATACAGCTGAGGTTTTTAACCAGATGTGGACGGCGACAGAGCAATTTCAATATAAGTTTCACCGCAAACGCCGCTTGAAAAAGCGCTTGTTTTTTTGGCGCCGCTAACATGAAGGTAAAAGAGATTCCTTTTTCACTGGCCCGCACCCTTGTGCTCCAATCCAAATCGATTAGAGGGTTGCAACAACCCAATATAGGGACGATTCCAGTAATCGTATCGATGACATCGATCCCGTCGCGATTGCATAAAGTAGCGCTTGTGGTGCGGAGTATATTGACCCAATCCACGCAACCCGAGCACATCATTTTGTGGCTAAACGAGGGGATGCGGGATCAAATCCCTGAGGCGCTTCAGAAATTGACATTTGCCCGTTTTTCTATTAGGTTCACCCCGTTGACTTGCTCACACAAAAAATTGATCCATACCCTAGAGGCATTTAAGGATCATGTGATCGTGACCTGCGATGATGATTTTATGTACCACCCGAATTGGCTATCGGCCTTGTATCAAGAACATCTGGAGCATCCAAATACGGTCATTGCGCACCATATTCGTTCGATACAGCGGGATGCTCACGGGCAACTAAAGCCATACAAACAGTGGCGCTTTAACCAAAACGCTGCTCAGGAGCCTGATGCCTTATTAGCCATTGGCGGCAAAGGAGTTCTTTATCCCAAAAAGCCATTTGCTGCGGTATACAATGATGCGGTTTTGTTTTTGAAGTTGGCGCCTAAAGCCGACGATTTATGGTTCAAAGCCATGGAGCTACTCTCGGGAACCCCGGTACGTAAATGTAGTCGGTTCGTCCCCGAACCCCTTCCGATTACCGGGACACAAACCTTCTCGTTAAAAAAGGAAAATGTTGATCAGGACAGAAATGTTCGCCAGTGGGCTGCTTTAGCCCAACACTTTGATCTTAAGGTTTAATATAGATGCGTCTTATAAAATTTTGAGAGTTCCGCGCTAAAGAGGTCTAGTTCGAGGGCCTGATAAAGACTTTGATGATTTTTTTTGGCCTGAAGACCGGCGCCCGAGGCATACAATTCCGGACGAAAATCTTTTAAATGGACCGCACAGTGGTTCTGGTCATCTACATAGGCATTCCATGCACGCTTGTTGATCCAGGGTGAGAATATCGTAAAGGTGGGGCGTCCTATAGCTTTGGCCATATTCACGGCGCCACCCTCATTACCAATCAAGACAGAACACTCCGCCAGTAGGGCCAAAAATTGATTGAGGTTATTGCCATAAATCTCGGGCTTGATGCGTGATTGGGTTACGGCTTGGGTATGCGCTAAAATGGCGTCTACTAAAGGTCTTTGGTTGGGTATGTAATTGAGCAATAATGTGGCCTGAGTATGCTGCGCAATGTGGTCTAGAATTTGGGCCATTTGTTGGGCCGGCAATGATTTGTTCTCTGCACTGCCCAGGACACTGACCATAACCAGGGGCTTATTCCTGTCCAAGTCTTGATCGGCCAAATAGTCTTGAGCCCATTTTTGGTCTTGTTCGGTCACATGGATTTGTGGTGTGAGCGTTTGCTCTTGAATTTCCTGTTCTTCAAAGATGAGCCTGAGTCGGTCTTCAATGGCATTGCCTGCGATGCTATAAACTACAGACGATCTTTTGACCGTTTTCGAATAGATCCATTGGGTATACCATTTGTGGTAACTCACCCGATGTTTACTCCCCGAAAAAAGCACCATAAGATTGCTTTCTAGCTTGCCATAAGCATCCACAACCAAATCATAACGTTCTCTTCGCAATGTATTTAAATAAGCGGCGAAAGCCACAATTGACTGGTCTTTGGGCTTGAGGATCAGGCGATCAATAGATGGGTGGTTTTCGACCACGGCCTTGGTGTGCTCATGCACGGCGTAATGAATTTTTGCTTCTGGGTAACGGTTTTTGAGGTGCGCACAAATTAATGAGGAGACCAATACGTCTCCGATCATTTTTTGCTGAATCACCAAAATTTTATCCATTATTGTGGTCACTTAATATGGCTAAATTAAAGAATAATTGTGGGACTGCACTTGATTTGGCGTGGCGACCCCGGACTCTATAATTTCTATTATATTTGTGGTGATGAAAGTTCCTGAAATTTCGGTGGTCATCAGTACCTACAATGCACTGCCCTGGCTGAAAAAAGTCCTTTGGGGTTATGCTGGGCAAACTTATCAAAATTTTGAGTTGGTCATCGCGGATGATGGGTCTACAAGCGACACAGCGGATTTCATTAAACAATATTCAAAGGATGTCGCATTTAACGTGACCCACGTTTGGCAAGAAGATCACGGATTCCAAAAATCACAAATTCTCAATAAGGCCATTCAAGCCTGCACGGCACCTTATATCGTGATGAGTGACGGGGATTGTATCCCGCGTAAAGATTTTTTGGCGGTTCACGCCCAACATAGGGCACCTGGTTATTTCCTATCTGGGGGCTATTTTATGCTACCCATGACTACTTCAGAAACCATCGATAAAGAAACCATTGATTCAGGGGACTGCTTTACCAGGGATTGGCTGATCCAGCACGGACTCATTGCTTCTTTTAAACTCAAAAAACTAACTTCTGGTCCATTAATGGCCAAAGTACTTAACGCTGTGACCCCGACCAATGCGAGTTGGAACGGACACAATGCCTCTGGGTGGAAAACAGACTTATTGGCTATTAATGGGTTTGACCAGCGCATGCAATACGGCGGACAAGATCGTGAACTGGGCGAACGCCTGATGAATCTTGGGATCAAAAGCAAGCAAATCCGTTACAGCGCTATTTGCATTCATTTGGACCACCCCCGTGGGTACAAGAATGAAGTGTCAATTGCTAAAAATAAAGGGATAAGAAAACAAACCCGAAGCCAAAAAATTACCTGGACACCACACGGCATCGTTTCGGGGCCAGAGCCCACACCTTAAACAACTTTCAAATTAATCCAGTGGATTAAACGGCGACATCGTAAGTGCGCAGCGCATCGTTCAGTGAGGTCTTCTTGTCGGTCGAGGGTTTGCGCTGTCCAATGATCAGCGCACAAGGCACTTGAAATTCTCCTGAAGGGAACGTTTTGGTATAACTTCCAGGGATCACCACACTGCGTGCCGGCACACGGCCTTTGGTTTCTTTTGGCTCGGGACCGGTAACGTCAATGATTTTGGTAGAGGCGGTGAGTACCACGTTAGCCCCGAGAACAGCTTCTTTTTCAATGTGTACGCCTTCTACGACAATACAACGAGAGCCAATAAAAACATCGTCTTCCACAATCACAGGCGCGGCTTGAAGGGGTTCTAGTACACCTCCAATACCCACACCGCCACTCAGGTGGACATTCTTGCCAATTTGGGCACAACTACCCACGGTGGCCCAGGTATCGACCATTGTTCCTTGGTCAACATAGGCGCCAATATTGACATAACTTGGCATCAGGATAACACCTTTGGCCAAAAAGGCACCATGGCGCGCAATGGCATGTGGCACCACACGGACGCCCTTTGCTGCATAACCCGTTTTCAATGGAATTTTGTCATGGTATTCAAAAATCCCTACCTCGTAGGTATGCATGTGCTGGATCGGAAAGTAAAGTATGATGGCTTTCTTGACCCATTCATTGACCTGCCATCCATTGTCGGTTGGCGCTGCACAGCGCAATATGCCTTGATCACAAAGATCAACGACCTCTTTAATGGCAGCAATGGTTTCAGCATCTTTGAGGAGTTCTCTATTTTGCCAGGCGCGTTCTATAATGGGTTCAAGTGCATGCATGATTTTTGAATTTATACAAAGATAAGGCAGTGATGGAATTCGGTGAAACAATTTGGGTTACTATTTGTGAAAGCCTTATTTTTGCCTGTATTATGGGCAAAATTGTGGCTTTAGATTATGGGCAAAAAAGGACGGGGGTCGCCATGACCGATGCGTTGCAGATCATTGCGTCAGGTTTGACGACAGTGGCCACCACTGACTTGCTCGTTTTTCTCGATAAACTCTTGAGGGACGAGGATATAGAACGCATTGTGGTTGGAGAGCCCAAACAGAGCCGAGGTAACGCCTCTGGTATTGAGCCCGAGATCATGTCGTTCATTAAAAAGCTCAATGAGCAGCAACCCGATATGCCAGTGGTACGCTTTGATGAGCGTTTTACGAGTAAAATGGCATCGCGCACCATGCTCGAAGCAGGACTGAAAAAAAAGAAAAGACAAGATAAGGCACTGGTGGATCAAATCAGTGCAACCATTATTTTACAAGACTATTTGAAGACTACATTATGATACATCCAATTGTCGCTTACGGGGACCCTGTGTTGCGCAAGTGCGCTGCCCCAATTGATGCCAATTATCCAGAGTTAAAAAAACTCATAGAAGACATGTTCGAAACCATGTATGAGGCCTCGGGCATCGGTTTGGCGGCGCCTCAGATCGGTCTGCCGATCCGTTTATTTATTGTAGACGCAACGCCTTTCGAGGATGACGAAGATTTATCCAAGGAAGACCGGGATCTTCTTAAGACTTTCAAGCGCGTGTTCATTAATGCACGAATTGTGGAAGAATCTGGCCAGGAGTGGGTCTTTAACGAGGGGTGCTTGAGCATTCCCGAGATCCGTGAAGATGTCTTCCGCAAGGAGCATGTTACCCTGCGCTACCAAGATGAAACCTTTAAAGAGCATACCGAAACCTTTTCGGGGATAGCGGCACGAATTATCCAACACGAATACGATCATATCGACGGAATTTTATTTACCGACAAGCTGTCTTCACTCAAAAAACGGATGATTAAAAGTAAATTAACGCAAATTTCTAAAGGTCTGATCCGTGGAGATTACCGCATGAAATATCCACTAGCCAAAAAGAAGCGATAAGGGATTTGGAAATCTCGAGCGAAGCGATGATATTTGCCCGCTTAATAAGACGAACCCATGAGTTTAGAAAAAATATTATCGATTGCAGGAAAACCAGGCCTCTATCAAATTGTCACACAAACACGCAGTGGCGTTCTGGCGCAATCTTTAGTGGATGGTAAAAAAATCACCGTGAGCGCGCGTGAGAACATTAGCCTTTTGTCTGAGATTGCCATTTACACACTCACCGAAGAAGTACCCTTGGCTGATGTTTTCCAAAACATCGCTAAAAAAGAAAACGGGAGTCAGGCTATGAGTCACAAGGCGCCAAAGGATGAGCTTGAAGCTTATTTTTTTGAAGTTTTACCCGAATATGATGAAGACCGTGTCTATCCCAGTGATATCAAAAAAGTCATTCAATGGTATAATCTGTTGGTTGCAACCGGGCACACGGACTTTAGTCTGAAGCAGTCCGATGAAGACACCCAAGACGAAGAGGAATAAGACCGGCACCGATACATAATTAACCATTAAAAATCCTCTAGACCACAGAGGATTTTTTATTTTAGGGGCATGAATTCAAGAAAGAAACAATTAGAGGCCATGGATCGACTATTAACGATCATGGATGAGCTGCGGGATCAATGTCCTTGGGACCGCAAACAAACATTCGAAACCCTGCGCCATTTGACCATCGAAGAGACCTACGAACTGGGTGATGCCATTTTGGACAAGGACCTTGAGGCCATCAAGGGCGAAGTAGGTGATTTGCTGTTGCACATTGTCTTTTATGCCAAATTAGGAAGTGAAACTGGTGTATTCGATTTTGCCAGTCTAACGGATGCTATTTGTGATAAATTGGTCTCGCGTCATCCACATATTTATGGGGATGTCACCGTTGCAGACGAAGAAGAAGTCAAAAGAAACTGGGAGCAACTCAAACTCAAGGAAGGTAAAAAAAGTGTCCTAGAGGGGGTGCCTCAATCCCTGCCGGCATTGGTCAAGGCCAATAGAATTCAAGAGAAAGTTGCGGGTGTTGGATTTGATTGGGAACAGGCGCATCAAGTGTTCGAAAAGGTGCAAGAAGAACTCTTGGAATTCAACACCGAAGTGCAAAACGGCCAAACTGAAGCCATGGCCGAGGAGTTTGGTGATCTCCTTTTCTCCATGATCAACTATGCGCGATTCTTAAATATAGATCCGGAAAATGCGTTAGAGCGAACCAATAAAAAGTTCATGAAACGGTTTATGTACTTGGAGCAAAAAGCTCAAGAACAGTCCAAAAGCCTTAAAGACATGACGCTCTCTGAAATGGAAGTCTTTTGGCAAGAAGCCAAGTCCTTATAGAGCGCGAATACTCTTTTTCTTAGCTTTCCATAACGCCAAATTGGCCTTGCGGAGATCAATGGTTTTGTATACCTCGACAACCATTGGATTGCTTTTGTCTACATGCTGGAAAAAGCCTAAGTTGTTTTCAAGCTGTATGATTTCTTGACTAATTTCAGTGATTTTCTTACTGACCATAAGGGCCTCTTGTTCCAATAATTTGTCATTGTCCTGGGCCACAAAACTCGCCAGCTTATTGGCGTATCGAGAAATGGCAACATCCTGTTTAGAAAGGCCGATACTGCCATAATGATTGTTGAGTACTTTTTCAAAATCCTGTTCAATGTTGCGGTCTTTTGCCGGTACCTTCCCGATGGATCTCCACTGTTGGGCCATGTCGGTCAATTGAGCCAAGGCCTCTGATTGATCTGCAGAAAGCGCTAATGCTTTTAGTTCGGCTAGCAAAAGTTCTTTGGTTTTAAGGTGATCGACTTCTTCTTGCTTGGCGGAGTTACGTTCGGCATTGATGCGGTCAAAATAATGGTTACAAGCCGTTTTGAATTTTTTCCAAAGCTTGTCGGCATCTTTGCGGGGTACATGGCCGATTTTTTTCCAATCACTCTGGATCTTTTTCATTAAAGGAGTCGTCTTGATAAAATCCTCACTGTCCTTAAGTGATTCGGCTTGCGCAATAAGTGCTTCTTTCTGATCCAGATGGGTCAGTTGCTCATTTTTGTAGTTTTTGTAAAAGTCATTTTTGGCCTGATTAAAGTCTCGTGTAACTTCCTTAAAGGATTTCCAAACCACTTTGTTTTTATCTTTAGGAACCTGACCTAGGGCAAAAAATTGATCCCGCAATACCTGCACCGCCTCCATTGCTTTTTGCCAATCCTTATGGGTGCTTTTGGCGCTTGTGGTATGTTGTTTGATCCCTTCGATCATGGTCATTTTTTGCTCAAAAATTTGTTCCCTAAGGGTTTCCTGAATCTTGAGTTGTACTTCTCGTTTTTCGCGGATAACTTTACTGTATTCGCTAAAGGTGTTCCAGACATCTTCGCGATATTCCTTAGCCACTGGTCCAAGCTCTTCTTTCCAGATTTTGTGGAGCTGTTGCAGCTCATTAAAAGCTTTGCTGACATCGGCCTCCTGGGACAAGGCTTGTGCCCGTTCAATTATTTTTACTTTTTGTTCCAGATTGTGTTTGAAATCCATATCCCGGAATTCACGGTTGAGGTCCAAGAAGTCATAAAAATTTTCAACGTGGTGCCGGTAGGTACTCCAGACCATGTCGTATTGGGCTTTTGGAATGGGCCCGGCCATATGCCATTGTTCTTGAAGGGCCTTAAACGCTTTTAAGGTGGTATTGATGTTTTCTTCGACGCTCAATAACCCTTTGAACGATTCAATAAGCGCCAAACGCCGGGCTAAATTTTCGTTTAAATCTTTGTTTAGTGCCTCGTAGTAATTTTTTCTTTTCTTTCGGTAGGTGCGGAACAATTGATCAAAATTGCCTGTATTGGGAGTGAAACTAAATTCCTCTTCAAGACCGCCTTGAGCCATAAAAGCTTCTTTGTTTGCGGTCAAAGCATCGGCTGTACGGGCATCAATTTCCTGCTTAATGGCATCTGCCTGCTTCTTGATGGATTGTATGGGCGCGTTGTCCAGCAGTTGTTGGAAGGATTCTTCGAGCTCTGCTTGGGTTAAAGCGGTATAGTCAATGGCGACTTGGGGAGCTTCTGGCGCGGTTTCTTCGGTGACGGCTTCCTTAGTTTCTATGGTTTCTAGAGGAGTGCTGGCTTGAGTCGCTTCTGGGTCAGTAGCGGGCTCTGGCTGCTGCGCGATATGTGCCGGCAGCGGACTAACGTCTTGAGGTATTTGGTTAGCCTCTGGCTTTGTGTTTAGGTCTGACATCTGTTTCAATGTTAAGGGTCAAAATATAATGCGGTGAAGATAGTAAAGCTCAAGTCATTATAGAAATCTTGAGGCGTGAATTAAATATTTAGGGGCGCGTCCAGATGGACCATGACTTTAGGGCCTGGTGCTCGAGCATTTTTTGGCCATTTTTGATCCGTGCATTTGAGGCTTGGCCGAGTTTTAAAAACTCGGTTTTGACGGGATTATAAATCAGATCGTATAACATATGGTGCGATGTGATGTATTGGTAAGGAATAGACGGAAACTTCAGCAGATCAGGGTAAGTACCCAGAGGGGTACAATTGACAATGAGTTGGTGCTGTTCCAAAACTGATCGGCTGATGTCGCCATAAGTCAATCCATTTTCAATCGGTGAACGAGATACCTGGCATACCGTAAAACCTAATGTTTTAAGGACATAGATAATGGCTTTCGACGCACCACCTGTGCCCAGGACTAGAGCAGTTTTGTCGAGCCAAGGGATGCAATCTTCCAAGGATTTGGCAAAGCCAAAATGATCCGTATTGTAGCCGGTCATGCGGCCATTTTTATTAATTTTTATGGTATTCACAGCGCCGATAGCCTTGGCTTGTGGATCGATACTGTCCAGAAATGGGATAATGGCTTCTTTATACGGAATCGTGACATTGAAGCCTTTAAGGGGGCCATGGTCGGTGAGCCATATTTTCAAGCCGTCAAGAGACGGTATATCAATATTTTCATAAGTGTGGTTAAGACCTTCCCGCTCAAATTTTTGGGTAAAAAATTCTTTGGAGAAAGAATAGTCAATGTCGCGTCCTAATAATCCATATCGCGCCATATATTATGCTTTTTTGGAGAATTTATAACGCTCTAATCCATAAACCACAGCAATACCGAATATAATAAAAAACACGGCCAACAGCGTTTCTGAAGTCCATTCATGGGGGAGATAGCGGCTAAAGTCTTTGACCACTGGCCTACCCTGGGGGTCGGTCACCATTTGGCCTAATCCGTTATATTCAAATACCTTGGTTTTCCATGGCCAAACTACGCCAAGCGATCCAGTAATGAACCCAATAATGACGGCGTAGGTTACTTTCTTATGCTTTTTAATCACTGCGGCAAGCAAATGAGAAAAAGCGACAAGTCCCGTAAGGGAGCCTATCGAAAAAACAAATAATATCTTTAACAGGGCGAGTTGCTCTGGTTGTTCCATAAACGAAAAATCCCAAAAAAATAGATGGGCCACTAGGTCGTATAAGGCATTGACCGAGTCCACTAATAGCAGGACGTAGTTGCCTAGAAGCATCAGGATAAAGGAGCCAGACAAGCCCGGTAGGGTCATGCCAGAAACGCTAATCATGCCGCAGAAAAAGACGAACCAAAGCTGGTCGTTTTCACGTGCGGGCTCTAAAAGACTAATCGCCAAACCGATCAAGACGCCAAAAACAAGATAGAGTCGATGGCTATTGCTCCATCGTCCGAATTCTTTGGTGATGTAGTAAATTGAGCCAATGATCATGCCAAAAAAGGCACTCCAAACATACAGTTCGTAGTCGATCAGCAGATAATCCAAAAGCTTAGAGACACTAAAATAACTAATGATCATGCCCAAGAATAGGAGACTCAAGAATGTGCCGTTGATGTAGTGAAAGAAACTCTTAAAGCGCCCACTAAAAAGTAGTTTCCACGCTTTAGCATTGACTTTTTGGAGGCTGTAAATAAATTCTTCGTAAAATCCGGCAACAAAAGCAATCACTCCACCAGAAACCCCAGGAACTTTATTGGCCGCACCCATAGTAATCCCTTTGATTACCAGCCAGAATTGATTTTTAAGGGTGCGTTTTGAATTCATTAGCGGTTGTCTTTTTGGGCGATACGTTCTAATACCAGTAAGGTTAAAAAACCTAAGAGCATAAGGCCAATAGCTGCCCAAATTTGTGGGTCAATATTATGATTTATTTCGGCGTAACGCTCAGGGCTAATGCTTGATTCGAGTACCGATTTGAAAGCCTTAAAATCGTTGCCTTGTTTTTGCGCCAGGGACAAGGTGCCTAAAGCAAAGTGCTCATTCATGGGGCTGATCGCGCCACTGGAGGCATCCATAACGGTCCAGGTCTGTTTCCAAGGCCATATTTTGTTTAAACTACCCATGACAAAACCGGTCAGTAGCGCAAGGGTTGTTTGCCCGTAATGTAGGAACAACCATTTGAGAACCCTTGAGAAACTCAATAAGCCAATGACAGCGCCCAAGGCAAATAACATGATGCGTTTTAGGTCGAAGTCGTGCAGGGCATCGCTTAATATTTTATAAGCACCCAGAATTACTAGGATAAAAGACCCGGATATTCCTGGCAGGATCATGGCACAGATGGCTATGGCCCCAGCGATGGGCAAAAACCACCAAGCACCTAGTCCCGATAAGCTGGGTATGATGCTGATGTAATAAGCCAGAAGACCACCGATGATCAAAGCCAAAATGCGCCCCATATGCCATGAGTCTATTTGTTTTCCGATATACCAAACACTGGCGAGAATCAAACCAAAAAAGAATGACCAGATCATGATGGGTTCTTGTTCAATCAGGTATTTGGCGACCCGCATCAGACTGATAAAACTGGTCAGGATACCCAAAAAAAGTGCGGTCAAAAAACCGCCATTGAGTTGGTGCCAAAATGCTTTGAAACCGTCTTTACGCAAGGTCGCAATGAGTGAGAAATTTATGCCACTGATGGTGTCGATCAATTCTTTGTAAATACCCGAGATGAAGGCAATGGTTCCGCCTGAAACCCCGGGAACAGCATCGGCAGCACCCATGGCAATACCTTTAAAAAAAATCGAATAATAGCGAGACTTCACGATACGGATGAATTGAGTATTTACTCAAAAATACTTAATTTATATGGAAGGCTTTTGGTGATTGTGGATTAATTCTTGAACGCTAAGAGTGCCATAGACTTCCGGGAATAAAATTTCGATTACCATGACATACTCCTGGTTAAGATGTAGCCCATTGATCAAGTGAAATCGCCCCTTGTAAGGGTCTTTTAGAAGATAATTGAGGCCAGCCATACGGAACTCAATTTCGGCTTGGTCCGGATGAAATTCGGTGGCTTGCAGCAGATTGTTGACTGCCGCGCGATGTTCGCCCAATTTGATGAGAAGATCACAGCGTGACAACCATGTTGTCAATTCGTAATTGCCCAGTTCAATGGTGCGGCGAAAGGCATGTTCTGCCTCTTCGTAGCGATTGAGCTGCAAACTGATGCGCGCGTGCCGTTTCCAATAAAGTGCATTATCTGCATCGATATTCACGGCCTTTTCGATATAGAATAGGGCTTTGTTAAAGTCTTTTTTCTTGACGTAAAAATCGGTAATAGCGATCCAGGCCTTATCCAGCAGGGCATCTTCTTCAACGCATTTGTTGAAAAACTGCAAGGCCAGCTCTGGTTGGCGTAATTTCTCATAACATTTTCCGATCCGCAAAAGGGCAAAGGATGTCGGATCGTCCAAAGTGAGGGTCATCATATAGCTCTCAATAGCTAGGCCATAGTCCTTGAGACGTTCAAGCACTTTGCCTTTCTCCAAATAAGCCCCAATAAAGCAATCATCACTGATGATGGCAAAATCAAACGCTGCAAGGGCCTTTTGATAATCTTTGAGATGATAATACTGCTTTCCAATCTGGTGCCAAGCAACTTCACAATAAGGGTTGTCGTCCAAAAACTCATTCAGATAAACGATAGCCTCATTGTATTGTTCCAAAAATTCAAAACAATAAATCACGTTGTAAAGTGCAGAATAATCTTCGGTGTCCTCATCAACACAACGCATGAAATAGCCTATGGCGTTTTCGTAATCTTCTAAAAACAAATACTCCATGCCGATCAAGGAGAGCACATCGAGTTGATCTTCTGAAATGCTCAGGGCTTGTTCCAACAAGGTAATGGCCTTACGGTGTTGATTACGTCTGGAGAGAATGTTGGCCTTTTGAATAAAAATTTCTTCGTTGGATTGCTCCAATATGTAGAGCTGGTCGAGTAGCTCCTCTGCATGGTCTAGCTTGTTTTCGAAGATCATCATCTCCACTTCAAACAGCTTCAGGTTCATTGAAGTCGGGTGCTGTGCCAAGCCAAGCTTGGTCGCTTTTTTGGCCAAAGCAATTTTCCCGTTTTCAAGGTAATGATGAATAATCTCTTCAAACTCTTCAGAATCAAAGAAGTAGACATCATTGGTCTGCAGCATAGATTCAAAACGCGAAAGGGAAAATTGGTTGGATTCGTCGGGACTCAAGTGCATCAAAGGAGATTACTTTTAGTTACATAAAGGTAAGCACAGGACCTAGATGCTGTTTTGGGGCCATGTATTCTTGTTAACAAGCTTATCAACACGAAATAAGTCATCCTAAAACACTGTATATCAAATTTTTATGATTTATGTGTTTTCGTGAATTTCGTCTAAAACCTGAAGGATCAAGCGACAACCCTCGGTGATTTCGTCTTCCGAAACAGTTAAGGGTGGCGTCAAACGCACCGCCCGTTCTTCATAGAGCAGCCAGAAAAGCAGCAAGCCGCGCTCCTGGCAAGTCAGTACAACCTTATCGGCTATCTCTTTATGGGGCATAATCATGGCAAGCATGAGGCCCATACCTCGAATTTCATGAATCAAAGGATGCTGGAGGTGTTGACGGATGAGCACTTCTTTACGTTGGACGTCATTCATAAAATGGGGCTCGGTAATGATTTCGAGTGTCGCCAATGCCGCCGAAGCGATCAGTGGATGCCCGCCAAAGGTGGTAATGTGTCCCAGTTTTGGTTGTGTGCTGAAGCGTTTCATGAGTTCTTGAGAAGCGGATAAGGCCCCAATAGGAAGCCCGCCACCCATTCCTTTGCCCATGACCAAAACATCCGGAACGATATTAAAATGCTCAAAGGCAAAGAGCCGTCCGGTACGCCCGAAACCAGGTTGTATTTCATCAAGGATCAAAAGTGCGCCCACTTCGGTGCATCTCTTGCGTACTTGGGTCATATAGTGTTTATCGGGCACGATGAACCCGGCGCCGCCTTGAATGGTCTCTAAAATAACCGCAGCGGTTTGTTCCGTGATGGTATCTAAAGCAGCAACCTCATTGAAGGGTATACTGCGGCAATCTGGTATCAGGGGTTCAAATGGGGCCTTACGCTGGTCATAATCCATCACGCTCATGGCACCCATAGTGTTGCCATGATACGCGTTTTGGGCATAAATCAACTCGGTGCGACCTGTGGCGATTCGCGCTAATTTTAAGGCCGCTTCGATGGCTTCGGTACCGCTATTGACCAAATAAGTTGATTCGAGGGTATCCGGTAAATGTGCTGCAAGTTGCTTGCATATTGCGACAGCCGGTCCCTGGGCGAATTCCCCATAAACCATCACGTGCAAGTATTCTTGGGCTTGCTTTTGTATCGCGGCGACCACTTTTGGATGACAGTGGCCAACACTGCAGGCGGAGACGCCTGCAACGAAATCTAGATAAGGTTTTCCGTCTGTATCGTAAACATAACTCCCTTGGGCCCGTGCCACGGATAGCCCCATAGGGCTTGGCGTTGTTTGGGTTTGATACCTTAAAAAATCATCAATCATCTGGATCACGGATTAGGGATAAGTCTTTGGTCCGATGGCTTTGAAGGGCTTTTGGCACCATTGGACTCCGAAGGCTCAGATCCATTGGTTTCGGACTCAGACGCTGCACTTGAATTTTCTGTTTGACCCCCAGCGACGGTACTGTTATCGATCGGATCGGGTAGGGGTATTCCGCGAATAGGCCTGAGTTCTGGAAATGTTTTTCCGGCAAAAAGATCTTCGATATAAAAAAGACGCTCCGTACCACGCCAGAGAAATCCCGGTAAAATACGAGCGTTTTCAGGAAATTCAGACGGCGGATAGACTTTGCCCGGAACTTTATTGATAAAGCGGATGCCATTGATCTTTTGATCTTTGAGATAAAGTTGAATGGCACTGGATACCGTGTGGTTGATCCCAACCAAAGCCTCTTGATCATTTCGTGAATAAAAAATGACCTGGCTATTTTTGATGATGTCGATCGTGTCGAGCTTGTTTTCTGTGAAATGGCCAATCAATATTGCGCCTTTTACTTGGTTGTACCCCTCGAGGTCTTTTTGTATCAAAAAAGCGTTGTCAAACACTTTGAGGGAATCCATATCCTCGCGGACTAAATTTTGGATCAGATGTATGGTGTCTCCTGTAATTTGATTTTCGCCCGACCACAAGACAGGCCGCCCGAGCATTTCGGTGAGGCCTATTTTTTGGGTCACGACAATAGAATCGCAACGCCCGCTAGTACGTTCTGCAATCGTTGCCCCGGGTTTAAAAAAACGCGCTTCATAAAAACCTTTAATGACCCTCTGGTCTGGCTTACCTGTAATGCGCAGGGTGTCGGCATGAATGTAAACAGAGTCCTGTTCTTGCAGACTCACCGCGACAGCTCTATTGGTTATGAAGACGGAGTCTTGCGCTTTGAAAACTTCGGCATAATGGCCGTGAACGACTGTTTTATTAAGCGAATCAATGATCTTGATGTGGTTGGTTGCCGAGGCAAAACCCTGTGCGCGGTCAAAATAAATACTGTCCCCGTATAGGATTCGGTTGTTGTAATCGACCCGTGAATTCTTGACAAAGTGACCAATATTACTGCGGGTGTTGTAATAGCCACGGTCGCAATAAATAGTGCTTGTCTCACTTTCAATACTTGATGCGCCATATAAATAGGCCAGGCCAGATTCGGTATAAAAGTCAATTCGTGGGGCGTGTACCGTGTACTTTGGGTTGGTAATGGTTACGTCGGATTCAAATTGGTACTTTTTGGTGTTGGTAAAATAACGGCCAACCCGACTCGTTAATACACTACTGGAGTCCCTTACGGTGCCTCCGCTACGGTAATAAGCCTCTTGTTTTTGACGGTCAAAGTAAAGGGTGTCTGAGGTCAAATTGGTTTGCGGCTCGTCCAAAACCACATTCCCGGCAGCAAAAGCAAAGGAAGTGTCGCCATTGTATTCGCCGTAGTCACTGAACATATTTATGGTGTCGCCCTGCGCAATCTTGACGGACCCGTAGGCTTTGACAAAGTTTTCTTTAAAGTAGACCAGTGCTTGATCGCACCACATTTGTACCCCATCGTGTTCGATATGCACCGGGCCATTTTGGTCCCGGGAATAAATAACAGCCTCAGGGTATTCAGGACTTTTTTCAAAATAACCTGATTTTACTGAGACCTGTGTCGGCTGGACACTGTCCGATATCGCAGTTTTTTGTGCCCATAGGGAACCTTGAGCCCCTAATAAAAGGGTCAATACACAAATGGATAGGGCATATTTGGTTGGTGTGCACACGACCCTACTAAAATACCAACAAAAATTGGAATTATCGATGTATGGTTTGTTTACGGTCCGGACCTACTGAAACAATTTTGATGGGCACTTTAAGTTCTTGCTCCAAAAAGTCAATATAGGCCAGCAAAGTATCAGGTAGCGCATCTACTTCGGTGAGTTGGGTCAAGTCTTTGGACCAACCAGCCATTTCTGTATAAACAGGAGTGACATTTTCTGGTTCGATATCGTAAGGGAAATGCGTGATGACTTCACCGCGATAGCGGTATGCCGTACAAACTTTGAGCTTGTCAAAACCACTCAACACATCGCCTTTCATCATCATGAGCTGGGTTACGCCATTGACTTTTACCGCATACTTTAAGGCCACTAAATCGAGCCAGCCACAGCGTCGTGGACGTCCTGTAGTAGCACCAAATTCTCGCCCTACACGGCCCATAGTTTCGCCGTAGTCATCAAAAAGCTCTGTGGGGAAAGGCCCACTACCCACACGGGTGGTATAGGCTTTAAAAATACCAAAAACTTCTTTTATTTTGTTGGGGGCAATCCCAAGCCCAGTACAGGCGCCAGCAGCGGTTGTATTAGATGAGGTGACATAGGGATAAGTGCCAAAATCAATGTCTAATAAAGAGCCTTGAGCGCCTTCTGCCAAAATGGTTTTTCCCGCATCCATGGCGTCAAAAAGATACGCTTCACTATCGATAAAGGTGAGCGTTTTGAGGTGTTCAATAGCGGTGAAAAACTCTGCTTCTAATGCGGCCAAATCGTATTCAATAGCCACGTGGTAAGCGGCTATTATGGCTTCGTGTTTATTGGCGAGATTCCGGTATTTTTCTTTCCAATGTGGTAGCTCAATGTCACCGATTCGGATGCCATTTCGTCCGGTTTTATCCATATAAGTTGGGCCGATACCCTTGAGCGTCGAACCTATTTTGGCTTTGCCTTTGGCCGCTTCACTGGCGGCATCGAGCAAGCGGTGGGTAGGCAAGATCAGGTGGGCCTTGCGTGAAATCAATAACTTATTTTTGATGTCTAAGCCAAAAGGAGCGAGTTGCTCTAGTTCTTTTCTAAAACTAACGGGATCGATCACCACGCCATTGCCCACTAGGTTGATCGCCGTAGGATGGAATATACCGCTGGGAATAGTGTGAAGAACATGTTTGATGCCATCAAATTCTAAGGTATGTCCCGCGTTGGGTCCCCCTTGAAAACGTGCTATGATGTCATAGTTGGCCGTCAATACGTCGACAATCTTACCTTTTCCTTCGTCGCCCCATTGGAGCCCCAATAATAAATCTACTGCCATAAAATAAATTATTTAGTCGCCTTTCGACGGCCATAGAAATAAAGTGAATGTTTTGTGATGTCCACATCAAAGATCTCCTCGATGGTTTTTTTAATGGTCTGAATCCGCGGGTCGCAAAACTCAATAACCTCCCCATTGTTTAGGATCAGGTGGTCGTGTTGCTTGTCAAAATAAGACTTTTCGTAATGCGCTTGATTTTGCCCAAATTGATGCTTGCGTACCAATCCGCAATCCAATAATAGTTCAATCGTATTGTACAATGTGGCCCGACTCACACGGTAATTTTTATTTTTCATGTCGGTGTATAATGACTCAATGTCGAAGTGTTCGGTTTGGTCATATATTTCCTGCAGAATAGCGAAGCGTTCTGGCGTTTTACGGTGCTTTTTTTCTTCCAAAAAGCCGGTAAAGACATTTTTTACAATCGCTTGATTATTGATTTCTGTAGGTGTCTTCATTATAAGTAGCCAAAGTTACTTAATTATAGTCTGGTGACTTTATCGATACCATTTATTTTTTGGATGTTTTTAACCAAGTTATCAAGGATGGCCTTGTTTTTTACCTTAACGACAATATTGCCGATGAAGGTGCCATCGTTAGTGTCGAAGTGCACACTTTTCATATCGATATGATGATTGCTCGACACTACTTTAGTGACACTGTTCACCATGCCAAAGGTATCCATACCTGTGATCTTAAGGGTGGCCTTAAAATCACTCTGGGTTGCGTCTATCCAGAAGGCTTTGATGATGCGGTAATTGTAATTACTTTGCATCTGAAGGGCATTAGGGCAATTGGTTTTGTGGACTTTGATGCCCTCGTGAATGGTCAAAAATCCAAAAACATCATCCCCGGGAATCGGATTACAGCAGGGCGATACTTTGTAGTCTAATTTCTCTTCTTCCTTACCGAAAACCAATTGATCGTATTTGACGGTAAGCTCCTCCTTATGAACATAGTCATTGTCTTTTGGTCTGCGGATGCGGTTTTTGAAAAAATTTACAAAGGCATTGTTGTTTGCGGCCACAAATTCTTTGAGCATTTTATTGTCAATCATACCCGCCCCAATGCGGTAAAAAAGATCTAACGAAGTTTTGAGCTTAAAATAGACCACCAAGCGTTGGGTCACCTTGTCGTCTAGGGTGATTTTTTGGGATTTCAGTTTCCGCATCAAAATAACTTTGCCCTCTTCAGCAATTTGTTTTTCCTCTTCCTTTAGGGTTGATTTGATTTTGGCAATGGCACGTCCGGTAATGACATAATTGAGCCAGTTGGCGGACGGTTTGGTTTTTTCTGAGGTGATGATCTCGACCTGGTCACCGTTATTCAAGGCAAAACTCAAAGGGACCAGTTTACCATTAACTTTGGCGCCTCGGGTGTGTTTGCCAATTTCTGTATGAACGTGAAACGCGAAGTCCAATGCCGTCGCGCCTTTTGCCAAAGAGTACAAGTCCCCTTTGGGTGAAAACACAAAAATCTCTTTGGTATAAAGATTTAATTTAAAGTCTTCGACGAAATCAACAGCATCGCTCTGCGCGGTTTCCAGAGTTTCTTGTAGCTTATTGAGCCATAGGTCAAGGCCTTCGTCCTCGCTATCCCCATTTTTGTATTTATAGTGTGCTGCATAGCCTTTTTCTGCAATTTCGTTCATGCGTTGGCTTCTGATCTGAACTTCGACCCAGCGGCCATCGGGGCCCATGACCGTGATGTGCAAGGCTTCATAACCTGTTGATTTTGGTGCAGAAATCCAATCCCTGAGGCGTATAGGATTTGGCCTAAAGTGATCGGTCACAATAGAATATATTTTCCAAGCCAGAAATTTTTCGTTTTCGGAGGTAGTGTTGTAAATGATGCGAATAGCAAATTTGTCGTAAACCTCATCAAAGGATACATTTTGAACGACCATTTTACGCCGAATCGAAAAAATAGATTTTGGACGGCCCTTGATGTCAAATTTTATGTTTTCGTCATTGAGTCGGTCCCGGATGACCTGTGTAAAGCTTGTTATAAAATGGTCTTGTTCTTGCTTGCTTTCTTTTATTTTGTCAACAATATCCCGATATACAGCAGGTTCTGTATATTTTAATCCCAGATCTTCTAGTTCCGATTTGATGTTGTAAAGACCAATGCGGTGGGCTAGTGGTGCATAAATATATAAGGTTTCCGAAGCGATTTTCAATTGCTTTTCTGGCGACATGCTGTCCATGGTCTGCATGTTGTGCATGCGGTCGGCAATTTTTATAATGATCACGCGAATGTCTTCGTTGAGTGTCAGCAACATTTTTCTGAAATTCTCGGCCTGCAAAGAGACATCACTTTGATACTCTAAATGAGAGATTTTGGTAAGGCCATTGACAATGCGGGTAACGGTCGGCCCAAAGAGTTGTTCGATATCGGCCAAATTGTAGGCGGTATCCTCAACTACGTCATGCAACAGTGCGGCAGCTATAGACGTTGCATCGAGTCCAATTTCAGCAGCCACAATTTTGGCCACAGCGATGGGATGAAATATATAAGCTTCTCCACTTTTTCTGCGCTGCTCTTTATGGGCGTCGACGGCTATGTCAAAGGCCATGCGGATCAGCTTTTTATCATCTTTTGACAAAGTCTGATAGCTGATCTTCAGCAGCTGTTTGTACTGCTTGGCAATTTCTTTATTCTCTATTTCTAGGACGTCTGGAGTCATCAATTAAAATTACAATAAAGTTTAAGAGTAACAATGACCATCACTAAAGAAAACGGCCCATTACCGCCCCTTTATTTATAACAGCCAAGGTCATGACAAGCAAAGACTAAGCCTTTTGACGGATGGCTTCAAAGATGAGTATGCCGGCTGCAACAGATACATTCATACTATCGAGTTGGCCGTTCATGGGAATAATAATATTTTGGTCACTCTGCTCGGTCCATGCCTGAGATAGTCCGTCGGCCTCAGTACCCACCACTATAGCGACTGGCCCACTAAGGTTTACACTGGTATAAGGCAATGCGGCTTGCAAGGAGGCGCAATAAATTGAAACACCCTGAGCCTTCAAATAGTCGATAATCTCTTGGGTCGTCCCTGTTCTGATTTGTGTGGTAAAAAGAGCTCCGACACTGCTGCGGATGATGTTGGGGTTATAGAGGTCTGTTTTGGGATTCGCAATGATGACCGCATCAACGCCTGCAGCATCACAGGTGCGCAATAGCGCTCCGATATTTCCAGGTTTTTCTGGCGCTTCTGCTACCAAAATCAAGGGATGCTTACTGTGAAAATGCAGGGTGTCTAATGTGTGATTCTGGATGCGGCACAAGGCCAAAACCCCTTCGGTCGATCCACGATAAGCGATTTTTTCATATACTTCTGTGCTGACCTCGACGCGCTCAAGTTCTGAATTGAGTGTCTTCAGCAGTAATTCTAAAGCACTTTGGTCTATGATTTCAGGGCAGCACACTAAAGTAGTTACCGCAAATTTCGATGCAACGGCCAATTGGATTTCCCGCATGCCCTCAACCACAAAAAGCCCGTGGGTTCTGCGTTCCTTTGCCTTGTCGGTAAGCCCAATGATGTGCTTGATCAAAGGGTTTTGGCTACTGGAAATGAGTTTGGTATACATCGTTGATGAAAGGTTATAAACCTTTGGATTTAGTCTTGTCCGTATTTTTCTGAATAACGCTCGTACAATTCAGTTTGATGCGTTTCAAGTGACAATACCCGTCCGTCAATAAAGGCATGAGTGAGTTGGTTGGTCCGCATATCAAGTGCATCTCCTCGGCTCACGAATAGGGTGGCGCTTTTGCCTTGCGTTAAAGTCCCGTACTGTCCCTCAATACCCAAAATCTTTGCGGTATTAGCGGTGACGAGTTTTAAGGCCTCTTCGGGTGCTAAGCCTTGACCGGCAACGTGACCTGCATAAAAGGGTAAGTTACGCGTGCTCATCCGCTCCATAGAGCCTCTGGCATTAAGTCCAACAAGCAAACCGCCATCCACCAATAATTTTGGCAACTTGAACGGTTGGTCATAATCATCGTCATCCTGAGCGGGCGTCGCGTGTACACGGTCCACTATAACGGGAATCTCATGTGCTTTTAAAAAAGGAATGATTTTATGGGCTTCGTAGCCACCGACCAAAACGATGCGTTTAACCGCAAGATCTTTGAGCTGGCTGACGGCATCTACTATTTCGCGCTCCCCGTCGGCATAAAGGTATATTGTTTTACTGCCGTCAAAAACCCCTTTCAAGGCTTTAAAAGCCTCATGAGGCTCTTTGGATTGGTCTTGGGTGTAGCTGATCCCTGATTGAAAATAAGTGGCAATAGCCTGGGTTTGTTCTCCATATTTTTTGTTTGGCGTCCATCCTCTGCTTTCGCCCATCCACCAACGCCCACGGCGATAGGTATCTGGCCAATGCAGGTGAATACCGTCGTCTAATTTTACGGCAGCATCTTCCCAGTTCCAAGCATCCAACTGCACGATAGAAGACGAGCCAGAAATGGTGCCACCCTGCGGGGTCGTTTGTGCCAATAAAACACCGTTTGGCCGCATGCTTTCTACCACGCGACTCTCGGCATTGTAGGCAATGATACTGCGGATATTGGGCAGGTACTCTCCCAATTCGGCATCATCACGGGTCTGACGGATGGCATCAATTTCGACCAGTCCCAGTGAAGAAACCGGCGCAATAATGCCAGGATAAACGTGCTGACCAGTGACATCAATAACGGCGCCCCTCGGGGTGACTTCATCACCGCCAATGGCCGAAATACGGCCTTGATCAATCACAATACGGCTATCGTTAATAACGGTCCCATCGCCGATATGCGCCGTGGCGCCGGATAGGGTAATGGGCCCTGAGGATTGTACACCTGGCACTTGTTGTGCGTGGGTCATTCCCATGAAACCAAGTATGATCAGTGTGTATAAAGGTGTCAAATTTTTCATCGTTGGCTTAGTTTATGGTTTCACATTCAAAATCGATACGGTCGCGTTTGCGGGGTGCCCTTTTGGAGCCACTGTCGCCGCTTTTGTCCGATAACATCAGTTGGATCAAGTCATTTTTTTCTTGAGCCATCGAAAGACGCAGTGCTTGGTCTTGGTCACGGTCAAAATAAATAGCTCCATCGATCATGGTTTTTTCTGCCGTAGCATATACGGACAGGGGATGGTCATTCCAAAGTACTAAATCGGCATCCTTACCTTCTTTTATACTTCCAGTTCGGTGATCGAGATGCAATAATTTAGCGGGATTGATCGTGACCATTTTCCAAGCTTCTAGTTCGGACATGCCACCATATTTAATGGTTTTGGCCGCTTCCTGATTCAGGCGTCGTGCCATTTCGTCATCATCGCTATTGATTGCGGTAGTGACGCCTTCTTTGGCCATAATTGCGGCATTGTATGGAATGGCATGGATGACTTCATATTTATAAGCCCACCAATCACTGAAGGTTGAGGCGCCAGCACCATGAGCTTTCATTTTATCTGCCACTTTATAGCCCTCCAGAATATGGGTAAAGGTGTTGATATTAAAATCAAAAGATTCGGCCACCTTCATGAGCATATTGATCTCGCTCTGCACATAACTGTGACAACTGATAAAGCGTTCACCATTGAGTATTTCGGCTAAGGTTTCGAGCTCCTCATCAATGCGGTAGGGGGCGCCACTGTTTTTTACATCGTTATAAGTTTTGGCGCGATTGAAATAGTTGACATACAACTGCTCTACACCCATGCGGGTTTGCGGGAAACGATTAAAACTTTGCCAATTGCTTTGTTTGACATTTTCACCCAAGGCAAATTTGATAAACTTAGGCATGTCTTGGTATAGTAAACCGTCGGCATCTTCACCCCACTTGAGTTTGATGATGGCCGATTGCCCACCAATTGGGTTGGCTGATCCATGCAAGATCTGGACCGAGGTTACCCCGCCCGCCAGATTACGGTAGATGTTAATGTCTTTGGGGTTGATGACGTCTGAAATACGTACTTCGGCTGAGGAATTCTGTCCGCCTTCATTGATGCTCAAAGCGCCAATATGAGAGTGCTCATCAATAATTCCAGCAGTAAGGTGTTTTCCTGTGGCATCAATCACTCGGGCTCCTGGAGCCTTAAGGCCTTGTCCGATTTTATGGATTTTTCCAGATTTGACCCAAAGGTCTGTCGTGGTTAAAATACCGGGCTCTTCACCTGTCCATATGGTCGCATTGCGGAAGACAACTGACGCTGCTTTGGGAAGCGAAAGGTTACCGTAGCCTACGTTCGGAAAAGTCACCGCAACAGGGTCACTCGAGGTGGTCTCTTTTTTTGGTTTGTTATCCGCCGGGTCAGCATCTTCGCTAAGGGTGGTTTCATTCAATAGGGCCTCAAACGGCACTTCTTGTCCCGAGTCCATAAAGAGTTTGCCCGAAAACCCGCCGATAGTGTTGATTCGTGCTGTTCCTCGGATGGTTCCATCGGTCTCTTTGTTTTTGACTGACCATTGAAGCCAATTATTGGCATAGCTCATCGATCCTTTGCTGAGGCTGTCCCCGATGCCGTATGAAAGGCTCAACTTGGATTGGTCACCACTGATTTTGAGTGTGCGTGTTTGGTCAGCGTAGTTGAGGGTATACGTGCCTTGGATATCTTGAGTCGTGCGGTCTGCCAAATGAAAGGCCTGTCCTTGTACCCAGTTTTCTAAAAGGCGCGTGTCTTTGGCAAAAAGAGGTCCGGTAGTCACAATAAAGTTGGCCCATTTACCTGCTTCGAGGGTGCCGAGTTCATGGCTCATGCCCAATAGTTTCGCCGGGGTGGTGGTCAATGCCTTAAGGGCCGACTGAGGATCAAGACCTGCCTCTATAGCTTTGTTTAGTTGTTTTGAGAAGTCGTTTACGCGTTTTAGTTCATAGGTGGTCAAGGCAAAAGGCACCTGATTCTGATCCATGATTTTTAGGTTGTGAGGGGCTTGATTCCATGAGCGCAAGTCTTCCAAAGAGAGGTGTTTTGCAAAATAAGGATCACTCAGGTCATAGGCCTCTGGAAAGTTCATTGGGACAATAAACGAAGCCTTACTCGAGACAACAGCATCAATGTTTTCGTATGCATCTTGACTGCCTACAAGAATGTAGGGGATGCCAAATTGTTGGCCAATAGAATGCGCACGCAAAGCGTTGGCTTGATTTCCAGCCTCGAAAAAAGCAGGTTTGCTTTTGTGGGCTCCCAGAGCGGTCAATGAACGGTCTTGGGTCTGTCCTTGCTGATTGAACCAATCAAGGTCATGATACATTTGCCGCAATAGCGCCATAGAACCCATAAGTGAACCGGGATAAGATTGGCTGCTTTGGGTGCTCTTTTCAAAAGAAAAGCATTGACTTGCCGCATCATCTAAAATGCGTTCAGCGTCTGAAGCATCGTCGTTCAGGGTCACCACAAGTCCGCTGCCCCGTGCAATGCCATCCATCAAATGTGAATGGGCTACACCAAAACCTTGGGCTCTGAGTTCTTCTGCCTGCTTTACATCGTAGTTGAATGTGTTTATCGCTGCTTGCTCCGGGCGGATATGGTCATTCCAATAATAACCCTCACGGGTGGGTTCGTACTGCGGCGAGCGGCGAGCGCCGCGATCCGCTTTGGGTTTTTCGACACCAAAGTTGGTATAGGGGTCTATAAAAGAAGCATAGACGTGTAATCCAGAACCATCTTTTGCCGCCACATGCTGGGGCAAAGCCACTTTCTTGCCTGCGGCAACAATCTTGCCGTCGCGGATCAGGATGGTCCCATTTTCTATGGTGACCTCTGGACTGACATGCAAGGTGACGTTGGTTAAGGCTTGACTGCCCATATATTCTTCATTGAGCTCGCCATTTTTTGGAAAGTAATCTTGAGCCCAGATCGTGCTGCTGAATAAGGCGCATAAAAGTAAAGTAGTGAGTTGTTTCATCGGTAAGAACTAGAATTAGATTTTAAAGATAAGAAGTGTCCGGAATAATCGCGGAATATTTTTTTGATATAAAAGCAAAGATCGATTAAATCGGCCGGTCTTGATAATAATTGACCAGAAGGGCCACCATGTAACTATAACTTTGAATCCCTTTAGACTGATTGTTGGCCTTGAGAAATTGATCCCAAAAGACTTTTGACAACCCCTCGAAAGGATTTTTGTAGTGTTCCCAAAACAGCCTCATTTCGCGGTAGCTTTCTAAAATACCCGTGTTGATGGTTGGCAATAATCGGTCGTAAGTGTCGCGGTCCCTGCGGGCGACTTCATTGATGCAATAACGCAAAGAAAAAATTGCACCGGCATAACTGATATAGGGATCGGAATGGTGCAGTGTGGCCAAGGTGGCAATGAAATTCGCTTCGTTTTCGGCGGCATAACCCATTTGATGCGCTTGCTCGTGGGCACTGACCACAGGAAACTTATAATTTTTTATTTTGCTGTTCACCTGAGATTCGCCTGTGAGGGGATTGTAATAACCGCTATAGCCCATATAGGTCAAGGCCAAACTCCAGAGGCTGGTTTTGATGCTGGTGCCGTTATATGCAAATAGGGGCAGGTCATGACTTAATTCCCTGTAGCCTTTTCGAGACAAGTCGAAGATCGTACTTTGGTCATAGGGCAAATCAATTTTGACGCTATCGGGGTAGCCCAAAGTCCGGTGCAGGGTGTTGCTTTTGTCGATCAAACGCTCGGTTAGGTGGATCAGTTGTTCTGTGCTATAGGTTGTTTCAATCGCCAAAGTATGGTGCAATGGTTGCCTTAAATAGTTGAGCCCCCAGACCATATGAAAGGTAAAGTATACCACCGATAAGCTGGCCACAACATCGATCATAAAGGCAGTAGGTTCTGTTCTGAGCCGAGCAATATTGAGATATAGCCAACGGCACATTAGTACAATAAGCGCGGCATAAATAAGGTCACCAACAGAAAAAGGAATCCAGCCAAATAGGTAGCGCGAGAGGCTACTCATCAGGGGATATATTCCTTGGCTATAATAAGTTTCAATCAACTGAGGGTAATGCCGCAAAACCAGCAAGCCAAAATACTGTAGGGGTAACAAAAGCGCTAAAATGAGCCGCGTTTTTCTCTGCATAGTCAAACATACAAAGAATATTTTACCTAGAATTTTTTCCCACATGAATAAAAAGTACCTTTGATTCATCTTTAAAAATCACGTATGAACCATTCCATTACAGACCTAGAACCTAAAGAAGTTTGGCGCTGTTTTGCGGCGTTGAATGCCGTGCCCCGTGCCTCCAAAAAAGAAGAAAGAGTCATTGACTTTATGGTCAATTTCGCCCAACAACTCCATCTTTCTGTCACGGTGGATCATGTCGGAAATGTCTTGGTAAAAAAGCCTGCCACTGTGGGTATGGAGGATCGAAAGTCGGTGGTCATGCAGGCCCACTTAGATATGGTTCATCAGAAAAATAGTGATTCTGATTTCGACTTTGACACCCAAGGTATTGATATGTTTGTAGCGGGTGATTGGGTCCGCGCCAAAGGCACCACACTTGGTGCAGATAACGGACTGGGTGTTGCAGCCATTATGGCTGTTTTGGCCAGCAGTCACATACCACATCCAGCAATAGAGGCGCTTTTTACAATAGATGAAGAAACAGGGATGACCGGTGCCATTGGTCTTAAGGGTGGATGGCTTCAAGGACAAATTTTGCTCAACCTGGATACTGAAGAAGATGATGAAATCGGTGTGGGCTGCGCCGGTGGTGTGGATGTGACCGCGCAGGGTCATTATGGGCCTGTACCTACTTCCGGAGTTCATGGCTTTGAGTTGTCGGTAAGCGGGTTGCAAGGCGGCCATAGCGGCATGGATATTCACAAGGGCCTGGGTAATGCCAACAAAATCATGAACCGGGTACTTTTGGCGTTAATTGATACCGCGGCGCTGGCGCAATTAAGTGGAGGCAGTTTGCGCAACGCCATACCTCGAGAGAGTAAAGCCGTCATCGCCGTAACTCATGACCAAGTTGATGAAATGCACCACTGTTTTGATCAAATCAAATCGGCCATTCTTGAGGAATTCAAAAATTTAGAACCAGAATTATCATTGACCATCAATACTACGACAGCGCCTGTTCAGGCCATGAGCAAGCAGGACCAGGTTAAATTCATCTCGGCGATTCAAGGAACGCTCAATGGGGTCTATAAAATGAGTCCTGCGATTGAGGGCTTGGTTGAGGCCTCTAATAATCTGGCCAAAGTGTCTTTGGGTAGTGGCAAAATTCAAATCGAATGCCTCACGCGGTCTTCTGTGGATAGTTCCAAAGATGACCTGACCAGAAGTTTGAACGCTGTTTTTAGTTTGGCCGGCTATCAGGTCAGTTTTACAGGAACCTATCCGGGTTGGGCACCCAATATGGACAGCCCTATACTCAAGGTGATGGAAACACTTTACCACGATATGTTTGGGCAAAAGCCGACCGTCGCGGCTTGCCACGCAGGCTTGGAATGCGGTATTTTGGGGCAAAATTATCCCGATATGGACATGATTTCTTTCGGCCCAACCATTAAAGGAGCCCATTCTCCCGATGAGCGGGCATGCATCAGTTCAACCCAGAAATTTTGGGGGTATCTCAAGGCGGTATTGCAGCATATTCCGCAAGCATAAATCAAAAAAAAACAGCCCAAGCGGGCTGTTTTTTTTTTGATTGTAGTTGCAATTGCAAAACCTGTGCGAACTTTTGTTACTCTGCAGAAAGCAATTCGAGTTCAAAAATCACGTCGCTATTAGGCGGAATGACACTACCTGCACCCTGAGGCCCCCAGGCCAAATGGGATGGAATGAACAAGGTTATTCTATCGCCAATACTCATTTCAAGCAGCCCTTCTTTAAAACCAGGGACGAGCGCTGATTCTTGGCTGTATTGAGACATCATTGGCTGATATTGATTATTGGCTTTTCGTTGTAAGTTAACTTGTTCGTAAGCCTCGGCTATAGACAAGATACTGGTATCGAACATAACACCGTCAGTAAGGTAACCTGCATAGTTAAAACGCACGTTAGCGCCCAGTGCAGGCTTCATGCCTTTGCCCTGATGGTTCCAGTGAATTTTGATGCCAGAAGGGTAGGCGTCTACGGTTTCTTCTAACAGATCAAGCTCTATTTTTTTAGCGGAAATCACACCCGCAACGCGCTCAGCTTTCTCTTGGTTGTTGCTTTCTATTTTCGCAAGTTCACCAGCAAATGAAGGGGCCGTAACCCCCTTGTTGATGATCTGGATGCTTTGAATCACTAAAGGATCGTTAGGCTTGTCACCAGGCTTACTGGTGGCGACTTGTCCAATGGAGTCCACAATCTCTTGGCCTAAAACGATTTCACCAAAAACGGTATGTTTTCCATCGAGCCATGGCGTTTCTTTTAGGGTAATGAAGAACTGACTTCCATTAGTTGCGGGCCCTGAATTGGCCATGGACAATATCCCTTTTGCCTTGTGGCTAAGGCTATCAACGATTTCATCGGCAAATGCGTAACCAGGGTTGCCGGTACCATCACCTTTTGGGTCTCCACCTTGAATCATAAAATCTTTAATAACCCGGTGAAAGGTCAGTCCGTCATAAAAGGGCTTGTTTTGGTAGGCGGAATCGACTTGAGGGTGGGTCCCTTGCGCCAATTCAATAAAATTTGCGACTGTAAGTGGTGTGCTTTCGTGATAAAATTTAGCCACAAAAGTACCTTTGTTGGTGACAAATTCGGCATAAAGGCCATCATCTAGCGCAGGGTATTGTGACGTACATCCGCCAAAGGTTAGTGCTAGGGTCGTTACAAGTAAAATAAGCTGTTTCATAAGTGTATTAATTATCTAAAGTTGACATTTGTTTTAAATTAAGGGTAACCACTACGGGGACATTGGTCCCTAGTTTTCCTTCTAAGCCATAATATCCATAAGCCTTATAAGAGGGAAGAACTAAGGTAATCATTTCTTGGACTTTCATGAGTTTGAGCCCTTCGCGAATTCCCGAGATAAGGTCTTGTTGACTTTGGTCGACCTGATAGTTTACCGAGCCTATATCCTCATAGCTTAAAAGGATTTGGCCTTCTAAGTCCCTTATTTGGTAGGTGAACGAAACCTCGTTTCCAGTTACTGGTTTGGGTTGCTCTTCAAGGATTTGGGTGTCGTAAGCATACCAAAAGCCGCTCGGAGAAGCCAAATAGGCATGAGCCGAGTCTTGAGCCATATAAGCCTCAATCGTTTTGGTTTCTGCAGCGTATAATTTTTTGTTGCGCTCTACTGAGGCGCTGATGGTAGACCCCGAGCTTTGTTGCACAGGTCGGCGCGCTTCAGGGCTTTTGCACCCCACTAAACTCACGGCCATCGCCAAAACGCAGTATAGAAACTTAAGAGGCATCTAATTCGTTTTTATGTTGTGGTACTTGTTGCATAAAATAGGCCGTGGCGTCTTCCATTGTTCCATCGAATTTGCCCCCTGCAGCGTTGGTGTGTCCCCCGCCCTGGAAATAATGTCGCGCAAAGTCATTGACCGAAAAACGGCCCTTGCTGCGCAGTGACATTTTGATGATGCCTTCGTTTTTGTTTTCGATAAAAATGACGGCAAACTTAATGCCGATTATGCTCAGAGCATAATTCACAAAGCCCTCGGTATCTCCTTTTTTAAAATTACAGGCTTCTAATTCGTCCTGTGTTAAGGTGATATAGGCCAAATGAAACTCTGGGTGAAGAACCAAATTGGATAGGGCTTGTCCTAGTAATTTGAGTCGATCAGGACTTTGGGTATCGTAAATTTGATTGTGGATTTCGTGATGTATGGCGCCGCATTCTATAAGGTCGGCAACCGCACGATGGGTCCGTGGAGTCGTGGCAGGGAACTTGAACGATCCGGTGTCGGTCATGATCCCTGTATAAAGATTGGTGGCAATCTCTGGGGTAATGAGCGCTTTATGCCCCAGTTGGTCGATAAAATGATAGACCATCTCGCAAGTACTGCTCATGCTGGTGTCGCTGTAGGTGACCAAAGCATAATCATCGGGCTGCTGATGGTGGTCGATCATCACAAAGGGCTGGGACTGCAATTCGAGTAAGGCTCCCAAATCTCCGGTACGGTTCAACGCATTAAAATCTAAGGTGAAGATGACCTCGCATTGGGACAGTAATCTTTCGGCTCGCGAGGCTTCTCTGTCATAAAGGACAATGTCTGAGCAACCCGGAAGCCATTTCAAAAAGTCAGGAAAGTCATTGGGCATTAAAACAATCGGATCGTGGCCTTGGCTTTTGAGAAACCAAAATAATCCTAACGAAGCACCAACCGCATCGCCATCTGGATTTTTGTGTCCGATGATCACTGCCTTCTTAGGTTGGGATAGCAGGTCGCTTAACGTATGCCAATCTTGTTTAGTCATCGGTGACAAATATACAATTTCTTGGTGGTTTGCAATTTGATTATTGGCAATAAAAATGCTACTTTTGCCGCCAAATTAGTCAAACATCATGAGAACAGACAGAACATTTACAATGCTTAAGCCCGATAGTGTTGAAAAAGGAAACATTGGGCCAATTTTAGAAAAAATAAGCGGCGCAGGATTCAGAATTGTGGCGATGAAATTGACCCAAATGACTACAGCAGATGCTGAAGCGTTTTATGCGGTCCATTGTGAGCGTCCCTTTTTCGGGGAATTAGTGCGCTATATGACCCGTGGGCCAATTGTTGCTGCGGTCTTAGAAAAGGAAAATGCTGTGAACGATTTCAGAACTCTTATTGGTGCGACCAATCCTGCCGATGCAGCTGAAGGAACCATCCGTAATATGTTCGCCGATTCTATTAGCGAAAATGCGGTTCACGGAAGTGATAGCGATGAGAATGCAGAAATTGAAAGCCAGTTTCATTTTGCAGGTCGCGAGATATTCTAAATGAGAATTATTTATTGATTTATCTTGAGCCGCTTTATGCGGCTCAATTTATTTTAGGATCAACTCGGTCACAAGCGGCGTGTCTAATGAGTCGTTGATCAGACTCATGATTTTGTCTTTGCCATAGGTCAATTCTTCGCGCAGTACAGACGAACTTAAGTGAATCACCAAAGTACCACCCTTAAGGACCACTTTGGTCGTGTACTTCGAAATGGGTGGACCCATGACTTGATGCCAGGCTTCTTCCGCGCTTACTTTGTTGAGGCCCTTTTCTAATTTACTGCCCTCAATATATGTTTTGAGAAGGTCTGCGATGGTATGCGATGTTGCATTGCGCTTAGCCATAGATTCAGGATTGATTGAAACGGTTAAGGGCAAGATCTATTCTGCCGGCGATGTATTTGGTCAGGCGCTTCATAAATTGAATATTTTATAACTCTGATGCACGGATTTAACCACGTTTTCGGTGCGCTCTCCATGGGTGTCACTGATGAATATTTGTCCAAAATTATCTTGGTCGACAAGCCCAATAATCTGGGCCACACGGGTTTCATCGAGCTTATCGAAAATATCATCCAACAGCAAAATAGGAGCGACTTTGCTTTGCGCTTTTAAAAAATCAAATTGGGCCAATTTAAGGGCGATGAGAAAAGATTTTTGTTGCCCTTGAGAGCCAAATTTTTTGATGGGATGATCCCCTAAGTTAAAGTCGAGTTCATCTTTGTGCGTTCCATAATTCGTGTATTGTGTGGCACGATCTCTAGAAATATGATCCTGTAATGAGTCGATGAGCCGCAATGCATTGAGGCTGCTGAGGTAATCAATAGATACCATTTCTTTCCCTTGGGCGATAAAAGCGTAACGCTCTTGAAAAATGGGTAGAAAAACACCTAAAAATGCGCTCCGTTTTTGGTGAATCTCATGGCCGTAGAGATCTAATTGGCTATTGTATATAGCCAAAGTGTCTGGGTCAAAGGTATGATTGAGTCCGAAGTACTTGAGCAGGGCGTTGCGCTGCGCCAAGACTTTTTGGTAGGACAAAAGGGTATTCAAATAGCCTTGATCCCCTTGGGAAATGACCCCGTCGATAAACTTACGGCGTGCATCACTGCCTTCGGTGATCAGGTCTCGATCACTTGGAGAAATGATCACCAAAGGCAGAAATCCGATGTGTTCACTAAGCTTTTCGTAAAGCTTTCCATTGCGTTTGATGGATTTTTTTTGCCCTTTTTTGACGCCCAAAACCACATGTTCAATTTGGTCTTGTTTGCTATAGGTGCCGTCAATGACAAAAAAATCGGCGCCATGCCGAATGTTTTGAGCTGATATGGGGTTAAAGTAGCTTTTGCCAAAGGAGAGGTGGTAAATGGCGTCTAGTGCATTGGTTTTGCCGACCCCATTGGCCCCTACAAAACAATTGATTTTAGGGTCGAATTGGAAAGATTTCGCTTCGAAATTTTTGTAGTTAATTACGGATAAGGATTCTAATTGCACTTGGTGGGTTCCATTTTATGTCCTGAATTCTTGTTTTGGCCAGTGATTACGGCATTTAAACTTCCCTGCAAAATATTGATTTTTCCCTTTTAAATTGTAATAAAAATTATATTTTTGCCCCTCAATATTACGACATTATGGCAACCTATAAAAAACGCGGATACAAACCCAAAACAGCTCCAGAGAAAGAGTTGGAAATTGAATCAGGAAGTACAACGGCTGAGGTATTTAATACTTTAGACCAAGGTGCCTCGAAAACCGAAGCTTGGGTAGAAGCGAATCAAAAGCCAATTTTTATCTTGGTGGCCTTTGTGGCGATTAGCGTACTGGGTTTTATAGGCTATCAGAAAATGATTTCTGAGCCCAAGCAAGTTGAAGCGGCCAATGAAGTCTATCAAGCGAGTTCTTATTACGATCAGGCCTTAGTTGCCACCACACAAAGAGATTCTTTGTTCCGTATGGCCCTTAATGGCTATGCAGGCAAATATGGTTTGTTGGATATCGTCGATAAATTTTCAGGAACGCCGGCTGGCTCTTTGGCCAGTTACCAAGCAGGTGTTGCTTATTACAACCTGAAGCAATATGATTTGGCGATTCAGTTTATGGATCAATTTGATGGCGATGACGCATTAATCACGCCATTGGCTCAAGGTGTCTTAGGCGATTCATTCGCTCAGTTGAACCAGTTTAGTGAAGCGTTAAGATATTACAAAGAAGCGGCATCATACAGCGACAACGATATCACGACACCGCGCTTTTTGTTGAAAGTTGGTACCACAGCAATGAAACTAGGGGATTTTGCTGAAGCAGAGAAGGCCTTTAGCCGTATTACTGAGGATTATAGTGCTGCGACCCAGGCGGTTCAGGCCAAAGCTTACCTAGCCCAGGCTGGGGTTAAGCGCTAGTCGATGGCTACCATTCACAAACATTTATCTTCTTACGACGCATCTTCCTTACCGGATGCGGCAAAATTTCGTTATGGTTTAGTCGTTTCCCAATGGAACGAGGATATTACTGAGGGCTTGGCCCAGGGGGCATTTACGACCCTTGCCGAGTGTGGGGTACCATCAGAACAAATTACCCGCTGGAATGTTCCCGGCAGCTTCGAATTGGTTTATGGGTGCCAGCGCATGATAGCCAAACATCCAGAAATTGATGTGATTATTGCTATAGGCAATGTGATTCAGGGAGAAACCAAACATTTTGATTATGTCTGTCAAGGTGTCTCTCAAGGCATCAAGGATCTTAATCTTATGGGCATTACCCCAGTTATTTTTTGCGTCCTTACGGACAACAACAAGCAACAATCACGGGACCGCAGCGGTGGAAAGCATGGCAACAAAGGCGTCGAAGCAGCTGTAGCTGCTGTTGAAATGGCGGCGCTGAGATCCGCAACGCAGTAGGCCTTCTTCGACTTAAAAATTAAACGCATGTCATGGGTTTAAAATCCTTGATTTTCGTTAAATTTGGGCTACTGTCATCATGATCAAGTTTACTCTCATCAAGCGGCTCAAAACGAACAATCGTTTTAATTATACCCCTCGTTATTATCAGGGTAAGCCAGATATGGATCACACTAAGCCAACAACAAAAATGGATCATTATGTCGATGTCTTAAATCAAAATGATTTTGCGGGGCATTGGCAACGAGCCCGAACCAAACACAGAAATCGTGGCAACTCCTCTTGGAATAAAACAGTTGTAATTCTGATTGCTTTATTCACGTTTTTTGCCCTTTGGATAATTGATTTTGATCTTTCTATTTTTTACCGTTGAGTACCACCAATTACATAAAACGCTTACCTGACCATGTGGCCAACCAGATTGCTGCTGGCGAGGTAGTGCAGCGTCCAGCATCTGTTGTAAAAGAGTTATTAGAAAATTCAATAGACGCCGGGGCGGATCAAATTACTTTGGTGGTCAAAAACGCTGGTAAAACACTTATTCAGGTTATTGATAACGGTTCGGGTATGGGTGATGCCGATGCCCGACTGTGTTTTGCCCGTCATGCCACCTCCAAAATAACACAGGCCGACGATCTTTTTCAGCTGAACACCAAAGGCTTTCGTGGCGAAGCACTGGCTTCTATTGCCGCCATTGCCCACGTTTCCTTAAAAACAAAAACAGCTTCTAGCGCGCAAGGGATCCACTTGGTTATGGAGGGCAGTGCATGTACCTTGGAAGCACCTATTGTTGTTAATAACGGGACGACCGTTACCGTAAAAAATCTATTTTACAACATTCCTGCGCGCCGGAATTTTTTGAAAGGCGATCACATTGAACTCAAACACATTATTGAAGAGTTCCAACGTCTGGCCTTAGCCCATCACGCGATTGCCTTTAAGTTGGTTCACAATGACACAGATTTATTTCATTTGTTGGCCAGTAATCGGCGCCAGCGCATCGTGGGAATTTTAGGTGTGAAAACCAATGAGAAGCTCGTCCCGGTGGATGAAGTCACTGAGATTGTCACGGTAGAGGGTTTTGTCTTAAAACCTGAATTCGCCAAAAAGTCACGAGGCGATCAGTATTTTTTTGTCAACGATCGGTTCATCAGAAGTCCTTATTTGAATCATGCCATCTCGGCGGCTTTTGATGGCCTCATCAAACCAGGTTATCATCCAGGTTACATCTTGTACCTTTATGTCGCGCCACAAACAATAGACATCAACATTCACCCCACCAAGACAGAAATAAAATTCGAAGAAGAAAAGTCGATTTATGCCTTACTGCGGGCCACGATCAAACACGGCCTGGGTCAATTCAATATCGCACCGGTGATTGATTTTGATCGCGATGCGACGCTAGAGACACCTTATGCCTATGCCCAAAAACCGGGTAGTTTACCCACAATAGATGTCGATGCGGCGTTTAATCCCTTTGCAGATTCAGAATCTAAACCTTATAAGGATCAAGGTTATCGACGGGATAAGTCGGCATCATGGACGTCTTTGTATGTTGGACTCAAGGCCGAGGAAGCCTTCCATAGTTTTGAGGTAGAAAGTGAAGAAGTGACGGGGCAATTATTTGATGCTTTTGAAGAAACCCCCGAAAAGGTGAGTTTTCAAATAAAGAATAAATACGTGATCACCTCGCTAAAGCATGGAATGATTGTGGTGCACCAGCATTTGGCGCATCGCAGGATTTTGTATGAACGCTTTTTGAAGCGCATCACTCTGCACGAAAGCGCTAGCCAACAAAAATTATTTCCATTGGAAATGGGCCTGAATGCACCACAGCGTTTATCTGCTGCTCAGATCAAAGAATCCATGGAGAGCATGGGCTTCCGGTATGAGGTCACAGCGCAAGGCATTACATTAGAGGCCTTGCCTTTGGGTATGCCTGAGGAAGAGGCTCAAGAAATTATCTTGGAACTGCTTGACAACGAAAACCAGCAGGCCCCTGAAGAGGGATTCAGTCAAATAGATGCCATGGCGCGTACCTTGGCCAAACATATGGCCATTAAGTCCGGACAGGTTTTGGCGCCTCAAGCCCAAGAACATTTAATTAATGAACTATTTGCCTGTAAGGAACCGAGTATGTCTCCAGAAAATCGTCCCACCTTTGTGACAATGGAGGCTAATGATTTTGATAAAAAATTCAACTAAATGCGGCATATTTCAGAAACCATCAAAGTTCTTATTGTCTGCAACGTTATATTTTTCTTAGGGACTTTAGTCTCGGGAGAGGTCATATACCGTCTGTTTTCGCTGTATTATTTCGATAACCCCAATTTTTTCCTTTGGCAACCAGTAAGCCATATGTTCATGCATGGGGGATGGATGCATTTATTATTTAATATGTATGCTTTGTGGGCCTTTGGTTCGCCACTCGAAGCGCAATGGGGCCGGAATAAATTTTTGTTCTTTTATTTTTCCGCAGGCTTGGGCGCGGCACTGATTCATTCTTTAGTGAACTTATATCAGGTTTCATCAGGTATCGACGCCCTGATGGCTTTGGGTATGAGTGAGAGCGAAGTATGGACCTTGTTGAACGACACACTCGAGCCAGGATCTTATCGGGTTATTCCAGAGTTAGGGTCCCAAGCACAGACTTTGTTTACCGCCTACAATACACCTGCGGTAGGAGCTTCGGGAGCCATTTATGGTGTTTTAGTTGCCTTTGGCCTACTTTATCCCCATGTCGAGTTGATGCTTATTTTTGTGCCATTCCCGATCAAGGCCAAGTACTTTATTCCCATATTAATTGGATTAGATTTGTTTTCGGGTTTAACAGGGGCGTCACTTTTTGGTCAGAACATTGCCAATTGGGCCCATATTGGTGGTGCTCTATTTGGTTTTGTCATGGCTTATTATTGGAAAAAAAACAGTTTTAATAACAAACGATGGGACTAATGGCAAAGGGCGAAGGTATTTATGAGCAACTCAAGCAATCCGATGTGATGACCAAAATCATAGTCATTAATGCTGCGGTATTTTTGCTGATCGGGATTGTTTCGGCCATCATGCAATGGCCTTCTCGGACCCTTTACCAGTACTTTGCCTTGCCTGATGGACTCATATCATTTTTGGGTCAACCCTGGAGTCTGGTGACCTACAGTTTTTTGCATTCTGGGTTTTTACATCTTTTGTTTAATATGCTATGGTTGCAGTTTTTTGGCCGTTTTGTTTTGAATTTATTTCCAGAACGTCGCTTTGTGAGTTTGTATCTTTTGGGCGCGGTAAGTGGGGGGGTATTGTATTTACTGGCCTTTAACACATTTCCAGCCTTTGTGCAAACAGATGGTCAGCTTGTGGGGGCTTCCGCATCAATTATGGCGGTGATGGCTTTCGCCGCGGTCTATAGTCCTTATGCTTCGGTACGTTTGCTGGTTTTTAACTTTAAATTATGGCAAGTTGCCGCATTTATGGTCTGTTGGGATTTGTTTCGTTTACCCTCAATGCAAAATGCAGGGGGCTTGATCGCCCATTTGGGTGGTGCTGGTTTTGGCTATGTCTATGCCCGAAATTTGCAACAAGGCAAAGATATTGGGCGTTGGTTCGATGTCCTGACCGACCGTATTTTGAACGGGTTCCAAAAAGACACCAAACAGGGGGGATTCACTAAAGTTTATCGGACCCCAAAGGCCAAAACAAACAAGCCAAGTCAAACAAAGTCTTCGGTCATGCCCGACAATCAAGCGCGGATTAATGTAATTTTGGACAAGATCAGTATAAGCGGCTATGATAGCCTTTCTAAAGAAGAAAAAGATTTTTTATTTCGCTCAGGAAATGATCTATAATCAACACAAACCTTTGTCTCGTGTGGTTGCTCAATAAGCTACTTTATGGATTGAATATACTCGCAGGAATGCTCCTGTTTGTGTCGTTCTTTTTGCCTTATATGCCCCCGTCTGAGTTTGCCCAGCTCACTCTTTTGAGCCTTGGCGTAATACCGTTAATGCTTGTGAATGTTGCCTTTGCGCTCTTGTGGTTATTGCGATGGGATAAACGTTTTGTGTTATCGACCGTTTTGGTGTTGGTCAGTTATTTACATTTTGAGGCCTTTTATCAGATAGCAACCGCGCCGGATTCCCATAAAGAGACCTCGGGACTCAAAGTGATGTCGTATAATGTGCACTTGTTTAATGCATATGATACCAAACCGAATCCTGAAGAGGTTGCAGCCGACTTCAAATTATTGCTGGAACAAGAAGACCCAGATGTCTTGTGTTTGCAAGAATACTACAATAATCATGCGGTTGACTTTAGTGCCTATCCTTATCGGTTTATACATTTTAAGGAATCAAATAGGGTACTGGGCCATGCTATATTATCAAAATACCCCTTAGGCGCAAAGGGGAGCCTAGACTTTGGTAATACAGCCAACAATACCATTTTTGCCGATGTTTTGATTGGTGGAGATACCTTAAGGGTCTATAATGCCCATCTTCAATCTATCGGTATTGTACCACAGGCAAGCTGGGAAGTGCAAGGTGGTGCCCAAGGAATTAGCGCGCGCATGGAGAATGCCTTTAGCCAACAAGAGCAACAAGTACAAGCCATTAATTTGCACCGCAACAGCACGACCTTAGCCCATGTCATTACAGGAGACTTTAATAATACCGTCTTTTCGCATACCTACCAGCAATTGAAGCAGGGCCTGAACGATGCATTCCAGAAGCAAGGTGATGGTCTAGGAGCTACTTACGACTTTAACGGTTATCCGATGCGCATTGATTATATCCTTGCGGATCCGAAATGGGAGGTGAGGGCATTCAAAACGATCGATCGAACGTTTTCAGATCACCGGGCCATTATGGCGCAGCTTTCTATTGGGGCTCAGGCCGTTAATTAATAATGGTTATATTTTGTAGGTAAGAGAGGCTCTGTGGGCCTAAATTAAACAGGAGGTCAATCACCGAAAGATTACTGATAAAGCCATGTTCGGTATGAAAAACCTGTGTGTATTCAGGCAATGGTGCCTCTTGTATTTGTTTGATGTTAGCCAAAAAGCGAAAATCAGATCCGCTTCCTTTGGGCAGGTAATTCGTGCTGCGCTTGAAGTGGCCAGAGTGGCCCAACAATTCAATAAGTCGCTGATAAATTTTGAGATTATGCTCCTGAAGAAAAACACTATCATTTGCGAATAAATCACTTAATTCATCTTCATAATATTCAAAAAAAGGCGAAGAACGGTAGGCAGTTTGTATGGACTTCCAGTGCTGCGAGGCCCATGGAAAATCAGTTTCGGATTGGGTCGTCTGTGTTTTTAAGCGTCCTTGGATTTTGTTGTGTTTGATCGGTATGGATAGCAGCAATACACCCTGTGCATGAGCAATACTCATGCGATTGCGGTAGGTCTGTTTTTGGTAATTGTCCTGGCACTCGAATACGAGTTCCTTGCTCTGCACCATCGCTGCCATTTGCCGGATGCTGGGGAAATAGGTGGGCAAAAATAAATCCATGGAGACCGTTGTTCTAACTGTTTTTTCGTTTTCTCTTTCGGTAAGTATCGTAGCCAAAAAACAGGGCCAAGAATACCAAGAAATAATTCAAATAAGACTTTGGTTCGCCACTGCCACCTACGGTGGTAAACATGCGTTCCCAACGAATTTTGTCGAATCCTTTTTTATGAGCGTCCAAACTTAGCCAAATAAAAACGGGTTTGCCGATCACGTGATTGCTGGGCACAAAACCCCAACTCCGAGCGTCTTGCGAGTTGTCTCGATTGTCTCCCATGAGCCAATAGTAATCCATTTTGAAGGTGTAGGTGTCCATTGGCAGGCCATTAAGATAGATACTGTTGTCAACCAAGGTGATGTCTTGTGGGGTGCCCAATTCAGAACCTTCATAAACCTCTATAATGCGCTGGTAGAGGGGAAGAGTCTTCAAAGTGATGGCGACCGTTGATCCGGCTTTAGGCACATAAACGGGCCCAAAATAATCGGTGTTGTTTGGATAATCGACACTGTACGGAAACACAGTGCGGTCGTAAACTCCTGGATTTTTTTTGAGTTTGGTGACCGATATGATGTCAGGCAGTTCTTTTAATTGTGCCGCGATGGCCTCACTCATATGCGCACGATGGCTCAAAAGCCCCGTGTTTTGGTCCCGCCCTGCAAAACCAATATCGGATATTTTGTAACGGTCATAAAGTTTAGGACTTGGAATATTAGAAGCGCGTCCACTGCGGTCGACCATGACCAAGGGCTTTTTAGAGACAATTTCATAAACAAATTGGATCTTGGCGCGGTCCGGTAAATCGGTTTGCTCGCCATTGATATAGACATAGCCGTTGCGCACCTCTAGAGAATCTCCAGGCACTGCCACACAACGCTTAACATAATTAGATTTTTTGTCAATTGGTTTTTGAACACTCCCCTTCATGTAGCCTGGCCTGATGTCGACCAAGGTGTCAACGGGCCAGTTGAACACGACAATGTCGTTGCGCGCGATGTCTTGAAAACCTGGTAGGCGAAAATAGGGGAGCTGCGGGAAAGAAAAATAGGATTTACTGCCAACTACAGGAATGGTGTCATGAACCATAGGTAAGGCTATGCTGGTCATTGGTGTTCGTGCCCCATAATGGAACTTGCTCACAAACAAAAAATCGCCAACAAGAAGGGTTTTTTCAAGCGAAGAGGACGGAATTGTAAAGGGCTGCATCACATAAGTGTGCACCAAAGTTGCTGCCACCACGGCAAATAAAATGCTGCTAATCCATTCTCCTGTGCTGCTGCGTGGATTGAGGCTGCGGTCTGGAATATGGGTCAGCGCCTCCGTATAATTGATGTAATAGAGATAAAAGCCAAGCGTGGCCACGACCGCAATGGTATGTTTGCGTTGGTAAAAGCCAAAGCTGCGCAGAGTTTCTACCCATATCACAGGCACCATAATCAGATTGACAATCGGCACAAAGAGCAATAGAACCCACCATTTTGATCTATTGATGATTTGCATTAAAACCCAAGCATTATAGATGGGAATCAGGGCAGTAACCGGCGCATGTCCCGCTGCCTTATAAAATTTCCATGTGCCCAAAAAGTGCACGAATTGAAGGAGCAAGAGAAAGAGTAACCAATGTGTGACTGTCATAATATCTTCATTTTATTAAGGCTAAGCCCTTAGGCACCCATACTTTGTTTTGGCAAAAATCGAGATAAGCCTCCGAAAAATCTTCCTTCTTATGAAAATTTAACACCGGAGCCCTAAGTCAAATTTAAAACATCTTTCATAGAAAAGACGCCTGTTTTGTCCGTGATCCATTCTGCCGCCATTAGGGCACCGTGGGCAAAACCTTCGCGCGAGTGTGCTTGGTGGGTAATTTCAATGGTATCTATGGGGCTCTGGTAACGGACACTGTGTGTTCCATTGACCTGGCCTTGGCGGATCGCTTTAATGGATAGCGTCTCTGGATCTGTTTCTGGGTCTAAAGACCATTGTTTTGGTGCGCCAAATTCAATGATGGGCTGGCTCAGGCTAATGGCGGTACCGCTCGGGGCGTCTAATTTTTGGACATGATGAATTTCTTCAATGGAGGGCTTATAGCTGGGATAGTCTTTCATCAAATGCGCCAAATGTTCGTTGAGGTGAAAAAATAACTGCACGCCAATACTGAAGTTTGAGGCATAAACCAATGCGCCTTGGTGTCTCTGGCACAATGCAGTTATCGCCGGGTAATGTTCGAGCCAACCCGTAGTGCCGCAAACTACAGGGATTTTGGCCTCAATACATTCCTTAAGGTGATTTACGGCCGCTTCTGGGGCCGAAAACTCAATGGCCACATCGGCATCAGCCAGAGTGCCGATGGCATGATCCCGTGTCCGGGTGGCGACCACCGTATGACCGGCCTCGACGGCCAGTTGTTCGATGACACGCCCCATTTTTCCATATCCGAGTAAGGCTATTTTCATCTGAGTTGATAGGTTAGCGTGAGCGCGTAATTGGTCTGGTCCATTGCTCTTTCATACCAGATATTGGGGCCTACAGACAGGTCCTCATTGAGGTTATATTGCAGCAAGTGGGCATCGACATTGGCGTCCAAAATATTGAGCATATAAATACCAAAAGCCACAGCAATACTGACGTCACGATTACGTCCGGCTGTTTTTTGTGCATCGCGAAGTCTGGCATCAGAAACCCCCTGAAATTCATCATCTTCATAGCCCGCCAAGCGCCGCTTGTAGGCATCTCTAAATCGATTATAATCATTGGTGTTGCGCTGATAAAAATAAACACCAGAGGCAATACCCGCATAGACCAATGGTATTTTCCAGTATTTTTTGTTGAAGGCCTGGCCCAGTCCGGGTAATACCGCAGAATAAAAAGCCGCTTGTGCCGGTGCTAATGGATCGTAGTCCTCACTTGTTGGATCACTTGGACTCTCTGTGGTTTCCATTTGGAGAAGCTCAGGGGTTTGGTCTTGGCCTTGGCCAATGTCTTGTCCAAAACAGTGGGCGCTCCATAAGAGAAAGATGATATGGATGGTTTTAATCCTCACTTTTGATGCGTTTGAGGACATGATCCAATTCATCTTTGTTTTTGAAAGAAATGAGAATTTGTCCACTGCCGTTTGGTTTGCTTGAGATGCGCACAGGAGAAGATAAATAATCTTTTAAGTTGTTTTGTTCTGTCTGATAATCTGCAGTGTTTTTGGACTTGGATCTTTTTGGTGATGCTGATGAGTCATCGAGGACACGCACCAAGGCTTCAACCTCACGCACAGAGAGGTGGTCTTTTATAATTTTGCGGTAAATCGCGAGTTGTTGCTCATGGGACGCGACGCTGATCAGCGCACGACCATGGCCCATCGAGATGTAGCCATCTCGAATGCCTGTTTGGATGATGGGGTCGAGCTTGAGCAAACGCAGATAATTTGTGACCGTTGAGCGCTCTTTGCCCACGCGATCGCTCAAGGCCTCTTGGGTGAGATTGATCTCTTCGATCAGGCGCTGATAAGACAGGGCAATTTCGATAGGATCCAGGTCCTGCCGTTGGATGTTTTCGACCAAAGCCATTTCGAGGAGCTCTTGATCGTTGGCGGTGCGTATGTAGGCCGGTATGTGTTTGAGGCCAATAAGCTTTGAGGCCCGAAAACGTCGCTCGCCGCTAACGAGTTGGAAACCGTTGTCGCTGGTTTTGCGCACCGTAATGGGCTGAATGACGCCAAGTTCTTTTATGGATGCCGCCAATTCTTTTAGAGCCGTTTCGTTAAAATGCGTCCGGGGTTGAAATGGATTGGTTTGAATCAAATCCAGCTCTAGACTAACAATTTGGCCGGCAAGGGCTTGTGGTCCCGGACTTGATTCACTACTGAAATCCGGCTTTGGGTCATTTAAAAGCGCAGATAATCCGCGTCCTAATACCTGTTTTTTGATTGCTTTTGCCATAATTGCCTAACGATTTTTTTCGATCAATTCGTGTGCTAGGCTTAAATAATTATTCGCCCCAGTACTGCTGGCATCGTAGCTGATGATGCTTTCACCATAACTCGGCGCTTCGCCCAAACGGACATTGCGCTGGATGATGGTGTTGAATACCATTTCATCGAAATGTTTTTTGACCTCTTCGACGACCTGATTAGATAAGCGCAAGCGCGAGTCGTACATGGTCAGTAACAGGCCTTCGATATCAAGATCTTGGTTGTGTATTTTTTGAACACTTTTTATGGTGTTGAGTAATTTGCCTAAACCTTCTAATGCAAAATATTCGCATTGGATTGGAATAAGCACGGCATCTGCTGCCGTTAATGCGTTTAATGTCAACAACCCCAGAGACGGCGCACAATCGATCAGGATATAATCATATTGATCTTTGACTGGTGCCAAAGCCTTTTGCAGCATATATTCACGATCGTCTTGATCGATGAGTTCAATTTCGATAGCGACCAGATCAATGTGGGACGGCACCAAATCGACGTTGGGTGATTGGGTCTTAATAATGGAGTCGCCAATTAGTGCGGTATGTTCCAACAGCTGATAAGTGCCGGTTTGGACGGAAGTGAGCTCGATACCGAGTCCCGATGTGGCATTGGCTTGTGGGTCGGCATCGATCAATAAAACACGCTTTTCAAGCACCCCCAAGGAGGCTGCCAGATTAACGGCTGTGGTGGTTTTACCTACCCCGCCTTTTTGATTTGCTATTGCAATAATTTTACCCATTGATGACCTTGAATTGAATCCTAAAAATACGATTAATTATGGCCAATAGAAACGATATTTGTTAACATGAAGTGAACAAATTCAATGCGTTTAAAGGATTGATTGTATAAGCGTTAGCTGAGTTATTGGCTTTTTTTGGCTCTGATCATGGCCTCGAGCATATCCCAAAGCTCTTCAGGAATTTCTTCCAATAAATTAAATTGCCCTGCACCCTTGAGCCATTCGCCACCATCGATAGTGATCACTTCACCGTTAATGTAGGCGGAAAAGTCAGACACCAAATAGGCGGCAAGGTTAGCCAATTCTTGATGGGCACCAACCCGCTTTAAGGGCACTTTTTTGGCTAAATCAAACTTTTCCTTAAGATCACCAGGCAAAAGTCGGTCCCAGGCACCTTTGGTAGGGAACGGCCCAGGTGCAATAGCATTAAAGCGCATGCCGTATTTGGCCCATTCAACGGCTAAAGAGCGCGTCATTGCCAAAACACCGGCCTTGGCCGTGGCACTAGGCACCACATAGGCAGAACCCGTCCATGCATAGGTCGTAACTATATTCAATACGACTTTATCGGTTTCCTTTTGGTCAATCCAATGCTTACCGAAGGCCAGGGTACAATTTTTGGTGCCTTTCAGCACGATATCGATGATCGTGTCGAAGGCGTTTGCCGATAGGCGCTCCGTTGGAGAAATAAAATTTCCTGCTGCATTATTGATCAAAACATCCACCTGGCCAAAGGCGTCGTTAGCGGCTTTAACTAAAGCTTCCACTTGATCATAATGGCGCACATCACATGGGACCGCCAGAATTTGGCCACCAGTGGCGGTGGTTAATTCTTCTTGTACGGTCTTGAGTTTTTCCTCGTTTCTGGAGGTGATCACCACGTTGGCTCCTAATTCTAAGAAATAAGTCGACATGGCTTTTCCCAAACCACTACCCCCTCCGGTAACGACAATGGTTTTTCCTTTTAGGGCATCCGCCTGCATCATTTTTTTGGTATAATCCATATCGTTGTTTTTAGGACGTAGTGTCCATTAATATTGTTAGAAGTTCTATGGCTGCTTCGCTAAGTTTCGTTCCAGGGCCATATATAGCCACCACTCCGGCTTGGTAAAGGGCTTGATGATCTTGCTTGGGGACCACGCCACCCACAATCACCATAATGTCCTCACGTCCATAGTCTTTAAGGACTTTAATGACTTCGGGAACCAGTGTTTTGTGACCTGCAGCCAGAGAGGATATTCCCAAGATGTGTACGTCATTTTCGACGGCTTGTTTGGCCGTTTCTCCTGGGGTTTGAAATAGGGGCCCGATATCGACATCGAAACCTAAATCCGCGTAGCCCGTGGCAACTACTTTCGCCCCGCGATCATGACCGTCTTGCCCCATTTTGGCCACAAGAATACGGGGACGTCTGCCTTCGGCAAGCGCAAATTCATTGGCCATTTGTTGTGCTTTTTCGAAAAGCGGATCTTGTTTTATTTCTTTTTGGTACACGCCACTAAAGGTTTGAATGGTTGCTTTATAACGGCCAAAAACTTGAGCCATGGCCTCAGAAATTTCGCCCAAGGTCGCACGCGCCTTGGCTGCTTCTATGGCTAAAGCTAGTAAATTTCCCTCACCTGATTCAGCTGCAGCGGTTAAATTGTTAAGGGTCTTCTGGACCGCATCGTCCTTTCGATGGGCACGCAAAGCCTCAAGTTTTTGCAACTGTGTTTTGAGGACCAAGGCGTGATCAATATCCAAAGTGTGCAAGGGTTCTTCCTGGTCGAGTGGAAATTGATTGACGCCAATAATTTCGTCCTGATTGCTGTCGATACGGGCCTGTTTGCGCGCAGCAGCTTCTTCGATACGCAACTTAGGGATGCCTGCTTCAATCGCTTTAGTCATGCCGCCTAAGGCCTCAATTTCTTGGATGATTGCCCACGCTTTATTGGCCATTTCTTCGGTCATCTGTTCAACAGCTTTGCTGCCGCCCCAGGGATCGACAGTTCTGGTGATTTGTGTCTCGTTCTGCAGATAAAGTTGGGTGTTTCGGGCAATGCGCGCCGAAAAATCAGTGGGCAATGCGATGGCCTCGTCCAAGGCATTGGTATGCAAGGATTGAGTCCCGCCACTTACAGCCGCCAAGGCTTCGATACAGGTTCGGGTCACATTATTAAACGGGTCTTGAGCCGTCAAACTCCAGCCGCTGGTCTGGCAATGCGTCCGCAATGCCATGGACTTAGGGTTAGAGGGGTTGAAGGACTTGACGATCTTAGCCCATAGCAAGCGTCCTGCTCTGAGCTTGGCAATTTCTTTAAAATGCTCCATACCAATGGCCCAAAAGAACGAAAGCCGGGGTGCAAAGTCATCTATCTTAAGGCCTGCAGCAATACCCGTTCGCAGATATTCCAGTCCATCGGCTAGGGTGTAGGCCAATTCGAGTTCGGGTGTTGCACCGGCCTCTTGCATGTGATATCCCGAAATAGAAATGGAATTAAATTGGGGCATCTGGGCGGTGGTAAACTGAAAAATGTCACTGATCATGCGCATCGAAGCGTCGGGCGGGTAGATATAGGTGTTGCGCACCATAAACTCTTTGAGAATGTCATTTTGAATGGTGCCTGCTAATTGATTTAAGGCAACTCCTTGTTCTAGTGCCGCAACAATATAAAATGCCATAATTGGGATCACGGCGCCATTCATGGTCATGGAAACACTCATTTGATCCAGTGGAATCTGGTCAAATAATATTTTCATATCCTCGACACTATCGATCGCGACACCTGCCATCCCGACATCTCCTGTAACCCGCGGATGATCACTATCGTAGCCTCTGTGGGTGGGAAGGTCAAAAGCGACCGACAAACCTTTTTGTCCGCCAGCTAAATTTTTGCGGTAAAATGCATTGCTTTCCTCGGCTGTGGAATAACCCGCATATTGTCTTATTGTCCACGGGCGCTGTACATACATACTGGCATAAGGACCACGCAAATATGGTGCCCGTCCAGCACCAAATTGTTCGAGTACGCTTCCGCCGTTGCCCTGGGCAAGATCTTCGGTGGTCTGCGTGGCACCTAAATGCATGTGTTGGAGGTCGTGTCGCTGCATCCGTTATCGTGGTGTCTTGTTGCGTATGGGCTGGTAATAAGCATCTAAAGCCATATACATGGCCAAATAAGGGTCGGCAATAATCTGCTGAAAGTTGATCCGCATGGTCTCTGCGATGAGTTCTGGTGTCAATGACCCAGTCGCCCGAAGATTTTGCACAAGCACCCGCAAATCATCTGAGCTGATGTGGTCAATAAGGCAAATGACGTAAGGATGAGCGTAATTGAGTCTCTGTTGCCCATCGACCATCTGCCAGAGCTCTTTTTCTTGTGCCAATTTTGCTAAAATTGCCTGAGAATGTGGCGAGACAATATCATAAAATGCGGCAGTTCCTGAAAAACCAAAATAAACAAACTGGGCATAGGCCTCGATATAATAACTTTTAGAGCCCTTTTGATAGTCCGAGTACTGGTTGTAGTATTGTCCGATATCATCTTGGAAGCTATAAATGGCTTCGTGCATTAATTCCTGGTCTAATCCATCACAGATGACGTGTTGGGGAAACTCCTGATATTTATAATTGATCCCAGGCTGGCAGGCCATGATCATTATAGTCATGCCTATGAAGCATATGAATTTAAGCCTTCTCATGGTTGTATCTTGTTTGTTCTATTTCAGTGGCAAGTCTGCGTTCCAAAATAGGTTCAATGATTGTTTTTCTTGGGTTTCTTTTGTCAAAAGGAAATAACTCAAGCTGATCCTTCATGGATTGGGTCTGGTCTACAAATGCATTGATGCCCAGCATGACGAGTTCTTGTGAATGGAGGTCCTGATTGGCTTTGGCATGACTCTCTCGGATTTTCTTTTGTATGCTCCCAGATTTGAGTTGTTTCAAGAATCCTCCACTGGCTTCTATTTCTTTGAATAGTGCCAAAGATTTTTCGGCCAAGTCTGCGGTAAGACTTTCAATATAATAGGCCCCTTGTCCCATATCTTTATTGAGGTCCTGAAAGCTTTCGCGTTGTAAAATAAGCAGTTGGTTGCGGCTCAATCGCTGCGAAAAGGCATTGCTCTTTTTGTATAATTCATCGTAGGGCAAATTACACAGGCCATTGGCACCCCCTAAAATCCCACTCATCAGCTCTGTAGTATGGCGCAATAAGTTATTGTTGAAATCGTAAATCGTACTGTATCTTTTGCTCGGTACGGCCAAAATATGACAGCTTATGTTGCAGTTTAAAGCTTTTCCCAAACTTTTGACCAATAGCCTAGTGGCCCGTAACTTGGCCATTTCAAAAAAGTAGTTGGTCCCCAAACTCACCACAAAAGTGGTGTTGTATTTTTTAAGTTTCAGTCCGCTAGCATTAAGCCAATGGATGGACTCGCTGAGATGCGCCAGTCCATAGGCCAATTGTTGGGTCATGGTCGCACCTGCATTTTGGTATAAATCCATATGAACAGCCATTACCCAAGCATCTGGCCCGAGCTGTGTTATGAGATCGCCAAGCGCTTTGTAATCCGCATTGCAATTTGCTTTCCAAACCCCGTCGTGGGCCAAACCATAAAGGGGATCGGCATTGAGATGTAAGGAGCCTTTGGCCTTTTTGATGAAATCTGCCAATGTGTTGAAGAAAGAGGGATCAAAGAACGTGGCCTTAAAATAGATACGTACTTGCGATAGATCAATGTGATCAAAAATTTGAGCACAATCAAATGGCGCTTCTGCATTGAGATACAGCCCTTGCGCACCCTGGTCTAAGGCATTTTTAATCAGGTGATGGGTCACTTGAGGGTCATGAACAAATACAGAGACAATCGCTTCCCATTGGGCGGGCATACCCGGAATGTCATAACCGCGATGCTTTTGCGAAGTAGCACTATAAAATGGTTTGACGGCGATGCCTTCGGGACTTTCCCATATGAGCGTGTCGTTATAATCCTGACCCCCAAGCTCCATTTGGATATGTTGTTTCCATTGCTTGTCGCCTAAGGAATCAAACGCGCTAAAATCTAGTTGGGATGTCATGAATTAGTCCTGGTTTTGTAAACTATCTTGGTGATCAATGATATAAATCGTCTCGTTTTCCTTTTTCAAATAATATTGGGCGCGCGCATAATTTTCCATTTCGGTGGTGTCTGCCATTTGCTCAATAAATGTTTTGTCTTTGTCGATGTCTTTTTGATACTGCGCTTTGCGCTGCTCCAGAATTTCGATTTCGTCGTTGAGTTCCTTGTGAATACCGTATGAATTGGTGTCGAAAAAAAACATCCAGACCACAAAAGCCAATGTGATGAGGAAATAGCGGTTGCTGAGGTATTTGAGCCAGGGTTTGGACGAAGTCTTCTTAGCCATTACTTCGATTGATTGAGTTCTTGAGCAATGAAAGAGGTCAATAGGTCAATAGCCCGGCTATTAGGACGGTGCGTCGGAATTACCAAATCTGCATGTTTCTTGGACGGGGCAATAAATTGATCGTGCATCGGCTTGAGGGTATCCTGATAACGGGCCAAAACCTCGTCTAAATCCCGCCCGCGCTCGGTGAGATCCCGCCCCATGCGTCGGATCAGTCTTTGGTCATCTGGCGCTTCCACAAACACCTTGACATCCATAATAGAACGCAGTTCTAGCTGACTAAAAATCAAGATGCCTTCTACAATAAGGACTTTTGTAGGCGTGGTCCATTGGGTTTGGTCAACCCGGTTGTGCGTTTTGAAATCATAGACAGGTTGTGCAATTCCTTGACCATTTTTCAAGGTTTTGAGGTGGCTGGTAAGCAGTTCAAAATCAATTGCACTGGGGTGGTCGTAATTAATGGTGCAACGCTCTTCAAAGCTTAGGGCGCTATTGTCATTGTAGTATGCGTCTTGAGCGATGAGCCCAATAGATCCTTGAGGAAAATTGGCCATGACTTTCTGGACCAAGGTGGTCTTTCCACTTCCTGTACCGCCGGCGACTCCGATAATAAGCATGCTGTGTTTTTTACAAAGATAAGAATTTAATGACTGTGATATTGGTCTGGTGACATTGAGTATTAGGGTCTTTTAACGGACGTTTTTATTTATAACCCATATGGTCTCAAGCAAGCTGTGATCAGATTATGGATCAAGATCTGGGTACTAATTTGACAATGCCTTCACCTTCTAGGGCGATATAGATCAAACCGTCAGGGCCTACTTTGACATTACGCACACGCCCAATATTTTCGGCGATTTTTTCTCTACCAATAACTGTGGTTCCTTTTAATCGAACCAATTCGACGTAAGCGAATTTGAGTGAACCGATCAAGAGTTGATTTTTCCATCCAGGGTAACGATCACTGGTGACAAAAGCCATGCCGCAGGGGGCAATGGAAGGCACCCAATAATACTGCGGTTGGGTCATGCCTTGCTCGGTTGTTTTGTCGGTAATTGGCGAACCACTATAGTTGATGCCGTAGGTAATGATAGGCCATCCGTAGTTGGCTCCTGCTTGAATGACATTGATTTCATCACCTCCTTTGGGGCCGTGCTCGTGTTCCCAGATCACACCTGTTTCGGGGTGCATGGCCAAGCCTTGTGGATTTCTGTGGCCGTAGGAATAAATGGCTTGTTTGCGGTCTTCTTGTCCATAAAATGGATTGTCAGTGGGGGTGCTTCCGTCATCATTGAGGCGGTAAATTTTGCCGCCATCTTTGCTGAGGTCTTGAGGAAGTTCATCTCTATGATAGCGATCGCCAACAGAAAAAAAGACATGGCCCGCGCGGTCAAAAGCAATGCGCGAGCCAAAATGTGCGCCATCTGGATAGTTTGGAGAGGCCATATATAGGGTTTCCATGGCGACCAATTCATCACCTTTTAATTGTGCGCGCATCAGCTTGGTGTTGCCCCCTTCCTCTGGGCCATCACTGGCGCTTAGGGTCATGTATATCCATCCATTTTCTGCGTAATTTGGATGGAGCGCTATATCTAATAGGCCACCTTGTCCCCAGTTGAATACCTCTGGGGGGTTCGTAATTTCTGTTTTGACGCCATCTTTAAAATGAATCAGGCGCCCCTCTTTTTCGGTGATCAAAAGGCTTTGGTCAGGGAGCCAATCCATACCCCATGGGTTTTGGAGCTCAGGCACAACGGTCTCGATTGTATAAGGCCGGTCATTAGGGATTACTAAGGGGATATCGTCTTGTGCATTGGGATGTTGGCAGGCCAGTAAGCTGCTCAATAAAATAGTCAATAGGACTTTTGAAAATAAAGGGTGCTTCATATGGTAAAAGGTATGAAAAATGTTTGAAAAAAAAATAAAAGAAATATCTTTGCCGACCACATATTCGGGATGTAGCGCAGTCTGGTAGCGTACACGCCTGGGGGGCGTGGGGTCGCAGGTTCAAATCCTGTCATCCCGACTTATAAACAAAATAAACCCTTGGTAATCAAGGGTTTATACTTTTAAAATTATATGTGGTCACCATACAGGTCACCAAATTCATATTTTCATAGTATTTTATATTAGGAAAATGTCCCTTCTTCTCAAAAAACTATAAAAATAACAAGAAAGAGTCTTCTTTGTTTCTGCCCAACCGAAACAGCCAAAAAAAAGAAATTTTACACCAGATTAAAATCTCTTTTTAGAAATCTGAATAATCTGTGGGGTAAAGTAATCGGGTATCGTTTTTGGATACGGTATTCTGATACTCCTCCATATTCTTCATTTCAACCCATTTATAATCGGATACAAAAGATTTCCAATTGGAGTCTCTTTTTTCAAAATTTTCGTGCGTGGTCATATAGACTAGGTTTGGCATATTGGCACCAACGATAGTTTCAGCATAGAAAATAGCATTGAACCCCAATCTTGTAAAAATGTCCATTTCACCTGAGTTGAACATCTTCACTTTCTGCTTGTAAAGCCTTTCTGTAGGCCCCTCATAGCTCCTATATTCATAGATTCTGTCTTTCTTTGGACCAGTGAGATTAGATTCTATGAATTTCGGTTGGCCAGTCATAGCCAGTAAAACCGAAGTTTCTACTCGTTTGTAAGGAGGGTGATTAAAAGTTGCCTGTATGTAGGCCGATCCTGCATCTTGATACGTTTGGTCTTTTAAAAGTTTTGATTCCATCATCAAAAACTTCTTCATGGATTTGAATGGAGTTAACACATAGATTTTTTTACCAGCATCAGATTGCGATGCAATTGGTTTAAAAACGCCAACAGCTTCAATGCCTTGCTTGTGAGCTGCAGGGAGATATGCTTTTTCCAAATAGCTATCCAACATGGCCTCTTGACTGTCATTTTCAATATGATAGATTTTTAATTCGTAGATATCTCTTTTTTGAGCAAATACACTAAAACTCAAAAACAAAGAGCAGACCAAACAAAGCAGTGATAGGTTATTAATACGTTTCATTTTTTTCTGGTGAAGGTTAATCAATCAAAAATACACTATCAATTGGAGCAAAACTAATCCTAAACCCTCCTCCTCCAAAACTAACCTTACGCCGTCTTATGAGTTTATCTTTTATTTAGTGAAGCGCAAAGACTATGTGTATAATCCCACTTTAACCGAAGCGCAATAATGTATTTCAATTAAAGATTTCCTAGCGCGCCTTTATATACAGCAACCGCTATTTTGGAATCGGCAGTGCCATAATAAAGGAACCATTTTTCTTTAAAATAGACCAAGCCTTCGACAAAACAAACCTCATTGACCTCGCCCATTTTTTCGTAGTCTTTATCTGGTCGGATAAAACTCTGCGTGGTGCGATCGATTTGGCGATAGGGGTGGTCTTTGTCAAACAAAGCCTGCCCAGCTGAGTAAGTGAATTTAGGGATCGAGGGGTCATTGAAATTTTCGGCATTACTGCCGTTGTAGATCAGTAGGATGCCTTGCTCGGTTACCATAGCATAGGGTCCTGGCTCCACAAGTCGGCTATCAAAGTAACCCATACGCGGATGCAGAACAGAAATCATTTTTTGGGACTCGCTATTTTCGGCTACAGTCCATTGGATTAAGTCTTCAGAATAGGCCATAAAAATATCGGTATCCCCAAAGTAAAGCCAATACAGGCCGTCGATTCGCTTGGCTACCATCTTGTGGTCTTGTAATTCACTGACAATTGCTCCGGCTTTTGACCAAAGGTCTTTATATTTCTCTTGCTTAATGACCAAGCCATGTTTGACCCAAGTGACTAAGTCTGTGGACGAGGCAATACTGAGTCGCGCTGTTTTGCCATCGTAGGCTGTATAGGTCATGATATAATCCCCAGCATCACTTTGGACAATTCTGGGATCTTCGACTCCATCAAAATAACAGAAATAGCAATCTTCAGGATCGATTTGATCTGTCAAGTCTTTTTTAAAATTCCATTCATATGGTTTCATTGCATCCTGGTCCGGATAAAAAATAGGCTCCGGATTTTTTTCAAAATGCAGGCCATCGGTGCTTATGGCCATGCCAATACGAGACGTCCCTAGGGTATCCTGAGCACGGTAAAGCAAAAAAACGCTGTCGTTCCTTACCACCGCGGTAGGGTTTAAGACATTTCTTTGTTCCCATTTGACGATTTGCCCTGTGATAGGGTCCGTAAAGGTTAAGTCGGGACTTGGGCGCAAAATAGGATTGATCGAGTCAACCTTTTCAAAATAGGGAAAGGCCCATTCTTTCTGGTCTGGATCTAAAGATAAAGGCGCAGATTGAGGTGATTGGCAACTCGTTATCAATACGGCAATCAATATGGATAGGATGGGTTTCATGGGCTCGGCTTTAATTTAATTTCCTTTGCACTATGACAGCACTTTTGCTGCTCTGGTGTGATTGATGAACAAGGTATTGGTTTGGAGGCGAACCTTGGAATTAATGTCGGTCAATTTTTAAGGCTGCGGAAATGATAAGACCACTAGCGGTACATCAGAGCGTTCCACGGGTCGTCAGTACGCGTGTATTCACGAGCCGAAGAAGTTCGCTGCTGCGGCTGGGGAATACCCGTAATTTCAGCAATGGCCTGGGCCAAAAGTGGTTCGCTGAGCGTACCAAGCATGCCGAGATTGTCAAAGCTTTCAGATAATTCAATATCAGGAACCAACCCGTCGGCATAGTCCGTAACGCCTGCAGCATTGAGTGTTTTGAATACCAAAGGCAACATGGCATAACGATGACCGGTATTGGCCAGACTTCGGGTAAATGAAGGGGCTGGTGCGTCATAAAGCAAAAAGGAAGCCTGAAACTTACCGCGGGTTGCTGTACCAATTTGAACGACCTCTATATAAGGTGTAAGCCCATTAATGACGAGTTCACTGGCCGAGGCTGTACTGGGCGAAGTCAATACGTAAACTCGGTTTAGTCCCAAAGTGTTTAGTGCAGTACCATTGTCCATTTGGTTCACAAAAAGACCTGGCGAGGCATATATTTGCTGGCGGTCACTGTTCCATTGCTCATTATAAAAGATTTGACCATTAAATTGGCCCGTAATCATGCCTGAGAGATAGGTCGCTGTTTTGACCGATCCACCACCATTGTAGCGCAAATCCAAAACTAAGTCGCTGATGCCTTGCGCCGCAAAATCAGCAAAAACATTATTGAGCGCCTGGTCAAATTCATTGGTAAAGGCATTGTACATCAAATAGCCAATTTTTTGACCATTTATTTCTAGGACTTGGCGCAACTGAATTGGGTTCTGTGTTTGCTGGGTCTTGACTAAGGATGTTGTTGCACCTGTGGGCGAAACAGTTATGCCATCATAGGTGGCCCAGCTCAGGATATAGCTGTCGGTATCTAATAAGTCTGTGTAGTTGGTGTCGCTCAGTTGGACCCCGTCAACACTGCTGAAGATCATCCCTCTAACGACCTCTTGCTGCGCGGCATCGCTATTGGGCAGCACATAGCGCACATAGCCAAACACGCGGGAGGCATCATTGGGATAGTAAACTAACCCATAGATCATACCATTGGTCAGGCGCACGCCAGATAAAGCATTTTCCAAATCGAGATAATCATCCACAAGAATACTGAAGGGGTCTTGGTTGCTCTTGAGTCCAGCAAAACAATCTTCTGGCGTCAAAAAATCTGCCAAAAAATCACGACGCTCTTGTTCACTAGCGAAGGCATTATCTTGAAGCGCAGGAATGTCCGCTTTATAAAGGTAAAAATAGTTTAAACCACGCCAGATGAATTCGTTGATATCGGTGGTAGAAGAGGCTACAAAATTATCGTCTTGATCCTCAAAGCATGATTGCATCAGGGCACCTGAAAGCAGAAAAATCATCAAAATGATTGCTTTTCTAAAGCCGTTAAGTGTTTGCCATCTGCTGTTCATTGAGCGGGTTGTTTAAATACCTGTATAATTACTAGGGGTAATGGATCTCATTTCGGCCTTAATGGTATCACTCACTGCGAGTTCTTCAATAAAGTCTTTAATGGTGGTTTCGGTAATGGCTTGGTTGGTGCGCGTGAGTCCTTTGAGTGCTTCATACGGATTGGGATAAGCTTCACGGCGCAATATAGTTTGAAGGGCTTCGGCCACAACGGCCCAGTTTTTTTCTAGGTCTTGAGCAAGCTTATCCGCATTGAGCAAGAGTTTGCTTAGGCCTTTTTGAGTTGCTGAGAATCCAATAAGGGTATGCCCTAAGGGCACGCCAATATTCCGCAAAACCGTGCTATCGGTGAGGTCTCTTTGGAGGCGACTAATCGGTAATTTTTCCGATAAATGAGCGAATAAGGCGTTGGCAATTCCTAGATTTCCTTCGCTATTTTCAAAATCAATAGGATTGACTTTGTGAGGCATGGCGGAAGACCCGATTTCTCCTGCTTTAATTTTTTGTTTGAAGTAATCCATCGACACATAGGTCCAGATATCTCTATCGAGATCAATCAATATGGTATTGATCCTTTTGAGTTGGTCAAAAAGCCCCGCCATATGATCGTAATGTTCGATTTGCGTGGTCGGAAATGAGTGATAAAGCCCAAGGGTTTTTTCTACAAAATCCTGACCGAATTTTTGCCAACCGATTGCGGGAAAGGCCACATGATGGGCGTTAAAATTACCGGTGGCGCCACCAAATTTGGCAGCATGCTTGATTTGGTTCAATCCTTCGATTTGTTGATCCAAACGGGTTACGAAGACCGCGATTTCCTTGCCCAATCGGGTAGGAGACGCAGGTTGGCCATGGGTGCGCGCCAACATCGGAATCTGTGCCCAATCTTGAGATAAACCGTGTAACTGATCACGCAGTCCTTGGAGAGCTGGGGTATAGACTTTATCGACAGCCCCTTTAAGACTTAAAGGGATAGCGGTATTGTTGATGTCTTGTGAGGTCAGGCCAAAATGAATGAATTCTTTATGATCCTGGAGTCCAAGGCGCTCGAACTGTTCTTTTATAAAGTATTCAACTGCTTTGACATCATGATTGGTCGTGTGCTCGATTTCTTTGATGGCTTGGGCGTCATCGGTCGAAAATTCGTGATAAATATTGCGCAAGGCCGGTATCATGGCGTGATCAAAATCAGCCAACTGCGGTAAAGGGAGTTCGGCTAAAGCAATAAAATATTCTATTTCGACTTGGACCCGATATTTGATCAGGGCCTCTTCCGAAAAGAATGGAACAAGTGCTTTTGTTTTGGCGGCGTAGCGCCCATCGATTGGAGAAATGGCTTGTAAACGAGACTGCGACATAGTGACATTTTTCAAAAAGCAAAGATACATAACCCTATGGAGTTAGCCATTGAAAAAGACGACTTTTCATGCGATTATCGCGCGGGGTCTTTAGGGCTGGTTGCCGTGTTTTCAAGCTGTTTTTTCCTCGGACTTGGAAGTCAGATGATCCGCCTAATTGAGGAACTTCTATAGTTGAAGTGGACCAAAAGACCGGGTTTTTATATTGACTGAAAATTATGATATCTTTATCAAGAACGACGCGCCTGGGTTTTTTTTAAAATCAGATAGCGGTGGAGCTCTCTAAGTTGAATAAAGCCCATAAGATAAAGCGCCCGATAATTCACGACTTGAAACTAATCATAAAACAAAACTTAACATAACAGAACAAATGTCACACTTAAAAAAAAGCATCTATGCCATTTTACCAATCCTTCTTTTAATGCCTTTGATGGGTTTTGGTCAAAATATAGAGCAAAAAGATTCATCGAATACTAAATTAATTAGTGCGGCAAGAGAAATAATGCATGCCGCAGGTACCTGCGCATTAATAACATTAAATGAAAAAGATCTTCCCGTGGTAAGAGCAATGTCTCCTTTTCTTCCCGAAAGCGATTTTACGGTTTGGTTTGGTACGAACCCCGAAAGCAGAAAAGTAAATGAGATTAAAAAAAATCCTAATGTAACGCTATACTATTTAGATAGCGATGCTTCAGGATACGTGATGATTCATGGACTAGCCCAATTAGTTGATGATCCGAAGCAGAAAGAAATGCGATGGAAAGATGAGTGGGAAGACTTTTATCCAAACAGAACTGAAGGCTATCTTTTGATCAAGGTTACGCCGCAAAGTATGGAAGTAGTAAGTCCCACGCGTGATGTTATAGGTGACGCAAAAACGTGGAAGCCACCTGTAGCGTTTTTTGAGACAAAAAAATAAATGTAATGGTCTCCAAGGAATAAAATCGGGGCATTTTTTTATCTTGCACGATATGGATCAAGGCTTGTTGACGTACTTACAAATGTTTATTACTGATCGTCGAAAGGGGCTTTTTAAGGCCGCTCTAGCCAGCCGAACCAGACACTTTACTGTAGTGACCGAAGATGTTTATCAGCTGCACAATACCAGTGCAGTTATGCGCAGTTGTGATGTGTTTGGTGTCCAAGACTTGCATGTAGTCGAAGCACAGTTGGGCAAGCGTGTCGATAGAGAAATCGCTATGGGTGCCCAAAAATGGGTCGATATTTACCGACATCAAAACACGATAAGCTGTTTGAATAAACTCAAAAGTGAGGGTTATGCCATTGCGGCGACAACCCCAAACGGGAATGCGATAGATTTGCACGACTACGATATAGGACAAAAGACCGCTTTTGTTTTTGGCACCGAAACGGAAGGCGTGAGCCCCGAGGTGCTCCAGCAGGCTGATTTCTGCGTAAAAATACCCATGTATGGTTTTACCGAAAGCCTCAATATTTCTGTATCGGCGGCCATCATATTGCACGATGTGGTCACCAGGATGCGTCTGAGCGACTTGGCTTGGGGGTTATCCGATCAGGATAAATGGGCCATTGAATTACAGTGGACTAAGGCCAATATTAAAGGGGTCGATCAAATTATCGAACGATACCACCAACAACAAAAAGACCAATGAAACTTGTTTTTGCGACCCATAACCTGAATAAATATAAGGAAGTTAAAGCCATGGTGCCTCAGGGCATTGAGCTTTTGAACCTCCATGACATTGGCTGTTTTGATCCGATCCCCGAGACGGCTGCAACCATCGAGGGTAATGCTCAGCTCAAAATGGAGTACATCAAAAACCATTACGGTTATGATTGTTTTGCCGATGACACCGGATTGGAGGTCGCTGCGCTCAACGGAGCTCCAGGGGTCTATAGTGCGCGCTATGCCGGCCCGGAAAAGGACGATCAAAAGAACATCCAAAAACTCCTTACGGCCTTGATGGATTCGTCCAACAGATCGGCACAGTTCAAAACCGTGATGGCGCTTTGCTTTCAGGGTCAAGAGCACCTCATTACAGGCATCTGTAAGGGCTATATCACCCTAGAGCCCAAGGGGGACAAAGGGTTTGGGTATGACCCAATATTTAGTCCTCAAGACCAGCAACGGACCTTTGCCCAAATGAGTCTAAAAGAAAAGTCTGTAATGGGTCATCGCGGTATCGCTATGCGGCAATTACTGACGGTTCTCAATGCTATCTCAAAGACTTAAGAAGAGATGCTGTATTGTTTATCCAAAGAATAGGTGTACTTTCGCGCCAAATTCCTCAGGGTGGGGAAGTGTTGTGACTAGAGTAAGGGGTATTCTCGTAAAAGTTTGCTTTTAGACAACACATCAACGAGTAAGTAACTTATATTAATGTCAACATTTCAATCACTCGGATTGAAGGATATATTCCTTCAAGCCATAGCTGACCTTGGATATGAAAAACCAAGTGAAGTTCAAGAAAAAACAATTCCATTATTATTGAGTCAAGATACCGATATGGTTTCTCTGGCGCAGACCGGTACCGGTAAAACTGCGGCCTTTGGCTTTCCCATGCTTCAAAAAATTGACGTCGAAAGGCGTGAGACGCAAGGGCTTATCTTATCACCGACACGTGAATTATGTATGCAGCTCACTGCAGAGTTAAAGCTGTATGGTAAATACATGAAAGGCTTAAACGTAGTGGCCATATATGGTGGTGCAAGCATTACCGATCAAGCCAAGCAAATCAAAAGAGGAGCCCAAATTATTGTAGCCACACCGGGTCGTATGAAAGATATGATTGGTCGTAGAATGGTCGATATTTCCAATATTGACTATTGCGTATTGGATGAAGCTGATGAAATGCTGAATATGGGATTTTATGAGGATATTACTGAGATTTTATCCCATTCTCCAAAAGAAAAAAACACTTGGTTATTTAGTGCAACCATGCCGAAGGAAGTTTCTGCTATTGGCAAAAAATTCATGAAAAATCCTTTGGAGGTGACTGTCGGAACAAAGAATGTCGGTGCCACCAACGTGTCTCATGAGTTCTTTATGGTTAATGCTAAAGACCGTTACCAGGCTTTAAAGCGTCTATCGGACGCGAACCCAGATATTTTTTCGGTGGTTTTTTGCCGCACCAAGCGTGACACGCAAAAAGTTGCTGAGATGCTCATCGAGGATGGTTATAATGCGGCTGCCTTGCATGGCGATTTGAGCCAAAACCAACGCGACGTAGTCATGAAGTCTTTCCGAGGCCGTCAGATTCAAATGTTAGTTGCGACCGATGTTGCGGCGCGTGGAATTGATGTTGATGACGTCACACACGTAGTCAATTATCAATTGCCGGACGAAATCGAGACCTATACCCACCGAAGTGGTCGGACAGGTCGTGCTGGAAAAACTGGAACTTCATTGGTGATTATCACCAAAAGTGAGTTGCGGAAAATCAAGACGCTCGAAAAAATGTTGCAAAAAACTTTCATAAAAAAGGAAGTGCCTTCCGGTATGGAGATCTGTGAAAAACAGTTGTTCCATTTGGCGAATAAAATTAAAGAAACCGAGATCAATCATGATATTGATGTCTACTTACCTAAGATCAATGAGGTTCTTGAGTCCTTCTCTAAAGAAGAATTGATCAAAAAAGTATTTTCGGTAGAATTTACCCGTTTCTATAATTACTACAAAAAGACCAAAGATTTAAATGTCCAGCATAGTGGTGACTTAAAAGACGTTCAGGAAAAATCCTTTTCAGAAAAAAGCACTCGATTTTTTATCAACTTAGGCCGAAAGGACGATCTCCAGTGGATGGACCTTAAAGACCTGGTTCGTGAAATCACTAAATTGGGCAAAGACGAAGTGTTTCATGTAGATACCATGGACACCTTTTCATTCTTTAACACCGATGTAGCACATGCTGACAAGGTCCTTGAATCCTTCAAAGAGGTTCGTTACCATGACCGTCTCGTCGAAATCGAAATATCTGCAGACCGCGGCCGTAAAGGTGGGCGCCCTAGTAAAAAAGGGAAGTCTGACGGATTCAGTGATAAGAAACGTGGTGGTTTTGATAAGAAATCAGGTAGATCCGAAGATCGAGGAAAGTTTCAAGGAAAAAGCCGTCGTCCTCAAGAGAGACCAAAGTCTGCAGGGACAGGTGGTAAGCGCCGTCGCCGCATCTAGATAAGGGCCTGGTCTATTTTTGTTTTTTTTCGGTATGGTTTTGGTTAGAAATGGTTATTTTTAACCCATTCACGCTATGAAAACACTCCGCCTATTACTCGTGCTTTGGCTTTTCCCTTATGGGGTCGCTGCACAAGAGACACAAGAAGATCCCGGGACCATTATCAATGGGGTCGTGATCAATGATGCCACCGATAAAATATTGGAAAACGTCAATATTGTGAATCTCAATAAAGTCATCGGGACGACAACTGACGGCGAAGGAGAATTTAAATTGCGGGCTTCTGTAAACGACACCTTGTTTTTTTCTTACTTAGGACTGCGCTCCATAAGAGTTAGGGTGACCAACGACTGGCTCAAATATGACCACATCAAAGTAAAAATGACCGAGCTTGGAATTGCCTTAGAAGAGGTCGTGATCAAGCCGGTACAACTGACGGGCTATGTCGAGGTTGATGCCAAAATCATTCCGATTTACGATGATTACCGCTACCGCATTGCCGGTTTTGGCGGAGGCTATGAAGGGGGTAAGACCCAACCCGGTGCCGTAACGAAAGTTTTGAGTGCCATGTTTAATCCTGCGGATTTCTTGTATAATGTGTTTGGTAAGCGCCCTAAACAGATGCGCAAGCTAAAACAGATGAAGCGTGATGATGAAATCAGAAACCTGCTTCAATCGAAGTTCGACCGAGAGACTTTAATGGCTGTTCTTCAATTAGAAAAGGCTGATATCGATGAGATTCTTAATAATTGTAGTTACTCCGTTGAGTTCATCAAAACGGCTAATGACTTGCAAATTCTCGACGCCATTAGCGAGTGTTATGAAGAATACCGAATTTTGAACCGAGAAAAGAACTAAAATCTATTTTGGAAGCGGTCATCAACCATCAACGCGCCTTTTATCTAGCCAAAAAGACCTTGAGTCTTGAGCGCAGATGGGCGATACTAGAGGTTCTAGAGCAGACCCTAAAAAATAATGAGATTCTGATTGAACAGGCTTTGTTTGCTGATTTTGGCAAATCGGGCTTTGAGACCTACACTACAGAATTGGGGATGCTCTACGAAGAAATTTCACGAACCAAGCGGGATCTAAAAAAATGGATAAAGCCCAAACGTGTCAGAACCAATTGGGTCAATTGGCCAGCGCAAAGTTATATTCTTTTTGAGCCGTTAGGGGTGAATCTTATTATTGGCGCTTGGAATTATCCGGTGCTTCTTTTATTGCAGCCGGCAGTGTCGGCATTGGCCGCCGGTAATACGGTGGTGTTAAAGCCAAGTGAAAATGCGCCGCATATTGCAGCGCTATTTCAGGAGCTGATTGATAAAAATTTTGACCCAGCACATTTAGCGCTCATTCAGGCAGATGCCCAGAAGACCCAAAAAATATTGGCCTTAGCATGGGACCATATCTTTTTTACCGGCAGTACCCAAGTGGGTAAAATTGTTTATCAAGCTGCTGCTGAGCAATTAATTCCGGTGACCTTAGAGTTGGGTGGAAAATCGCCAGCTATTATTACCCCGCATTGCGATGTGGCCCTAACTGCAAAACGTTTGGTTTGGGGCAAATTTTTGAATGCAGGGCAGACCTGTGTCGCTCCGGATTATGTTTTGATTCATGAATCCGTTAAGGATGCTTTTTTAAATGCCTGTGTCGTTGCCATTGAAAAAGCACAATATGGACCGGGCAGCAACAATTATTGCCAGATCATCAACGAGCGTCATATGGATCGGCTGGTAAAACTCTTGGATCAAAATAAGGTGTATTATGGGGGTTCTATTGACGCGAAAAAAAGGTTTATCGCGCCAACCATTATGACCGATGTCACTTTTGACGACGCGGTGATGAAAGAGGAAATTTTTGGCCCAATACTTCCCGTGATGACCTACCAAAACCTGAACGATGCTTTGGCTCAGGTCAAAACTTTGGACAAACCCTTGGCCGCATATGTGTTCTCTGAAAACAAAAAAGAAGTGGCTTCTATTTTGAACGATTTATCTTTTGGCGGCGGAGCAGTCAATGATGTCGTGATGCATTTGACCAATCCCAACCTGCCTTTTGGTGGTATTGGAAAAAGTGGACTTGGCGCCTATCATGGCTATCATGGATATTTGCGTTTTAGCCACCAAAAAAGCATACTGCACAAAAACAATTGGTTTGAATTACCACTCAAATACGCCCCGTTGACCGCCAAAAAATTAAAATGGATCCGAAAAATATTAAAATGATGAAACCGAGGCTACCCTTGAATAAGTTTGTTTGGAGATTAAAAGGAGTTTTTAAGTCCATGGGACTTTGTGTTTTGCTTGTCCTTATGGGTATACCAGAGATACAGGCACAAGCGCGCTTTCAGCAAGAACCTGACCCTAAATTTTATCCCGAGCGTTCTGTGGTAGAAAGCATTATAGCGACGATTCCTTATCAAGGTTATGATGAGTCACAGGCCTATTTTGGACAAGGGGAATACGAAGTATTTTTGGATGGTGTTGATGGTGTTTTGGACCGGCCCATCATCGTGACCGATGGCTTTGATCCTGGCGATACCCGAGGCATTGGTGCCCTATACGCAAGTCTTAGTTTTGGCGGGCAAAACCTCGCCGACGAATTACGTGCTTTGGGATATGACATCATAATACTCAATGCACCTCTGTACACGACCGGCGGTAAAGATATCGATGGAGGAGGAGATTATATACAGCGCAACGCCATGGTTCTGGTCGCCTTGATTGACTATATTAATGCCGAAAAAGTCGGGAATGAAGAACTCGTGGTCTTAGGGCCGAGTATGGGTGGATTGATCGGGCGGTATGCTCTGGCGTATATGGAGCAACAAGGTTTATCGCATGAGACACGTCTTTATATATCATTTGATTCGCCGCACAAAGGGGCTAACATTCCGATTTCTTTGCAGTACCTCATCAATTACTTTGCACAAGAATTTGGAGATCCAGGAGCTTTGGCTACGGTAGAGTTTGTCCTCAAATCTCCGGCAGCCAAACAAATGCTGGTTGACCATTTTACCGGACATTTAGCCGCTGGATCTGAGTTGGAGCAAGATCCTAATTTATTGGCACCGGCTGGGGCACCAGGATTCCGCGCAGAATTTCAAGAGGAACTCGATGCTTTGGGTTTTCCCGCTGAGGTGCGCAACGTCACCATGATTAATGGGGCACTCAATGGAGAGGGGCCTGGGTCTCCCGGGATAGAAGTCATCGACGCCACTCTAGAGATAGATGCCCTCACCGACATTTCGATTGCACTGCATTTTGCGCCATTAGCCAACCAAACCATTGACGTGACTGATGTGACCACTTATTTCATAGGCATTCCTTTGGGTAATTATCTGGCCCGAGCTCGCTCTTTGGCCGATACGGACGGGGTAGACAGTGCCCCCGGTGGAACCGCAACTATTTCCAGTGTCTTAGCCGGAGGCGGCGGAAATCCTGTTTTAGAGGCCTTTATTGACGCCTTGCAACAAGACACCTATTGTTTTATTCCGACGATCAGTGCATTGGCCATCGATACGCCAAATTGGTATGAAATACCGAACCTCAATGATTCACCGTTTGTTAATATTTCTGCCGAGACCAATAATTCGGCACATGTTTCGATTAGCCAGGTGAGCGCCCAATTTGCGATTGACGAAATTGTCGGTATGCTGGGAAGTCCAGATGAAAGTGCGCCGGCAACATGGGTCAGGGTGCTTAATCCCGCACAAGAAGGGGTTGAACTGGCTATCGCGCCATCGGCACAATCAGAACCTATTCAAGCCACGTTATATCATATGAATGGTGCCATATTGGGTCATCATCAATGGGCTCAAGGACAATCTCGTGTGTCTTGGCCAGGATCATGGCCTCCAGGAGTGTACCTCTTGTCCCTCACATCAGGTCGCCAAACGGCGCACCTGAGATTAATCATCCGCTGAGCACTATAATTATTGGTGGTGATAAGGTTCTCCTTTGAGGATCGTAAATGCACGATATAATTGTTCGGTAAAGAACAAACGCACCATTTGGTGACTAAAGGTCATTGGGGACAAAGACAAAAGGGCATTACTGCGTTCATATATAAGGTCACTAAAGCCATAAGGCCCCCCCACAACAAAAACAACATGCTTTACCCCGCTATTGAGTTGCTTCTGGATAAATTCTGAAAATCTTATCGAACTGTATTGTTTGCCTTTTTCGTCCAGTAAAATAACATAATCGGCCGGTGCTATTTGCGCCATTAACAAATTACCTTCTTGCTGCTTTTGCTGCTCTTGGGTCAGGTGTTTGGTTTTTTTTAAATCGGGCAGGACCTGATGATTAAAAGAAACATAATGACTCAGACGCTTGGTGTAATCGTCCACCAGCTGACCTATGGTAGAATCGTCTGTTTTGCCAACCAAGAGTAAGGTAATCTTCATGGGACAAATATAATTAATAATCTTGTTCCGTTACCTGCAAAGAACCCGGGGAGGGCTCAAACAATTCACCCACATTTCGTATTTTAGCCCAAATTGATCCACCATGATTTCTGATGCACAATTTCAAAAGGAAATAGACCTGATCATCGCCAATGGCTTGCGCGAGGATATTGGCCCAGGGGATTATACTTCTTTGGCTTGTATTCCCGAAGAATCTGAAGGAAAGGCACAGCTGCTGGTCAAGCAGCCGGGCTACATCGCTGGTATTGATTTTGCCCGACAACTATTTCATGCGGTCGATCCTAAAATTAATTTTGTCCCTTTGATTGAGGAGGGTGCTTATGCTGAACCAGGTACTAGTGCGTTTATCGTTTCGGGCGCGCACCAAAGTATACTGCGTGCCGAGCGTTTTGTGCTTAATGCGATGCAACGCATGAGCGGTATTGCCACAAAAACAAGAGCCTATGTGGCGCAATTAGAGGGTACGCATACCCAATTACTCGATACCCGAAAAACGACACCAGGAATTCGCGCATTAGAAAAATGGGCGGTACGCATTGGCGGGGGAACTAACCATAGGTTTGCCCTGTATGACGCGATCATGCTCAAAGACAATCATATTGATTTTTGCGGTGGCATGGCCAAAGCTATTGAGCAAACTAAGATCTATCTCAAGGCCCATCAATTGGATTTGCCGATAATCGTTGAAGCCCGAAGTCTCCAAGAAATTGAAGAGATTTTGACCCAGGATGGCGTGACCCGTATTTTAATTGATAATTTCACCATGGCGCAAACCAAACAGGCTTTAGCCCTGATCAATGGCCGATGCCAAACCGAGTCTAGCGGCATGATCAACTTAGACACCATTCGGGGGTATGCCTTATGTGGTGTGGATTTTGTTTCGTGCGGCGCTATCACTCATTCAGTGACCAATCTCGACCTGAGTCTTAAAGCCGTCTTATGAGCCAGTCCCATCCTACAAGTATCGAAAATTGGCCAGTGATTGGCACTTTGATCCGCGGATTAAGGTGGATTCAATTGCCAGGATTTCAAGGGCTGTCCTTGTATGATCTAATTGAAATTTATGCCAGAGGAATCATCAAAGGCGCCCTTTCTTCAAGGGCCAGTTCGATTGCGTACAGCTTTTTCATGGCCTTTTTCCCGTTTTTGTTGTTCATGCTAAATGTGTTGCCTTATGTGCCCATAGAAAACTTTCAAAATCGCTTCTTGACCTTTATTGATGATTTATTGCCGGCACAAACTCAAGATTTTTTTTACCCAGTGATTGAAGATATTGCCACTAATCCGCGCACGGGGCTATTGTCTTTTACCTTTATATTGGCTTTGTTTCTGATGGCCAATGGGGTGAGTGCCTTATTCAGTGCCTTTGAATATTCCATACATGTGACCATCAACAGAGGATTTATTCGTCAATACTTGGTCTCTTTGATGGTGGCGGTGTTTTTAGTAGTCATTCTCATCACCACCCTGGGGGGTATTGTCTATGGTGAATATCTGATCAATATTTTAAAAACCGACACCTATATAAAAGATGACCTGACTTGGATTTTGACCATGCAGTATGTCTTTTTCGTCGTGATGCTTTATATCGTGGTCAGCACCTTATATTATTTTGGGGTCAAAAAAAGTGGCTTTGCTGGCTTTTGGTCGATCGGCGCTTTGGCTACGACGGTTTTATTGGTGGCCACAACATATGGTTTTGGGATCTACATCAATAATTTTTCGCATTATAACCAACTCTATGGTTCTATTGGAGCCCTCTTGATCATGCTCTTTTATTTGTGGCTTAATGCCAATTTACTTTTGCTTGGCTTTGAACTAGACCAATCTCTTTTGCGGCTCAAAGAACGCAATAGCCCGAGCCAAGCGTTAAAATCTAATACAGTTTAAGCCCGGTGCCTTTTATTGATGTCATATTGCCCTTACCCATAAAGCAAACCTTTACTTATCAGGTGCGTGAGGCAGAGGCTGCCTACTTATGCCCTGGTATGAGGGTGGTTGTGCCCTTCGGAAAAAACAAATTACATACCGGGGTGGTGTACGGCGTTTTGACCCATGATCCGCCCAATTACCAAACCAAGGAGATCGACCAAATTCTGGACACAAGCCCTTCGGTTACTTTGGAGCAAATCGCTTTTTGGGAGTGGATGGCCGGCTATTATATGTGCAGTCTGGGAGAGGTTATGCGGGCAGCGTTGCCTTCAGCATTATTGCTCGAGAGTGAGACCCATATTGCGATCAACACGGCATTGGATATCGCTGAGATAGACTTGAGTGATGATGAATATTTGGTGCTGCAAGCCCTGCAAGCCCAGCCTATGCTATCGATTAATGATGTGCGTTCCATATTGGACCGAACTTCTGTAATGGGCATACTGCAAGGTCTGATTAACCGTGATTTGGTTTTGCTTCAAGAGACCCTTTATGAGGCTTACAAACCACTGGTGCGCCGTTATGTTCGAATGGTTCCATCTTACTTGGAAGAGGCACAGATGCAGTTGATGCTGATACAACTCGAGCGCGCGCCCAAACAACGAGACACAATCCTTCAATTGATTATGGCCACTCAGGCCTCAGAAGAAATAGAAACGTTGGCCTTGCAAAAAAAATCAAATGCCACTTCCTCGGTCATTAACGCTTTGGCCGATAAAGGCTATGTATCTATTTATGAAAAGGAAAAGCAGCGAAATATTTATCAAGGTGATGCGGTTCATGAATTTGGTGGGCTCTCCGCGCCTCAGCAGGAGGCGTTTGACGGAATTTGTGCGGCTCATTCAAAGCTAGATGTATGCCTGCTCCATGGCGTAACCTCTAGTGGTAAAACAGAGGTGTATATTCAATTAATGGATCAATACCTGCAACAAGGACAGCAAGTCCTTTTTATGGTGCCAGAAATCGCTTTGACTACCCAACTCATCGGTCGTCTTCAGTATTATTTCGGTCCGAAAGTCGGGGTGTACCACAGTAAGTATTCTAATGCCGAACGCATTGAATTGTATCATAAGGTAGCCCAGGGTGCGGCGAGTGCACAAATCATCATCGGTGCAAGATCCGCACTGTTTTTGCCCTTCAAAAATTTGGGATTGGTCATTGTAGATGAGGCCCACGAACCATCATTCAAACAATATAACCCTTCTCCGCGATACCATGGCCGCGATGCCGCCATCATGTTGGCCCATCAGCACAAGGCTAAAGTAATCCTTGGTTCGGCCACGCCATCCTTGGAAAGTTATCAGAATGCGCTGCAAGGCAAATATGGCTTAGTCACTTTGTCTGAGCGATATGGCAAAGTCATGATGCCCGAAATCGTCTTGATTGATTTAAAAGAAAAGTATAAGAAAAAGAGGATGAATGGCCACTTTAGTGATCAGCTTATTGAAGCGATTAACGAAGTTTTGCGTGAAGGTCAACAAGTCCTCTTATTTCAGAACCGCCGGGGGTTTGCTCCTGTGGTCGAATGTTTGACTTGTGGTGTGGCGCCTCAATGTCCCGATTGTGATGTCAGTCTGACCTATCACAAACACAAAGAGCAATTGTGTTGTCATTATTGTGGTTTTCATCAAGTCATGCCATCAGACTGCCACGCTTGCGGCAGCACGACACTCGACCATAAAGGATTTGGTACCGAGCAAATAGAGACCGAGTTAATGGAATTATTTCCCGACAAGGTCATTGCGCGGATGGACCAGGATACCACACGTGGAAAACATGCCTATGCTAAATTAATGGACCGTATGGACGATCGTGAGATCGATATATTGGTGGGGACCCAGATGTTGGCTAAGGGACTAGATTTTGAGCATGTCCAATTGGTAGGGGTGCTGAATGCGGATCATTTATTAAATTTTCCAGATTTTAGAGCCCATGAGCGGGCTTATCAATTATTGTCTCAGGTTTCTGGGCGTGCGGGCCGTCGTCAAAAAAGAGGTTTAGTATTGATCCAGAGCTACGATCCGAACCACCGCATTTTACAACAAGTAAGCACCTGCGATTTTGAAGGTATGTTTTTTGAACAGAAAGAGCAGCGCCATCAATTCAAATATCCGCCTTTTTACAAGCTCATCAAGGTGACCTTAAAACACCGTGATTTTGCGGTGGTGGATAAAGCTGGATTTTGGCTAACTCAGGTTTTGAATCGGGGCTTGGCACCTCATGTTTTAGGGCCTGTAAGTCCTTCGGTGGGGCGTATCAGAAATCAATACCTCAAAACTTTGCTGATCAAAATACCTCAAGATCAGTCTCCTTCAAAGATCAAGGCATATATGCATAAAGCACTACAGCGCTTTGCTGCTCAAAAAGAGTTTGCTCGCGTTCAGGTTGTGATGGATGTAGATGCGCTGTAAGTCCTAATTACTGTTGCTTCATGGTTGCCGCCAATGCTTCAATTAGATCGGCCTTCCGGTTGCGACTCAAAGGCAATTGCTGGTTGTCCAGTTCGATTTGCTTGCTATTGTAGCGTTCGACTTTTTCAACGTTAACAATATATGATTTGTGGATCCGCAGGAAGCGTCCTTCTGGAAGTAGGTTTTCGAAGGCCTTCATGGTGGATAAAACCACGAGCGAATCGTGTTCTGTAACCATTTTTACATAGTCTCCTAAAGCCTCGATATAACGCAATTCACTTAAGAATACTTTTCGTTTTTTGAGGTTGCTCTTGACAAAAATAAAATCTTCATCATCAAAGCCTTCTTCATTTTTGAGCTTATGATTGACAATGGCCTTATGTACCGCATTCAGGAAGCGATCTTTGGCAATTGGTTTGCGTAAATAATCTACGGCATCGTAGTCAAACGCTTTAAAGGCATATTTTGTTTTGCCCGTAACAAAAATGATCTGTGGTTTGTGCGTCAAGTCGTCTAGTAGATCGAAACCAGAGAGTACTGGCATTTCGATATCCAGAAAAGCCAAATCTATTTCATTGGCCAAAAGACCAGCCTTCGCTTCGACGGCATTGGTGTACTGAGCCACCAGGGTTAGAGAGGGATGATTCTGTATCAACTTTACAATAGAAAGCCGTTGTAGGGTAGAATCATCCACTACAGCACATTTTAATATGGTTTTATCCATTGTATGTGAGGTTTTAGGACAAACAATATTAACTAAAAATTAGGTTTCACGCAATATATATTGACTTTAATCTATAAAATCACACCTTTAGTCTATATTATTTAGACATTGATAATGATCAGTCAAGGCTTTGTAAATAATAAATAATGTGGTATTTTTGCACGCTCTTGGCAAGGTGCTGAGAGGATTAAAAAAATAATTATGACTCATTACGAAACTGTTTTCATCTTGAATCCCGTTTTATCTGAAGAACAGATAAAGGAAACAGTTCAGAAATTCGAAAGTTTTCTTGT
>Ga0209652_1000038_pt1 | contig 102830 bp, 87 predicted proteins | sample SaaInl74LU_5_DNA_FD_184641 | JGI IMG/M metagenome (GOLD analysis project Ga0209652, IMG submission 184641) | Marine microbial communities from expanding oxygen minimum zones in the Saanich Inlet - ESP_74LU_5_DNA (SPAdes) (version 2) | ecosystem: Environmental > Aquatic > Marine > Intertidal...
GCTATCACGGGGCAGGGGTGATCGTGAGTCAGCTTCTAAGGGACAAGCTCATCGAGGCGCGGGCCCATGACAATCTGGAGGTCTTCTCTGCAGGGGTCAAGTTTGCTCAAGCCGAAGGCATCATTCCGGCGCCAGAGGCAGCCCACGGTATCGCTACGGCTATAGCCGAGGCAGAAAAGTGTAAGCGGGAAGGGGTGTCTCGCACCATTCTCCTTAACCTGTGTGGGCATGGTAATTTTGACATGAAAGCCTATCAGGATTATTTTGCGGGTAATATGGTCAAACACGAGCTCACTCAAAAGGAAATCGAAGCCTCAATCGCCAAGCTCAATACCCCACTAATCCCATAAATCGCTATGATTTAAAGTTTAGTTATTTGTTTAGTTAGTTGTTTTGTTTAATGACCTCACCCCTGAATCATTTATTTGGTTTGGGGGTTCGGTTTTATGGCCATACATGAGGGGGCGTCAGTGTTGAGAATACGTTATAAATCCTTAAAAAAATCCGATAAGGAAACATCAAGCGCGTCGCAAAGTTGAGAGAGCACTTTAATAGAAATATTGGTTTGGCCCTTCTCGATGATGCCGACATATTTCCGATCCAAATCAGCCAAATGCGATAATGATTCTTGGGAGATTCCGGCCTTGAGTCTTTTCTCTTTGATGCGTTGCGCGATTTTTTCATTCATAGTACAAGTATAGCTGTATGCCGCGATGAAGACAATGAAATCATTCTTAGGGTTCTGCGTTTTTATGAATTCGGGGCTTAATTTTTGCGATATGACCGATGATTTTATGTTTGGGGCCCGCGACAAGGGCCAAGTGTCACAAGCGCATAGGGCATGAGTTGCCTTGGGTCAACGGGTCTTATCTCATGTATGGGTTAGGGCATAACGATAAAATAAACTAGAAATTCTAAAATATTAGTAGTACTTTCGGATCATCATCATGTCACAGGCATAATATATTCAATGTTCTTTTTGTGTCTTATGACAGTAATTAAACTAAATTATTAACTAACATTTTTACACATGAAAAAATTACTTTTTTTAATGGCTCTTGCATTTTCTGTAACGGCATTTGCTCAGGAATCTAAAGCTTATTTGAGTTTATCAGTTGGTGCTTCTTTGCCTGGCGGCGATATTGCTGATGCTGTCGATTTAGGAACTGGAATTGACCTCGGTATTGGATTTGGTTATCGTTTTACTGAACAATGGGGGGCAACGCTTAATTTGGGTAGTGCGGCCAGCGCTTATGATGACGCAAACGGAGATACTGCAGCATTTGGGGCAGGGTTCTTTTCTGTTGGTCCGATGTATACATTAGGGCTCGGCGGAGATTGGTCTTGGGACATTAAACCTCAGTATGTTTTCTCTTTGTCAGGTGTTGACGATCAAGAAGGTGGAGACTTCGATTCTACGTTGAGTGGTACTGGACTTTTGTTTGGTAACTCATTCGTCAAGGGGTTAGGAAGCGGTTTCAAATTGGCCATTAATCTCGACTACTTGAGTGGTTCATACAGCGAATTGGAGTTTGATGGAGAGACTTTTGACATCGATGAGGACAACGGTTATTCAAAATTGAGTATCGGTGTTGGTGTGCGTTATAACTTTTAGAGGCCCGTCCAATCTTCAATAACATAAAGTCCTTGCTGAGCAGCAAGGACTTTTTTTTACAACTAAAACAAAAAAAAGCCCCTCATCGAGGGGCTTTGAATACTATAACTCAATTTGCTTAGTGCGCGTCAGAATGACCTTCAACGGCCTCTGCAGCTTCTTCAACAGCTCCTTCAACAGCCTCAGCCGCGTCTTGAGCATCCTCTTCAGTTGCTTCCATAGCATCTTCAGTTGCTTCAGCAGCGTCTTCAGTTGCTTCAGTTGCAGCCTCTACAGCAGCTTCTACAGTTTCTTCAGTTTTCTTTTCAGTTTCTCTACAAGATGATACAGAGGCGATTAAGGCCAAAGCAGCAAATGTGATCAATACTTTTTTCATGATAAATAAGTTTAGTGGTTAATTTTCCTATGAACAAAGGTAAATTATTTTTATCAGTTGAAATAGAATACGTTAGCAATTTTTTTTCTAGGATTATTTCCTAATTTTGGTTGGATTATTTCCTAAAACTATTATATTTGAAACATGAATACGAACTTACCAATAGAAATCCGACGATTCAAAAAAATTAGAGAAGAGCAAGGTTATACCCAACAAGCTTTTGCGGAACTGCTCGGCATTAAATCGAGCACTGCTGATATAGAGCGGGGCAAAATTAAATTGTCAGGAACGGTGGTTATGGAGCTCTTAAAGCAATTCGGCATCAATCCATTATGGCTGTTCGGCAAAAGCCTCGAGGTTCATTTGCGCTTGGATCAGTCTGACGTAAGCCCTAAGGTTGTTGCGGTTGATCCAAACGGTCAAGACACCATCTTGCTCGTCAACCAAAAGGCTGCGGCAGGGTACCCTAATAATGTCCAAGATGTGGGTTGGGTCGGTCAATTGCCCGCATTTCATATACCTTTGCCAGAATACCGTAATGCCACTTATCGTGGATTCCAAGTAGAGGGTGACAGTATGTTGCCCAATATCCGACCAAATGAATGGGTTTTGGGTCGGGCAGTCCAGAGTGTTGGTGAGGCGTCAGACAGCAAAATATATATTGTGGTGTTGTTCGACTCAGTATTGGTCAAGAAGTTGCAGAAGATCCCCGGAGTGACCAAGAAAGTCAGACTGATTTCGCTTAATGCAGAGTATTTACCTGTCGAAATCGCGGTAAAAGACATTCAAGAATTATGGCAGGTCAATAGTAAGTTGACTTTTGGTGTCGACGAACCCAACGAGAGTTCACTTTTACGTGAGTTACAAGCGTCAATGAATGAGCTTAAAGGCCAATTGACAAGGCTTCAGTCTTGATCCGCTGCTGATATGAATGCGGTGATGTGTGCCGTTGCTCCAGCGTGGGCCTCAACATAATTCAATGCCTTTTTACTGAAAACATCTGCTGCTTTGGGGTTGTTGATCCAATGATCCATGAGCGTCTTGACTTCGGTGGCATTGCGCACAATGGCAAGCCCGCCAAGTGTTTTGAGGTCGATAGCCTCTGGAAATTTGCGGATATTTGGCCCAATGACAATCGGTAGCCCAAATGTTGCAGGCTCTAAGATATTATGCAAGCCAGAAGTGCCTAGGGCGCCGCCGACATAGGCGACATCGGCATATTGATAAGCTTTGGCTAAATCACCCATAGTGTTGAGAACAAGAACCTTGGCTTGCATCAGGAGCTGATCGCTCGTTTTGCCATTACCATCATAACGCACCACCAAGGGGGTCAATAGGTCTGTAATTCGGTCTATTTCTTTGACGGCCAAATCATGCGGCGCAATCACAAATTTCAGATTTTCGGAGGCATGTTGATTCATGAATTCCAGCCAAATATCGTGATCTTCGGGCCAACTGCTCCCCAAAATAATACAACGTGCTTGTCCTTTGAATGTGGCTAAAAACGCCAGAGTGTTGTCGCCTGCTCTTTGTTGCAGAACGCGGTCGAAACGAGTGTCTCCACTGATGCTGCTGCGGGTCATTCCAATACCATGAAGCAAATCCAGAGACTTTTGATTTTGCACAAAGATATGGGTCATGCCTTTGAGTAACTGGGTCATATAGCCGCCATACGGCTTGAAGAATATTTGGTTTGGACGGAACTGGGCCGCAATAAAATATGTTTTGATATTGGACGATTGAAGAGCAGTCATGTAATTTGGCCACAATTCTGATTTCACAATGAAGGCCGATTCTGGTTGGACTAAAGTGATGAATTTTTGGGCATTACGCTTGGTGTCCCAAGGCAGATAAGCCACAATATCGGCCAGGTGCGTATGCTTACGGACTGAATAACCAGAAGGAGAAAAAAAAGTGAGCACAATTGTTGTGCTGGGTTGCTCACGGCGGAGCCACTCAAGAACTGGACGCCCTTGCTCGAATTCGCCCAGCGATGCACAATGCATCCATAGGCGTTTACCCGGGTGTTTGCGGCAGGCTTCAAGCACTTCGAAACTATTTTGACGTCCACGAATGAATGCAGCCATTTTTGGGGAGACCCACTGGGCTGGCCAAAGGAGGCCCTGAGTCAATATGCTGACAATATTATATAAAATTCCTGTCATAAATATCTCGCTAAAATACGTTTCTTTAAACAAATGCATTGTCGCCCCTTACCAATTTTTGTACTTTTGATTTTTAGCCCAATACACCGATGAAAAAAATTCAAATGGTTGACCTTCAAGGTCAATATGCTCGAATCAAGGACCAAGTATCTGCCGCGATGCAAGAGGTCATTGATACCACCACGTTCATTAATGGGCCAGAGGTCCAAGCTTTCCAAAGTGAATTAGAAGATTACTTGGGTGTCAAGCACGTGATTCCATGTGCCAATGGTACCGATGCGCTTCAAGTTGCTATGATGGGCCTAGGGCTCAAGCCTGGCGATGAGGTCATCACTGCAGATTTTACATTTGCTGCAACGGTCGAAGTGATCGCATTATTGGGCCTTACGCCTGTGCTGGTTGATGTGGATCCGGTCACCTTTAATATTGATGTAGCGGCAATTGAGCGAGCAATCACAAGCAAAACCAAGGCGATTGTCCCAGTGCACTTGTTTGGTTTGGCCGCGCCAATGGATCAAATCATGGCTTTGGCCAATGAGCACAATCTCTATGTCATTGAAGATAACGCACAGGGTATCGGGGCACATTATACTGATGTCTCAGGAAAAAAACACAAAACAGGGACTATAGGTCATGTCGCCTCGACCTCGTTCTTTCCTTCAAAAAACTTAGGATGTTATGGTGATGGCGGTGCTATATTTACAAATGATGATGATTTGGCCCACACGCTTCGGGGCATTGTGAATCATGGAATGTATGAACGCTATCACCATGATGTAGTGGGCGTTAATTCACGCTTAGATAGTCTTCAGGCCGCAGTTCTGCGGGCTAAACTACCGCACTTAGATCACTACAACCGCGCACGCCGAGAAGCTGCAGCCCAATATACCAAGGCATTGAGCGGTTTAGCGCAAGTGGTGACCCCAACGGGTGTTTGTGCTACTGGAATGGGTGTTTGCGCCCAATGCGATTGCCACGTTTTTCATCAATACACCTTGCGCCTTATTGGTGTGGATCGCGATGGCCTTGTGGCCCACCTCAATGGTTTGGGAATTCCCTGTGGTGTTTATTATCCTATTCCATTGCATGCGCAGAAGGCCTATCAGGACGAGCGCTACAATGAAGCAGATTTTGGTGTGACCAATCAATTGGTCAAAGAGGTTATTTCACTTCCGATGCACACCGAATTGGCGTCAGATCAAATCGCGTTCATCGCGTCGGCCATCAAGGACTTCATCAACGCGAACAAGAGCACTTTATGAAACACATACTCGTTACAGGCGGATTGGGTTATATAGGATCACATACGGTCGTGGCCCTACAACAATATGGATACCATGTGCTTATTGTCGATGATCTATCCAATTCGGAACTCAATGTCTTGGAAGGAATAGAAACCATCAGTGGTGTTCGGCCTGAATTTATTCAGATGGACCTTAAAGACAAGCGTGCCGTTGAGCGCCTATTCGAAAGCTACACCATTGAAGGGGTGATACATTTTGCGGCGAGTAAGGCGGTCGGGGAGAGTGTCGAAAATCCATTGTTGTACTATGAAAACAACATCAACGCTTTGGTTTATCTTCTGCAAAATTGCTTGAGTCATCAAGTACATCATGTTATTTTTAGCTCGTCATGTACGGTTTACGGAGAACCAGATGAGTTGCCCATTACCGAATCTGCTCCGATCAAACGAGCGCTTTCGCCTTACGGCAACACCAAGCAAATTGCGGAAGAAATCATTCAAGATACTTGTGGGGTGAGTGATCTGCGCTGTATTTTGCTGCGCTACTTTAATCCAATTGGGGCCCATGATTCTGCAAAAATAGGAGAGTTGCCAAAGGGAGTTCCACAGAACTTAGTGCCATTTATCACACAAACTGCAGCAGGCTTAAGGCCCAAATTATCCGTATTCGGCGATGATTATCCCACGGAGGATGGAAGCTGTATCCGTGATTATATTCATGTAATGGATCTTGCTGAGGCTCATGTACAAGCCCTAGAGAGATTGTTGAAGCAAAAGCAAGTATCGGAGGTTGAGGTCTTTAATTTAGGCACGGGCAAAGGCAACTCCGTTCTTGAAGTTATTAAGGCCTTTGAACAGGCCACTGGCGTTGCAGTGCCTCATCAGATTGTTGCGCGACGCCCTGGAGATGTCGTAGCGGTATATGCCGACACTCAAAAGGCTTCTCAAGTTCTTGGTTGGTCCACAAAAAGGGATCTCAAACAAGCTTTAGCTTCTGCTTGGGTTTGGGAAAAAAATATTCGTGGACTATAAAAGGGCGTCATTTGCGCTTGTTGCAAAAATGACGAATAACATCAGTCGTCGATGCTCCCTTTGGCTGTAGTGACCGCTGGCTCAATCTTTTTGACCAAGCCTTGAAGGACGTTTCCTGGTCCAACTTCTACAAAATGATGCGCACCATCAGCGACCATTGCTTTGATACTTTGTGTCCATTTCACTGGAGCTGTGAGTTGTGTGACTAAATTTTCTTGGATCAATTTGGGATCAAGAACCGCACGCGCTGAGACGTTTTGATAAACGGGGCATATCGGGGTGGCGAAATGAGTGTCTTTAATGGCGGCAGCCAGTTGTTCTTGCGCAGGGGCCATAAGTGGACTGTGGAAGGCACCGCCAACAGGCAAAATAAGCGCACGCCTTGCGCCCAACTCTTTAAGACGATCGCAGGCCAAAGTTACCGCTTCAACACTCCCCGAGATCACTAATTGTCCGGGACAATTATAATTGGCGGCGACAACAATACCCTGAGTTTCTTCACAAGTTTTGGCCACCAGCGCATCGTCTAGACCCAGCACAGCCGCCATAGTCGAAGGTTGTAATTCACATGCTTTTTGCATGGCTTGGGCACGCTGATAGACCAAACGCAGTCCGTCATCAAATGCCATGGCCTCACTCGCAACGAGAGCCGAAAATTCACCAAGAGAATGACCAGCCACCATATCAGGCTTGAATTTTGCGCCCATGACTTTAGCCATAATGGTTGAATGCAAAAAGACAGCAGGTTGTGTCACTCTGGTTTCTTTCAGGTCCTCGGCTGACCCTTCGAACATGATTTTTGTAATGTCAAAGCCCAAAACATCATTGGCTTGTTCAAAGAGTGCTCTGGCGTGGGTTGATGTCTCGAATAGATCTTGTCCCATTGTCGGGAATTGGGCGCCTTGTCCCGGAAAAACGTAAGCAGTCATATGGTCTTGGTTTTAATGTTGTGATGCATGAATGCGCATGGAGGTTATTTTCTTCTGTGATAGGTCAAATAGGTAAAACTGAAGTCATGCCGCTCATCTTTGTCGTGAAAATGCTCATTAACGAGGTCCCATTGCTCTGGGTCCAGTTCTGGAAAAAAAGTATCAGATTCAAATTCACCGTGCACGCGGGTGAGCTCTATAGCGTCTGCAATGGGCAAGGCCAATGCATAAATTTCCCCTCCTCCGATGACATACGGATCGGGATCTTCTGATGCCATGGCTAATGCCTGCTCCAAATTTGAAACGCATATGACACCCTCGGCCTTAAAATCTTGATTCCGAGTGATCACAATATGCGTGCGATGCGGCAATAATTTTGGGAATGAGTCAAATGTCTTGCGCCCCATGATGATATGGTGGCCTGAAGTCAGTGTTTTGAATCGCTTGAAGTCATCCGGAAGGTGCCATACCAAATCATTGTTACGGCCTAATTCGTTTCTGGTGCCCGCGGCGGCTATGAGTGTAATCATGTTTTTTATTGTCAGTCAGAAGGCCTGATGCGCTTATTGCTTACCTGTTTTAAAATCAAATGGCACCGTATACTTGATGGCTTTGGGCTTGCCACCATACATCCCGGGCACAGACATTTTGGGAATTAAAGAGATATTGCGTCTCGCCTCTTCCTGAAGTAAAGGGTCTGCGCCACTGACGTTTTGTATCTCTACCATACCCTGCGTGTCAATCAAGAATTCCACGATTACTCGCCCTTGTTTATTCTTTTTATAGGCCTCGGCCGGATATTTGAAATTTTTAACGACATGCTGTGTCAATTTTTGATTGAAGCATTGCGCTAAGGCAGCTCCTTTTTGCCCTTCACAGCCCTCCCAAACAGGAGAAATTTCTTTTAGGGTGACTTTGTTTTTGTCGACACTTCCCCATTCCTGAGCTTGAATGGGTACTGCTGTGACAAGTAAAAGTAATAAGACGATAGGCTTCATGAATCGATGTTTTATACAGCGACCGCTCCCTTGATATGAGGATGTGGGTCGTAGTCGGTTAGTGTAAAGTCCTCAAAGGTAAAGCCAAATAAATCGGTAACCTCTGGATTTAGGGTCATTTTGGGCAGGGCTCTGGGTTCGCGTGACAATTGTAATTCTAGTTGTTCGAAGTGATTGCTGTAAATATGCGCATCACCAAAGGTATGGACGAAGTCTCCTGGCTGGTAACCACAGACTTGGGCCATCATTAAAGTCAGCAAGGCATAGGAGGCAATATTGAAAGGAACCCCTAAAAATATATCCGCGCTGCGCTGGTAGAGTTGACATGAGAGTTTGCCATCGGCGACGTAAAACTGAAAAAAGGCATGGCACGGTGGTAAAGCGGCTTTGCCATTGGCGACATTTTCTGTAAAAGATTTACTGGTGTCGGGCATTACCGATGGGTTCCAAGCGCTGACCAGCATTCTCCGGCTGTCGGGATTGGTTTTGAGCGTATGGACAATATCTTTGATTTGATCAATTTCCTCGCTATTCCAGTTGCGCCATTGATGGCCATAAACGGGCCCTAGATTTCCTGAGGGGTCGGCCCAATCATTCCATATCCGGACGCCATTATTTTGGAGGTAGGCGATATTGGTGTCCCCATTTAAAAACCACAGTAGCTCATAGATGATCGACTTTAGATGTAGTTTTTTGGTCGTGACCATAGGGAAGCCTTCACTCAAATCGAAGCGCATCTGATAACCAAAAACACTTTTGGTGCCTGTACCAGTCCGGTCCGATTTTGTGGTGCCTTGGGTCATGACATGGGTGACCAAATCGTGGTATTGCTTCATGTATAAATTTTGTGATGAATGGTAAAAATAAAAAAGTTCATGACCAATGTCTCTTCTCTGGTTTGCTCAGTTTTCAATAGTTATTAACCAATCAGCATTCCTGCGATAGTCGCTGTCATCAAAGCCGCAATTGTACCCCCTATCAGTGCTTTGACACCGAATTTTGCCAGATTAGATTGTTGTGATGGCGCAAGGCCTCCAATGCCCCCGATCTGAATCCCGATCGAGGCAAAATTGGCAAATCCACACAAGGAATAAGTCGCGATAACTATCGACCTATTATTGGTCAAAACACCACTATTCTTGAGATCTGACAAAGAGGCGTAGGCAAAAAACTCATTGAGGATGGTCTTTTCCCCCAATAATTGTCCTACCGCGATGATGTCCGCTGCGGGGACCCCAATGATCCAGGCGACAGGAGCAAACAAATTGCCCAGTAAATATTGTAACGACAGGCCGCTGTAGCGACCATCAGTTGACGTGGCGATGAGTTCATTAAGCCCAGTGGGCCCACCAATCCAATCAACAGTAATCCAATTGAATACGGCAATAATAGCTGTAAAAACCAGCAGCATAGCACCGACATTGATCGCAAGTTTGAGTCCGTCAGTGGTGCCACGCGATATGGCATCTAATAAATTGACCCCGATTTTATCGCGCGAAATATCAAGAGAACGATCTACTTTTTCGGTTTCAGGGTAAAGTATTTTAGCGATCACAATGGCTGCAGGTGCGGACATGATCGATGCCGTAAGAAGATGCTTGGCAAAATAAATCTTTTCGGCTTCACTCGACCCACCCAAAAATGCAATATATGCCGCAAGTACACCACCAGCAATGGTCGCCATGCCGCCAACCATCAGACACATCAATTCACTTTTGGTCATTTTTTCTAAATACGGTTTGACCACCAGGGGAGCCTCGGTTTGTCCGATAAAAATATTGGCAGCTGCAGCCAAGCTCTCTGCACCAGAGAGGCGCATGGTCTTGCTCATGATCCAAGCAAAACCCTTGATGACTGTTTGGATGATCCCAAAATAGTAAAGTATGGAGGTAAATGCTGAGAAAAATACCACTGTGGGCAGTACCTTAAAGGCAAAAATATAGCCGAAAGTATTTTGATTCGTGACCAGTCCACCAAATAAGAATTCGGCACCTTTTTCACTGAAATTTAAAAAGGTCACGACATTGGCCGACAACCAATCAAAGGCGTTGGCAACACTGTCAATTTTCAAGACCATCACGGCGAATAGTCCCTGCAAAATAAGCCCGGTCCCTACTAGCTTCCAATCAATGCGACGCCGATTACTGCTCAAAAGGAAACCGATAAACACCAGGAATATCAAGCCGATCATCCCTCTGGTCATGCTCGCAAGGGTAAGCCCCATGCCTTCCGATGTGTGCTCGATGACGGCGGGCGCTGCAGGGCGGACAAAGCTATAAACGACACCAGATTCACTGATGCTCAATCGATCGGCTGAAAGTGTATCGATGTTATAGATGCGCAAGGTATCTTTAGGGGCGGTATAGCGAAAAACGAGTTGTTCGTTGTCGTTGATTGAGTAGGTTCCTTCGGCAACCAATTGATCTTTGGTCGCCAAGGTATAGGAGAATTGTTGATTGGATAACGTCAAATGATCCTGTTCTGGGTCTACTGGCAAAACAGAAAGGCCATCGCGCGTGATGGCATTAAAGGTCCATTCGCCCTCCAAATTTTGACTGCTGGCCAGAAATGGGGCGGCCAAAAATAGGCACAGGAGTAGACGTTGCTTCATGGTCAAATGTTTCGTTTTGAAATTTCATCTCGCAATTTCGCGGCAGCTTCATAAGCTTCATCATTCAGAGCTTTTTTCAGAAGCTCTTTGAGCTCTTTGAGGGTGTGTTTGTCGTGATCGATTGGGGGCGATTCTTGAGGACTTGACCGTGGTTTGCCGTCTAATAACTCATCAATTAGTGCGTCATCCACTTCAGGCACTTCTTCTGTCGCGCTGCTTGATTTGAGGTGGACACCGGCGCGATCCATAATGTCTTTGTAGGTAAAGATAGGGGCGTTAAAGCGCAGAGCCAGAGCGATGGCATCGCTGGTTCTGGCATCGATGATCTCTTCTAATCCATCTTGTTCCGCGATGATGCTGGAGTAAAAAACACCATCTGCTAATTTGTGGATGATGACTTGCTTGACCAAAATATGGTACCGATCGGCAAAAGTTTTGAACAAGTCGTGCGTGAGCGGTCGAGGTGGGCGAATTTCTTTTTCAAGTGCGATCGCAATGGACTGTGCCTCAAAAGCGCCAATGACAATGGGTAATTTACGCTCCCCGAGGTCTTCGCTCAGAATGAGCGCGTAGGCCCCATTCTGAGTTTGGCTGTAAGAAATGCCTTTAATATTTAAACGAATTAAGCTCATTTTTTGCTCTGTGAAAAAAGCCAATGCCAGTAAGGCATACTTTGGTTTCTGCGGCTTTTTAAGGTGTCCACAAAATAAAAAAAATTAAGCGTTTAGGGTCTTAAATTGCTTTAATTTTTCAATCAATTCAGGGACAACATCAAAGGCATCTCCAACAATTCCGTAATCAGCTGCTTTAAAAAATGGCGCTTCCGGATCGGTGTTGATGACGACTTTAACTTTAGAGGAATTGATTCCAGCCAAATGCTGGATTGCGCCACTGATACCAATAGCGATATAAAGATTTGAGGCCACTGGCTTTCCAGTTTGCCCCACATGCTCGCTATGCGGTCTCCATCCTAAATCAGAGACCGGTTTTGAGCAAGCTGTAGCCGCTCCTAAGACCTCGGCAAGGTCTTCGATCAGGTGCCAGTTTTCGGGCCCTTTTAGTCCCCGGCCAGCGGATACTACAATTTCAGCATCGGCAATCATGACTTTGTCCGTGGCGCGATCTGTTGCTGATACATGGCATTTTGAGGGGTTTAAGTCTGGAGTCAGAGAGGTGGTCTGGGCTGTCCCCTCGAAATGACTGACGCCGAAAGCGTTTTTGGCCAGGCCAATAAGTTTAACTGCTGAGGTCATTTCTGTTGTGGCTTCAGCTTTATTGGTGTAGACACTGTGGGTGACTTGAAACGGGCTGGTACTCAAAGGCAGTTGTGTACAATTCGGCACATATGCTGCATCAAGCCCTACGGCGAGCATTGGTGCTAGATATCGACTGTTGGCGCTTGACGACACCAAGACAACTTCTGCTGCAACAGATTTTGCAGATTGAGCTATGGCTTGGGCGAAAGCGTCGGCACTGAATGACTGCAGCGCCTCATGTTCTATGTGAACAATCTGTTGAGCCCCATATTGCGCTAAGTTCTGTGTGCCAACATCAGCCATAACGGCAACATAGAGTGTGGTTCCTAATTGATCTGCAAGGGCACGACCATAAGAAATGAGTTCTTGGGCGATTTTTTTGATGATGCCTTGATCTGATTCGGCATAGACTAATACGGACATAGGACTATTTTTTCTGTGGTTTTATAAACGTTGTGATGCTTTTTAATGGAGTGGTTAAAGAACTTTAGCTTCTTTGTGCAACAGGTCGATCAGTTCATCAACACCAGAGACGAGGGTTACCGCTTCTTTTGGTGCTGGTTTTTCATAACTTAAAGTTGTCGCAGTGGTGGCCACAGGAGTTAATTCTTTGACATGTAGAGGCTTGCTGCGGGCTTGCATGATGCCACGCATATTGGGAATGCGCAGATCGCTTTCTTCAACAAGTCCTTTTTGCCCACCAATGACCAATGGCAGTGCGACCTCAATCGTTTCTTTTCCACCATCAATCTCACGAACCGCCAAAGCTTTGCCATGGTCAATATCGAGCTTGATACAGGTGTTGACAAAAGCAAATCCTGTCAATTGAGCCAGCATGCCAGGGACCATGCCGCCATTGTAGTCCAAGGACTCTCGACCGGCTATGATCAAGTCGTAATCATCCTCCGAGACAATTTGCGCCAATGCCTTGGCAACAACCAAACCGTCTGTGGCGGGTACAGCCACTCGAATCGCTTCGTCAGCCCCTATCGCTAAGGCCTTACGTAGGGTAGGCTCGCACTGGGCGTCACCAACCGTGATCACGTGGACAGAAGCCCCTTGTTGTTCTTTAAACCACAGCGCTCGAGTGAGGCCAAACTCGTCGTTGGGATTGATGACATATTGCACCCCATTCTGATCGAATTTGGTGTTGTTGTCTGTAAAGTTAATCTTGGAAGTGGTGTCTGGAACGTGACTGATACACACTAATATTTTCATAGGAAAAGAATTGTTTTGGACGCGTTTTATTTCGTTGTAAAGATACACTATTCCCTTCATTTTTGCTATGCACGCATAGTAAAAATGAATAAAATTGATAAAAAGTGAAGAGAACTTTTTAAATAATATTATTTTTGTCGTTCTGAAAATTGATCAGAGCTTTAATCATCAAATTTACCATGAAAACGATTCAATTTAGAGAGGCCATTTGTGAAGCAATGAGTGAAGAAATGCGCCGTGACGAAAGTATATTTTTAATGGGTGAAGAAGTGGCCGAATATAACGGTGCTTACAAAGCCAGTAAAGGAATGCTCGACGAATTTGGTGCGAAGCGTGTCATTGATACGCCTATTTCTGAGTTGGGGTTTGCAGGAATTGCTACTGGATCTGCCATGAATGGAAATCGGCCGATTGTCGAATTCATGACCTTTAACTTTTCATTGGTGGGTATTGATCAAATCATCAATAATGCCGCTAAAATTCGCCAAATGAGTGGCGGTCAATTCAATTGTCCTATCGTCTTTAGAGGACCTACGGCTTCTGCAGGACAATTGGCGGCAACACACTCTCAGGCTTTTGAAAGCTGGTTCGCCAATACTCCTGGGCTTAAGGTTGTGGTGCCAAGTAACCCTGCCGATGCAAAGGGTCTGCTCAAGAGCGCAATCCGTGATGATGACCCCGTTATCTTTATGGAAAGCGAGCAAATGTATGGAGATAAAGGTGAAGTGCCTGAAGGTGAGTATCTTATTCCACTGGGCGTTGCCGAAATCAAGAGAGCAGGTACAGATGTTACCATTGTATCTTTTGGCAAAATTATTAAAGAGGCGTATGCTGCAGCCGAAACTTTAGCTCAAGAAGGCATCGAATGCGAGATCATTGACTTGCGCACCGTAAGACCTATGGACCACGATGCGATATTGGAGAGCGTTAAAAAAACAAACCGTCTCGTGATTCTTGAAGAAGCGTGGCCCTTTGGCAACGTAGCGACAGAAATCACTTATCAAGTGCAGTCTCAGGCTTTTGATTATTTGGATGCGCCAATCGTCAAAATAAATACTGCCGATACACCCGCGCCGTATTCGCCAGTGCTGCTTGCGGAGTGGTTGCCAAATCGTGATGACGTGGTAAAGGCAGTCAAAAAAGTGATGTACCGTTCTTAATCCAAGATTATAGTGCTGCGGGGTCTGCTTCCCGCTGCGCACCGCTCTATACCTGATGGCTCAGACACCTTTTTATAAGGGCTGTGGCCCCTGGCATCATGCTCTTGGGAGGGCCTGTCTTGCCGCCTGTTAAAATTCCGGCCTATAGATCGATAGAATACTAATCAATTTTACTACTTTTGCACCGCAAAAAAAGCGAACATAACACAAAATTAAAGTACTATGTTAGAACAAAATATTATTTACGTACCAATTGCATTATCTATTTTAGGTCTGCTTTTCATGTTGGTAAAAATGAACTGGGTAAAGAAGCAATCAGCTGGTAGCGAGCGCATGCAGTTCATTTCTAAGAGTATTAAGGAAGGCGCCCTAGCTTTTCTCAATGCTGAATATCGTTTGTTGGTCGTATTTGCCGTCATCGCGGCGGTGTTGCTTTACATCGTTTCGACCATGGTGCCAAACACCAGCTGGATGATTGTTCCAGCCTTTATTATTGGTGCGATCTTCTCAGCTTTAGCGGGAAATATCGGGATGCGTGTGGCCACCGAAGCTAATGCACGTACTGCGGAAGCAGCAAAGACCTCATTGCCACAAGCACTAAAAGTTTCTTTTGGTGGTGGTACAGTAATGGGTCTTGGTGTCGCAGGGCTTGCGGTGTTAGGATTAAGTTTGTTCTTCATGTTCTTCTTAGGTCAGTTTATGGGCCAAGAAGGTACTTTTTATAATAATATGACCATTGTGCTTGAAGCGCTTGCTGGTTTCTCTTTAGGAGCAGAAAGTATTGCATTGTTTGCGCGAGTCGGTGGAGGAATTTATACGAAAGCGGCTGATGTTGGTGCGGATTTAGTAGGAAAAGTAGAAGCAGGAATTCCTGAAGACGATCCCCGCAACCCAGCAACAATAGCGGATAACGTTGGAGATAATGTTGGTGATGTGGCTGGTATGGGTGCTGACTTGTTTGGTTCTTATGTGGCTACTGTTCTTGCGGCTATGGTATTGGGGAATTATGTCATTCGTGATATGTCTGCTGCTCATCAGTTTACAGATAATTTCAATAATATGGGCCCTATTTTACTGCCACTTGTTATCGCAGGTGTTGGTATTTTGGCCTCAATTATTGGTACTCTATTTGTGGGGATCAAAAATAACGACGCCAAAGAAGCACAAGTACAAAAGGCCCTTGATATGGGGAACTGGACTGCCATTCTTTTGACACTTGTAGCGAGTTGGTTCCTTATTGATTGGATGCTTCCAGAAACCATGACCATGAATTTCTTCGGCGAAGGCGCCAAAGAAATTGCGTCTATAAATGTATTTTGGTCGGCGGTGATTGGATTGGCCGTTGGGGCCTTGATCTCTATGGTTACAGCTTATTATACTAGTCTTGGTAAGAAACCGGTTATGGATATTGTTGAAAATTCTTCTACCGGGGCCGCGACAAATATCATTGCTGGACTTTCAGTAGGTATGTATTCGACTTTTTCATCGGTGATATTGTTTGCTGCAGCCATCTATGGTTCTTATGAATTAGCCGGATTTTATGGGGTGGCTTTAGCCGCATCTGCGATGATGGCGACCACAGCGATGCAATTGGCTATTGATGCCTTTGGACCGATCGCGGACAATGCTGGTGGTGTTGCTGAGATGAGTGAATTGGAGCCACACGTTAGAGAACGTACCGATATTTTAGATTCAGTGGGGAACACCACTGCCGCTGTAGGAAAGGGATTTGCGATTGCTTCGGCAGCACTTACTGCTTTGGCATTGTTTGCGGCCTATGTGACCTTCACTGGTATCGAAGGAATTAATATTTTCAAGGCTGATGTTTTGGCCATGTTGTTTGTAGGGGGTATGATTCCTGTTGTTTTCTCTGCAATGGCTATGAAATCTGTCGGTAAAGCAGCCATGGAAATGGTGCAAGAAGTGCGTCGTCAATTCCGTGAGATTCCTGGAATTATGGAAGGTACAGGAACCCCAGAATACGCCAAGTGTGTTGATATTTCAACAAAGGCAGCATTGAAAGAAATGCTATTGCCTGGTTTGTTGACCATAGTGACGCCAATTTTTGTTGGATTAGTTTTTGGTGCCGAACCACTAGGAGGTTATATGGCCGGTGTCTGTGTGAGTGGTGTCATGTGGGCAATATTTCAAAATAATGCCGGTGGTGCCTGGGATAATGCCAAGAAGTCTTTTGAGGCTGGTGTTGTCATTAATGGCGAAATGACCTACAAAGGCAGTGACGCGCACAAGGCAGCAGTCACAGGGGATACTGTTGGAGATCCATTTAAGGATACCTCAGGACCATCCATGAATATCTTGATTAAGTTAACTTGTCTTGTCGGTTTGGTAATTGCGCCAATCCTTGGTGGACATGGCAGTGCACAAGACCATGGTGCAGCTGATGCGCCAGCAGAACAGGTCGTTGCACCCCAGACTCAAGAAAAACAAGTGACAGTAGAAATGGACCAACAAGGTGACCTGACAACAGCTACCGTAACAATTGTTGAAACTGTAGAGGGTAAAGTGGTAGAGACTGTCCAGGAGATTAGTGGCACAACAGAAGAGGTTAAGGCACAAGTAGAAGCTTTGACAACCGCTCGAATTAATGTTGCTGTAGAGGAATTGAAAGAAGAAAAAGAAGAGACAGAGCAGTAGTAATTGTCTCGTGATAGGATAAAAAAACCCGATGAAATTCATCGGGTTTTTTGTGTTTTATCATGGACTAAAACAGACCATGTAGTTCGGCGTCAATCCGGTTGATGACCTCACCAAGATCTTCTTGGTTGTCTACAAAATCTAAATGATCCACATCGATGATCAGCAAAGGACCTTTGTCATAGTGATGGATCCAAGCTTCATAACGCTCGTTAAGCCGACTCAGGTAATCGATACTGATTGAATTTTCGTATTCTCTGCCGCGTTTGTGTATTTGTTTGACTAAATTAGGGATAGAACTGCGCAGATAAATCAACAGGTCAGGCCCTTTAGTGACACTTTCCATAAGGTTAAACAAAGAACTATAGTTCTCAAAGTCTCTGTTGGTCATAAGACCCATGGCATGAAGGTTAGGAGCAAAAATAAAGGCGTCCTCATAAATGGTGCGGTCTTGAATGACATTCTTCCCACTCTCACGAATTGAAAGAATTTGACGGAATCGACTGTTGAGAAAATAAATTTGAAGGTTGAAAGACCAACGCTCCATTTGATTGTAAAAATCATCGAGGTATGGATTGTCCTCCACTTCCTCGTAATGTGGTTTCCATTTATAATGTTTTGCAAGCAAACCGGTTAAGGTTGTCTTGCCTGAGCCTATATTTCCGGCGACAGCGACATGCATACTCCTTTAGTTGTTAGATGGATTTATGGTATAGCGCAATAATTGTACACCGTCGTAAATATAAAGTAAATCTTGGGTTAGCTGCAAACCTTTTATTGGATTTTCAGACCGGTCTATGGCCAATAACTTAGGCCCCATTGGATCGAGTAAAAATAAGTCATCACCCTTAACTCCTAGGATCAGGTCTTGGTTGTAAACGATGTGATCATAGGACTCACTTGGCGCAGACCAAGCCAAATTGCCGAAATTATCAACCCTAATCAAAACCTGATCGGTCTGGATCAAACAGTTATTGAATCGGCAAGCGGCGGTGATCAGACTTCCCTTTACGGGAGGAGTTTTCGCGACAATGCGGTTATTGACCATGTCATAGAGCCACACAGATTGGTCAACCATATCCATCAGCCAAAGCCTTCCACCACCAGCATTAAGTGCCATTTGTAATATGGGGTAAGGGTCGAGCTCATTGAATTTGATTCGTTGTTTTTCATTCAGACGATTATCCAGAATGACAACAGTATTGGTGTCTTGGTAAAATAAGATAATGTTGAGGGGGTTGGTCAAGTCTATTGAGGCAATCGGACCTAGCAGGTAATCTTGAAAGTTATAACTAATGTCGTCCTTGGTTTTCTGCAGCACAGTGCCTTGAACAGTGTAAAGAAAGTCATAGGAGTCCACGCCGAATAATGCAGCATTGGGAATGGTCGTGGCACCGGCCATGGCAAAATCTTGGCTTGAGGCCTTATTGATCGATGTCATGAGCAGCAGGACTGCAAGAATTTTGAAATGATTCATCAGCTTCTAAGGTACAAAAGAATTATCTCTTCTGAGGACCCTCATGAATTCATTAAACGCACATTTAACATAGTTTTTAGAGCAACATAAGCTTAATATTTTAGATTTGAAGCACGTTAAAAAGAAGCGCATCAGATGAACTGATCCTATTTATTTATCGCATGCATTAAATCATCGGGCATTACCGGCAGTGGACCGTCCATCAATAAATTTAAAACATCATTTATGAAACCAATCATCACGTTACTTCTTCTTTTGTTCATGGGGCCGTTATCGGCACAAGATTTTTCGGGTCAAGCGTATTATCAGTCTAAAACCACTGTAGACATGGATGGTTTTGGTCGTGAGGGCATGAGTGAAGACATGAAAAAGCAGATCATGGCAAGGATGAAGTCTTATTTAGAAAAAACATATGTCCTGAGTTTTAATGGTCAGGAATCTTTATATAGTGAAGAGGTGACCTTAGATGCAGCCGGACAAAGCAGAGGCTTCGGCATGATGATGGCGAGTATGGAGCCGGGCATGCAATACAAAAATATAGGTCAAAATCAATTGGTCGAAGCACATGAATTTTTCGGCAAGGAATTTCTCATTAAAGACGGGCTTGCGACACTTGATTGGGAGGTGACCAAGGAATCAAAAGTCATCGGTCAATATATTGCCATTAAAGCGACTGCTGTAAAGGAGGTCAAGCCTGATGAATTTAATTTGATGCGCCGCAGACCCAATAATGATGATAAAAAAGACAAGCAGGAGGATGACTCTGGTGCGCAAGACCAGGCGAAAGAAACGACCCCAGAAGACGTAGTCATGCCTGAAACCGTTGAGGTCACTGCATGGTTCACGCCTCAAATCCCAATTGGTCATGGTCCTGGAGAGTATTGGGGATTGCCAGGCCTTATTTTAGAACTCAATATAGACCGCACCACACTGTTGTGCTCTAAAATTGTCATGAATCCTAAAAACATGCCCGAAATCGAAGCCCCTCGAAAAGGCGAAGTCGTCACTCAAGAAGCCTTCCAAGAGATTGTGACCAAAAAAACACAAGAGCTACGCGCTAACTGGCGTGGTCGTGGCAGTCGTGGTGGCCGCGGGTAATATTAATTCATCCCCTGTTGATCATGAATAAATCGATTTTTACAGCTCTTTTATTACTGTTCGCCAGCAGCCTGCTGGGACAAACCGTCACGCTAAAAGGTGTCGTTAAGGATAGTATTACTCCTTTGGGGTTTGCCAACGTCATCGCCACTGAAGTAGAGACGGGGTCCCTAGTGTCCTATGCGATCACCAATAATGAGGGGAAGTACCAACTGGATTTGGCGCCAGGAGGCGCCTATGTTTTAAGAGCGAGTTTTCTAGGTTATACGACTCAAGAAAAGCAGTTGACCCTGCCTGCAGATGCAGCGGATTACCTTATGGATTTTTTCCTCGAATCCGAGGCTGCACAACTCGATGGTGTGGAGTTGGTTTACGAGATGCCCGTTACCGTTCGAGGGGATACAATTGTTTACAACGCCGATTCATTTAATCGAGGCGATGAAAAAAAACTTGGGGATGTGCTCAAAAACCTTCCAGGGCTTGAGATCAATGACGATGGAGAAATCCAAGTCGAAGGGAAGACGGTACAAAAGGTTATGGTAGAGGGTAAAGACTTTTTTGATGGTGATTCCAAACTCGCCACAAAAAACATACCTGCAAATGCAGTTGATAAAGTGGAGGTGCTCCGCAATTTTAGTGAGGTGGGACAAATGCGGGGTGTGACCAATAATCAGGATAATGTCGCGATCAATATCAAGCTCAAAGAAGGGAAAAAGAATTTTTGGTTTGGAGAGGTAACTGCAGGCGCAGGTGTCGATGCGGATCAGGGAACAAGATACCTGGTCCACCCAAAACTCTTTTATTATAACCCAAAATATAGTGTGAATGTCATTACCGATGTCAACGATATTGGTGAAGTGCCATTCACGTGGCGTGATTACTTCAATTTCTCGGGCGGGTTCAGGAATTTTAATCAAGGCGGAGGGACGCAGTTCTCTATTAGTGAAAGTGACTTAGGGTTTGCTGTGGCCCAGAATAACCGTGCACAAGCTATTGATACTAAATTTGGCGCCGCAAACTTCAGTTATGCGCTCAGTTCTGTTTGGGATCTTAGCGGCTTTGGGATCGCTTCAGACAACCGCACACAAATTGTATCCCGGACATTAAAACAATATATATCTTCGGGTATTATTGAAACGACAGAAAATGCCTCAGACCAGAGCAACCAACTTGCCATGCTAAAACTGAGCAGTATTTACAAGCCTAATGTAAATTTTCAATTGGATTATGATGTGCTTGTAAAGGGTTCAAAGCAAGCCCAAAATGACAACACTCTGTCTGAGTTTGGCACATTTACAAATGACATTGAGGAACAGAAGGAAAACACACCGACTTCCATCAATCAAAATATCAACGCGTATTATACGGCCAGTGATGATGATATTCTGGCATTTCAGGCGCAGCACTTGTATCAAAATGAAGATCCATTTTACAGGGCCCTAACTGACTTGAGCCCTTTTGAAGGTCTGCTGCCCGTAACGTCTTCTTCAGATCGTTATGATGTGTCTCAAGAAAAAATGATCAAGACCAATAAGATCGACAGTAAGCTGGACTATTTCAAAATATTGACCAAAACAAGTCACTTGAACCTGACCTTGGGGCAAACCCTGAGCCATCAAGCTTTTAATTCAGCAATTTTTCAAACACTTAATGGAACACAGATTCAGCCACTTGAGGAGACCGTACCAATAGACGGTGTTTCTGAATCTTTGATCAATGACGTGCGGTATGGTTTTAGCGATACATTTTTGGGATTGCACTATAAATTTAAAACTGGAAAATTGACTGTTTCTCCTGGTGTTTCACTTCATCGCTATGGCTTGGTTAATGAACAATCTGGCAGTGAATTGCGACAAAATCAATGGCTTGTATTGCCTGATTTCTTTGCCCTAATTGATTTGAAAAAAAGTGAAAACTTAAGGTTCAATTACGCTGTCAGTGCTGAATATACGGATGTCAACAATTATGCTCAGGCCTATGTGTTCAATAATTATAACCGTTTATTTCGGGGTAATAGAGCTTTGGAAAATGCCCTTAACGACACTTACCGCCTGAATTACTTCAGCTACAACTTATTCAATTATACCAATATTAGTGGATCTTTAAGTTACACCAAGCGCAGAGCTGGCATCAAAAATAATACGACCTTGGTCGCCATTAATCAGGTCAGCAGTCCCAGTAACTTCGATCGAAATTTTCCAGACCAAACTTATGCAGCCTCTGGCCGTTTCAGCAAACGCATCAAAAATATAGAGTACCGACTCAATGCTAATCTGAATTTAAGTGAGCTCTACAATACAGTGAATGACCAGATTCAAGAAAGCCGCAGTTTTACGCAGAACTATAGGGCTAGTGCGCGCAGTAGTTTTAAGGATTTTCCAAACTTTGAAATCGGATATAACTGGAACAGAAATGACTATAATAACGGTCGGGCAGCGCAAGTATTTTTTACTAAGCGACCATACATCAATATGGATGTGACCTTCCTTAAGTCATTTTTCTGGACCATGAATTGGGACTTTTATGATTACAGTGATGCTGAAAATACCGTATCAAATAATTATTCATTTTTGAACAGTACCCTTTACTTTCAAAAAGAGGACAGTCACTGGGAGTTTTCCATTCAAGGCACTAACTTGCTGAACAACAAGGATACCAATACCGACAGTTTTAGTGAGGAATTCAATACCACAAGTCAATATCTTGTGTTGCCGCGCATTGTGATGCTGGTAGTCAAGTATGACTTATAAGGCATAACCTTTCTTTGACTGATTCTACAACTTTTTCGCGAGACTTTGCCACGAGCCACCATTGACGACTTCGATACCGTGCTGTTCGATCAAGGCCAAAGCTCTTGCGCTGCGGATTCCGCTGGCGCAACATGTGATGACTGGCTTATTCCATTGGGAAATGGTTTTTATCTTGCTTGGCAGTTGCTGCAGGTCAATATTTTTCGCTCCAGCAATAGCGCCTAGGGCAAACTCTTCTTTGGTCCTGACATCAAGAATGACCGCTTCGCGATTAATGAAATCAACAATCTTATTGTCTTTATTGCCAAACAAACGATGAAACAAATTCATTTTTGAGATATTTTTTATAGACTCAAAAATAGGCAGAATATTTAATGCAGTAGGGGACTTTTGAATTTACTTGAAGAGTATTGCTTATCTTGCAATAAGGATGGCATCATCTTTAACGACTAATCAATGAATGCGCTTATGGAAAGCAAGCCTTTTGTAACTTCGACAATGCATGATGGTGTAGGGACGATCTCGTTTTTTCATCCGCAACATAATGCCATGCCGTCACATCTTTTGACTCAATTGCGCGATGCCATAGAGCAAGCTGGCCGAAACAATGACATAAAGGTTATTGTGCTCAAAAGTGAGGGCGATCGAACGTTCTGTGCGGGTGCAAGTTTTGATGAATTAATCGCCATCGACAATGAGCAGTCTGGTCAGGCGTTTTTTAATGGCTTTGCACAGGTGATCAATGCCATGCGGGCCTGTCCAAAATTCATCATCGCTCGAGTCCAAGGAAAGGCCGTTGGAGGAGGTGTTGGTCTTGCCGCCGCCGCCGATTATGCTTTGGCTTCAGAATACGCCTCCGTGAAACTTAGCGAGCTGTCAATTGGCATAGGTCCTTTTGTAATAGCCCCAGCAATTTCAAGAAAAATTGGGGTCGGTGCGTTAAGTCAAATGACCATAGATGCCAAAACCTTTTATTCTGCCCATTGGGCCAGAGAAAAGGGTTTGTTTGCAGATGTTTTGCCCGACTTGATGGCTTTGGATCAGTCTATTACAGCCCTTTGCGATGAACTCACAAATTACCACCCTGAGGCCATGGCCGAAATGAAAAGAGTGCTTTGGTCAGGGACCGATCATTGGACGACACTGCTCTCGGAGCGAGCGGCCATAAGCGGTAAGTTGGTCCTGAGTGACTTTACCAAAGACACTTTACAGCGGTTTAAATAAATAGTAAATTGAGCAGACCTCAGGTCAATTTAGCGATAGAGCGCTTGTCAAGATCTAAACATTATTCTGATTGTGGTGGAAACTGCCTTAAGATCTCCTGTACGATGTGGCGAATGCGTTCCTCTTTTTTCGCGACATCCTCTGTGGGGTTCAGTCTGGCTTCTCCTAGGCCTTGCCAAATGAGATGATTTGTTTTTGCATCAACTAAATCGATATAAAGGGACCCCTCTGTTGTGGTGGTGACTATATTACCCATCTGACCAAAGGTCCACCATGGCGACCAGCCCCATCCCATCATCATTCCCCCATTATTCCCTACAGTGACTTCTTTATTTTCTTTGGTAAAGATACTGACCAATAGGTCTGGGTTCTTTGACTTGGAGAGTCCTTTTTCTTGTAATCCTTGATCTATGGCATGCAAAATACGGCGTTTATCTAGGTCGCTTATTTTGGCCTGATCTACTCCAGGTTTGTAAAAGGCGAAGGTCTTGTAGTGGTCAAATGATGCAGTAGTGTCGTAGTCTGCAGCAACTCTTACAGTGCTGCAACTTGTGGTAAAAATCCCAATGGCAAGAATCAATAGTTTAGCATTCATAGGTTATGATTTTTGATCAAACAATCCGTCAGCGACCATATGCGGCAGTGTGACTTTAAGCTGTGGCTCCTGTTCCATGGCGCGCTTTATGGCAAAAATGGCTTCATGGTTTCGGGCCCAGCTTCTTCTGGCAATACCGTTATTGACATCCCAAAAAAGCATCGACGCTATCCGTTGATCGGCTTGTTCTGTACCATCAATAACCATACCGAATCCTCCATTAACAACTTCGCCCCAACCCACACCGCCACCATTGTGAATGCTTACCCATGTTGCCCCTCTAAAACTGTCTCCAATGACATTTTGGACCGCCATATCTGCTGTAAAACGGCTCCCGTCATAGATATTAGAGGTTTCTCTAAAGGGTGAGTCTGTGCCAGAAACGTCGTGATGGTCACGACCTAAAATCACGGGACCGATTAGCCCACTGGCAATAGCCTTGTTGAAAGCCTGGGCTATTTGAACACGGCCATCACTATTGGCGTAGAGTATTCTGGCCTGTGAACCAACCACTAGATTATGGCTCTGTGCTTCTTTGATCCACTTGATGTTATCAGCCATCTGTTGTTGAATTTCTTCGGAGGCCTGCTGCATGAGTTGTTCTAGAACATTGCAGGCAATCTCATCTGTTTTTTCCAGGTCTTTTGGATCTCCTGAGGCGCAGACCCACCTAAAGGGGCCAAATCCATAATCAAAACACATGGGCCCCATGATGTCCTGTACATAACTTGGATAACGGAATTCTAGTTGGTCACTGCCTTGTTTCAAGACATCCGCTCCTGCCCGCGAGGCTTCCAATAAAAAGGCATTGCCATAGTCAAAGAAATAAGTCCCTTTTTGACTGTGCTTATTGACTGCATTGGCATGACGTATAAGGCTTTTCTGAACATGTTCTTTAAATTGCTCCGGATCATTGGCCATCATGTCATTGGCCTGATCAAAATCTAAACCAACAGGATAATAACCGCCTGCCCAGGGATTGTGCAGCGACGTTTGATCACTGCCCAAGTCTACACCAATGTCATTACGATCGAAATACTCCCAAACCTCGACGATATTTCCTTGATAAGCAATAGAGACGGCTTCGTTTCGCCCTCTTGCTTGCTGCACACGCTTGGCAAGTTTGGCCAAATCTGCAATGACTTCATCAACCCAGCCCTGTGAGTGTCTGGTTTGAATGGCTTTTGGATTGACTTCAGCACAGACTGTAACACATCCTGAAATATTGCCTGCTTTAGGTTGGGCGCCACTCATCCCTCCGAGACCCGACGTGACAAATAATCCCCCTTCTGGAGATTTGCCAATTCTTCTGAAACCATTAAGCACGGTGATGGTGGTGCCATGGACAATTCCCTGAGGACCGATATACATATAACTCCCCGCCGTCATTTGTCCGTATTGTGTCACGCCAAGGGCATTGAATTTTTCCCAGTCATCGGTTTTTGAGTAATTTGGAATCATCATCCCGTTGGTTACTACGACTCTTGGGGCATTTGGATGAGAGGGGAACAGTCCCATAGGATGACCGCTGAACATGGTCAAGGTTTGCTCCTCATTCATCTGCGCCAAATAAGCCATCGTTAGTCGGTATTGCGCCCAATTTTGAAAGACAGCCCCGTTGCCTCCATAGGTAATAAGCTCATGCGGATGCTGTGCAACAGCAGGGTCTAAGTTATTTTGTATCATGAGCATAATGGCTTTGGCCTGCTCACTTTGACCCGGATATTCTTGTATTGGCCTGGCAAAAATGGGATGTGTAGGACGGAAGCGATGCATATAGATGCGGCCGTATTGGTCCAGCTCTTCCCTAAACTCTTCTAGCAATACTTTGTGAAATTCTGGCATAAAATAACGCAGAGCATTACGCAGCGCTAATTCCTGCTCTTGAACCGATAATATTGATTTGCGCTTCGGCGCATGATTGATGGAGGGGTCAAATGATGGTCTTTGTGGGAGATAGTTGGGAATGCCTTCTAAAATTTCCTCTTGAAAAGTCATGCGTCTTATTTTTTTGATGAAGATCCGTATGGACAATGCTTACAATTACTGTCACAGCAATAGCCTCGCTTAAGGTGGTATTGTTCTGTAAAACACTTATAACCTTGATCCGTGAGATAAAAGTCGCCTTCTTCGAGAGGAATGTGTTTTTTTGGAAACAGCATGGTGTAAAAATACCAATTAATCAGACTTTATGCTTGGATTTATTCTGGAATTATAATTGAAGTGCAGCATTAAAGCAAAGACAATTCTTTTACGCTCTATGTTGTCTGCGGCGATAATGTAGGCGCTTTATTGCAGCGGTAATACGGTGATCAATCACCAATAAATTGAAACTCTACAGAACAAGGTAAGTCGTGACCAATATGGCCCATGCCATCCCCCGACACGCCATTATTTTGGAAGTAGGTCTGGCCAGTAACGGTTTTGTGGCGTAAGTTAAAGGTGTATGTTTCGCCGCCAATCAGGTATAAATAATAAACCAGTGTCGCATGATGGGGAATATTATAACTTTCAATTGAGGTGCCGTCACGATCATTTTCACTAGAATAGGAATGGGTATAGGACCAGCCTTCTTGATAATCATAGGAGGCGCTATCTGGATTGATATCAATACCTCCTGCGCCCTGTAACTTAAACAAGAATGCCCCTTCAGAGGTCGCCAGAGAAATGACACTTTCGTCTCCTGTGGTAAAATCTTCAATTTTTCCTGCTCCAAAATTTGTTTTGACTTCGATACGGTAGCGTCCTGAGAACTCAGGGATAAAGAGTTGGTCCACCAAACCGGAAATAGCGTTGCCCGTGCTGTAGGTCAGTGGCGTACCTTCTTGGATTGCTGCTCTTTGGCAGCCGCCCGTTTGTTTGTAAATCGTATAATCTTCTCTGGTAAATTGCGCCATCCACGAGCTTCCGTCAAAGGCATATATGCCTATTTGCACATCGTTGCTGCCCGTAGTTGTGTTTTGGGTATTGAACACAACAGTCCCTGCTACAGGAGGGCCTCCATTAGGATTTGTGATGGTGGTGGTGTCAGTGGTTCCATTTAGGGCCACTCTGGGAAATAACAAACCGTAATTACCGCCTTCTAAATCTACAGCCCCTTGGGGAGTCGTGGTGCCGATACCAATTTGACTATGCACCAATGATAAACCTGTCATCCAAAATAGGAGGAACAAAAGGCGTGGAGTATTTGATCGTATTTTCATAATGCTATTGGCCAATATAATTAATTTCTACAGTACAACCGATCGCTCCATTGAGATCGATGTGGCCACTTCCGGCAGTATTAAAAGCGCCATCAGAAATGAATCCATCAGCAAAGAGTTGATCAAAAGTAAGCTCAAAGTCATATGAAACACCGGCCTCAAGTGCCGCTTCTACTATGGAAAACTGAGCTTGGTTATAACTGTTTTCATAAACTTTAAAAATTCCGCCATCAAAAAGTCTATCGTTGTTATTTCCTGAAAAAGCTTTCAAGCCAATAGAGTGAGATTGGTTATTGAAGCTGAAATAGAAAAGGCCTTCTTGAGCATTGAAATTGGTATACTGATCGTCAGGATCAGCAGAAATCGGTAGATCTACTTGGCCACCGCCAAAATGCACAGTGACAGAAATCTTATAAGTCCCATAATATTGAGGCGTGAAGGTTTTTGAAGCGAAACTGACCCCTTGTTGGCCGACTTCATGTCCCGTGCGGACAGAAGCGTTTTGCACATAGATTTTATTGTCTTTTTTATCAAATTGAGCGATCCATTGGGTGCCATTCCATAAATAAAGTCCAGGATAGACGGCCTGGTCATCGGTGCCGCTGTTTTTGGTATTATAAACCAAAGTGCCAATAGCGATGCCATTGCCGTTGGGTGCTGTGATCGTCTGTGTCGTGATGTCGACAAGTGCGACCCTGGGATACACAAATGCTTGGCCTAGAGCCACATCAAAAGCACCTTCTGGTTCTGTCGTGCCGACACCTACTTGAGCCATGGTTGCAGTCACGTGAAGCAAGAAGAATATTGATATGTGCCAGTAATACTTCATCACTATTCGTCACCCATATAAATAAACTCGACCCTGCATGGAAGGTCATAGGCCACGTAACCGCGTCCCTCTCCCTGACCGTCTAATAAAAATTCTGGGGCTTCATTTTGAGTGAATGATAAGTTAAAGGACTTTGCTGTGCCAGCAGTGAAGTTGACATATTGCGTCAGAGTAAATTCCTCCCAAATGGCAAAATATTTTTTTCTTGGGGTAACGTTGGTGCCGTAATTGGTGGAATAAGCAGAAACAGGGATCAGGTAATGTGCCCCATCCAAGTCAAAATCGAATTGTCCAGAGGCTCGGGCTATATTGAGATCTGCATCCGAATTACTGAGACCATTGCCCTCGCTTGGTATCTTACAAGTGCCTCCTCCGTAGTTTACTGAAATCACGATTTTATAAATACCTGTATATGATGGTGTGAAGTTTTGAGAAGATAGGCCGGGTACAGTGACGGCTGACCTGCTGCTTAATGGCTCTGTGCGCAAACCAAGTTGACTTTCAAAAAGTTCGTATTGTTTGCGGTCAAACTGTGGAGTCCATTGATCTCCTGTCCAGACATACAGCCCTGGACTGACATCGCCTGAGCCGTTGCTTGTGCGGGCCGTATTATAAATTACGGATCCGGCAGGAATATTGCCCCCTTGAGGATTCGTTGCAGGTGCCGCCAATTGGGTAGAAGTCAATGCAATTCTTGGCATTACTACCCCAGAATGAGTGCTTTGGATATCTAAAATTCCTTGAGGATCGGTGGTGTTGATGCCAACTTGAGCACGGGCTCCACCAATAGCGCTAAGCACAAGGAAGAAAATAAGTAGGTTGATGTTATGTGACGATTTGGGAGCGTCCATAATTAGTGTTTTAACAGGGTAAAACTCATCATTTTATCGATTAAATACAAATTAATTAGATGAAATACATTAAAAATTAACATATCAAATTATTGTGGTCGTCAATTTCGTTAAGATATTGACCCGAACTATTAGTGGGCAATGGCTGCTGCACGGGATTCTTTGGTATCTTTAACCATGGAACAAAACCAATCTATGTTGCCATTAGACCTTTTGGATCAACTCAGTCGGAGCGAAGCAAGAATCGACAATATTCCTTTGGCCTTATTTGGATTGGGACAGGGCTCGATTGACATGCTGCGTGAGGATCTTGTTTTTGACGCCATCCCCGGAAATAAACTCCGAAAATTGATGCATAATATCAGGTATGTGCTGCACAATGATGCAATGCCCATACTTACTTTTGGTGGCGCCTACTCAAATCATATTGCTGCAGTTGCTGCCGCTGGACATCATTTTGGGATAAAGACCATTGGACTGATTCGTGGTGAGGAACTTGGTGATGCGGTCTCGGTAAATCCGACACTTTCTCGGGCCAAAAAACAAGGAATGGAACTGCACTTTTTAGACCGCGTGACTTATCGACTAAAAGACCAAGATGACTTTCAAAGTGTTTTGAGGGAAACTTATGGTCCTTGTTATATTATTCCAGAAGGAGGAACCAACGCGCTGGCCGTTCAGGGCTGCAAAGAGATGATGCAATCTATCAGACAAGATTTTGATGTCATGACATTGGCAGTGGGTACTGGTGGTACTATGGCTGGAGTTCTAAAGGGATTAGCGGATCACCAAAGGGCAATGGGTTTTTCTGTCTTAAAGGGTTATGATCATAGACCTCTAATAGCCCGATACAGTGCTTTGGATCAATGTACTTTGGTTGGGGATCATCATTTTGGTGGCTATGCGAAGATCACTGAGGAATTAATCGAATTTATTAATACTTTTAAGGAACGTACCCAGATCGCATTGGATCCGATTTATTCTGGAAAAATGATGTTCGGTTTGCTCAAAATGCTCAAAAATGATAACCATCTTAGAAGCCAACGGATCTTAGCGTTGCATTCAGGGGGGTTACAAGGCATCGAGGGCATAAATATAGAATTGGCACGCAAAGGCTTGCCACAAATAAATTAATATGCGTTTTTTAAAACTGATTATTTTTCTCATAATTTTTGTGTCGCTCAGCGCTTGCTCTGGCGCGAAAAAGGCCCGGGCCCATCGGACCCAAAGGCAAACACCGCAGCGCGTTAAGGTGGTGGACAAAGAGCCGATAAAATCAGAGCTGCCTTTAGTCACTGCGCCCAAAGTGCTGAGTGCTTTGGAGCGCATGATGCTTTATATAGAAACTTATAGTCCTCTAGCCCAAGAAGAAATGACTCTATATGGCATACCAGCGAGCATCACACTCGCACAAGGGATATTAGAAAGTGGTTCAGGAAATGGGGCGCTGGCCCTGAAAGCACAAAATCATTTCGGAATTAAGTGCCATACTACTTGGAGTGGAGACCGTGTCTATCACGATGACGATGAAAAAGGTGAGTGTTTTCGAAAATATACGGATCCAAAATATTCCTATCGCGACCATTCATTGTTTTTGACCCAGCGATCCAGATATCAAGATCTGTTTGACCTGGATAAGGACGATTATAAAGGCTGGGCCAGAGGCCTGAAAAAAGCAGGATACGCAACAGACCCCAAATATCCCGACAAGCTCATTAGTCTTATTGAGCGTTTTGAATTATGGCGCTACGACGATGAACTATTGCATCAGGGTTCAAAGGCATCCTCGATAAAATTGGAAGAGGTCATTTATGTGGTGCAAGCCGGTGACACCTTGTATAGTATTGCCCAGCAATTTGGCCTAACAGTGGCACAGCTTTCTCAGGTCAACGGATTAACGGGGTCTCTGATAGCGATCGGCCAAGAGTTGCGCATCCGCAGTGGTACGCAATAAAATATTGACTCAGCAGCACACATTGGGTGAGTCTTGCCGTGCAAAAAGCATAAAAAAAGCCTCCATAAAAGGAGGCTCTTAGCTATTGACGCCTGAACGCATTATTGCGGCATATTTTTCCATTTACTGAACTGAGATTCTGAGAGAATTCCTTTCATTGTCGCTACAAAATCGGTTTGTGTTTTGTTTTGACTATCCGTGTTCGTGGCCGCACCAGCTTTTCGCATCTGTGCTGCACGAGTTACCAAAGCGCGAAAGACAGCACGCTGTTGATCACCTGACAAATTTAAGGCATCGCTGAGTTCCGCCGTTTGTGTCTTGGCGATGACTTCAGGTCGGTCTTGATTTTGTTGTAGCGCCTGAGCCTGTGAAGTGCTGGTCATAAAACCAAAAACCATTAAGGCGATGCTGAGGATTTTCAAAGGTGTTTTCATAATTTACAAAAGTTTGTATGGCTAAAGTACAGAATCTATTTTAGTTAACCTATACCCAAGGGGCAATCCCAAGTTGATTTTTTGCCTGTTGCAGGGGGTATAAAAAATCAGGTTGGCGCCCCAAAACCTTAGACCGGCATGATCCATAGGCCTTGGTCGTCTTTCTCTATTTTAGCAAGTTTATGTTTGGTCAATTGTTTGAGGGCCTTGTCCCATTTTTTGTTGCTCATGTCACACTGATCCTTCAGGCTCGTGAGCGCCATAGGTCCTTGTTGCTCCAGCAAGTCAAATATTTGCTTTTCATCATCGCCAAGAGCAGCCTGAAGGTTTATTTTTTCTGGCTTCATTTGGGGGAAGAATAAGACCTCCTGAATAGAAGCATTATTGGTCAAAAACATGATCAATCTGTCCATTCCAATTCCCATTCCTGATGTGGGCGGCATACCATATTCCAAGGCGCGTAAAAAATCGTGATCGATAAACATCGCCTCGTCGTCCCCTCGATCGGCCAGCTTAAGTTGTGCTTCGAAACGCTCTCTTTGATCAATAGGGTCGTTCAGCTCACTATACGCATTTGCAATTTCTTTACCACACACCATCAATTCGAATCGTTCTGTTAATTCGGGGTGATCTCGATGACTCTTACATAAGGGGCTCATCTCTTTAGGATAGTCGGTGATAAAAGTTGGTTGTATGAACTGACCTTCGCATTTGGCGCCAAAAATTTCATCAATGAGCTTGCCTTTGCCCATGGAATCATCTACTTCAATACCAATAGATTTTGCGGCATGACGCAGGTCTTCCTCACTGGCTCCGGTGATGTCAATCCCCGTAAATTGTTTTATGGCATCGGTCATGGTGACCCTTGGGTAAGGCGCTTTAAAGTTAATTTCATGCCCGCCAAATTGACTCATTGGTGTGCCATTGACTTGAATCGCGCAATGCTCTAAAAGTTCTTCACAAAACTCCATCATCCAATTATAGTCCTTGTAGGCAACATAGATCTCCATGGCGGTAAACTCCGGATTATGGGTGCGGTCCATGCCTTCATTCCTGAAGTTTTTAGAGAATTCGTAGACACCATCAAAACCACCCACGATAAGACGCTTGAGGTAGAGCTCGTTAGCGATGCGCATGTATAATGGAATATCTAAACTATTATGGTGGGTCATAAATGGCCGTGCTGCTGCACCACCCGGAATCGGCTGAAGCACTGGAGTCTCTACTTCAAAATAGCCACGTTCATTAAAAAAATCGCGCATGGCATTGAACATACGGGTCCGCTTGACAAAGACTTCTTTGACGTGCGGGTTGACCACAAGATCAGCATAACGTTGGCGATAGCGCAGTTCAGGATCATTAAATTCGTCATGTGTTTGACCATCGCTATCGGTTTTGGGCAATGGAAGTGGTTTCAGCGACTTAGACAGCAATGTGAAACGATCAACTGAAACCGTTTTTTCACCGACCTGAGTGGTAAACAAAGTCCCTTCAAGACCAATAAAATCCCCTATATCGAGTAATTTTTTATACACCTCATTATACAAGGTTTTATCCTCTCCTTGGCATATTTCATCTCGGTTAAAGTAGACCTGAATGCGGCCTTCTGCATCTTGTAGCTCGGCAAAGGAAGCCTTGCCTTGAATACGGCGGGACATCAAACGACCAGCCATCTTTACCTTTTTGCCTTCTGCATAACTTGTTTTGACATCAGTAGATAGATGATCCACAGGGAAAAGGGCTGCGGGATATGGATCAATGCCAAGGGCACGAATTTGCGCAAGTTTTTCGCGACGAATGAGTTCCAGTTCAGAAAGTTGCATAAGGTTTATTTATGCGGCAAAAATAATTAATATTAGCGGTTTGTGCCGCATCTTTGGGAGAATTCCTGTTAAAATATCTTGATTCAGAATAACTAAATGGGTGCGCTTGGTTAGGGACAAAAAATAAATCTTAATTTTGTGATCATGAGTTTTTGGCGTGTTTTACTGTCTATACTTTTTCCACCACTTGCCGTTATCGATAAGGGCTGTGGTTCTGTGCTAATTGTGCTGCTCTTGACCTTTTGTGGTTGGGTGCCTGGTGTTATTGCCGCTTTAGTCATACTCAATAATCCAAAATCATAAGAGTGCTGTGGCCAAAACTGGTCTTACTTTTTAAAGTAATATATGTCTGAGAAAACTGTCCAATGCCGTGAGTTAGGGTTCATGGATTATCGTAAAGCTTGGGATTTGCAAGAAACTCTTTTTGCCGAAACGATCCAAACCAAAATTCAAAATAGACGTACCAACACCGTAATACAAACAACAAACCATTTACTTTTCGTAGAGCATCCACATGTATACACACTAGGCAAAAGTGGTGATCAGCAACATCTTCTTATTGATCAAAAGCAACTGGCTGCCATCGGTGCAGAATTCTACAAAATAAATCGGGGTGGAGACATTACCTACCATGGACCGGGTCAAATAGTTGGTTATCCCATATTGGATCTTGAGAATTTTTTTACTGACATACACAAGTACCTCCGATTACTGGAAGAAATGATCATTTTGACTTTAGCGGATTATGGCATAAAAGCGGAGCGGTCTCATGGAGAAACAGGTGTTTGGCTCGATGTGGGCACACCATTTGCCAGAAAGATATGCGCCATGGGCGTGCGTGCCAGTAGGTGGGTAACCATGCATGGTTTTGCCTTAAACGTCAATACCGACCTAGGTTATTTCGATCATATGATTCCATGTGGCATCCGTGGTAAATCTGTGACTTCGCTTCGTGTGGAGTTAGGCAAAGAGCAGGTCAATGTTGAAGAGGTCAAAGAAAGATTAAAAGGACATTTTACTCAGTTGTTTGAGGCGCAATTAGTGGCCTACTTGCCAAGAGATTAGGGTGTTATTGAATCTGATAAATCAGTATTTCATTGGTTTGTCCTTGCACAATAAAATTACTTTTTTTGTTTCGATTCATGTCTGCCATATCTATTGACGACGATCCATAGACAGGAAAATTTTTAAGGGCATCACCGGACTTATTCAAAATCAAAATACTATTGGTTTCACGGTTGTGCAAGGCGACATACAATTGACCCCTGAGGTCAAAAAGCTGCGGCGCATCATAAAGCCCTAATGGCAATTCTATGAGTCTACCATTAATGCGCAATAAATTTTCATCTAAACTTACTTTGTTTGGGCCAAGCATATGAGTCAGAGAATTTTGCGCTTTCGCAGTAGGATCTCTTTGGACTTTTCCATTCGTATCAATGGTGATTTTCGTGAGGTCCTTGGTCCAAAACACAAAATGACGCCCTTCTTTGCGCGGTCTTTCGGCGCCAAAATCAAATTGATCATTGACTGTGATGCGGGTTTTACCTACTCGATTCAAAATTTGTAGCCGTCCATTGGCCTCTTGAATCAAAAGATAATCCTTGGTGCCAATGCGGATATGTGTCGGGGCATGGGTGAGCTCATGGGCCGCTTTATTGAAGGTAAAACCTTTGACTTTTTTGCCTAAACGGTCGAACATGAGGACTTCTTTACCTTGAACAATGACAAATCGATATTTACGATTGTTGTCATAATCAAATATGGCAAGTGGCTGCGTGATAGGGTCTTTGAACAACTTCGGGAACGGGGAGACATTTTGTCCGTTACGGTCTAAGATATAGAACCCTTTTGCTGTTGCAAAGGCGAGCTGCTTTTTGCCATTGCGCAAAAGATCGACTTCTTGTATCGACCCTAAAATAGGCGCGCCCAGCGCTTTGGTCCAAAGGATTTTTCCATTGGCGCCAATAAAGTATAATTTATTACCGATGTCCTGTGCCACGATATCTTTGCCTGAGGTCTTGTGGTTGGTAAAAAACTGTGGTCTGGCCAGCAAAGCCTCTTCCAAAACCGTGGTGGTCAACAGCTGTACTTGGTTATTGGCCAAAGATTTATTTTCATTGGACTTGGCTATGAAATTGATGTGGTTAAAGCCTCTGTCACTAATGGCTTGGGTCACGATCAACGGGAATTTTTTGATTACTTTGGGTTGTTTAAAGCCAAAGCCTTTCTGAATAATCGGATCAAGTTGCCCCTTCATATTCAGGTAAAGCATAGAGCTTTCTGCAGCCAAATAGCTTTGATACCCTTCATAACTTGAACTGGCGGCGACCACCTCATTGTTTTGAAGCAGCCCAATGAATTCCTTTGCAGCGGCGTCATCTGGCGTGAACACTACGAAAGAATCCCATATGAAGCAGTGTGTTACTTTTAAATCATCACCTACAAGAGGGCGAAATGGTTCGAGTAACTTTGTGGCCCCATTGATGTCAAATAGGTCAATTGAGCGGTAATTGCCCGAGGGATTGAGTAGGGGGTTGAGTTCGCTCAGGGACAACTCAGTATCTAAACTGTGCAGCACTAAAGCCTGGTATGTGTCGAATTGTATCAGGGTCAACTCATCGGCAGTTTCGTATACTGTTGGCAGGCTTGTCCAGAGCCGAGATGGATCAGTTGATGACCAACGCTTGAGTTGTTTTGTGAGGGTGTCTAATTGATTGTAGACCAAACTTTGAGCACTTTTTGCACTCAGTGGTGTGATTTCTGGTGCCCGACTCACTTGTGGTCTTTGACCCAAAGTCAATTGCGCCACTTCAAGGGTGTCAAGAGCAGGCCTCAATACACCATGCCCGGACATGCCATCTGGTGTCAATTGCAAATCAAATGACAGCCAATCTTGGTGCACGCCCCGCTGAGCAACCACGAGGTCTTTGTCATGTTTTAGGGATAATATTTTTTCCACTGGCAAATCAGACAAGACTTTTTGATCCCATAAATCGTAAATGACGGATGGTGTAGAACCAAAAATAGTGAGTGAATCAATTTTGGCTTGATAGCTTTTTGTGCCTTGTGACTCTAAGATTATTAGTGGTCTGTTTTGGTCACCGACACTATCGCGGATCGCGAGTCCTAGCGAGTCACTTGGCCAAACCAATAGACGCGTGGGAATCACAAAGATCGCTTGTGCCAAATCAGGCTTGTTTTCGATCAGACTGAACAGACCTGGACCCCTTGATTCGAAAAGACTGAGAGTTTTGGTCAAAGATTCAGGCAATAATAAGGGATTGTCAGTGCCCAGTTCTTTTAGAAATCGATGCTCTTTTAGTGCGGCTAATCCCGTGTTTAAGTTTTTGACCTGAATGAGACAATCTGCAGTTTCTGGGACGAGGCTGTATGGTGTTTTGTGCGCGACCTCCTTACTGGCGCATCCCAAGAGCAGAAGGCTACAAAAAACAATGATGTGGTGTTGTCGGCGCATACACAAAAATACATAGGAATACCGAAAACTAAAGCAAAACAACAAAAGAAGATAAAAAGGCCGATCAGGAATCGTTAGGGATCAGGTAAGAGTCTAAAGCTCATGCGGTGAAATGGTGTCGGCCCAAATTGCTCGATTGCTGCGCGATGGGCTTTGGTGGGGTATCCTTGGTTTTGACGCCAGCCATACTCGGGGTGCAGGGCATCTATTGTACTCATATATCTGTCGCGTGTGGTCTTGGCTAAAATGGATGCAGCCGCGATGTGTTGATATTTACTGTCTCCCTTAATGACGCATTGGTAGGGTGTGGATCCATACGGTTTGAAACGATTGCCGTCTACAGCAATAAAATCTGGCTGAGGTGACAATAAATTTATGGCCTCGTGCATCGCCCTAATAGAGGCATTTAGGATATTGATGCGGTCGATATCTTCCATCATCACATGGGCTACGGCGTGATCTAGTGATTCTTCAAGAATGAGCGTGCGCAGCAATTCACGTTTTTTTAATGAAAGTTGTTTTGAGTCATTGAGCCAAGGATGAGAGAAGTTATCCGGCAGAATAACCGCTGCGGCCGTGACAGGTCCTGCCAAGCAACCGCGGCCAGCCTCATCTGTGCCACATTCTGTTAGTCCTGTATTTATTTTCAGCGCAAGCATGCCGACTTAAATGTAGGGATTTCCATTTAAAATATTTTAACTTTACCGTTCAATTCTCCGATGATGAAAAAAACACTGGTATTGCTGTTTTGGGGACTAAGCCTGATGACAGCGTTTAGTCAAGACTCGGGGTCTTTCCAAGAAGGATTCAAGCCTCCCGAAAGAGAAAAGCCAGGAATTGATTTGTATCAAATTATTTCTTTAGACGGAGATACCACTATTGTTGATACCACCTTATCCTTGGAGAAGCTTTCTCGGTTTAATTATTTGAGAAAGGACGACCTTACGCTATTGACTTTTTCCAATGTCGGGCAAGCGTATAATGCTTTGACTTTTACCCCAGGTCATGATCAATTAACGCCGCTTTTTGCGGCACAGGCGCAACACATCAATTACCAAACCGCCGAAGAAATTAATTACTATCGCGTGCCCACACCGCTGACCGAATTATATTTCAAAACAGCCTTTGAGCAGGGACAGCAATTGGATGCATTTTTTACAGTGAACACTTCTGAAAGGCTTAATATTTCTCTAGCCTATAAAGGGGTGAGGTCTTTAGGACAATTCCAACATATCCTTAATAGTACGGGTAATTTTAGAGCAACTTTGAGCTATGATTCTGATAATGGTCAATACCATCTCAAAGGTCATTTAACGGCACAAGACATCCTTAACCAACAAAACGGTGGTTTGACAGAAAATGCCTTAGTGCTCTACCAAAATAACGACCCTGAGTTTAATGATAGAGGGCGGTTAGATGTGCGGTTTGAGGATGCTGAAAATCAACTGCGTGGCACCCGATATTTTGTCAACCAAGAATACCAATTTGGTGGCGGAGTGGCCCCCGAAGATGATTCGGCGAAAAAAAACTGGGGCTATGTTGGTATGACCAATAGTTTCGAAACTAAATCATATCAATACAAGCAAGATCAAGCTTTTGAAGATTTTGGTGACGCTTACGTTAACGAGGATTTAAAAACCAAAACAAAAGGGATATTTGCTTCCTCTGAACTCTATGCAGGGCTCAAAATAAAGGGAATAAAAAAACTAGAACCTTTTGTGGGACACCATTACTATCGTTATGGATATAACCGCCTTCTTGATCTGAGTGATGGAGTGATTCAAGATCAAATAAAAGAACACTTTTACACCGCGGGTGTGCGGTGGGAAGGACAATGGAACAAATGGGGTCTTGAGGGACAATTTAAGAAGTCGATCTCTGCTATAGTACCTGGTTCTTTAATTGAGGTCTCTGCGTCCCGAAATTTAGGTCGCGACTCAGAGCTTACAGCCAGATATTTGCGGAGCGAGACTCCCGCAGCACTTAACATGCAGCTGAATCAAAGTGACTACCAGGGTTATAATTGGCAAAATTCCTGGGGTGCTGTGCGCACACAGACTATAGAAGGACAATTGAATTCTGATTTTTTAGGGCGCCTGAAAGCCCAATGGACAAAGATTGATGGTTATGTTTATTTTGGCAATATTGGTGCTGGTCAGAGCCCTGTTCCGATGCAAGACAACAACGGTATCGCTCTTTTGGCGTTGCGCCATGATAAGATCTTCAATTTTGGCAAATTCGGTTATGAATCAAATGTCATCTACCAAAATGTACTCTCAGGCACCCAGGTGATGCCACTTCCAGAATTACTGGCGCGGCAGAGTTTATATTTCCAGGATGAGTGGTTCCAAAAGGCAGCACTGATCCAAACAGGTTTTAGGGCCAAGTACTTTACCCCTTATTTTGTCAAAGGCTATGACCCTGTTTTGGCTGAATTTTACGTGCAAAATGAACAAGAGATAGGAGGATTTCCTTTGATAGATTTCTTTTTTCAAGCGAAAATACGTCAGACACGATTCTTTCTGGTTTATGAGCACTTGAATCAAATGTTCACCTCGGTACGGGATCAATTTAGCGCACCAGGCTATCCTTATCGAGACGCTCTTGTTCGATTCGGATTGGTTTGGAATTTCTTTCAGTAGTCCTAGAATCGATATTGATCAATCCCGCAATAGATCTCTTGAAATCACAATTTTTTGGATCTCACTAGTGCCTTCATAAATCTGGGTGATTTTTGCATCACGCATCAAGCGTTCGACGTGGTATTCTTTAACAAATCCATTACCACCATGTATTTGCACCGCTTCAACGCTGGTGTCCATCGCCACTTGACTGGCATATAATTTTGCCATCGCACTGGTTCGGTCGTAATTCAGGCCTTGATCTTTTTCCCAAGCAGCTTTGAGCACCAAGTGTCTGGCCGCTTCTATTTGTGTATGCATGTCCGCAAGCTTAAAGGCAATGGCCTGATGGTTGCAAATTTCTGTGCCAAAAGACTTTCGAATTTTTGAATAGTCTCTGGCCAATTCGTAAGCTCCTGAGGCAATGCCTAGGGCCTGTGCAGCAATACCTATTCTGCCGCCACTTAATGTTTTCATGGCAAACTTAAAACCGAATCCATCTTCACCAATTCTATTTTCTTTAGGAACACGGACATCATTAAAAACTAAACTATGTGTGTCGCTCCCGCGGATGCCAAGTTTATCTTCTTTAGGTCCAACCGTAAAACCCTCCCAATTTTTTTCAACAATAAACGCGTTAATGCCCTTATGTCCTTTTTCTTTATGGGTTTGCGCAATCACAATATGATAGTCTGCTGTTCCGCCATTGGTGATCCAATTCTTGGTCCCATTGAGTAAATAATGATCGCCTTGGTCGATAGCGGTTGTGCTTTGAGATGTGGCATCACTTCCGGCTTCGGGTTCGCTCAAGCAAAATGCCCCTAAAGCCTCACCTGTAGCCAGTGGCTTAAGGTATTTTTCTTTTTGCGCTTCGCTGCCATAATGCTCAATACCATAACAGACCAGAGAGTTGTTGACCGAGACAATTACGGAACTCGATGCGTCGACTTTACTGAGTTCTTCCATGACTAGAGCATAAGCAATTGTGTCCATGCCGCCGCCGCCATATTTAGGATCGACCATCATGCCGAGAAATCCCATTTCCCCCATTTTTTTGACTTGGTCTTTTGGAAAGGTTTGATGGGTATCGCGCTCAATAACGCCAGGCAATAATTCATTTTTTGCAAATTCTCTTGCCGCATCGCGGATCATGATGTGTTCTTCTGAAAGGGAAAAATCCATAAGGTCTTGGTGTTTTCTAAAACGATTTCGTTAATGGGGCAAAGATACTTTATTGGCCTTAATTTTTCAATAAAACGGATTACTTTTACCATTATGAAAAAGGCTTATTATCGAATTGTCGGTGTGATGAGTGGCACCTCATTAGATGGAATTGATTTGGCCCATTGTGAATTTTTCGTGCAAGATGGCCGTTGGACTTTTGAGATCGCCCAGGCAGAAACTATTCCATATGAGCACCAGTGGCAAAGGGATTTGGCCCGTGCCCACAGGCAACCATCAAATGCCGTAGACCTTCTAGACATCGCTTACACCAAGCTCTTGGGGGAGACCGTCCAGGACTTCTTATTGCGGCATGAGATTCTTCAGCTTGATGCTGTTTGCAGTCACGGCCATACCGTTTTTCATCAGCCCCAGAAGGGTTTGACCAGACAAATTGGCAACCGTTCAGAACTGGCCAAAATTATTGGATTCCCGGTGGTTTGTGACTTTAGGGTCCAAGATGTGGCTATGGGGGGGCAGGGGGCGCCATTGGTACCCATCGGCGATCGATTTTTATTCAGTAATTATGCCGCCTGTTTGAATATTGGCGGTTTTGCCAACGCATCGATTCATCACGAAATAAAGACTGAGGCGTTTGATATTGCCCCTGCCAACATCATCTTGAATCATTGGGCGAACGCTTTAGGCGGCGCCTATGATGACCGAGGCTATTGGGCAAGCCAAGGCTGTGTAAAACAAGATTTGTTGCAGACACTGAATGACTTGCCATTTTATGCGAGATCTGGTCCCAAGTCCCTTGGAAGAGAGTGGTCTGAGCAATTTATTTATCCATTATTTACAGACTTCCCTTATGATCCCCAAGATTGGTTGGCGACCTATTGCGCTCATTTGGCCGATCAAATTTGCAGGAGCCTCGAAGGACAAAGGGATGTTTTGGTGACTGGAGGTGGTGCTTTCAATAAGCACTTAATGACCTGTCTGGATCGCCAGCAGCCCAATACCTATGTAACACCGGAACATAAGACCATAGCCTATAAGGAGGCTTTAATTTTTGGTCTTTTGGGCGTGCTGCGTTTAAGGGAAGAGAACAATTGTTTGGCTTATGTCACAGGAGCCCGCGAAGATCATTGCTCAGGCAGGCTCTTCATGCCCTGAAATTTTACATTATTTTAATCTGTGGCAGTCCCATTTTTTTATCTTTGTGATGCAGGAAATGACTCTTTTTGCAGTTGCAATGCGGCTGCCGACCATGACCGAATAACCTCAATTACCTAACAAAATCATTTATGAGAGACTTACTTACTAAGTTCGAACAAAAGCTCCCTGAAATCGTGTTCCACTGGAATGATCAAGAGACAGAGGCCGAAGGGTGGACAGTAATTAATTCTTTACGCGGCGGCGCAGCAGGAGGAGGAACACGCATGCGCGTTGGCTTAGATCAAAATGAAGTGTTGAGTTTGGCCAAAACTATGGAAGTGAAGTTTACCGTTTCTGGTCCAGCAATTGGCGGCGCCAAGTCAGGCATTAATTTTGACCCAAAAGACCCGCGAAAGAAAGGCGTGCTTCAACGCTGGTACCGGGCCGTGTCTCCTTTGCTTAAGGCCTACTATGGCACAGGAGGCGACATGAATGTTGATGAAATTCACGAGGTCATTCCAATCACGGAAGAAAGTGGTGTATGGCATCCTCAGGAAGGTGTTTTTACAGGGCATTTTACGCCGACAGAAGCCGACAAAATAAATCGGATTGGACAACTCCGTCAAGGGGTTGTGAAAATTATAGAAAATGTCAATTTTTCGCCAGATGTGGTCCGAAAATATACTGTTGCGGACATGATCACCGGGTATGGTGTTTCAGAATCCATCAACCACTATTATCGTTTGTATGGTGGTCATATCAAAGGCAAGAGAGCCATCATTCAAGGGTTCGGCAACGTGGGGTCTGCAGCCGCTTATTACTTGTCTCAGTTGGGGGTGAAGATTGTGGGAATTATTGATAAAGAAGGAGGTTTGATCAACGAAGATGGATTCGACTTCGCGACAATCAAAGACTTGTTTCTCCAAAAGGACGGCAATTCATTAGTGAGCGACCAAATGATTCCTTTTGAAGAAGTTAATCGCCGTATTTGGGAAGTTTCAGCAGATATTTTCGCCCCGTGCGCAGCTTCTCGTTTGATCAAAAAAGAGCAGATTGATGCCCTAATTGATAATGGTCTTGAGGTTGTGAGTTCTGGTGCTAATGTCCCATTTGCCGATAGTGAAATTTTCTTTGGTCCCATTATGGCAGCAACTGATGCGAAGATCAGCTTAATTCCTGATTTTATCAGCAACTGCGGTATGGCGAGGGTATTTGCCTATTTTATGGAAAAGCGCGTTGCCATGACGGATGATGCGATTTTTACGGATGTATCACAAACCATTGGACGGGCTCTAGAAGCGGTGCACCAGCAGAATCCTCAGCCTGCTCATCTCAGCGAGACTGCTTTTGAAATCGCCCTCAAGCAGCTCGTTTAATTTGTTATAATTATTAAAAGTATCGTATGGAATCAATTGTAATTCTGATTTTTATTGTTGGCTATTTGGCCATTACATTAGAACACCCCCTCAAGTTAGATAAAACAGTTCCGGCACTTTTGATGGCTGCAACGATTTGGGCGCTTTTGGCCATTGGCTTTGGACAAGGTTGGTTCCAAATCATTGACACTGAAAATTCAATATTTGGTGCCCTAACAGGAGGCGAAAGTGCCTTACATGGGTTTGAGCAAACACTGCTGCACCATCTGGGTAAAACAGCGGAAATTTTGATCTTTTTGATTGGTGCGATGACCATCGTTGAGATCATAGACTTGCATCGTGGATTTGATGTACTCAAAACCGCAGTCAAAACAAGAAAAAAGCGTTCACTTCTTTGGATCATTGGGCTATTAGCATTCATACTATCGGCCATTATCGATAACCTGACGGCTACCATTGTGCTGATCACTTTACTCAGAAAGCTCATCCATGACAAACAGTCCAGAATTTGGTATGCTTCGATGGTCGTGATCGCTGCCAATGCTGGTGGAGCATGGTCTCCAATTGGAGATGTGACCACCACAATGCTGTGGATTGCAAAAAAAGTTTCTGCAGCAGGCCTTATAGACTTCGTCATTTTGCCTTCTGTGGTGTGTTTTATATTGCCGTTTTTCATTGCGAGTTATATGAAACCCTTTAAAGGTGAGATTCAGGTGGATATTGCTAAAGAGCAAGATGTCCAAAAACTCCTGAGCAGTGCGACAATGCTTTATTTAGGACTAGGAATGATCATTTCGGTACCGGTCTTTAAAATGGTCACACACTTACCGCCGTATATGGGGATGATGCTGGCTATGGGTGTGGTTTGGTTAGTTTCAGAATACATCCATCCTGAGGAAGACTTTACGAAGGAGCGTCGCCATTTGTATTCTGCGCACAAAGCGCTGTCGCGTATTGAGATTTCAAGTATCTTATTTTTCTTGGGTATCCTGATGGCAGTCGCAGGATTAGAATCTTTGGTTTTTGGTGTGGCGCAAAATGGGGAGCCTGTTGGCACCCTGCGTTATTTGGCAGAAGTGCTCCAAGGGGCTATACCAAATCAAGATGTGGTCGTGATTTTACTAGGAATCGGCTCTGCTATTATTGACAATGTTCCACTTGTAGCTGCTTCTATTGGGATGTATGATGCGCCGTTGGATGCTGTTTTATGGCATTTTATTGCCTATTCTGCCGGGACCGGAGGGAGCATGTTGATCATTGGTTCGGCTGCAGGTGTTGCTGCCATGGGGATGGAACGCATTGATTTTATTTGGTACCTGAAAAATATTGCATGGCTTGCATTTATTGGTTTCATTGCTGGTGCTGGTGTGTTTCTATTATTTGAGCGTGTGATTTTTCACCACGTATAACAATTCTCGAGCGTGTTTGGCGTTTGGATGTAAACCCTAATTCTTATGATACATTTATTCATGATCAAGCCAACACAAGAAAGCGTAGAGGCACTGGCCGATGAATCAGCCGAAAAAACCCTCTCTGTTTTTGAGCTCATCATGGGGGGCGGACTTGGTGGTCAGGTGATCATCGGGCTGCTTTTCATCTTACTACTTATCGCTATATATGTTTATTTTGAACGTTTGTGGGCCATTAAATCGGCAGGAAAAACAGACCCTAACTTCATGAGTCAGATCCGCACATCGGTCACCGCAGGTCAGATTCAAGAGGCTAAGGAGATCTGTAGCCGCCACCAAACGCCTGTTGCTCGTTTGACCCATAAAGGCATTTCCCGTATTGGCCACCCCTTAGAAGATATCAATACAGCCATTGAAAACGCTGGCCGGCTCGAGGTTTATAAACTCGAAAAAAACGTCAGTCTTTTGGCGACCATAAGCGGTGCAGCACCCATGATTGGTTTTTTGGGTACTGTCATTGGAATGGTCTTGGCTTTCCATGAATTGGCCACCAGCAGTGGACAAGCGGAGATGGGGAGTCTTGCAGAGGGCATCTATACGGCAATGACCACAACAGTTGCTGGCCTTATCGTAGGCATCATTGCTTATATGGGCTATAACCACTTAGTGGTCAAGACCGATAAGGTTGTTCACCAAATGGAGGCTACAGCTGTAGATTTCCTAGATTTACTCAATGAGCCTGCAACATGAATTTGCGCGGCAGAAATAAAGTCAGTGCAGAATTCAGCATGAGTTCTATGACCGATATTGTATTCTTGCTTTTGGTGTTTTTTCTTTTGACATCACCGGCGATCACACCTGATGCTTTAGACCTGCTTTTGCCCAAAGCTAAAGGTAAATCAACACATCAGCAAAACGCTTCTGTCAGCATTACTAAAGAGGGGGCCTTTTATGTCAACAAGGAGCGGACTACAAAAAATGCCTTGGCAAGCGCTTTGAATAAAGTGTTTGCAGATGAAGCAGATCCCACTTTGATTTTGAGAGCAGAGCAAGGAGTGCCTATTGAACAAGCGGTGTTCGTTATGGACTTGGCCAATCAGAAGGGGTATCGAGTTGTATTGGCCGTAAAGCCCAATTAATATGACGTTTCTCAAAACCAAACATGAACGGCGTAGTTTATTGCTGACTTTATTGATTGGCATAGGAATTCTGATGCTGTTATTTTTGGTAGGGCTCAAATATATGGATCCGCCCATTGAGCGCGGTATCGCGATAGCTTTTGGTACAACTCAAGCGGGCGATGGACAGGCCTTGCCAGAATTAACCCAGGAACCCATAACTGAGATGGATCCCGTATCTGTCGCGCCTAATGAAGTGGTGCCGCAAGTGCAAGAAGTCTCTACTCAAGACCTCTCTGACACTCCTGTGATCGATTCAGAGCCTGACACTACAGATCTTCAAGAGGCAGAACAAGAACAGGTCAAGGAGTTGCCAAAAGAGCAGGTTGAGCCCACTCCACCGAAGCCTGATGAAGCTACCTCGGACGCATTGGCAAGAATCCTTGCCGGGCGCAACAGTCAAGAATCTAACGATACCGGATTAGGGTCAAATACGGTTAGCGGACAAGAGGGCGACCCCGAAGGAAATCCCGATAAATCATCCCTTTATGGATCTGGCTTGGGTCTGGATGGAGATGGCAATTATTTGTTGGGTGGCCGCAGTGTCTTATACAAACAAATTTATGTTCAAGACTGTAATGAAGCGGGACGTGTAGTGGTCAGTATCGAAGTCAATCGTCAAGGACAAGTGGTGCGCGCCCAGGCAGGTGTTCGCGGAACGACAAACAATTCAAAATGCTTACTGGTTCCGGCCAAGCGCGCCGCATTGGAGACACAGTTCAATCCCGATCCAGACGCACCAGCCATGCAAATTGGAAAAATCATTTACAATTTTCAACTTTCAGAGTAAGCGACTTTTAATTTGGGTATCTTTATTTTTTTTAAAGACCCAATGATGACTAGACTTTTTTTACTTGCCCTTTTGATGATGCTGGCATCCTGCTCAAGCAAGAGCAATCAACAACATCTTTATGGCTTCGAGCCGGAACATAAACCATCAGATATCATGTTCATGCAGCGGTCATTTCCCACAGGAATGATTCGTGCTAAGGCGTATACTGCTGCGCTTAATTGGCGGCAACAACAAAGAAGCACACAAGGCATCTGGGATTTTATAGGTCCAACAAACATTGGTGGTCGGGTGAGTGATATTGAAATAGCACCGGATGCACCTCAAACATATTATATTGGTGCAGCCTCGGGAGGAGTGTTTAAAACGACCAATAGCGGTGCTCAATGGACCAGTATTTTTGACCAAGAAGGGTCGCTCTCTATTGGTGATATCGCCCTCTCACAGAATGACCCAGATTTGGTTTGGGTAGGTACTGGAGAAGTCAATGCTGGAGGGGGTTCTCTCGCTTACGATGGCGATGGCGTTTATGTGAGCAACGACGCAGGGACTTCATGGACCAATAAGGGACTTGAAGAGGTTGGTAGTATTGGAAAAATTGTATTAGATCCAGATAACGATCAAGTCATTTATGTCGGTGCTATGGGGCCATTGTTCAAAAATGATCCTAATAGAGGCGTCTATAAATCTGAGGATGGTGGCACTACTTGGGTACAATCTTTATTTGTTAGTGATTCAACAGGTGTGGTCGATATGGCGATACATCCAACCAATGGAAATATTGTTTATGCGGCTAGTTGGGAGCGTATTCGGCGCCCTCAATACCGATCTTATGGTGGTGAGACTTCAGGCCTTTACCGTACTATTGACGGCGGGGTGACATGGGAATTATTGTCCAACGGCTTACCTCAGTTAGGGAGTCAAAAAGGGCGCATCAGTATTGCTATTGCCCCATCTGACCCCCAAGTATTGTATGCCCGTTATGCCGATGCCATTGGAAATATTCAGGGGGTTTACCGCACAATTGATGGCGGTGATAGTTGGGTTGCCATGACCTCTAATACACTCAATAATGTGGGTTTTCATTGGTGGTTTCGCGGTATTGTTGTCGATCCACAAGATGAAAATACTATTTATAACATTGATTTTCAAGTGCAAAAATCAACTGATGGAGGCAATACTTGGTTTGATGTCTTTAACAATGTTCATGTCGACCAACATGCCTTAGCCTTTGATCCAACAGATCCTGAAAAAGTTGTTTTGGGCAATGACGGCGGTGTATATTTTAGTGCAAATGGGGGTGGTAACTGGACTAAAGACCAGACTTTGCCCATCACACAGCTTTATCGTTGCTACGTTGATGCTAATAACGTTGATCGCGTTTATCTCGGCGCTCAGGATAATAGCACAATGCGCACCACTACTGGAAGTACTGATGACTTCCAAATCATTTATGGAGGAGATGGTTTTCAACCATTGGTCGATCCCACAAATTCCTCTGTGATTTATGCACAGTATCAATATGGTAATATTGGGAAGTCAACAAACGATGGGGCCTCTTTTTTCTCGGCTACTGCCGGTATTTCTTCTGGTGATCGAAAAAATTGGGATACGCCATTGGTTTTTGACCCTCAAAATGCTCAAGTCCTATATACCGCCACACAAAGGGTTTATAAAACAGTCAATGCCGCACAAAACTGGGTGCCGATCAGTCCAGATTTGACCAACGGGCCTGGGGGAGGGAATTTGAATTATGGCACTGTTGTGGCTTTAGATGTTTCGCCCTTTAACGATCAAAAAATCATGGCGGGTACGGATGATGGCAATGTCTGGATCACACAAGATGGGGGAGATAACTGGGTGCTCGTTTCGCAGGATCTGCCGCAAAGGTGGGTGACAAAAGTTTTGGCCTCAAACACTCACCCAGGCACTCTATATGCCACTTTTTCTGGCTATCGCTATGGCACCACTGAGGGTCATGTTTATGTCAGTACGGATAATGGCGCAAATTGGAGTGATTTGAGCAACAGTCTTCCTGATGTTCCTGTCAATGACATCGTTCAAGACAGTGCAGGACGATTGTTTATTGCGACAGATATAGGTGTGCTGGGGTCTGCTAATGGAGGAATGAGCTGGACGCCGATCGGAGAAAACTTGCCGCCAGTGGTCGTGAATGACATGCATTTCCATGAGTCTTCACAACGGTTGTTTATCGCAACATATGGGCGCTCGAGTTATAGCATGGACTTGACTCAAGTCGTTTTGAGTCACATCGATGCCTCTGCGGTTGTGGCAACACTTTGGCCTAACCCAACGAGCGATGGTTTTTATGCGGATCTTGGTGATGTGACACAAGAGGTGCTTCTGAAGATTTTTGACACCAGTGGTAGATTGGTCAAAAGTGATCATCATCATAATGGACAAAACAAAGTGGAGACACGAGGGCTCCCAAGTGGACTTTATTTGGTTGAATTAAGGGCGAATGACCGCCATATGGTGACCAAACTCGTGATTGAATAGTCATGATTGATCGCGTGTCAACATATGAACATACGCTGCATTGGTTGTATCAACAGCTGCCGATGTATCAACGCGTTGGTGCGCAAGCTTATAAGGCGGATTTAGAGAAGACCTGGGCCTTGGTCCAGTATCTCAATGATCCCCATAGATCATTGCGCACGATACACGTGGCTGGAACTAATGGAAAGGGATCTACAAGCCATATGTTGGCATCGATCCTCCAAGAGGCGGGTTACCGTGTAGGCTTGTACACCTCTCCCCATTTAAAGGATTTTCGTGAGCGAATCCGCATCAATGGGGAGATGATTCCGAAAGACATCGTCACAGATTTTGTGTGCACTCACCAAGAATTTTTCCAAAGCCATCAATTGTCATTTTTCGAGATGACAGTGGGGCTGGCATTGCAATATTTTAAAGATCAAGAGATCGATATTGCGGTGATTGAAGTAGGAATGGGTGGGCGATTGGACAGTACCAATATCATAAGTCCCGATCTGAGTGTCATCACGAATATTGGATATGATCATATGGCCTTTTTGGGGACGAGCTTGTCTGCTATTGCCTATGAAAAAGCGGGCATCATAAAGCCCGGAATTCCAGTAATAATTGGAGAATCTCTGCCCGAAACTCGCCCTGTGTTTGAAGAGGTGGCACAAAAAAATAATGCGCCAATTATTTATTGTGGTCATGAAGAAGCGCCCTATCTCATGGATCTGAAAGGTGATTACCAAAGAACAAATCAACGGACCGTATTGAGCGCCATCGAACAATTAAATAAAATGGATTGGTGCATTGAACAAGAGCACGTGAAATCTGGTTTGGCAAAGGTCGTGACCAACACTCATCTGCTTGGTCGGTGGCAGAAACTGAATGAAAATCCAATAATAATTTGTGACACGGCGCATAATGCTCATGGATTGAAAATAACCATGGCACAGCTCCGCGGAGAACAATACAATGACTTGCATGTGGTCATAGGTTTTGTAAATGACAAGGATCTGCATCATGTATTGACATTGATGCCAAAGGAGGCTTATTATTATTTTTGCGCTCCTGATTCACCGCGCGCGTTGCCCCCCATAGAACTGGCCAAAGCGGGGGCTCAGATAGGCCTCAAGGGTGAGGTTTATTCAAGTGTTGAATTGGCTTTGTCTGCAGCAAAAATGGCCGCTGGGGACGGTGATTTTATTTATGTAGGCGGCAGTACATTTGTTGTTGCTGAAGTTTTGTAGTTTTTTAAAGTTTTTTATTGGTGAGTTATAAAAACTAATTTATATTTGCAGCCGCTTTGATGCCCAATAGTGGTATTAAAGGGCGCTTAGCTCAGTTGGTTCAGAGCACCTCGTTTACACCGAGGGGGTCGGGGGTTCGAATCCCTCAGCGCCCACCAAGTAAAACTCACTTTTTAAGTGGGTTTTTTTTTGTGGCTTATTTTGGCAAGTGGCCTTGAGCAATTGGGTCAACAAACCGTAATGTTTTCATGACAGTAGCGCGCCCTTTTTGCTTGTCCTATCCTGTGCGTAGTTCAATAGAAAAAAGTTTTCGCGATCTGCTTTGGCCATGCCCTGAGTCTGATCGACAAATTCGTTGCGCTGTTCACGAGACACAAACGTCCAAACGCAGAAACTATCTTTGCTGTGATAAATCGCTTTGCACTCGTCGTCTATAGCGTGAAGTTCTTCTGGCACGTCTGTTTTAATACAATACATCATCATGCGAATGGACAGAATGGTTGGTCCTCATTCTGAATACTGTCAAAAGTAGAGAAATTTGATGACTGAAGGTGTGATTATCTTGCGTCAATTCGTTGAATAAAGCCCATAAAAATTGCATATGTCTTTCTAATTTAATTATTTTTGTGGGCCTAATAAAGGGTCATTAACTCAGTTGGTTCAGAGTGTTACCTTGACAGGGTAGAAGTCACTGGTTCGAATCCAGTATGACCCACAGGAGCGGAACTCGACTCATTTTGAGTGTGCGTTCCGCTTTTTTTATCTATATAATTGCTAGATCATGAAAAAGCTTAAAAATTTTGGTATTGCTCTAGGTATTTTTGGTTGTTTGTTTAAGTTGATGTCCTGGCAGGGCGCGACCCTTTTGCTGACTATTGGCCTCTCTTCTTTAGGGGTGTATTATCTGATTAGGATCTTCGAAAAAGACCCGCAGTAGTGGACGCACGCCAAGTGGTTTTGGCACGACCTTGATTCCAACGACTCAAATTGCCTGTGCTATCCTTTAAAACATTATGTTTGTATGATTGCGCTTCTTGTGAGTCCGTCAATTACTGTTTTTCTTCGCAGGATAATGAAGGATTCACCTTGGTTAATCATCCAAACTATGAAATTTAACATTGCATTATTGTTGTGCTTATCCTTCGCGATCAATCACGCTCAGTCTTTCCCTATCGATTTTGAAGATCCACTTGATGCCAATACGATTGGTGCCGATGGTGGCGTTTTTAATGTGATACCAGATCCCGATGATCCGACGCAAAATGTCGGAGAATTTACACCATGCTGTCAAGACTTCAGTAATATGCAGTTGTCATTAGGTCAAAACATTGACTTATCAGACGACAATAATAACACCATAACCTTCCGCATAAAACCCCAATTTGGTACTGGAACTAACGGCCAAGCGCCTGGGCAACACTTACTCAAGTTCGAGCAAGGAACCACAGGAGATGTCGCCTATGCGTTTACTACCCAAGGTACTGATTGGCAACTGATCACCGCAGATTTTGGTCCGGGATTAGGGAATTACAACAAATTGGTCTTGATTCCAGATGCGTTCCAGTCCGCACTCAACGACACCTATCTTGTCGATGATTTTTCGGGAGGCACCAACTTTGTCCCTCCAGTGGTTGTGCTGCCTTTTGACTTTAGTGATCCGGATCATATTTTTCAAGGTGCTGGATCAGTCGTCAGTATGGAGGTTGATCCAGATGACCCAACAAATGATGTGATGCAGATTATAGTGGGTGCTGGTCCAACGGATAATGCCTATATAGATTTGAGCCAAATGGTGGATTTGTCTGATGATGCAAATAACACTATCTCCTTTCGCATGAAGCCAATCAACGGTACAGGGAGCAATACGCACCAATTTAGGGTAGAGGCGGGGACTTCCAATCCTGTAGACCTTTCAATAGATTTCGTGACCAATGGCACCACCAATTGGCAAAATATCGCTATTGATTTTCCATCTGGGTTAGGTAATTATGGGAGGTTGGTCATCATACCTGATGCAAACAACACCGCTGTTGATACCTATCTGATTGATGATTTGATGGGTGGGACTAACTTCATGCCGCCCTCTGATCCTGAAGAGCCTGCGCCTGATCCAAATACCCCAGATGCTGAAGTTTTGAGTATTTACAGTGACACAGGAGGATTCACTAATGTTTGGACGCCAGATTACTCTTTTGGCGCCTATGACTTGGAAGCGGATTTAGATCCAAGCAGCACAGAGAATTTCGCCATCAAGATGGATTTTGGCGTACAGGGATATGGACAGGGTACGGATGGCGTCACTGATATTTCAAACTATAACTATTTGCATTTAGATTACTATACGGGTTATGCCACACAAATGAGGATTATTCTTATTGAAAATGACGGAGGTAGTGTTAATGAGTACTATTACGAATTACCGACCAACGAGCCGTTTAACTATGAATCATGGACTAGTGTGGACCTGGATTTATCCTTTTTTGAAAACCAGGGATTCAGTAAGGAGTTCTTTTTTCAATATAAAATAGGCACAGAATCAAATCTCACCCCAGGGATTGTATGGTATGACAATCTGTATTTTCACCAAAATGTCTTAGGAATTGGTCAGATCAATCGCGATAAAATCACGGTCTCTCCTAATCCAACTAATGGTTTTTGGCAGATAAAAAGCCAAAATCATCTCCTCGGGTCTATAGAAGTCTATGACGTGCTAGGCAAGCTGGTCAGTAGTTTGCGCCTTCATGATGCTGAAGCGATTATAAGTGCTGAAGGCTTGACGGCGGGACTGTACTTTGCACATATCAGAACCGAAGGCGGGACGCACATCCAAAAGCTATTGAAGAATTAATGATAAAAAAAAGTGTCGCGAAGACATCTTTTTTATCATTACGCATCGAATACTGAATCAAGCAACCGCTCAAGCGCCATGCCTCGTGATCCTTTGACCAGCAGCAATGTCGCCGCTATAGGTGCGTTTTTTAGGGCGTCTTCTATGGCTTTATAGTGGCTAAAGATTTGAAATCGATCGTCGTGATCTGTGGTTGCGCTAAAGTGCTCCCCCACTAAATAAACTTGGTCTATCGGGAGTGATCGCAGCGCACTTACGATGTTTTGATGTTCTGTTAGGGCACTCGATCCTAATTCGAACATGTCACCCAGAATGACACACTTATTGCGTTGACTGGTGATTTGACCAAAATCGGATAAGGCCGCGGCCATGCTTGAAGGATTAGCATTATAGGCGTCCATGATGATGTGGTATCTCCCTCTTTTGATCAGTTGTGATCGATTCATTTTTGGCACATACTCTGCGATGGCTCCAAAAATGAGCGTGTCCTCAATCTTAAAGTATCTGCCCACAGCAACTGCCGCCAATACGTTGGTCGTGTTGTAGCTGCCGATGAGTTGTGTTTCGAGTTGGCGCCCTTCAAGTGTTAACTTTAATGTTTCACCCGGCATGTTGCCCCTTGTTTGCTCCTGCATTTGGGGCAAGTAAATGCAACTCATGTCGCGTGTCAGTTCCAATTGTTTTTTATTCTTTGGATCGACAAACATCATGGCTTGGGCATTGCGGATGTAGTCAATCAGCTCAGATTTTCCCTTAATGACCCCTTCGATACCGCCAAAACCTTCAAGATGAGCTTTGCCAAAATTTGTGATATAACCGAAATTGGGCCGCGCAATTTCACACAAAAAAGCAATTTCTTTTTGGTGATTTGCACCCATCTCGACAACTCCTATCTCAGTTTCTTTTGTCAGACGCAGCAGCGTGAGAGGCACACCAATATGATTGTTGAAATTGCCAGAGGTGGCAATGCAGCGAAATTTTTGAGCAAGAACAGTATGAATAAGTTCCTTTGTTGTGGTCTTACCGTTACTGCCAGTTAACGCCAGGATAGGTGTTTTCAATTCTAGCCTGTGATGAGTGGCCAGATCTTGTAAGGCCTCGAGACAATCCTTGACATAAATGATTTCTTCCCTGTTGTTGGCTAGGTTCGGATCGTCGACCACAGCATATTTGGCGCCTAAGTCAAGGGCTTCGGCGGCAAATAAATTCCCATCAAATGTTTCGCCCTTTAGGGCAACATACAGACAGTTTTTATGGATTTTTCTGGTATCAGTACTGACACCTGTCGTTTCCATAAATAGGCGATAGAGGGATGGGGTATCTATTGGATTTGCCATGAGATTAAAGATATAAAAAAACCCTTCAACAAGGTTAAAGGGTTAATATAAGCTTATGAAATAATGTTTTAGTTGTTGCGCGGGCGTTTGCCTTTTTTGGATTTACTTCCTAATCGAGACATGGCACATCTGAAGCCGATGAAATCAGTAGCCATATCTTCTGGGAAGTAGCGACGCTGCGCTGGGTCCAACCAGTAGTCGCGATCTCTCCACGAACCACCTTTGTAAACCCGCACTTCGTTATTGACTAAAGACGTACGCTTTGACGATTTATCGTATTCACGCAACAAATTGCCAGAATCATCTGTCGAGACTTTGTGTTGAGGCGAATTGTACATGCGCTTGCCTTCCTCTACTTTATTGTCGTCTTCACCACCGAAGGATTGATAGTTTCTGGTCGATCTTTTGTCCCCGTCACGGAAATCTCTATTATCACTTTCCGAAAAATTTGTTCTGAGGTAAGTTTCATTTTCGTCTACGGGCACTTTGTAGATTTCGCCTGGAAGATCAGTCGCGATAATTTTACCGTTACTCAGCGTATCGTATAAAATAGAGTCAACCGTTACAACCATTACTTTACCATCAGCGTCAATCGCATTTTTGGTATAGACATTTCCACGATAATAGTTGAAGTCGTTAAATTCATCGTCTACGATTGGTCTGTAGACGTCAGCAACCCACTCTGCCACGTTCCCCGCCATGTCGTATAGTCCAAAGTCATTTGGCTCGTAATTACCAACCTCTGCAGTAATGTCGGCGCCGTCATCACTCCAACCAGCAATTCCACCATAGTCCCCATCTCCTTGTTTGAAGTTGGCGAGTTGGTCACCGCGACTTCGTCGGTCAGATGATCTTGTATATTGCCCTTCCCAAGGATATTTTTTCTTTCCTCGGTAAACGTTATAATCACGAATTCCAACAAGTCCTAAGGCTGCATATTCCCATTCTGCCTCAGTGGGTAATCTATAGTCAGGCATCAAGAGACCGTCTTTTCTCTGAATGTAAAGGTTTGTACTGTCTCCGCTGCGGCGCTCAAGATTTTCTGAAAATTTACCACCACGGGTTATAGAATCATTGCCACCGTAGGTTTGGGTCGGAGCGTTGAGATAGGTCTCAGTACTAAAGCCAGTTCCGGGCTCTGTATTGTAGCGAGCGTTTCGGGCTGTCACACCGTTTTGCTCTAAAATGAGTTCGTTGACACGGTCGGTGCGCCAATTGGCAAATTCTACTGCCTGAATCCAACTGACACCAACTACAGGGTAGTTAGCATACGCCGGATGGCGCAGATAATTGTTGGTCATCACTTCGTTGTAGCCGAGGCGGTTGCGCCATACCAGGGTGTCTGGAAGGGCACCGGCATAAATGTTTTTAAAGTTCTCATCTGTTGGGGGGAAAACTTGCTTGATCCAATCTAGGTATTCTGCATACATGAGGTTCGTGACCTCAGTTTCGTCCATATAAAAAGATTGAACGTGCTGCTGGATAGGATTGTTGTTCCAGTCGTGCATCGGATCATCTTGAACGCGGCCCATAGTAAATGTTCCACCTTCAACAAAAACAAGTCCTGGACCTGTTTCTTGTTCTTGGGTTTTGGGATCGTACTGAAATCCGCCTTCTTTGGCGTTCAATGCCCAGCCAGTGGCTCGGGAACTACTAGAGTAATCTCTTGACTTGCTGCAGCCAACAAAAAGTGCTGCGGTAAAGAGTAACACAATCAGCTCTAATACTAGGTTTTTCTTCAAGTTCATAGTTTCAAAAAGTGAAAATATTGGGTTTGCAATATACTAATTAACACGTAAAGCACAATAATATTTTTCTAAATTGAACGTGCCATTTTTTGCAGTAATAACGCACCAATAACGGGGATTTTTATCATTTATTATGACCAGATTGGTTTTTTCAAAAAACTAAACGAAAATTATTTATACTAACTGTATCTTTGGCCCGTTATGCCTATGATGAAAGAAAAAATTTTAATTTGGGGCCTGCTTTTGTGGAGTATCGGTATTTACGGCCAGTCCAAATCCATTAAAATTTATTGGCAAGAATTGGCCCAAGCACCCTCAGCTAAAGCCAAAGTCCCCTCGCAAAAGGAGCAAGCCCTGTCGCGCTTTAATATGAGCTGGAGCATGGGTAATGCTGTTTATCACACGCGATGGGTTGATCAGGGTTTTGCGCTGAACCGTTCCGGGTCGCTGACGGATATTGTTTGGGCTCCTGCTACCAGACAAGAAATTAAAAAACTCCAAGGGAAGAATTTGCCGTCTGACATCGTTTTGACCCTTGGCAGCGCCATGGCGCGTGACCAAATTTACACCACACTTTCTTTTGATCCATTTGTCAAGCGCAATGGGCGTATCGAAAAGTTAGTTTCGGCCCAGATGAATTACCGAAGAGGTCCAGTGCCATCGAGTCGTCTAGCCCGAAACTTGATGAACTCCGTTTTGTCTCAAGGGAGTTGGTACCGTTTTGAAATTGATCAGACCGGTGTTTACAAGCTAGATCGAACCTTTCTCAGTAGTTTAGGCATGGATCTGACACAACTGGATATCGATCGCCTCAAAATCTATGGCCATGGAGGCAAGCCTCTTCCGTTGGCCAATAGTGAAAATTTGTTTTTTGATTTACCGGAGACGCCCATTCAAGTTGTGGGGGCCGAGGATGGTACTTTTGATTCAGGTGATTATGTGCTCTTTTATGGACAAGGCACCATAGGTTACGATGCAGAAAACGACAGTCACCTGAACCCATATTCAGATACGGCCTATTATTATGTGACGGCAGATGGAACTTTGGGCCAGCGCATTCAACTTTTGCAAGAACCCATAGGCTCAGTAGATTTGGTTTTTAACTCTTTTCAAGAGGTCAAATTCCATGAAGAGGATACTTATTCGCCGGCCAAAGTTGGGCGTCAGTGGTTCGGCAACCGATTTGACATTCAAAATGACCAGCAATATACCTTCTCCTTCGACAATAGATTGACGGATCAGCCCTTTGAAGTGAAGGTGCGTGCAGCAGCAGCATCCGATGTACCCACAAGCATGCAGGTCTCGGTGAACAATGTGGCGACGGATCCCTTGAACTTTAATGGAGTCAATGACCCCACCTTGCTTAGTGTTGATTCATTCCGGGAAGATTTTACCCTTTCTGGGGCGTCAATTAGTGTTGAAATGACCTATAATAACTCTGGAAATCCTTCAAGTATCGGTTATCTTGATTACGTGAGAGTAGAGGCGACAAGAGCCTTGCAGGCAGGATCAGGACAATTGCTTTTTCGCAATAAGGAAGCGGCAACTAGTGGAGGAATCGGGCGATACGAGATCACTAATGCGGCAGCGGTAACCCAGGTCTGGGATGTCACGAATCCATTTGACATCAAAGCTGTTTTGAATGAAGAATCCGCAGCAACATTTTCATTTAAGGCACAGTTGGGCAGCGCGAGTGAGTACGTGGCGCTTGATGATGATGATTTTTTAGAGCCCAAGCGTGGCGGCAATCCCTTGGTGGCCAATCAAGATCTAAAGGGCGATTTGTTTTTGGGCCCAAATGGTCAGTTTGAAGATATAGATTATCTGATCATTACCCCCGCCGTTTTGCGAAGCGCTGCAATGCGATTGGCTGATCACCACCGGAATCGTTCTGGATTGCGGGTTAGAGTAATTACACTACAAGATATCTACAACGAGTTCAGTAGCGGCCAACAAGATATTTCTGCCATTAGAAATTTAGTCCGTTATGTTTATGACCATGCTTCAGGCTTCGACCAGCGCATCAAATACCTTTGTCTTTTTGGAGATACCTCAGTAGACTATAAAGACCGATTGACAGGGAATAATAATATGGTGCCATCTTACCATACCTTATCCAGTGTCGACACCTTCAATTCATTCATGTCTGATGACTTTTTTGGGATGATGGACCCGAATGAGGGCACCATGTCCTCATCGCATAGTCTAGATATCGCAGTTGGTCGTATTTTGGCAGATACCCCTGCTTTGGCCACAACGGTAGTGGATAAGATTTTGTCTTATGACGACGAGGCCTCATTTGGCCAATGGCGCAATAATTTTGTGATCATTTCTGACGATGTCGATATTGGCTGGGAATATCGCGCGCTTGAAGTGACCCTCGACTCTATTGCTGATCGGGTCAGTGCTGAACGTCCTTCTGTCAATGTCAAAAAAATCCATACAGATGCTTATCAGCAACAAACCTCTGCTGGTGGAAATCGATATCCCGAAGCCAAGGAAGCCATTGAAAACGCGATTGAATTGGGGGCGCTGATTGTCAATTATTTTGGTCATGGAGGGGAAGATGGGTTGGCTAAGGAATTTATTTATACCAAAGAAACTGCTCAAGATTTGCGCAATAGTGATCGTTACCCATGTTTTGTAACGGTTACCTGTGAGTTTTCGAAGTTCGATAATCCATTAAGGGTAACGGCTGGAGAACTTACTTTTTGGAATGCTCAAGGGGGCGCTGCCTCCCTGATCACAACGACGCGTTCGGTGAGTGTCACTTTAGGGGTCGACTTTAACACCCTGCTGTCTGAGTATTTATTTGGATATGGCTTAGACCAACCTCCTGCACCTGCCGAAGCACTCAGACTGGCAAAGAACCTGATCGGCTCAAACAATAAGAGAGTCATCTTTTATATTGGTGATCCTGCCATGCATTTGGCTTTTCCTAAAAAACAAATCAGATTGACGGCCATCAATGATATCCCCCTTGGGGTCGCCTCGGATACACTTCAGGCTTTGGGTCGTGTCAAACTCAGTGGTGTTGTATTGGACCCAGAGGGCAATGCATTGCCGGATTACAATGGTTTGCTCCAAGTCAAAGTTTTCGACAAAGATGTGCAGCGTGCCACTCTTGCCAACGATGGCATCAGAGACAATGGCACCGATTATGACAATGACGGCAATACAACCAATTTGCTCATCATGAATTTCAAAACTTTGGGAGAAGTTCTTTTTAATGGTCAGGCAACGGTCACCAATGGTGCTTTTGATTTTGAATTTATTGTTCCACGTGATATTCAAATTCCAGTGGGGCAGGGAAAAGTTAGTTTTTATGCCCGGCGTAATGCCCAGTTTGAAGATCAAACGGGCTATAATCTAAATGTATTGGTTGGCGGGATCAATGAAAATGCACCACAAGATCTTCAAGGCCCTGAGATCGATTTGTTCATGAATGATGACAGTTTTATTTCGGGAGGGACAACGAATAACAATCCAATCTTAATTGTCAAACTGGAAGACCTGAGTGGTCTCAATACTACAGGTGGTATTGGGCACGACCTGGTTGCTGTTCTGGATGGTGATACGGCAAATCCTTTTGTGCTGAACGATTACTATCAAGCCGGCATCGATGACTTCACAAGGGGCACAGCTCAGTTCAAGTTGCGTGACTTAGAGAATGGCCCGCACAGTCTTCAGGTAAAGGCTTGGGACACGTATAATAATTCTTCTATTGCCACTCTTGATTTTGTGGTTGCAGGCGGAGATCAATTGGCCATTTCAAGGGTACTCAATTATCCAAATCCTTTTGTCAATTATACAGAGTTTTGGTTCAATCACAATCGCCCATTTGAACCTTTGGAGGTACAAGTACAAGTTTTTACCGTGTCTGGGAAGGTCGTGTGGAGTCATCAGCAGACGGTGGTCAATCAAGGGTACCTCTCTAGGGATATCATTTGGGATGGTCGAGATGATTTTGGCGACCGAATTGGCAAAGGGGTCTACGTTTATAAATTGTCTGTAAGGTCAGCATTATCGGGTAAAACAGCCGAGAAATATGAGAAACTCGTAATCCTATAAATAATTAAAAAGTATATTTGTTAAAATTTAAAAAACATGAAAAAGATTTTAATTGTTCTTTTTTTGTTACTCACAGCAGTAACGACTTTTGCTCAGGAAACTATTGCTCCTCAGCCTATTACTACTGGTGTTCCCTTTTTATTGATTGCTGCTGATGCACGCGCAGGTGGCATGGGGGATATTGGTGTGGCGACTTCTGCCGATGCCTTTTCCCAGCAATGGAACCCTTCAAAATATGCCTTTTCAGAGAGCCAACAAGGTTTTGGGGTCACCTATACACCGTACTTGAGTAGCTTGGTCAACGATATCTTTTTGGGGAACTTGACGTACTTCAATAGGATGAATGAGCGCAGTGCTGTGGCAGCAAGTTTTCGATATTTTAGTCTTGGCGATATTGAACTGAGAGATACATTCGATCAGGAGCCATTGATCCAAAGTCCCAATGAATTTACTTTTGACGTGTCGTATGCCCTGCGCTTGAGTGATCGTTTTTCTATGGCCGTAACAGGTCGTTATTTGCGTTCTGACCTCAAGATTCAGGCCTCGACTGAAGATGCTTCTGCGGCCAGTTCGTTTGCCGTGGACATCTCCGGTTACTACCAAAGTGAGGAAGTGGCTTTCACCGATTTCAACGGTCGCTGGCGCGGAGGATTTAACATTTCTAACATTGGCCCTAAGATAAAATATGACGACGTCGGTCAAGAAAACTTTTTGCCAACCAAATTAGGTGTTGGTGGTGGATTTGACTTTATATTAGACCAGTACAACACTGTTGGTGCGCATATAGAATTCAATAAGCTCTTGGTGCCAACCCCTCAGGATTTTAACGGCGACGGGGTCCTTGATGCAGAAGATGCTGATGAGTACAATAATATTGGTTTTGTCTCTGGGATGTTCTCCTCTTTTGGAGATGCTCCAGGCGGTTTTAGTGAAGAGCTGAGCGAGTTGACATGGGCCTTGGGTGTAGAGTATTGGTATCAAGACGTTTTTGCGCTTCGTACGGGCTACTTTAATGAAAGTGACGATAAGGGATCGCGTAAATTTTTGTCATTAGGAGCTGGATTTAAATATACCTCAATTGATATTGATCTTTCATACCTTTTCTCAACATCAAATGTGCGCAGTCCATTAGAAGGAACACTTCGTTTTGGTTTGACCTTTAACTTAGGAGATACCTATACTGAATACTAGAAAAATATTTTTTCTATTGATAAATGACCTCCAAGAGAGGTCATTTTTTTTATTCTCAAAGAACGGAACACGCTTTAATGCATTAATGCGTGGGCTCGATAGTAAAGATGGTCATTTTTTGGCCTTAAGTGGTTTTTTAGAAACGCAGAAAAACGTATTTTTGCGATTCATTTGTTGGACCTAAAGACAAATCTCTTTTAAGGATGAAAAAAATTACCAAACAGACGTACCTCGATTGGTATGAGCATATGATGTTTTGGCGCAAGTTTGAGGACAAGCTGGCCCAAGTCTATATCAACCAAAAGGTTCGTGGATTTTTGCACTTGTATAACGGTCAGGAAGCGGTATTGGCAGGAGCCTTGCATGCGATGGATTTGACGAAGGACAAAATGATTACCGCGTATCGTTGTCACGTACAGCCCATTGGCATGGGTGTTGACCCTAAGCGTGTGATGGCAGAACTTTATGGAAAAGCCACGGGGACCTCACAGGGTCTTGGCGGATCCATGCATATTTTTTCTAAAGAACATCGATTCTATGGTGGACATGGTATTGTTGGCGGACAAATTCCGCTAGGTGCTGGTCTCGCCTTTGGTGATAAATACCACAATACAGGTGGTGTGACCCTAACCTTTATGGGTGATGGGGCAACGCGACAAGGGGCACTGCACGAAACCTTTAACCTGGCTATGCTTTGGAAGCTTCCGGTTGTTTTTTGTGTTGAAAATAATGGCTATGCCATGGGTACCTCAGTGGCTCGGACCGCCAATCATTCTGAAATTTGGAAACTGGGCTTGGGCTATGATATGCCTTGTCGTCCAGTCGACGGCATGAAACCAGAGATGGTGGCCAAGGAGTTAGACGAAGCGATTGCGCGCGCAAGAAAAGGCGACGGGCCGACCTTTTTGGAAATCAGAACTTATCGTTACCGCGGACATTCAATGAGTGATGCCCAGCACTATCGTACTAAGGATGAAGTTGCCAAGATGCAGGAGCAAGATCCAATATCATACGTCTTGAACCACATATACGAGAACAAATGGGCCAGTGAAAAGCAAATCGCAGAGATCGATCAAAAGGTAAAGGATAAAGTAGCCGAGTGTGAAGCGTTTGCTGAGTCGTCGCCTTATCCTGAGAAAAACGTGATGTACGATACGGTTTATCAGCAAGAGGATTATCCATTTTTACCCCACAAATTATAAGTTATGGCTGAAATCATCACAATGCCTCGCTTGAGCGATACAATGGAAGAAGGCACGGTAGCCAACTGGTTAAAAAAAGTTGGTGACTCGGTGCATGAGGGTGACATCCTCGCTGAAATCGAAACAGATAAGGCGACGATGGAATTTGAATCGTTTTATGAAGGGACACTTTTGCATATCGGTGTTGCCGAAGGAGAAACTGCATACGTCGATGCCCTTTTGGCCATCATCGGTGATTCTGGAGAAGACATCACAGGATTAATAAATGGCGAAGCAGCTGAAACGACAAATGAGGTGCCTCAAGATGCCGTACCAGCGCCAAACCAAGACGATTCTTCAGTGCAAGACAGCACTAGTTCTGCGTCAGATGCTGAAGATTTACCGCAAGGAGTACAAATTATTACAATGCCTCGCTTGAGCGATACCATGGAAGAGGGTACAGTCGCCACTTGGTTAAAGAAAGAAGGAGATACTGTTCAAGAAGGAGATATTCTTGCAGAAATTGAAACGGATAAGGCCACCATGGAATTTGAATCGTTTTATAGCGGGACCTTATTAAAGATTGGCATTCCCGAGGGTGGTACAGCCCTTGTCGATGCACTTTTGGCAATTATAGGCCCGGCAGGAACTGACGTTTCAGGAGTGACTGCGGCACCGTCTAAAGACGCAACAGCCGATGAACCCAGCCCTGTGCCAGTGCTAGATGCACCAGCGCCTGTAAAACCAGCTCCGGCAGCACCAGCTCCCGTTGTAGCAGCTCCTGTTGTTGCAGACCAAACCAGACGATTTATATCGCCTCTTGCCAAAAAATTGGCTCAAGAAAAAGGCATTGACATGTCTCATGTTATCGGAAGCGGTGAACATGGACGTATCATTAAGCGTGATATAGAAAATTACCAGCCTGCTGCACCGGCATTCGGCCAATATGCGCCAGTTGGTGTTGAATCTTTCGAGAGTCTTCCTAATTCTCAGATGCGCAAGACTATTGCTAAGCGATTAGGAGAGTCCAAATTCACAGCGCCACATTATTACCTTACAGTCGAAATGGACATGGATCATGCTATGGCCGCACGAACCGCTATTAATACAGCTGAGGGCGTCAAGATTTCGTTTAATGACATGGTGGTTAAAGCCTGTGCAATGGCACTTCGCTTGCACCCACAAGTCAATAGCCAATGGGAGAATCAAGCAACGAAAATAGCCAAGCACATACACATGGGCGTGGCCGTGGCCGTAGAGGATGGTCTTGTGGTCCCTGTCGTCAAATTTGCAGACCAGATGACTTTTTCACAAATTGGTGCTGCCGTCAAAGAAATGGCAGGAAAGGCAAGAGCCAAAAAACTGACCCCGGATGAGATGCAAGGCAGTACCTTCACCGTTTCGAACCTCGGTATGTTTGGCATTAAGGAGTTCACCTCCATCATCAATCAGCCCAATTCAGCGATTTTGTCAGTTGGTGCGATTGTTCAAAAACCTGTGGTGAGAGATGGTGCGGTGGTAGTTGGACACACGATGACCGTTACTTTGGCCTGTGACCACCGAACAGTTGACGGTGCTACTGGAGCGAAGTTCCTACAAACCTTGCGCCAATATATAGAGCAGCCAGTGACGATGTTCGTATAAAAAACGTTTTTAATTGTTTTGTAGCCCGTTGTCTTTTTATAAGATAGCGGGTTTTGTTTATCTTTAGACTATGATAAAACATGTGGTCATTACGGGAACAAGCCGTGGTATAGGATTTGAATTGGCGCAATTATTTGCGGCCTCTGGACATGAAGTTTTGGCGTTATCTCGCAGAACAGACAGCATACGGGCTTTAGGGCTTAAAAATTGTCACACCTTGGCCTGTGACATTACAAATCAAGACGACTTGAATAAGGCAGAAAGTTTTGTGGCAGATCATTGGCCGCAGGTCGATATAGTGATCAATAATGCAGGGTTTTTAATCAATAAGCCATTCACTCAACTCACTGCAAACGACATGCAACGCATGTATGCGGTCAATACTTTTGGACCAATAGCATTGATCCAAACACTCATGCCAATGATGGCTAAAGATGGCCATGTCGTCTCCTTAAGCAGTATGGGTGGGGTGCAGGGGAGTGCCAAATTTGCTGGTCTTACTGGATACAGCAGCAGTAAAGGAGCACTCAATGTGTTGAGTGAGGTTTTGGCCGAAGAATATAAAGATCAAGGCTTGAAGTTTAATGTTTTGGCTTTAGGTGCTGTTCAGACGGAAATGCTACAGGAAGCTTTCCCAGGTTATCAGGCACCGCATTCTGCACGTGAAATGGCACAATATATCATGAAATTCGCCCTCGAAGATGGACGCTTTTTTAATGGTAAAATCCTTCCTGTTTCTCAATCAACACCCTAGGCATGTTCACTGAATCGATCGCTGCTTACTTGCCAGAATTGGCGAAAGAACAGATTAGGGCTATAGTGCAAAAACATCAAGTACTGATCAAGGTTGTGCCGCAAAGAGTCACGCGGCATGGTGATTACCGAATGCTTCAATCTGGTGGGCATCAGATCACGATCAATGCAAATTTAAATCCCTATCGCTTTCTTTTGACTTTGATTCATGAATTGGCACATTTGGAAGCCTTTAAGACTTTTGGCAGGACCATCAAGCCTCATGGAAAGGAATGGAAGCGAACGTTTCGGCAATTGTTTTTGCCGTTTTTGCGGCCAGAAATTTTTCCGACAGAATTGTTACCTCCTTTGGCGCAATATTTCAAAAACCCAAAAGCAAGCAGTGACACCGATACACAATTATCTTTGGCCTTAAAAGCCTTTGACCCAGCGAATGAAAAAAATTATATATTTGAACTGCCGTTAGGGTCTGACTTCAAGATCCATAACGGTAGAATTTTTACAAGGGGTGCGCAACGGGTAAAGCGTTATGAGTGTAAAGAAAAAGGAACTGGGCGTATTTATTTATTTCACCCAAATGCCGAGGTCGAAACGATCGTTTCTGAAGACTAGAAATGTCAAATTATTTTGTTTATTAATTAGTTGATGATAATTGTAACATATGGAAACGCCTGAAAAATCCAATGCCGATCAAACACCTAGTTCTTCAGAGATCAGTTCAGCTGCTTTGGGTCTATGGTCAAAAATTAAAGTTTTTATCATTGAATTACTCGACTTTCGAGGGGACACCGATAGAGAAAGTACTGTAGAGGCCATTGTCAAGGACATCCCTTTTAAGGGGGCTACGGCTTGGATTCTCATTTGTTCTATTTTTGTGGCCTCCATTGGTCTCAATGCCAATTCTACAGCAGTAGTTATTGGCGCGATGTTGATTTCTCCACTTATGGGGCCAATATTGGGGATCGGATTGTCTATCGCGATTAATGATATTGACACACTGAAAAAATCTTTGATCAATTTTGGGGTCATGATTCTTTTGAGTGTGCTTACTGCTTTTTTGTTTTTTTGGCTTTTTCCGTTGAGAGAAGAATCATCTGAGTTATTGGCAAGAACTAAACCCGATATTAGAGATGTTTTGATTGCATTTTTTGGTGGGCTTGCCTTGATTATAGCGCGCACCAAAAAAGGAACAGTGGCCAGTGTCATTTTTGGCGTGGCCATCGCCACGGCCTTAATGCCGCCATTGTGTACAGTCGGATTTGGACTGTCGCAAGCGGTATTAGGAAATCCTAATGGTATGTCATTTGCTGCTGGTGCATTCTATCTCTTTGTGATCAACACGATATTCATTGCCTTGGCGACCTTTATTGTTTTGAAATTGTTGCGTTTTCCAATGCTCAATTATGCCAATTCACACAGACGCCGAAAAATCGCCCGTTTGGCATCGTTTTTGGCAATTCTAGTCATGATTCCAGCCGGTTTCACGTTTTATAGCGTTTTGAAGGAGAGTAGTTTTAATATAGAAGCGAGACAATTTATTGATAAGGAACTCAATGGTTTGCCAAATGCCTCCTATATAAAGAAATATGCCACGGCAAAATATCTGCCTGAGGAAGGCTCGATCATCGAGATCACCTCCTTTGGAGGGCAACAAATTGACCCTGTGACCTTGGAGTTGTTGCGGTCTCGATTGAATAACTACAAGGCCCTGAATGGCACTGAATTGATGTTGAATCAAAACATTGAAGAAAACGATGTCGAAAATGAAATGCGTTATCTTGCAGAATTGCGTTCAAGAGATTCACTAGAAATTAATAATAAGGATCAAAAAATTGCCATTTTGGAGCGGGAAGTCGCTCGCCTTATCAAGCTTGAGGCCAAAAAAGTACCCTTTGAAACCCTTTGTGAGGAAGCAAAAATTCATTATAAGAACCTCAAGGAGCTCCGTTATGCCAGTACATTGATTTCGAACTTTGATCGAATTGATACCATGGTCGTTTTTGAAACGCAGTGGCAACCACAGAGTACCAAAAAGCAGATTTCAAGCGATCAACAGGAGTTATACGAATGGCTCAAGTATAAGCTCCAGATCGACACGCTAGTGGTGCGATAAGTCGAGCAGTTGGTCATTTACTGCGCTGGATCTCGCGGATTTTTTTGAAGAGGTTGGAGGAATAAACAAAGTCAATAACTTCTTGTTTATCGGCGTTGAATATGGTGTTGGCATTACCTTCCCAGGCAACTTTGCCGTATTGCAGGAATACTATGTTTTGTCCAATTTCCATAACACTATTCATGTCGTGTGTGTTGATGATGGTGGTGATGTCGTATTCTTGAGTAATTTCTTGGATGAGGTTGTCGATGACCATGGCTGTTTTTGGATCTAGACCCGAATTAGGCTCGTCACAAAACAGGTATCTTGGGTTGTTGACTATGGCACGTGCAATGGCCACACGTTTTTGCATGCCCCCAGATATTTCGGAAGGAAATTTTTTATTGGCATTATTCAGATTGACCCGCGATAAGACTTCGTTGACCGAGTGGATCATTTCTTGTTCCGTCTGATCCGTAAACATCCTAAGGGGAAACATGACATTTTCTTCTACAGTCATCGAATCAAATAGCGCACCGCCTTGAAAAACCATCCCTATTTTTTGTCTCAACTCCTTACGCTCATTATTGTCCATTTTGCTGAATGGTTTGTCGGAGTAAAGAATTTGTCCACTGTCTGGGCGATACAGACCTAAAAGACATTTCAGAAACACTGTTTTTCCACTGCCGCTGGATCCTATAATGAGGTTGGTTTTGCCTCTTTCAAAGGCTGTCGAGACATCCCTTAAAATAGGGGTGTCTCCAAACTGTTTATTGAGATGGTTGACTTTGATCATTAGCTCAGGAGTAAGATGGTGATGACATAATTTGCGATGATGATGATCACACTAGTCCATACAAAAGCAGCGGTGCTCGCTTTGCCTACCTCGAGAGCTCCACCAGTCATATAATATCCTTTGAATGATGGAACGGTGGCTAAGATAAAAGCAAAAACGAAAGACTTGATGAAAGCATAGATGAGGTGGAATGGGATGAATTTTGACTGAACCCCTTCAATAAATGCTGCAGAAGAGCTAAACCCCCCATAGACTGTGGCAATCCATCCGCCAAAAATGCCCAGGAACATGGCGATGCCTATCACGAAAGGATAAAAAAGTAAGGCGATAATTTTAGGAAAAACCAAATAATTCAATGAGTTGATGCCCATGACCTCCAGAGCGTCTATTTGCTCAGTCACCCGCATGGAACCAATACTAGAGGTGATGAATGAGCCAATTTTTCCAGCCATAATGATAGAGATGAACGTCGGGGCAAACTCCAAAATGACCGACTGTCTTGTGGCGAAACCAACCAATAGATCTGGAATAAGAGGATTGTCGATATTGAGTGCCGTTTGTATGGAGACCACACCACCAACGAAAAAAGAAATGAAGACTACAATTCCAAGACTATTAAGAATAAGTTCTTCAACTTCTTTGAGAATTAATTCCTTCATTACGCTTCGTTTTGTTGGTCGCTTGAATACTTGACCCAACATCAAAAAATAAGCGCCAATCTCTGTAAAGTGCTTCATAGGGCTAAAATAAGAAATTTAGCCTAGTTCTCAGGAGCTTCTTCTGTGCCCAATAAATGAATCATTTTATGATAAATTTCGGTATTTTCATAAACACCAGCGAAGTTCTGAGCCCCAGGGCCATAGGCAAAAACAGGAATCCAATCTCCTGTATGATTGCCCGTGCTGAATTTGGGTTCAATGACGTTGTAGTCGCCATCTTTGGCGGCCAAAACCAGGCCTCCCGTTGCATGATCACCAGTGACAATAAGTAACGTTTCTTGATCGGCTATGGCATAGTCTAAAAGTGTTCCTATTGTATCGTCTAAATCTATAAGCTCAGCGACCATATAATTAAAGTCGTTGTCGTGACCACCCCAATCTACTTGAGACCCTTCGGTCATCAGAAAAAATCCATTATCTGATTGTTCCAGTAGGCGCAATCCAATGGAAGACGCTTGAACGAGAAAATCTCCGCGGGATTCTGAAATTTTTGGCAATTCTGTTGCGCCGATAAGGTACCCTAGCTTTTGAGCATCAGGGTATGATGAGAGGGATGTGGTATCCAGCGTGTATCCTTTTTTGACCAATGTGTCGAGCAGATTGTTTTGATCACTGCGTTGGTTGAAATATTGTAATCCAGATCCGGCAAAATAAGTCACTTCGGATTGGGTCAAAGCCTTGGCAATCATTTCGTGATGGTAACGACTTTCATCATGTGCATAAAAACTTGCGGGAGTAGCATGTGTGATGCTCGAGGTAGCAATGACGCCTGTAGCCATATTTTTTGTGTGCGCGAATTCAATAATATTGGGGATTGACTGCCCAAGTGAATCTACACCGATGGCTCTGTTAAAGGTTTTTTGACCGCAGGCAAGTGCAGTGGCAGCAGCACCGCTGTCCGTGATTCGAGAGGTTGATGAGACCTTGCTTAGGCCAATTACAGGAAACCGCTCGTAATGCACTTGACCATTTTTATAGAACTCTAGTGATGATATTTGGCTCAGTCCTGTCCCATCACCAATGACCAAAATGATGTTTTTAGGCCTTGTTGTGGTGTCTGAATGAAAATTCTTCTTTGAAGAGATCGCAATGTATTGACTGCTTTGGTGACAAGAGGTCAAAAGGGTACAAAAGAATAGGGTCAGAAAATATCTCATCGATGAGTTGCTAGATTTGCTTCAAAAGTAAGTCTTGAATGTTATTAAAGAGTAAAATATACTATTATTTTACGCCAAAAATGGCTTTCCACAAAAAGCGTCTCACAAATGCTCCTTGCTGAGCAGAAATTAACGGGGCGCTCCTATTTTGCCAATAATACTTCAATCCTTGTGAGAGTATTGACAATCTTTTGTAAAACCAGGCGAGTTTGGCTAAAGACAGAAACGCTAGGACAAGTCCGTACCGCATGGAGGCGTAGGCTATCCCTTGTTGGGCCTGTCCATTGGTCTGGTAATTTGCCCCTGTGGGTTTGAGGTGTTTCACATGTAGATCAGCATAGGTTTGGATTTTCCAGCCGAAGTAAAGTGCGAGCCACTGGTCGATAGAGTCCCATCCGATACATGGTCTAAGGCCTCCGATAGCGTCAAAGCATTCTGTTCTGTAGAGTTTTACGGGGCCTCTAATTTTGGTGGTTTTGGCAAGTCCTTCGTATTGCCACTGATGGTCTTTATAAATGTACAATAGTCCACTGGCCATGCCCAAGGCGGGTTGTTCTGAAAAATGCCTGAGGAGCGTTTCAAAATATTGCGGTGGCAGCGCTATATCGGCATCGAATTTTCCGATCAAATCAGGTGTGCCCTTGATATATTGACGACCATGATCAAAGGCTTGAACTACTTTTGTCCCGGGGGCATGATAATGATCTTTCTTCAGGTGCACCGCATCAATCCAATGATGGGTTTTGCTCCAAGCATCAATGATCTCTTGCGTTTGATCTGTTGACCCATCATTCACCAGAATTAATTGGTCTGGTTTTTTGACTTGGTGCTCATAGGCACGCAACACGCGCTCCAGATGGTCAGCTTCATTATGTATGGGCATGATGATGGTGAAGGTCATCTCCATTTGGTCTTGTTGCGACCGGGGTGGTGTTGGCTTATGGTCAGGCACGTTCTGCATATATCAGAAGATAACGTGGGGTGAATAACCGCAGAATAGGGCGAAATCCTAGTTTTTTGACCGGGTGGCTAAATTGCTCTTCCTCTTTGATGACCCAGCCAGTTTTTTCTAGGAGCCAACGAAATTGCCAAGGCTCAAATTCATGAAAATGTCTGTCCCAAGGATCGATTTTACTCTGATAGGCCGTTGCGAACCATAGTTTCAAAGGGACTGAGACAAAAAGTTTAGGCGCGTTGATCTCTTTTAAGACACTAAAGGGGTTCAAGAGGTGTTCCATGATCTCAAATGCGGTGACCGCGTCATATTGAGCATTATGTAGTGCAGAGCGGTCTGTGTCCAGGTCTTCTCCTTTTGTATTGTGCACAGAAAAGCCTTCGGCTTTAAGAATCTCAGTAAATGGGTTGGGGACACCAAGATCCAGAATCTGTTCTGAATGTCCCAGGTGTTTTTTGACTAAAGTCAGTGTTTTTGAATAGCGTTTTTTTGGGTATCTGCCTTCGTACATATCAAACGCGATAGATCACGGCATTAATATTCATTCCTGCGCCGACACTGGCGAACATGACGACATCACCCGGATTGACCTCCTGGCCTTCAAATTCTCCTCGAGCCACCAAATCAAATAATGTGGGGACTGTCGCGACACTCGAATTGCCCAGAGTATTTATGGTCATGGGCATAACGCCTTTTGGTGCTTGGAGGCCATAAAGTTTGTAGAAACGTTGAATAATGGCTTCATCCATTTTTTCGTTGGCCTGATGTATGAATACCTTTTTGAGTGCTTCAATGGGGATGTTGGCATTGTCAAGACATTCTTTCATGGCAGCAGGGACGTTCGATATGGCAAACTCATATATTTTTCGTCCATACATTTTGATGTACTTGCGCGCACTGCTGTCTTCCTTTTTGTAGGACTCACCAAAATAAATAAAATGCGCTTCGTCGTAAGCAAAAGTTGCGCTCAAGTGATTCAATATTCCTTGGCCGGGCTTGGCTTCTGTATCAGATTGTAGCACGACAGCGCCGGCGCCATCACTATAAATCATAGAATCGCGATCGTGTTGGTCAACAACTCTCGACAATGATTCCGCACCAATGACCAGGCATCTTTTGGCCATACCTGCTTTTGAAAAGGCATAAGATTGTATCACCCCTTCTACCCATCCTGGGCAGCCAAACAAAATATCGTAGGCCACACATTTGGGGTTTTTAATCTTAAGAAGATGTTTGACTCTTGACGCTAGGCTAGGGACGGTATCACTTTGACTGCTGTTGTGCTTGACATCACCATAATTGTGCGCCACTATAATATAATCCAGCGTCTCTGGATCAATTCCTGCATCAGTTATTGCTTTTTCGGCGGCAAAAGCTGCAATGTCTGAGGTGACTTTTTTGGGTTTCAGATAACGCCTTTCAGCGATTCCCGTAATGGCTTTGAACTTGCGTATGATGACAGAGTTTTCATCGGGCAACGGCGTACCATCTTCATTAAAAAAATCGTGATCGTTGAATTGATCGTTTGTAGTGACTGTTCGTGGAATGTAACTCCCTGTTCCGGTGATGATCACGCTCATGAGCTTATTTTTTTTAAAGGTACAGAAAAAGTCTCTTTTTGTTAAAAAACCATGTGCTATTCCCTAAATACTGATACGTTAATTCATATATTCTTCTATCGGCGTGCAGGTACAGATCAAATTACGGTCTCCATAGGCATCGTCTACTCTGCGCACGCTTGGCCAAAATTTATCAGCTCTCAAATAGTCCAGTGGATAAGCCGCCGTGGCTCTTGAGTAAGGAAGATCCCATTGATCACTAGTGACCATAGCCAAGGTATGTGGCGCATTTTTTAGCGGATTATTCGGTTGGTCTAGTTGCGCTTGATCGATTTCTTTTCGAATGGATATCATGGCATCACAAAAACGATCCAGTTCTGCTTTGTTTTCACTTTCTGTAGGTTCAATCATGACTGTCCCGGCGACTGGAAATGAAACTGTAGGCGCATGATAACCATAATCCATCAGTCGTTTCGCAATGTCAGTAACCTCAATACCATGATCCTTAAATGGTCTGCAATCGAGAATCATTTCATGTGCCGCGCGTCCTTGCTCTCCAGTGTATAGGGTTTCAAAGTGACCTTTTAGTCGTTCTTTCATGTAGTTGGCATTCAAAATGGCAAATTGTGTCGATTTCTTCAAACCGCGTTCACCAAGCATGCAGATGTAGCCATATGAAATCAAACAAGCCAATGCACTGCCCCAAGGAGCCCCTGAAATGGCAGTAATCGCATTTGCCCCACCTGTATTGATGACAGGATTCGAAGGCAGAAATGGGCGCAATTGTTCTGCAACACAAATTGGACCAACTCCAGGACCACCGCCGCCATGAGGAATGGCGAATGTTTTGTGAAGGTTCAAGTGACAAACATCAGCTCCAATGGCCCCTGGATGTGTCAATGCAACTTGTGCATTCATATTTGCACCGTCCATATAAACTTGTCCGCCACAGTCATGGATGATTCCGGTAATTTCTCTAATGGCACTTTCGTAGACCCCATGGGTTGATGGGTAAGTCACCATCAAGCAAGACAATTGCTCTTTATAATGTAAAGCCTTTTGTCGCAAATCATCAACATCGATATTGCCATCTTCATTCGCTTTGGTCACCACTACTGTCATTCCTGCCATTACTGCACTTGCAGGATTGGTGCCATGGGCCGATGATGGAATCAAGCAAATATTTCTATGGTGGTCCCCTCGAGAGGCATGATAAGCACGGATCACCATCAGCCCGGCATACTCCCCTTGTGCTCCAGAATTAGGCTGTAAGGATGTTGCGGCAAAACCTGTGATTTCAGTCAATTGATCTTCGAGCTTTTTGAGCATTATTTGATAACCTTTCGCCTGATCTACAGGAACAAATGGGTGAAGGCCACCCCATTTGGGATCACTCAGTGGTAACATTTCCGAGGCCGCATTGAGTTTCATGGTGCACGAGCCCAGCGAAATCATCGAATGGTTAAGCGCCAAGTCTTTTTTCTCAAGTCGTTTGATATAGCGCATCAATTCTGTCTCGCTATGGTATTGATGAAAAACGTCTTGCGTTAATACCGGACCTTGTTTGACATAGTCTTGAGGCAACTCTAGGTTGTGGTCTATGGAGTTTATAGGTTGGTGTTCAACGCCTGTCGCTTCTGCGAAAATCGCCAAAATATCATTGACCTCGTCAAGTGAAGTCGTTTCATTTAGCGATAAGTTAAGCGATTGATCCGAGGCGTAATGGAAGTTGGTTTTGTGCTTTAAGGCAATCGGTTCTACTACAGATCTTGAAATGTTTAGGGTCAAGGTGTCAAAAAACACACCGCTTTTGACCGAAACCTGATGCGCTTCAAGCGCTTTTTTGAGTGTTGCTGTGGTAGCGTGTACTTTTTTGGCAATATACCTTAAGCCTTCGGGGCCATGATAAACGGCGTACATGCCAGCCATGACCGCCAGGAGCACCTGTGCGGTACAGATATTGGAGGTGGCCTTGTCACGCTTGATGTGTTGTTCTCTTGTTTGAAGAGCCATGCGCAACGCCCGTTGGCCGTCAGTGTCTTTTGTGACCCCAATGATGCGTCCGGGAATATGGCGTTTGAATTCGCTTTTTGTGGCAAAGAAACCAGCGTGGGGTCCACCGTATCCTAGGGGGATTCCAAATCGCTGTGAAGTACCTACAACAACATCCGCTCCGGCGTCACCTGGCGCTTTGAGCAGCACAAGACTGAGTAAGTCGGCTGCAACAGCTACTTTGATGTCGTTGGTGTGCGCTTTAGAAATGAATTCATCCAAAGCCATTACTGTTCCATTCTTTCCGGGGTATTGAAGCAAGGCGCCGAAGAAATTTGATCCAAAATCGAAGTCTTCTGCAGCACCCACAACGAGTTCGATTCCGATGGGTGTCGCTCTTGTTTGCAATAGCGAAAGCGTTTGTGGTAACACTTGATCACTGACAAAGAAAGAAGCAACATTATTTTTTTTCTGATTTCTTTCACGGACGGCAAATAAAAGCGCCATGGCTTCTGCAGCTGCAGTAGATTCGTCCAACAAAGAAGCGTTGGCCAGCTCCATCGCTGTGAGTTCAGTGATCAGCGTTTGGTAATTGAGCAGCGCTTCAAGACGACCTTGAGCAATTTCAGCTTGGTAGGGCGTATAGGCCGTATACCATCCTGGGTTTTCTAAAATATTGCGCTTGATTACTGAGGGGGTGCAACTGTCGTGATAGCCCAAACCGATATAGGTGCGGAAAATCTCGTTATGGGTGCCAAGATCGTGAATATGATTAAGAAATTCATGTTCGCTCATTTCAGGATCAAGGTCAAGGTCTGCCTTAAGGCGAATATCCTTGGGAATGGTTTGATCGATCAACTCTTCTATCGAAGATGCACCAATAGTTTTGAGCATTGACGGCACATCCGAGTCGCGCGGTCCTATGTGTCTTGAGGCAAAAGAATCAGTATTCATAAAGCAACAAATATTTTTTGTCAAAATTACAATAATAGCTGATTTTAATGCGGAATTACTGGATCAAAAACGAAGTATTTTTTAACCAAAACCAACACTTACTAACAATTAGTTATATTTGATTTATGCAGGTCTTTCGGGCAATTTTGAAGTATTATGTGATGGGCCATATTCATGTGTCTCTGGCGGTTGTAGCGCTTACCCTAGTGACCTTTAGAGAAATGAATCAAGAGGCCCCATATGTCTTGTTGGGCTTCGTTTTTTTTGGGACCGTTCTGGCGTATAACACTATTAATTTTATTGGTGCACGTCAAGGCACGCCAATGGTCATCAGTGAATTTTTAATGGATAATGGCACGAGGCTTGTGCCTTGGGTAATGGGCTCACTCTTCTTTTATGTTTTTTTACCGATCAACATCAAGCTTTTGGCGCTTGGATTTGGCGCGTTGAGCTTTGTTTACATAGTGCCTGTTCGGATTGCGGCATTGAGGAACTATGCGGGCCTCAAATTATTTATTGTTGCTTTTGTTTGGGCGGGCATCACCGTCCTGTTGCCCCTCGAATATGAGGGCAATACTTCATTGGATTCAATTTTGCAGTTAGCGATTCCAAGGTTTTTCTGGATTATTGTACTGACTTTGCCCTTTGACATTCGGGATATGGATCGTGACCTGCCCCATCTGAAAACTTGGCCACAAACGTACGGGATCAACCGCACCAAAATAATGGGCACACTATTATTGCTTTTGGTCGGTTTATGGCATGCGTACTTTTGGGCGTGCTGCCCAGTCAGACCATGGGCTTTTTTGATCACAATAATGGTGACTCTGATGGGTTTGTGGGGTTCATCGCCGCAGCGCAATTGGTGGTATGCGGCATTTTGGATCGAATGCATTCCTTTATTGTGGCTCGCCTTGGTAGAGTGGGGTCTTTAAACCAGTCCAGATCGTTTGAGTAAAGCATCAGGCGAGGGCTGTCGTCCTCTGAAGGCAACAAAAAGGTCCATAGGGTCTTGTGTACCACCCTGGCTCAGAATATTATTTTTAAATGCTTGCGCTGTAGCTTGATCAAAAATACCGCGTTCTTGAAACAGGCCAAAAGCATCTGCATCAAGGACCTCTGCCCATTTATAACTGTAGTAGCCTGCAGCATATCCACCTTGAAAAATATGAGAAAATGCAGTACTCATACAGGTGTTTTCACTGGGGTCAAATAGTTGTGTGGGTCTGAGTGCTTGTTTTTCGAATGCCTTAACAGAGGTTTTCTCGAGACCTGATTCATCGTGGTAGGCCATATCTAAGGAGGCAAACCCGATTTGCCTTAGGGTCTGCATGCCTTGTTGAAAGGTCATGATCTGTTTGATTTGGGTCAAATAATGCTCGGGTAAAGCAGCACCGGTTTGATAATGTTTGGCGAAAAGAGCAAGACTTTCATCTTGATAACACCAATTTTCCATGATTTGACTGGGCAGCTCGACGAAATCCCACGAGACGTGTGTTCCGGAGAGACTGGGGTAGATGGTGTCGGCCAAAATACCGTGCAGGGCGTGCCCAAACTCATGAAAAAGCGTGGTAACTTCCTGGAAGCTCAACAAGGATGGTGTTGTCGCCGTAGGTGGGGTGAAATTGCACACAATAGAAATATGGGGCCGCTCGTTGGTGCCTTGATGGCAATATTGGTTTTTATAACTCGTCATCCAAGCGCCGTCACGTTTGCTGGGGCGAGGGTGAAAATCTGTATACAAAATTGCTTTTAAGGTGCCATTGTGGTCCATTACTCGAAATGCTTTGACCTCTGGGTGGTAGACTTCGATGGAGGAGTCTTCTTGAAAGACCATTCCGTATAGTTTATGTGTGACCGCAAAAGCCCCCTCCAAAACTTGATGTAATGGAAAATAAGGCTTGACCGCTTCTTCGTCCCAATCAAATAACTTTTTTTTGAGTTGTTCTGAAAAGTAGGCCGTATCCCAAGGTTCGAGCTGGTCTATACCTTCTTGTTCTAGAGCGAACGCCTTGAGTTCCTCGAGTTCTTTTTGAGCTGCAGGACCTGCTTTTTCCCCAAATTCTTCCAAAAATTGACGGACGGCTTGAGGAGATTTCGCCATGCGTTCTTCCAAGACAAAATGGGCATGACTCTTGTATCCAAGTAAAAGGGCGCGCTCCTTTCTTAGGCGGACAATGCGTTTGATGATATCTTCATTGTTCTGGTCGTTGTTTAAAAAACCCCGCGAGCCAAATGCTTGCCAAAGGGTTTTTCTGTGGGCGCGATTTTTGGCATATTTCATAAAGGGCATGTAACTGGGAAAATCCAGTCCAATCAAGAATCCTGCTTTGCCTTTTGCTTTAGCTTTTTCTTGAGCACTCTCAATGTAAGCGGTTGTCAAACCATTGAGGTCCTCGCGTTGGTGAAGATGCAGGTAATAGGCGTTGGTATCTGCCAAGACATTATTGCCGAAGGTCAAAGTGGTTTGCGCTAAAGTCTGATCGATAGACCTGAGTGTTGCTTTATCTTTTGGGTTGAGTTGTGCGCCATTGCGCAGAAATGCTCTGTACTGCTGGTCAAGCAATCTTTTTTGTTCCGGTAATAAACTGATTTGGTCTCTTTGCTGGTGAATGGTGGCGATGCGCGCATAGAGCTCTTGATTGAGCAAGACATCATTACTGAACGCCGACAATAAAGGAGATATCGTTTGGGCGAGCGCTTGGAGTTGCTCATTCGTGTTTGCGCTCAGTAAATTAAAAAATAGCAAACTGGCCCGCTCAAGTTCTTGTGCACTATACTCTAAGGCCCCCAATGTATTGTCAAATGTTGGCGGTGTTTTTTGTGTCGCGATTTGATGCAGAGCGAATTTGGCCTTGCCAATGAGGTGCTCAAAAGCGGGTAGATAGTGGTTCTGATTGATTTGCGAAAATGGAACGCAATCAAAGGGCTGAATCAGGGGGTTATCTGTCATTTTTTAAGTGATTGAGCACCCTGCTCGACTTTTAACTTAAGGCCTTCCTTATAGGCTAAAATTTTATCCAGAACACATTGATCGGAGCTCCCAATAATTTGCGCGGCTAATATACCTGCGTTTTGCGCGCCATTCAGGGCTACAGTTGCCACTGGAACCCCACCAGGCATCTGCAGAATTGAGAGGATACTGTCCCATCCATCGATCGAATTTCTTGATTTTACTGGAACACCAATGACAGGCAATGGAGAAAGCGAGGCGACCATTCCTGGCAGGTGCGCCGCTCCACCGGCCCCCGCGATGATGACGGAAATTCCTCGGTTATGTGCGTTTGACGCATAGTCAAACAATTTTTCTGGCGTACGATGAGCGGAAACGACATCCAATTCAATTTCTATATCGAAGCCTTTCAAAATGTCTACGGCCTCTTGCATGACGCTGAGGTCACTTGTACTGCCCATAATGATTCCTACTTTTCCCATATTATCTTTATTTGCTGATGACCTGAATTGTTTTTTTAACTGTTTCCGCGACACGCCGAGCTTCATCTATGTCGGGATCGACGATGGTCACATGGCCCATTTTCCTGAAGGGTCTTGTGGTCGATTTTCCATAAATATGAGGGGTGACACCTGGCATGGCCAAAATCGCTTCCATGTTCTTATAGACCACAGGGCCTTGATGTCCTTCACTGCCCACCAAATTGACCATGACGCCACCAACTTTGCTATTGGTATTGCCTAGAGGCAAATCCATAATGGCCCTTAAATGCATTTCAAATTGATTGGTGTTGCTGGCTTCAATACTGTAGTGCCCGCTGTTATGTGGTCTTGGTGCGACTTCATTGACCAAGATGTCGTTCTCGGGGGTGACAAAAAGTTCAACTGCCAGAAGGCCAACATGATCTAAAGCAGCAGTCACAGTTTGTGCTATATTTTGCGCTTTAAGTGCCAATTCCTGGCTGATCCTTGCCGGACAAATCACATACTCTACCTGGTTGGCTTCTGGATGAAATTCCATTTCGACAACAGGATAAGAGGCTACAGCGCCACTTGGACTTCGTGCAACAATGACCGCTAATTCCATGCTGAAGGGCACGAGGTCTTCCATAAGGCATGGTCCTTCGGGCAGTCCTTCTAGGTCTGCGTCGTTGCGGATCACTTTAACACCATTGCCGTCGTAGCCACCCATAGTAGATTTCCAAACGCGAGGAAAGCGCACGCCTCCATTGCCATAGGCACTTAAAAGAGCTGATTTTGAGTCGTAAAGGTCAAAATCTGATGTTGGAATTTGGTGGTTTTTGTAAAATGTTTTCTGAAGGCCTTTGTCTTGAATACAACGCAAGGTCTGTGCTTTAGGGTAGGTGGTGACCCCCATTTTTTCTAATGTCTCTAGGGCATCTGTATTGACTCCTTCAATCTCAATAGTCACCATGTCAAGATCTTTCCCGAAATTCACGACTGTATCGTAATCCATTAATGATCCTTGAGTGAATAAATGACAGCCAAAGCGGCTTGGTGCTTCACTGCTTGGGTCGAGGACATGTGTTTTGATGTCCCATTTTTGGGTTTCTGACAAAAGCATTTTGCCCAGTTGGCCCCCGCCCAAAATGCCTAGTGTAAAATCAGATGAAAAATATTGTGACATGCTGCAAAGGTACAATCTTTGTCGAAATGGTCAGTGAGAAAAATAGCCGGTAGACTTTTTTATTGATTCGTTCTTGAGAGATCAAAAGTTATTATATCACGAGCCTTTTAGGTATCTTTGCACCGCTAGTGCCCAAGGCACATCAAAACCAGACCAAAAAAACATAAGGCAAATGAAAAATATTGTGCTATTTGGCCCTCCAGGAGCAGGGAAGGGGACTCAAGCTAATCTTTTAAAGGATCGTTTTAACTTGGTGCACATCAGCACAGGCGATGTCTTTCGCAAGAATATCAAAGAAGGAACAGAACTAGGGACTTTAGCGCAATCTTATATGAATCAAGGTCATTTAGTTCCTGACGATGTGACCATCAAGATGCTTGAATCTGAAGTGGCCCTCAACCCACAAGCCGAAGGCTTTATTTTTGATGGGTTTCCACGTACTGAAGCGCAAGCTAAGGCTTTGGAGACTTTCATGACACAAATGGGCTCTCAAATTAATGCCATGGTGGCGCTGGAAGTTGCGGATGCGATCTTGGTAGAACGACTTTTGGAACGTGGTAAAGCGAGTGGCAGGGCAGATGATGCGAACGAGGTAGTGATCAAAGAACGAATTGCAGAATATTATCGCAAGACAGATATTTTAAAGGGTCATTATCAATCTCAAAACAAATATCATGGAGTAGATGGTGTGGGCGGTATCCAAGACATTACTGGTCGACTGATCTCGGTATTTGAGCTATTGTAAAATTAATCTATGACAGAAGGAAATTTTGTTGATTATGTAAAAGTACATGTTACCTCAGGCAAAGGAGGACAAGGGAGTGCGCACCTGCGTCGGGAAAAATATATCCCGAAAGGCGGACCTGACGGAGGTGATGGAGGCCGAGGAGGGCATGTCATTGTGCGTGCCAACAAAAATATGTGGACCCTTTTTCATTTGAAATTCAAGAGGCACTTTACAGCCGGTCACGGAGGATCTGGAGGGAAGCAAACCAGTACAGGTGCAGATGGCGAGGATGTGATCATCGATGTGCCTTTAGGAACAGTAATAAAGAATACCGACACCGGAGAGGTTTTGATCGAAATTACAGCAGATGAAACTTCATATATTGTAGCGCGAGGTGGAAAAGGGGGATTGGGTAATGCCCATTTCAAGTCGTCTACAAACCAAACCCCGCGATACGCTCAGACCGGTATGTTGGGCGAGGAGTCGAACATTACTCTAGAAATGAAGGTGTTGGCGGATGTTGGCCTGGTGGGATTCCCCAATGCCGGAAAATCGACACTCTTATCTGTTTTGTCTGCAGCAAAACCGAAAATAGCCGACTATCCTTTTACTACCTTAAAGCCTAACCTTGGTATTGTCGGTTATCGAGATTATCAGTCCTTTGTCATGGCTGATATTCCAGGGATCATTGAAGGCGCAGCCGAAGGGAAGGGTCTGGGACATTATTTTCTGCGCCATATAGAACGCAATTCAACTTTATTATTCCTGATACCGGCTGATGCCGATGATATTAAGGAGCAATATGACATTCTTGTGGATGAATTACGTCGTTACAATCCAGAATTATTGGACAAACAAAGACTCATCGCTATATCAAAATGTGATCTCCTTGATGAAGAATTGACTGTGGAAATGAAAGCTATTTTAGATGTCGATTTCGCTGGCTTGCCTTATCTCTTTATCTCGTCCGTAGCGCAATTAGGATTGAATCCTCTTAAAGACGCCCTCTGGACCATGCTCAATGAGGAATTATAACACCACTCAGTTTTAGGGAGTTAACTTTTTGTTATCTTGTAACAAAAAAAGTTATGAAACGTCTATTTATTCTGTACGCTCTAATATGGGCTACCGGGGCTTTCTCTCAGTGCCCAAGCGTAACTCTAGTCCTTGATACACAGGAAGCGATTGATGATTTTTCTTTGAATTATCCCAATTGTACGAACTTCCAAGAAACATTGATCATAGAAGAGTCTATGGGGCTTATCGAAAATCTTGCCGGTCTGGCACCACTGACTTACATTAGAGAATTCAAAGTCCGCGAGACGCACATTGTCAACTTTGAGGGGCTCGAAGATCTGGAGACGATAGAATATCTTGAAGTCATTAACAATTCTGACTTGATTAATTTTGCTGGTCTTGAATCTGTTAGTCGTGTTGATATCTTGATTGTATCTTATAATCCGTCACTTACTGCACTAACCGGATTTAATGGACTCTCTGAAGCAGATGTTTTGAATTTATTTGATAATGGGGCGCTCTCAAACATCCAGTCCTTAGCTGGCTTGCAGTCCCTAGCTTCTTTAAGCATTGCGGGCAATCAAATACAGTCCTTGGAGGGCCTTGAGAACATTACTGCCATTTCTGAGCAAATATTTATTGCTAACGAACAAGTTGTCACATTAAATGCACTCTCCAGCTTGACCAATTTTACAGGTTCATTATATTTTTGGAACAATAGTCAGCTCAACGATTTTACTGCGTTTGAGGGTGTGACGCAATTGGAGAATCTTTTGGTTGTGGCCTGTGATCAGGTCCAGAATTTGGCAGGTTTTGGGGCTCTGGAAACAATCGAAAATGTTTTTAGGTTCGGGTTCAATCCACAGTTGAATTCATTGGCTGTATTTGATCATCTTCAATCTGTTGGGTCATTAGATATTTATGAAAACGACCTGCTCGAATCTCTTGAAGGGCTTGAACAGCTGACCGAGATTCGCGGTAATGTTTACCTTCTAGACAACCCTAGTTTAAGCGATATTTCTGCCTTAGATGCCGTCCAGTCAATAGGGGTCAGCGAGGTTGTTATTGCTAGAAACCCAAATTTGGCGGTGTGCGATAATGCTTTTGTCTGCAGTGTATTGTTTGATCCTGATATCTCAGAAGAGATCCAAAGTAATGCGAACGGTTGTAATTCTGTCCCTCAGGTTGCTGCGCGTTGCATTTTGACTGATGAGGCATTTGGGGATGTTTTGGTATCGAGTATCGCGCCGAATCCGGTGCGTAAGCTTTTGACCATCGATCTTAATCCATCTGCTGATTTGGTGTCAGTAAAAATTATGCATCCCGACGGCCGACAAATTCTGACTTCAAAACAGACCTCAGTGGACCTCTCTTTTTTGCCCGTTGGCCTTTTTTTGGTCGTTGTAGAGACCACATTTGGTACGATTGTTAAAAAAGTAATCAAACATTAAGAACTCGAGATGAATCCTTGTTATTTTTCTTAGATTCGCACAGGAGTCACGGCTCCAAGTGCCTAATATTGCTCAAAATGAATTTACTTATGAGAAAGCTTGTTTCCCTGCTGTTTTATTCTTTTGTCGTCATGTCATTTGCTCAATCTGGCCCATTGGAACAAGCAAATACTCAATTATCTCAAGGTAATTTTGAGCGTGCTGAGGTTTTGGCATTGGGCCTGATCAACCATCAGGAATATTCTTTTGAAGCCCATCAATTATTAGGAGATATTTATAGTGCGCAGCGACAATGGGATAAAGCTTTGCACTATTATGAAGTGGTGTTAGAGGACCATCCCGACTCGGCAGAAGCTCATTTTAAATATGGCGGTGCATTGGGCATGAAGGCCTTAGAAGTCAATCGATTTAAAGCCCTGACCTATGTTGATGACATTAAGGAACATTTTGAAGAAACCGTGCGTCTTGATCCTAAGCACATTCAAGGTCGGTGGGCTCTGATAGAGTTTTATCTCCAATTGCCTGGCATCCTCGGTGGCGGCTCAGAAAAGGCTGAGCAACAAGTCAAAGCGTTAACTGAAATATCTAAAATAGATGGTCTTATGGCCAAGGCACGCATGGCTTTGTATCATGAGGATGCGCCGCTGGCCGAAAAGTATTACCAAGAGGCTTTGGCCGCTAGCGGTTCTCTTTGGACCTACCAATCACTTGCTCGCTTTTATGAAAATCAAGAGCGTCCTCAAGATGCGCTCGAGGTGATGATGTCCGCCGCATCGGTTCATGATGAGTCTCAAATTGATTACCAAATTGGCAAACTTTGCGTTCTGAGCAAGACTTCTTTTGAGCGCGGCATTAAGGCACTGAGTAAGTTTATCGATCAATATCAAAACAATTCTGGTGTTCCTTTGGAGTGGGGGTATTATCGGTTGGCACAGCTCCAAAGACTTTCTGGCAAAATCAACGAAGCGCAAGCGTCGATACAATCGGCTCTGGCTTTTCGCCCTGATTTTGAAGAAGCGCTCGCGGAGCGTACTAAAATTTTAAAATTAAAAGGGGTATAGACACCAACACAGGTCAATAATCCAAGCAAGTAATAGCAGAATTAGAAAGAGATGAGAGTTCATTTTATAGCAATAGGAGGAAGCGCGATGCACAACTTGGCGTTGGCGTTATCGGCCAAAGGTGATGAGGTTACAGGCAGTGATGACACTATTTTTGAACCATCTGCCTCGCGACTCCAGCAAAAGGGATTATTGCCAAAGGAAATGGGATGGTTTCCACAAAAAATCACTTTGGATTTGGATGCGGTTATTTTGGGGATGCATGCCAAAGGGGATAACCCTGAATTGCTCAAGGCTCAGGATTTGGGGCTGACCATATATTCTTATCCAGAATTTCTTTATCAACAATCAAAGGACAAAACCAGAGTGGTTATTGGGGGCTCTCATGGCAAAACCACTATTACGTCTATGATTTTGCACGTGATGGGTGACCATGACCGCGATTTGGATTTTATGGTTGGTGCGCAACTTGAAGGGTTTGATACAATGGTTCGATTGACACAGCATAATGATTTTATGCTGCTTGAAGGGGACGAATACCTCTCATCCGCTCTTGATCTCAGGCCTAAGTTTCATTGGTATCAACCCAATATTGCACTGCTCAGCGGGATCGCCTGGGACCATATCAACGTATTCCCTACTTTTGAGGACTATTGTCATCAATTCAAACTTTTTATTGAGCAGATCACACCAGGTGGTGCATTGGTATACAATGACCAAGACCCAGTATTAAAGACCTTAGTCGAAACAACTGACCATCCCATTAAAAAGTACCCCTACAGTGCCGCACCTCATGTCATTGTGGATGGAGAGACCTTTTTGGAGACCGCTGAAGGCCCCATGCCAGTAGCTATTTTTGGTCAACACAACTTGAGTAACCTAGAGGGTGCACGTTGGGTCTGCCAATTGATGGGTATTGATGCTGAGGATTTTTATGAGGCAATTGTCTCTTTTAAAGGGGCCAGTAAGCGTTTGGAAAAATTAGCAGACCGTAAGAATTTTAAATTATTTAAAGACTTTGCCCATGCGCCAAGCAAAGTTTCTGCAACAACTCAGGCTGTGAAAGCGCAATATCCCAACTTCAACTTGACCGCATGTCTCGAGTTACATACTTACAGCAGTTTGAATGAAGAATTTATTGCTCAATATCGAGGCGCTTTAGATGCAGCCGATACAGCAGTCGTTTTTTACACTCCTGAGGCCCTTGCTTTAAAAAATAGACCAGTGATTGCCGCTGAAGCTATTGTGGAGGCTTTTGGTCGCCCGGACTTAGTAGTGATTACAGATCCTCAAGAACTGTCCTTATATTTGAAGGTTATCGATCGCGAGCAGACCGCACTCTTGCTCATGAGTAGTGGAAATTACGGCGGTCTGGATTTGACGGCTCTCGCCGATGGCCAATGATTTTTAAATCTTCACCGCGTTATTTATAAAAAATAGGGAGCGCCTCTTTTTTTTCTGTTTGTTTTGTCCTCTCACTCCTCATCAAAAAATCAGGTATTGATATGATCAGACCAAACGATGGATTGTGGATGGAGGGCTTTGAGTCTCTTTCTACTTCAGAATTATTAGCATTGCTTATTAGAGGGCGGACACCCCACTGGACAGCAGAATTGATTGGGGCACAAATTTTAGCCAGTGTTGGGCATAATCTCTGTGCTCTTGAGAGATTTACAATTGGGGATTTGACTAAATTCAGAGGCATTGGTCGGTCTAAGGCCATGATCATTCTGGCGGCGTTTGAACTTGGTCGTCGGCGCGCACAATCCAAGCAGCCATTGGCCCATAAATTAGAATCGAGTAAGGCGGTATATGAATTCATGAAGCCAGCGCTTTGTCACCTAAGCCATGAAGAATTCTGGGTGCTATTTTTGAATGCAGCTCAAGGTCTTTCTGGCATTTCGCAAATCAGTAAGGGCGGTGTGACGGCAACAATTGTGGATGTGAGACTCTTGCTGAAAAAGGCTCTGGACTACCGCGCTGTATCCGTAATTTTGGTGCACAATCATCCCAGTGGCAATGTGGTGCCTAGTGGTTCTGATCGGGCGTTGACAGAGCGCGTCGCCACAGCAGCGGGAAACCTAGACATTAAGGTTTTGGACCATCTCATTGTGAGTGAAAAAGCGTATTTTAGCTTTGCTGACCAGCAATTACTATAAGTCATGTTATTAATCTTTGTCGCTCATTTAACCCCACGTGTGGACTATGTTTTTAAACACATCACCACAAGAATTTTGGGGCTCTCATTAAAATTTACGACTAGTTTAGAAGAATTTGTCAGTCATGATGGGCCCAAGATGTCTTATGGCAAGCGCCCCTTGGGGTCTGAGTATTTTGTTCAGGCCCATGATTTGCTTTTTGTACAAGGTATTGAGGACATAGAGGTGCAAGTAAGGCCCTGGGAGGATACATTTGGGCTATTTCCAACCCCAGAAAGAGGTCAGCTGCCCTTTGATATATTTGCAGGAGGATTTTACCTCTTGAGTCGCTACGAAGAGTATCTTCCGCATGTAAAGGACGAACTTGGCCGCTATCCCTTTACAGAGAGTTTAGCTTTTAAGCATCATTTTTTAGAGAGTCCTTTAGTAGACCAATGGGCCATTAAGTTTGCCCAAAGTCTGCAATTGACCTTTCCTGAGTTGGTATTTCCTCGGCGACAGTTCAAGGTGCATTCTGTAGTGGAGGCAAAGCGGCCATATGAATTCCTTCATCGTGGATTGATCCGCTCTGTCATTGGGATTTTAGGTGATCTCTATAAGTTAAGGATAGGCCGCATTATATTGCGCTTCCAAGTGCTGATTGGCCAACGCAAAGACCCTTATGACACCTTTAATTGGATCTTGAACAATGCCAAGGGAAGTCTGTCTAAAGTTACAGTTTTCTTTATGCTGGGAGAGGGTTATTCCTTTAGAGAGGACTTCAATGCCAAACAAGAACGTTTTCGAGAATTGATCAAGACAACAGCAGACTATGTTGAGGTTGGATTGGTGCTGTCCTATCACTGGCTGATGAATCAGGATCAAATAAAGGAAGAAAAGCATCAAATAGAAGACTTGACACATCGCATTTTGTCGGCAACATTCAATGACCGTCAAATGGTTCAGTTGCCTCATGTCTACAGAAGTCTTGTTGAGCTTGAGGTGGCCTCTGATTATACCATGTATTATTATAATAAACTTGGTTTTCGTGCGGGCACTTGTACGCCTTTTTTATTTTATGATTTAGATTTTGAAGTAAAGACACCATTAGTTTTGCAGCCGCTAGTGGGTAAATCTTTAGCGCTTAATTTGGGTAAGGCTACAGATGTTGAAGGTCCTTTCATGGGGTTGTTTGACACTGTAAAGAGTGTTCAGGGCACATTCATGTTTATGTTTTCAAATCGTGATTTTGAACCCATTAAGGACAATAAAATCTGGCGATATCTGTTTTCTGATAAACTCATGTTGCGTGAAAGATGATGTAAAGGACGTATTTTTTGATCTCGACCATACTTTGTGGGATTTCGAGCGCAATTCGGCATTGGCCTTCGCCAAATTGCTCACGCAATACGAGGTACCTGTTTCGCTGGCGGACTTTCTAGCCGTTTATTCACCAATTAACATCTCCTACTGGGAGCGATTTAGAAAAGATCAAGTGACTAAAATTAACCTCAGGCGCGGGCGATTAATGGACAGCTTTGCTGTTTTTTCATTGCGCTATGACGTTGATATTTTAGATCAGATGGCCGAGACGTACATCCAAGAATTGCCCAAAAATAATCACTTGTTTCCTGGTGTGATGCCGACCCTAGAGTACCTCAAGGCGCAATACAGGCTTCACATCATCACCAATGGTTTTCATCAGGTACAACATACTAAGTTGATCAACAGTGGTTTAGATCATTACTTTGACTCCGTAACAACTTCTGAAGAGGTTGGTGTAAAAAAACCAAACCCAGTTATTTTTCGTTTTGCCTTAGAGAAAGTCAAGGCGAAACCCAGTGCGAGCATCATGATTGGAGATAATTTTGAGGCCGATATTGTTGGTGCCGAATCGGTGGGTATGAAGACGCTATTTTTTAATTATTGGCAAGAAGAAAGATCAAGTAATTACTTAAAAATTAGTGAAATACCACAAATCAAACTACATTTGTGAGTGAATATAGACCCCATCTTATTTAACCTATTTATAAAATCATGTATAGATTTATTTGGTATTTGTTGCCGGGATTGCTTTTCCCATTACTGACTTCTTGCGTAAAGGATACGGACTTTGATCAGCTTCAAGAAGTGGTCATCACGCCCGAAGTTGATGTTAATTTATTGTTTTTTGAGATTAATTCTAATGAGTTCGTTGATCCCGTTACGGGTTTGCCGCGCATGGTATTGTCGGATGTTACAGACATTCCATTTTTAGATGATTCTGACACACAGGAAGGCATCATTCGTGCCGACTTTCTTTATGAATTTGATAATTTCACCTCAATTGATTACCAGGTGACCATTAGTTTCAGGCGTGGTGCAGATAATGTCACATACTCGGTCGATTTTATCGTGCCTGCTGGAGCTGTAGCGAATCCGCAAAGCCACATTGTTCTTGACCAGGTAGAGGCCCCTCAAATTTATGATTTGACCCAAGCCAATAAGATGGCCGTTACGGTTGACCCTCTTGGCCAACTTCCTGCTGGTGGCTCACTGGTCATGAGGTCTAAAGCGACGTTTTACCTTTTAATTAACGGACAATGAGGTATTGCATTCCATTGACATTGTTACTGGTTTTGGGGCAATTGGCTTTGGCGCAAAACAAGCCGTTGCTTTATGATTTGGCTGAAGTACCTCAGAGCCTCATGCTCAATCCCGGAGCAACAATCAACCAAGATGCTCATGTTGGAGTGCCATTGCTGTCCGGTTTTCATCTCAATGTTGGTTCTTCAGGCGTTACCTTATTTGATGTGGTCGGTAAGCAGGATGGTGATGTCACCCAAAGGCTTTCATCGGTATTGGCAAATTTGAATAATCGTGACTTTTTTACTGTGCACCAGCAATTAGAGCTTTTGAACTTTGGTTGGCGTTCTGGGCGCAACCGTTATTACAGTGGAGGGATCTATCAGGAGTTAGACATGATTACCTATTTTCCAAAAGACTGGGCGACGTTGGCCTGGTATGGCAATACAGATCGTTTAGACTACCCATTTAAGTTTAACGACATTACAGCCCGTTTTGACGCCTTAAGTGTCTTTCATTTTGGGGTCAATGAAAAAATCGGTCGCCATTGGCATTTAGGTGCCCGTGTCAAGATATATAACAGCATGCTGAGTGTGAGCAGTCTGAACAATAAGGGGAGCTTTACCACAAGTTTGGCAGCAGGTGAAAGTGCTAATATTTATGCCCATAAATTAAGTAGGGCGGAGGTCAGTATCAGGACCTCGGGCTTATCGCGTTTCGAAGGAGATTTAACTCCTGGAGGTGCTGTGGGCACGGGTTTATTGGGCGGTGACTTAGGCCTTGGTTTTGATATTGGTGGCACTTATGCCTTTGATGACCAGCTCAAAGTAAGCGCAAGCCTTTTAGATGTTGGCGCCATTTTCCATGCGAGTGATGTGAAGACTTACCAAGCAGTGGGCGATGAGGTCGTTGAGGGTATAGAGTTGGATTTTCCGGCGCTGGCGTCTGGTCAGTCGCCCCCCCCATATTATGCTATTTTTGAAAACGAACTGGAAGCGGCAGTACCTATTGACACTTTATACTCGGCCTACACACAATGGCGGCCAGTAAAACTCAATGCCGGAGTATCTTATGGTTTTGGACCTGCTGCACCTGGATCACCGGCATGTAATTGCACAAAAAAGGGCAGGCCATTTGCTTTTGAGAGTGAGGTTGGCTTACAATATTTTGCCATAAAAAGACCTAAGGGTGTGCAGATGGCGGCATCTGTTTATTACTTGCGCCGCTTATTTCGTTTTTTACTGGTCAAGTCGACTTATACCGTTGATGCGCTTTCTGCAAGCAACATAGGATTAGGCATTGTCGGCGATTTTGGTAATTTTAATATTTATTTGGCCGGTGATCATGTCCTGAAATATGGTAACTTGTCTAAGTCTAATGGGCTAGCAGTTCAATTTGGCATGAATTTTAAGTTTTTGAATAAATGAAAATAAATATTGCGCTCGTCGGGTTTATCATGTTTATGGCAGCACCTTTTTGCAGTAGTGCCCAGGTTGAACGATTGAACGAATTCCATTATTTGGTCGTGCCCGAGCGCTTTGATTTTCAATTTGAACAGGACCAGTATCAACTCAATTCACTTTTGAAATTTCTGTTTAATAAACATGGATTTAACGCCTATTTCGAAAATGAGTTGCCCAATGTACGTCGCTGCGATGGACTCTACCTGAGATTAGACCAGCAGCCAGGATTTATTTGGACTGAACTCACGATAAGATTAGTGGATTGTGATGGCATCCTTTTTTACCAGACAAAAACGGGCAAGAGTAAATTCAAACAATATGATAAGGCTTATTCTCAGGCCATAAGAATGGCCTTTGAGAGTATTGAGATATTAGGCGTCCGTCAAAAGGCGCTTGTCGCATCGGACTTGTCTGAAGCGGTCGATGCGACAAATAATGAAACGGATACGGATCAGGAGTTAGAAGTGTCTGTTTCGTCGTCCGAAAATGACTTTCCTGAGCTTTATCCGACGGAGTCTTACCTCGTTTTTCAGAGGCAAAAGGAACAATATGTATTGCGCAAAACCAATTTGGGGCATCAGCTGTATCATGAAGTTGGGGCCGACCTAATTTTCGAAGGAAAATTGTTCCAGGTGGACGCCACTCTATTTTTTGAAGACCTGAATGGTCAGCGATACTTGGCTAAATTTGATTCTTCCGGTGACTTACAATTAGAGCGTGAGGGAATGAAAATCACCTACGAAAGGCAGGATCAGTAGCGATATCGGTCCTTCCAGAGTGCTTTGAGGCGCTCATGAGTGAATTGTTCTTTAGAATTGTCTTCTGGTTGATAGAAAATCGAACCTTTGATCTCTTTCGGTAAAAATTCTTGTTGGGCAAAGCCCGAGGGTGTGTTGTGGTCATTCACATAGTCTTGACCGTATCCCAATTCTTTCATCAAGACCGTTGGCGCATTGCGCAAATTGAGTGGTACCTGGAGATCCCCCTGGGTTTTAACGGCATCTAATGCACGATTAATGGCCTTATAAGCACTATTGCTCTTTGGTGAGCAGGCTAAATAAATCACACATTGACTCAATATGATCCGGCCCTCTGGCATCCCAACAAACATCAGGGCGTCGGCTGTCGACTTTGCCATGACTAAGGCGGTAGGGTTTGCGAGTCCAATATCTTCGCTAGCAGCTATTAATAATCTTCTTGAGATAAATTTGACATCTTCACCTCCGCTCAACATTCTGGCTAACCAATAAACAGCAGCATTGGGGTCACTGCCTCGAATAGCCTTTATCATTGCAGACGCAACATCATAATGTTGATCTCCTCCTTTATCGTATCGTATGCCAAGCTGATTGATATGGTCCAGAACATATTGATCTGTAATGGAGATGTCATCAAGTTGTTGTTGGGTAACCAAAAGCTCTAACGTATTTAATAATTTACGCGCATCACCTCCAGAAATGCGGAGCAGAGCGTTGGTTTCTTTGAGATTTATGGTCTTGCGCTTGAGTAAAGAATCCTTTGCAATGGCTTGATGTAATAAAAATTCGAGGTTTTCTTTTGTGAGGGCATTCAAAGTATAAACCTGACAACGCGACAGCAAAGCAGGAATTACTTCAAAACTCGGATTTTCTGTCGTCGCCCCAATGAGTGTGATCCAACCCTTTTCTACCGCAGCCAACAAGGAGTCCTGTTGTGACTTACTGAAGCGGTGTATTTCATCAATGAATAAGAGCGGACTAGAATTCGGAAAAAGTCCGGAGTCATTTTTAGCGCGCTTGATGACATCGCGTATCGCAGAAACACCACTGTCCACTGCGCTTAAGCTAAAAAATGGCTGCTTAACTTCTTCAGCGATAAGTTGTGCTAATGTGGTCTTTCCAGTTCCTGGAGGTCCCCATAAAATCATAGAAGCAATTAGTCCGCTTTGGAGTTGTGGCGTCAATGCGCCAACAGGACCAACCAAATGTTCTTGGCCGACATATTCAGCCATGATTTTCGGACGCATTCTCTCAGCAAGGGGTGTATTCATACTCTAAATTTACGATTTAATCGAGTGCTGACTGTCAAATTTGCATAATTTTGAAAAGGGATCAATTATTGGGTGCCCATGATTATGAAACCAATACACAAAGATCATTTTTCTTGGCAATCTCTTATTGTACCTGTGGTATTAGTCTTGTCGCTTTGGATCGCTTTTTGGACAGAACTTCGTTTGGGATATCCTCTTAAAACTTGGGGAATTTACCCCCAAAAATTAAAGGGCTTATATGGAATTGTGTTGAGCCCTTGGATACACGGAAATCTTAATCATTTGGTTAACAATTCCTTACCTTTAGGAATATTGACCATGGCCTTATTTTATTTTTACCGGGGCATTAAATGGCGTGTATTGCTGCTTGGTTTGTTACTCACTGGAGGAGCGACATGGCTCATAGGAAGACCTTCGTGGCATATTGGGGCTAGTGGGTTGATTTATATGTTGGTGTCTTTTTTGTTTTTTAAGGGGATATGGTCCAAGCAATATCCTCTTGTCGCTTTAGCGCTGACTGTTGTGTTTTTGTATGGTGGGTTGTTTTGGTACTTATTCCCTTTAGATCCGAAAATCTCATGGGAAGGCCACAGTGCAGGTTTTGTCGTAGGGTTATTTTTAGCACTTGTTTACAAGAAGAGTGAAAGCCCCTTGTATGAACGATATCCCTGGCAACGGGATGAATATGTGCCGGAAAACGACCCTTTTATGCGTCAATTTGATGAACACGGTCATTTTGTCCCAGAGCCTGAAGACGGTCATGAGTCATTGACCACAACAAGAACTGATTTTTCTGAAGAAACAGAAAGGATCAATTACGTTTATAAAGAGAAAAGGAACAGATCTTAGTGGCTTCGTTGTCGCATCGCCTCAAATAAGAGAGCGCCACAAGCAACAGAAACATTCAAGGATTTGGTTTTGCCTACCATAGGAATGGCAATAAGGCCATCTAAGAGGGGAATTACTGATTTTGATATCCCTTTGTCTTCTGAGCCCATAACGAGCCCTAACGGCCCTGTAAGATTGGCATCAAAATAGGAATTTGGTGTTTTTTCACTCGCCCCTAAAACTTTAAAGCCGGAACCTTGAAGGTAATAGAGTGCATCTTTGATATGATCCACCTTACAGATGGGTATGTTAAACACCGCACCTGCTGAGGTTTTAACTGTATCTGCGCTTACTGGTGCCCCGCCTTTTTTTTGAATAATGATACCGGCGACTCCGGTACATTCAGCGGTGCGTATGATGGCACCAAAATTTCGGGCATCAGTAATCTGATCAAGTATCAACAGAAGAGGGGATTCTGATTGTGCAAGTACATCCGCGACTAGGGTGTCTAAATCCGTAAATTGAATAGGAGAGAGGTACGCGACAATACCTTGATGGTTCGACCTTGTCAGTTTATCAAGTTTTTCTTGTGGCACAGTATTGACGGTCACATTCTGCTGTTTGGCAAGTTCTTGTATTTCTGAAAACCGATTGGCCTCGCTTTGCTGATTGATAAAAATTTTGTCGACGGGAGCTTTGGCCTGTAAGGCCTCTAATACGGGATAGACTCCGAATATGAACTGATCTTTTTTCATAAGTATAAAAAAAGAGGCTGTCGTTAGACAGCCTCTTTCTATAAAAGGTACGTAATAATTACTTGATAACTTTAACAGTTCCTTCAGTACCACCGATGTTTACTTTTACAAAGTAAGCACCGCTAGCCATTTGAGACATGTCTACTTGAGAAGTCATAGCGTTGATATTAGCGCGGTAAACTTCTTGACCAAGAACGTTGAAAATAGCTACGTTGCTGATCGCTTCGTTAGCTTGGATATTCAATACGTTGTTTACTGGATTTGGATAAGCCTGGAATCCTTTAGTCGCAAAGTCTTGAGTACCTACGTTCGTGTCAGAGTAAACGACATCGTCGATGTAGTATTCGTTGTTTCCGCTAATAGAGTAGTAGTTCAAACCACCTAAGCTTGTAGGTACAGTTCCAGCTGAATCAGTGAATGCAGTTCCAGCAGGAAGTACTTCAACACCGTCTACAATGACTTGGATAGTTGCCAAAGACATACCAGCAGAAATATCTACGTTTATTGTGAACTCAAACCACTGATCATGTGGGAAGCTGAATGTAACAAGACCTAAAGCACTGTTGTCAATTGAACCTTCTCCTGGAGCAGTTGTGTCTTGGTTAAAGAAGATGTTACCAATAGCCCACTCACCGCCACCAATTGGCACAGTACCTTGAACGTTCATGTAACCTTCTTTCCCAGATGGGATATACATGTAAGAAGTATAGAACCAAGTTCCGAAGATTTTGTTCCCTAAATCAAGAACTGGATCCATTCCAGAACCATCAACTAAGAAAGATACAGATCCACTTTGAGCATAAGCATCAGAAGCTAGACCAGCACAAGTTCCACCACAGCCCCAGTCAGTCCACCAGTTTTCGTAAACGTTTGTTCCAGGCGTGTAGCTTTCCATATCGTCAACAAACTGTGCAGAAACACTAGTCATTGCGAACGCGAAAAGCGCAGCTAAAAAATAATTTTTTTTCATAATAATTAGAGTTTTAAAGTTTAATAATTTCAAAGTTACAAATTTATTCTCTTTATTCAGAAAACTAATGTAATAAAAAAGGGCCCCAAGGCCCTTTTTTATTAAGTGAATCGTTACGGATTCTTAGATTGGTAGAAAAATCACCTTGAAAAGGAACGGTGAATTGAAGTAAATTCCTCCTGAGATTGTTGCTCCTACGTTGTTATTCGAGATTACTGTTCCATTGTTCATGACGATTTCAAAACGCAGTGCCAGAAAACTTGGTACACCAGGAGTAGCAGATTGTGCAGCGTAAAGATCTGCCACGTCTTGTACTACAATACTGATGTCAGTTCTTGGTAGTCCATTGCTAGAAATTGAGAACTGGCTGGCATCGAATGTTTGTAAGAAGAGCTCACCAATTTCGTTGCCGTCGTCTGTCAGCAAAGGATCAATTAAATCTTGATCGTTATAGACTTGAACATAAAGGTTGACTTCTTTGAAATCTGGCACAAAACTACCGTTACCTTGTTGGACTTCAATCGTTGAATTGATGACGTTATTCGCCGCATTTGTGATCGTCACAAGGTCTGGGAAATCTACAAGAGTTCTGAGCACTGCACCCGATTCTGTATCGACAGTGTCGAGCACTTGATTGATTGTGGCTTCAGACTCACTACAGGCAGTGAAGCTGATGGCTGCGACAAGTATAAATATTTTTGCTAATGTTTTCATATCTGATTGTTTTTTTAGTTAGCAACAGGGAATCCTGGAGATGGTGGGTTAGTATCCCAGAACACTTGTACATCGACACCTGGCTTTTGTACAATGCTGCTGTTGACGTTGGCTTCGTTTGAAGGATAGAAAAATGAACGAACAAATGCTCCTGGATTAGGATCAATATTCAATTGCAATTTTTTCGGGTATCCTGTTCTGCGGTAGAAGTTGTATGAATCCATTCCGTTACCGTAGTGTGCAATAAATTGCTGAGTTGCCAATACTTCCCACTTCACTTCAGTACCTCCGTTATTGAAGGTGTTGACCACATTGCTCACATAGTTACTGACATCACTAGAGGTGGCAAAGAAATCTGAATTTGCTTCGGGATCTAAGCTACCAAAGGATAATACTTTAGTCATGTGCTTGTTCAGTGCACTGCTGAGTAGAGTAGAGGCAGATCCAGCACTTCCAGAGGCTAGTGCCACTTCAGCACGCATAAGATCAGTCCAAGCGGCAAGCATGATTGGCACGATACCGGCTCCACCAGCACCACCACCTACTACGACAGAAGTGAAACGGTCGTCATCAAAACTTCCACCGATAGGATAAACACCACCTGCTGTTTTTTGAAAGCTATCTGGTGGAATACCTTCTGCATTTCCATGGTCACGACCCCAATATCCTTCTTCCAGTGAGCAGAATAACATATCTGCAGGGAAGTGGTTAGGTCTTGGTGCTACTGAACATGTAAGTGTTGTCTGGCTTCCTCCGGGGTTACATGAAGCGCCAGGCGTACAGTCGCTTTGGCGGTAGAAGTAATAACGTAACCTTGGATCGTCAAGATTCAACATAGTTCCCATCAGCCATACTGATTGGTACCCGCCAGTTCCAGTAACATTATAGTTACCGTTATAGCTTGGGTGTCTCGTGTCAGGATTGGTTTCGTTAGTCCCATATTGGAATTGAAAGTCATCAGCACTAGTGTTGATGAAGTTTCCATTATTCACGATCGCGTTAAAGGCAGCATTGTTTCCTGTATTGAGGAAGGCAACCATTTTTACAGTGTTCCCCAATTTGGTCCACTTTGCATAGTCGTTGTCATAAAAGAAGTCGTACTCCAAAAGGTCACCTGGTTGGTTCAAAAGGTCAATCCCTTCGTTGATCATGTCAATCGCAGCAGCATAAACCTCTTCTCCTGGATCTACTTGAGGAGCAGGGAATGCTGATGGTTGGGTGGCTTGACTAAATGGAACATCACCGAAGCTATCCACTAACGTAATTAGCGTGTAGGCCTTTAGGATTTTCATAATTCCTAAGTGCTTATTGGATTCTGAGCTATTGGCAAGGATTTCCGCCGATGCCATATCGGAAAACATTCCACGGTAAGCAGTACTCCACTCGCCGTCTAATGCTACAGGTTGGTAATTATTAACATAGGTACGTCCAAACATATAGTTGATACGCGTTAGCGCTGCACCGTTATTTCCCATTTGTCTCATAAAGCTGGTGAAATCCAGCTGAATTGAGGTCATAAAGCGGTCTAAACTCGCTTTGTCTTGTGTTACGTTGTTAGGATCATCTAACAAATCTAGTTCTGTTGTCTCACATGACGTGAACAATAAGCCAGTAGCTAGAAGAACGTAGGTAAAAAGTTTACTTATATTTTTCATTTTGTGCATGTTTTATCGGTTAAAATGTAGCATTAACGCTAAATCCATATCTCTTGCTACTTGGACCAGTTAAGAATTCAAAACCAGCTCCGTTACCAGCTCCTAAACCAGTGGTGTTAGGATCAAAGTTAATACCTTCTGGAGTGTTGTAGGCATCATACCAGAGGTTGAAACCACTGAACTTAACGCTTACAGAGCCGAATGGGGTCTTCTCAAGAAGTTTAGAGCTTAGGGTATAAGCTAAAGACACTTCTTGAAGACGCAGGACAGAGGCATCATAAACTGAAAGCTCGTCAGCTGGGCTAGCGAATCCATTAGAGAAAAAGAAGTCTGAGTTATTGATTTGAACTGTGTTAGGAAGCCCTGTGTCTTGGTTGACACCATCCAAGATATAAGTTCCAAGACGATCCTCAGTGTCGGTGGTCAAACCACGACCGAGCAATGAAGCTACGGTAGTAGAATAAATATCACCACCTGAGACATGAGTGAATTGAGCACTTAAGCTTAGGCCTTTATAAGACATTGAGCTGATGTAGTTCATGACGAAGTCAGGGTTAGCATCACCAATGAGTGGTACTAGTCCGTCTTCAGTTACAGTTTCCGCAACATAGTTACCGGCTGAGTCAACGATCAGATTACCGTTTGCATCGCGAGCGACACGTGAACCATACATGGCTCCAAGTGGATCGCCTACGGTAGCGAAGTTACCTAAGTTAGTGAATCCGGCATAAACCACTTGCTCAGTGTCTTGCCCAAGGCTAGTCACTTCGCTCTCGAATGTCGTGTAGTTCACGTTAACTTTCCAGTCGAATCCGTTGTTTTGGCTTTTGACTAAGTTAAGTCCAAAATCTGCTTCAATACCTTTAGATTGAATTTCACCAATGTTATTATCAATAAATGACGCACCGGTACTTGTTGGTATCGGCTGATCCTCAACGATCAAATCATTGGTTGTTCTTTCAAAGTAAGAGAAGTCAAATGTCAAACGTCCGAACAAGTTACCTTCAGCTCCAACTTCGAATTCTTCAAATAATTCCGGGCGGATTGCACGGTTACCGATACTACTGCTTGTTGTGTTAGAGGTAATGTCACCATTACCATCGTTCCACGCTTGAGTATTTAGGTTCACTAAAGTAACCGTTGGGTAACCTGTAACGAAGTTAGCAGAAGTTCCATAACCAGCACGTAGTTTTAAATATTTGATCCCGTTGTCTGAAGACAAACCTTCGAAGGCACTTGTCGGAACAAATGACACACTCGCAGAAGGATAAAATAATGAATTTTCTATAGAGTTAGAAACCCAGTCATTACGTCCAGATAAGTTGACAAATAAATAGTTGTCGTAATCTAGGAGCATTTGTCCAAAAACACCAACGATGTTTCTCTTTTGGTGGAATTCTGATTGAAATCTCTCGACATAGCCTGAGTGATCAAAGAATCCAAAAACTTGTTGGTCTGTACTTCTAAGACCAAAGCTGTTGTAGTCTACACTATTTGACGTTGCACCAACTGTAAAGCTCATACTTCCTTTATCATCAAGGAATGAAAAGTTATTTCCAGAAAGCACCAAACGGTGATCATATATGGTATTGGTTGTCGAAGTCGTTGAGTAAAATCCACGATCCGTATTAATGTCACCTGTTACACCACCGCGATTTTGACGGTTCACTGAATTTTCAGTGTAGTTGTCGATACTCGCTTGGTAGAACACATTGAAATGATCGGACAATTCATAGTCAAGAGCGGCATAACCGTTCACACGGTTGACCAACTGACCAAATCTCGCATTTTTCACTGTCCACAATGGGTGCTGAATCGCGTTATCTTGTCTGTAGTATACACTACCACCATCAGGAAGTTCGAATGGTAATTCGAACATGTCGATACTTCTAGGTGTGTAAAATAAATCACCAAAAACAGAAGAACCTGAACCAAATGTACTACTACCGAAACTCGCGGCAACTGGTGGTGTTTTCAGATCGGTTTTAGTGTAAGTCATTGATCCGCGGACAGAAAACTTATTGTTAAGTTTAGCATCTCCTGAGATAGTCAAGTTACTACGCTTTACGTTGTTACCAGGAGTAAAGCCGTCTTCATCTAAATTACTGAATACAGTTCCGTATCCGAATTTACCATCCTCGCTGCGGCCTCTTGCACTAACAGAGATCGTACGAGAAATTCCTTTACGGAAAAAGTCACTTACACTGTTGCGTGGCTTCCAGTCATAACGCTGTCCGGCAAATTGCGCCTGATAGTCAGGATAGTTTGTCGCCAGGAAGTTAGACGTTGAGTATGGGTGAGCAACAGTACCGTTGGCATCGAAAGAAGGGTCAGAACCCCAGCCTCCAAGACCGTCTCTGTAGAATCCTGGACCCCAGTTGCTGTAAAACCATCCGAATGCTTGGTCGAAACCACCACCGAATTGATTTTGATAATCTGGGAGGATACCTACTTCATTAACAAATACTGATGAAGTTAATTGTATTTCTTGTTTAGTGTTTGTTTTGGCAGAGCTACCGGTTTTGGTTGTGATGAGGATGACCCCATTACGACCTTGAGTTCCGTATAGCGTCGTTGCGGCAAGACCTTTAAGGATGTCCACACGCTCGATGTTATTTGGGTCAATATCGAATGATCGACTCGATCCCATGTTACCATCTACGAAGTTACCTGACTCGTTGGTGTCGTTACTGATTGGCACACCATCAATAACGTAAAGCGCGTTGTTGTCACCTGTAAATGAATTCGTCCCACGAATCACCACTTTATTGGCAGATCCTGACAAACCATTCTGAGAGGTAATATTGATACCCGCTGCTTTACCACTGAGAACACGAGTTAAATCCGATTGAGGACTTTCTTGAATCGATTCCGACTGGATAGAGGAAACCGAGTAACCCAATGCTTTCTTTTCTTTTTTAACAGCAAAACCAGTTACAACCACCTCATTAAGGACAGATGCATCTAATTCCATTGCAAAAGATATGTCAGACGAACCTGCTGTAACGGGCATCTCTACATTTTTGTAACCGACATAACTGAATACTAATGTTTCTCCAACAGACACATCGATGGAATAGTTTCCATCAAAATCTGTTTGAACTCCATTGGTCGTTCCTTTTGCAATAACATTGACTCCAGGCAACGGTAGGTTGGTTTCATCCAATACCGAACCAGAGACTGTTTTTTGTTGTGCGAACGTAAGTTGCACTACAAACGCTAGTAAAAGCGTCAAAAATCCACTAAACTTTGTTCTCATTTTGTAATTTATTTGAATTAGCTAACGCCAAAAATCACAATAAAAAGTTAAATACACAACTTTTTGAGACTAAAATTTGGATTTAATTTAACACTAAATGAAGCAATAGTGGTGCTTTGGTGATTTTTTTCTGAAATGCATGTGGCCCCCTAATGACATTGTGCTGGCCCTGAATTGATTGGCTTTTCAGTGTTGATTTTCATAAAAATTTTTAGGGGTCTGTGGGTCTGCCCTGAGCATCAATTATTTAAAATTGTGAAGCGAAGGCTATGTGGACTTTTGTTTGTCCCAAATCAAATGCGTTGTTTTGACCAAATCCTTGGGCTATTTGTAGCTTCAGTAGCCCGGCTCTGGTTTGACTGGCCAATCCAAAGCCAAGGCCAAAGAGGAAATTTGTTTTGCTGCTGCTTGTGGCCTCCTTAAAGATGGCCATATCCGAGATGTGGTGTAGGTAGAACGTCTCATTAAACACGAGTCGGTATTCTATATTAAGCAACGAAAGGGCGCTGGCCTCTATGGTGTTTTCGTTGAAGCCCCGAAGACTTTGAATCCCTCCGAAGCGATACGCCTCGTTGGTAGAGATGTTTCCCCCCGAAATATATGCTGTTGTGTTTTGAAGAAAAATCTTGTGTTCTTGCGACAGGTCCATTTGATAGAGGCCCACAAATTGAAATCGATTTTGCCTTTGCCGTCCTGCTTGGTTCGTTCTTTTTCCAAAGGCGCTCTCGAAGTCTAAAAGATATTTTTGCGGAAACAATAGGTTGTTTTGGCGCTGCTCTGCGCTAAATCCTAATAGCCACAACTCTGTTTTAAAGTCTGTGAGGTCTGGCCTGATGTCCTCTTGGGTGCCTGTGCGCGACTCAATTACTTTGTGGCCGAGATGCCAGGCAGTGCGGGAGGTCATTTGGTAGTCTAATGCTGCCATTGTTTGTGCTGTTGTAAAGAGAGAATCTTTTCTGAAAAGGTCCAGCTGTCCTGTCACGCCGAAAGGGGTGCCAAATATAAACGGCCACTGCGTGTTAATGCCAATGCGCTGCTGCTCTTGTCCATCTCCCTTAAAGTCTACATTGAGCTGTTCGCCCAGATTTAGATTATTAGACAGATCGATTTTAAGGTAGCCATTAAAACTCAGTTTCTGAGTTTCGGGGTTAGTGGCAAAGCCGATTAATCCATCAAACGAGTTGTTGTTCTTTTTGCCTAAGTTAAGGTAGAGCGTTGTTTGGTCTTCTTCAAAAAGGACTTCGCTAGCTCTCATCCTTGTTATATAAGGTATTTGGTCGATTTCCTGATCAAGTCTGGAGAGGACATCTGGATCGAAGGGTAGGGGGATTTTCATGCCACCTTGATGACGCAGCACGCCTTTGGGCGCTTCGGTATAGCCTTTGATGATCACGGCATCGATAGTTCTTTTTTGCTCGAGCTGACCGTAAAGGATGCCACTGAGTTTTGGATAGACGGTTTTTTCGATTTGGCGAATAGAGATTTTTGAAAAGGGGTCATGCTCTTTAGCGACTTCATCGCTCAGTCTGTTGATGAATCCAGGTAGATCTGATAAAGCTACAGTGATCGTAGTATCGTCTCGCTGATCATTGTCTGCTACTGTATGCACAATGGGCACGAGGTTTTCAGGCACCGAGAGGGTAATGGTCTCCCATTTTTGCCCTAAATCAATGACCACCTCGTGGGTCATTTGATTTTTGGCCAGCGGTGATTTAATGACGGCATCAATATACCCGATCAATTGCAGTTCATTGATGATCTGTTGCGTGTGTTGGTCAACTGCCCTGCGTGATTCGAAATCAGCCTGACGGACAAAGAGGGCCAATTGTTCTTGATTTAGTGCGTCTTCTGCCCGATAAGTCACCGCCAGATTTTGGCATGCAGCACTTTGAAAAAGGCACAAGACGAGCCCAAAAAGAAGATGTTTATTTGAAAAAATCATGTAACGTTTGCCGTACTTCAAAGGTAACGCTCAAAGTCATTTAATCATATGTATGGCCGTTATTTTTGACTTTGGCTCAAATTAATTCTGAGGGCTGTTGTTATTGTTCAATTTTATTTTTACATTTGCCGCCCTTTTAAAGGAGAAATTATATCATTTAATTAAGTATAACAAGGATTTTTATATGCCAACTATTTCACAATTAGTACGAAAAGGAAGAGCCAAAATAACCAAGAAGAGTAA
>Ga0209652_1000040_pt1 | contig 101820 bp, 101 predicted proteins | sample SaaInl74LU_5_DNA_FD_184641 | JGI IMG/M metagenome (GOLD analysis project Ga0209652, IMG submission 184641) | Marine microbial communities from expanding oxygen minimum zones in the Saanich Inlet - ESP_74LU_5_DNA (SPAdes) (version 2) | ecosystem: Environmental > Aquatic > Marine > Intertidal...
AGCTCGGCCATGGCAGCTTCGGCGAAGTGGCGGCGCGGCTGTTCTGCGTTGGGCTTGATGCGATCGATGGGAATGCGGCGTAAGCCGCGCGCGTCGGGATCGACGGTCATCTCTGTTGAGGAAGTGGCGGATGGCACCTCGATATCGGCCATAAGCGCTGACAATCCGCGCCCAAGGCCCGTTCTTTCCCGTTTCTTGACCATTAGATCGGCTCCTTACGTGGGGATGCGCGCGATAGCAGCTCAGCCGCAAGCTCTTGATAAGCTTGGCTTCCTTTGGATAGCGGATCATAGGCCAGAGCCGAAATACCGTAAGATGGCGCCTCGCTCAGGCGCACATTTCGGGGGATGCGCGTTTGAAAGATCAAATCACCCAAGGTGGCACGTGCGTCATCCTCGACCTGTTGGCTTAGGTTGTTGCGCTGGTCGAACATGGTTAACACGACCCCCTCGATCCGGAGTTTCGGGTTCGCGGTTTCCCGCACATCACGGATGGTCAGCATCAACTGGGACAACCCCTCCAAGGCGAAAAACTCAGCCTGCAGCGGAACGAGCACCGCATCGCTGGCCACGAGGGAATTTACCGTCAGAAGGCTCAACGAAGGCGGGCTGTCGATCAGCACATAATCATAATCGGCGAGCGCCGCACCCGCCAAAGCATCTTTCAGCAAGAAAACACGGTTTTCCTGCGCGCCAAGGGCGACATCGGTTGAGCTTAGATCTGTGGTGGCGGGGGCGATATGCAGGCCCTCGGTTTCGGTGCTGCGGATAACCGCGGATAGCGGCGCATCCTCATGCAGCAGCTCATATGTCGTGGTGCCGCGTTCGCGCGCCGATATACCAAGGCCTGTCGAGGCATTGCCCTGTGGGTCCAAGTCGATAATCAAGACGCGTTGGCCCAAGGAAACAAGGGCTGCACCAAGGTTGATGGCGGTGGTGGTTTTGCCCACGCCGCCCTTTTGATTGGTGATCGACAGGATCCTTGGGCGGTGCTGTTCAAACATGGCGCAACCTTTCAATCCTCATCACAACGGCGTCGGGGTCGGTTACGCTAGGGATAATCTCATAAGCGATATGCCATTTGCCCTGGGCGACCTCAACCTCATCCGCGTGCCGCGCGCCCTTTTGGAAAAGACATATGCCATTTGGGGCAAGGTGCGGATGCGCCATATCGCATAAATCGGTCAATGCGGCCAAGGCGCGTGCGGAGATGACATCGGCGGATTGCGGCGGCACATCTGCGACGCGAAGGCCATGAACGACGACAGACAGGCCCATTTGCCGCGCCGCTTCGCGCAGAAAGGCCGCTTTGCGCTGATCTGATTCTACCAAGGACACCCGCAACAACGGGTGGCTCTCATGTGCAATCGCCGCACATACAAGGCCAGGAAAGCCAGCGCCGCTGCCAAGGTCCAGCCATCGCTGGGCATCGGCGGGCGCGTGTTTCATCAACTGTGCCGAATCCAACAAATGGCGCGACCAAATCGCTGGTATCGTCGATGGCGCGATCAGATTGATCTTTTTCTGCCATTTCACCAGAAGCGCTGCGTAAAGAGAAAGGCGCTCGAGTGTTTCACGTGAAACATCTGCGGCAATGGCCGCCCTTGCCTGTTCCTCGGTCATGCGCTGCGGCGTTCGTCTTGGCGGATGCGTGACAAGATCAGCGCCAGCGCAGCGGGCGTCATACCGTCGATGCGCCCAGCCTGCGCCAAGGTCGTTGGCTTCACGCGCTGCAGCTTTCCTTTCAGCTCGTTTGAGAGGCCGCCGATATCGCCATAGTTAATGCTGGCGGGGATGGCCTGCGCTTCGTCGCGCTGCAGTGCCGCAGCATCGCGCTGTTGGCGTTCGACATAAGTTTTATACAGCGCCTCGGTTGCCAACTGCGCGCGTGTTTCGGTCGTAAACTGCCGAAAACCGGGAATAAGTGCATCGATCTGGCCAAGATCTACATCCGAAAAGGCCAATAAATCCATTCCGTTACGTCTTTGGCCATCTTGGTTGATGGCAATGCCAGCCGCCGACGCTTCGCGCGGTGTAAAGCGTGCGCCCTCCAGCACTTCCCGACCGGCAGCAAGGTCTTCCATCTTGGCATGAAAGCGTTCGCGCCGCGCGGACCCAATGACGCCAAGCTGATCTGCCAAGCCCGTAAGCCGCTGATCGGCGTTATCGGCGCGCAATGATAACCGGTACTCGGCCCGTGATGTGAACATCCGGTACGGCTCGGCTACACCGCGGGTGACAAGATCGTCAATCATCACACCAATATAGGCCTGGGCGCGCGACAATATCACGGGCGCGGCCGCTTGTGCGAGGCGCGCGGAATTCAACCCCGCCATCAACCCTTGCGCTGCTGCTTCCTCATAGCCGGTCGTTCCGTTTATCTGGCCCGCCAGGAACAACCCCGGCACCGCACGAAGCTGCAATGATGGGTCAAGACTTTGCGGGTCTACGAAATCATACTCGATCGCATAGCCCGGCTGCAAAATCTCGGCGCGCTCTAGGCCGAAGATCGAATGCACATAAGCATGCTGCACATCTTCGGGAAGCGAGGTCGAGATGCCGTTGGGATACACCGTGTCGCTATCAAGCCCCTCTGGCTCAAGAAAAATCTGATGTGAGGATTTATCCGCGAAACGAACAATCTTATCCTCGATCGACGGGCAGTAGCGCGGCCCTACCCCTGCGATATGACCGCCATACATCGCCGAGCGCGACAAGTTTTCGCTGATGATATCATGGGTTTGCTGGTTAGTATGCGTGATGCCGCAAGCGATCTGGCGCACATAGGGGCGATCGGACAAGAACGAAAACAGCGCGGGATCTTCATCAGCGGGTTGCATCTCCAGCTTGTCCCACGCGATCGATGACGCGCGCAGGCGTGGCGGCGTTCCCGTCTTAAGGCGCCCCAGCGGCAAGTCGAGCGCGCGCAAACGCTCAGCCAACCGAACGGATGGTTTATCCCCAATGCGCCCGCCAACGGTTTGCTGATCACCGATATGGATTACCCCATTGAGAAAAGTCCCCGTGGTCAACACCACCGCGCGACACGGCACAACGGCACCATCCGCAAGTTCCACCCCACTGATTTGTCCTTTTGAAACAATCAGATCAGCAACTTCGCCTTCGATGATGCTCAACCCCTCTTGCGACGACAAGAGCGATTGGATGGCCGCTTTATATAGCGCGCGATCTGATTGTGTGCGTGGGCCACGCACAGCCGGGCCCTTGCGCCGATTAAGTAGCCGGAACTGAATGCCGGAACGATCAGCCGCCATCCCCATGATGCCGCCCATGGCGTCGATCTCGCGCACCAAATGACCCTTGCCCAAGCCCCCGATCGCCGGATTGCACGACATCACGCCGATGGTTTCCTTGCGCATCGTGACCAAAGCGGTCTTGGCGCCCGCGCGCGCTGCTGCGTGGGCGGCCTCTGCACCTGCGTGGCCGCCGCCGATCACAACGACATCGAATGCATCATGTTTCACGTGAAACATCCTTCACTTACCAATGCAGAATTGCGCGAAAATCTCACCAAGAACGGCTTCTACATCTACCCGCCCGATCAACGAGTCAAGCGCACCAACCGCGTCGCGTAGATGCAGCGCCAATATCTCCGCACCATCGTCACCGCGTTGAAACACAGTCTTTGCGACGACCAGCAAAGCCTTTGCCCGCTCAAGCGCCTGACGGTGGCGTTCATGTGATGCCAAGGTCATACCCGAAACACGCTCGGACAACAAAGCCGACACATCACGCAACAGCTGATCGATACCATCCCCATGCAGCGCCGAAATCCCTATCCCTGTGAGATCGGATTTCGTCATATATCGCAGATCTACGGTGACACCGGGGGAAAAATCGCCTTGTTCTTGCGACCCATCGATCAACAAAACGCGCACATCGGCATCGGCGGCACGGCTTCGCGCCCGCGTAACGCCGATCTGTTCGATCGCATCCTCAGCATCACGCAAGCCTGCGGTATCCAAAAACGTAACCGGCAGGCCATCAAGATCGACGCGCACCTCAAGGACATCGCGGGTTGTCCCAGCGATCTCAGATATTATCGCGATCTCACGACCCGCTATCTTATTGATTAAAGTGCTTTTTCCGGCATTCGGCGGACCAATGATCGCAACTTCAAAGCCGCTCCGCACGCGTTCAGCTGCATGGTAGCCATCCAACTGCGCGTCTATCCGGCCGATCACCTTGTCGATCAGCGCGCTCACCTCGGGTGAAACGTCAACCGGTACTTCCTCATCAGCAAAATCAATCGTGGCTTCGATCAGCGCCGTTGCCCGGATCAGCTCGATGCGGCAAATCTCCGCGAAATCGCGCATACCGCCGGAAAATAGCTGCTGTGCTTGCTTGCGCTGCGCCTCGGTCTCGGCCGCGATCAAATCGGACAGACCCTCAACCTGTGCAAGATCTAGATGTCCGTTCAATAAAGCACGACGGGTAAACTCACCCGGTTCCGCCATACGTACCATTTTGGTTTGTGCAATTGCCGCTTCTACCGCACGGATCACGGCAATGCTGCCATGAACCTGCAATTCAACGACATCTTCCCCCGTGAAGCTACGGGGCGCATCGAAACGCAGCACCAAGGCCTCGTCCAGCAACGCACCATCGCTATCACGCAACCGCCGCAGCGCGGTGTGCCCTGCAAGTGGCAAACGCCCCGCCAGACGGACCCCGATCTCATGCGCAGACGGCCCCGAGATCCGGAGGATAGCAACACCCGATTTTCCCCGGGCAGTGGCCAGGGCAAAGATCGTGTGCATCACGCGCCCCTTATGTATTCATCGAGTCGAAGAATTCGGAATTGCTCTTGGTCTGCTTCAGCTTCGAGATCAGGAATTCGATCGCATCGGTCGTGCCCATCGGGTTCAGGATGCGCCGCAAAACATAAGTCTTCTGAAGATCGACCTTGTCGACCAGCAAATCTTCCTTGCGCGTACCCGACTTCAAAATATCCATCGCGGGGAAGACACGCTTATCGGCAACCTTGCGATCGAGCACCAATTCCGAATTACCGGTGCCTTTGAATTCTTCAAAAATCACTTCATCCATGCGGCTTCCGGTATCGATCAGCGCCGTGGCGATGATGGTCAAGGAGCCGCCTTCCTCGATATTGCGCGCTGCACCAAAGAAACGCTTGGGTCGCTGCAAGGCGTTGGCATCCACACCACCGGTCAAGACCTTACCGGATGACGGAACGACAGTGTTGAAGGCACGCCCAAGACGCGTGATCGAATCGAGCAAGATCACGACGTCGCGCTTATGCTCCACCAGACGTTTGGCCTTTTCGATCACCATCTCTGCCACGGCCACATGTCGTGTTGCCGGTTCATCGAAGGTGGAGGAAATCACTTCCCCCTTCACGCTTCGCTGCATATCGGTAACTTCTTCGGGCCGTTCATCGATCAGCAAAACGATCAAGTAACATTCGGGATGATTCACTTCGATCGAATGCGCGATATTCTGCAACAGCACCGTCTTACCCGTGCGCGGTGGCGCAACGATCAGGGCACGTTGGCCTTTGCCGATCGGGGCAACAAGATCGATGATCCGCGCCGAGCGATCCTTGATCGTCGGATCTTCGATTTCCATCTTCAGCCGCTCATCGGGGTAAAGCGGCGTCAAATTGTCAAAGGCCACCTTATGGCGCGCGCGATCCGGGTCTTCGAAATTGATGCGCTTGACCTTAACCAAGGCAAAATACCGCTCGGTCTCTCGCGGGGCATTCATCACGCCCTCAACCGTGTCACCCGTGCGCAAGCTGTGCTGCCGGATCATGTCGGGCGAGACGTAAATATCATCGGGACCAGGCAAATAATTCGCTTCAGGAGAGCGGAGGAACCCGAACCCATCTTGCAAGACTTCCAACACACCATCGCCCGAGATTTCCCAACCTTCTTCAGCGCGCTCGCGAAGAATTTCGAACATCATCTCGCCCTTGCGCATGGTCGAGGCGTTCTCGATCTCGAGTTCCTCAGCCATCGACAGAAGGTCTTTGGGCGATTTGACCTTAAGATCGGCCAGTTTCAGCGTCATATCAGTCATGGAAATCCTGCAGCCGGATTGGCCAGTCTTGGCCATTTCACAGTCATGTCATTCGGAAGGAATGCTCCCGGACGGGAACAATGAACCTGCTACGACCCCTCACTAAGCCTGTCAAGCGACCATGCCATCTTCGGTTTCTAAATATAAAATAAGATATTTAAGAAAAGTTGTTGTCTTAGTGATGGCGGGGGTAAGCCCGCAAAGCAAGGATGCGCCTTGTTCATCCGACCAGTCATACACATGGAATGGTCTGTTCACATTTCATTCACAGAATTCGAATATCTTTATAAATAATAAATAAATCAGCAGTTTAGAGTAATTGTTAAGTAGCAGGCCGGGGGATATCTTGCTGCAACAGCGCACCGCGCATCTTGGCTGATCACATCAGGGTTGAATGACTTACCCATATGGACAAGCTGTGGGCAAATATCGTGAGGTGCTCCTGAATGACCCCCATGTTCATCAGCGTGGATTAACTAACAACATTGGCAGCGCGTTCTCGGGTCGGTTATGCACAGCGTCATGGACAGAAATTTTGCACCAACCCCAACCCTGACGCTCGCGTCTGCCTCGGAAATCCGTGGTCAACTGCTCCATCAGGCAGGGCTGGCGCATGCGCGCATGCCTGTGCGAATCGATGAAGACAACATTCGCGCCGCCCTGATCGCCGAGGGTGCGGGCCCGCGCGACCTTGCCGATGCCTTGGCTGAGTTCAAGGCGCGCAAGGCGAACGCCAGCGGTCTGACGCTTGGCTGCGACCAGATCTTGGCGCTGAAATCCACGATTTTCGCAAAACCGCGTGATCGTGATGAAGCGCATCAGCATCTTTCCCAGCTTTCGGGCCAGACCCATCATCTTTATTCGGCCGCGGTGATCTATGAGGATGGTCAGCCAGTCTGGCGTCATGTCGGCGTGGCGCGCATGACGATGCACAAGCTTAGCGACGATGAAATCACCGCCTATCTTGAACAAGCTTGGCCAGATGTCGCCACTTCGGTTGGGGCTTATCAGGCCGAGGCGCTTGGCGCGCGGCTCTTTGCCCGGATCGATGGGGACTGGTTCTCTGTCCTAGGCCTTCCCTTGCTGGAGCTTTGTTCCTATCTGCGTTTGCGAGGTTGGAGGTTCACATGATCCGTCCCGAAATCCCGCTGGCTGGTGTAATCGGCGATCCGATTTCGCATTCGCTGTCGCCGCGTTTGCATGGTCATTGGCTCAAGCGCTATGGGCTGAAAGCGCATTATGTGCCCCTGCATGTGGCCCATAACGCACTTGCCGATGTCTTGCGGATTTTGCCGGATATGGGGTTCGTCGGCGTCAACATCACGATCCCGCATAAGGAATATGTCTTGTCGCTCGCGACACAGATCAGCGATCGTGCCGCGCTCATCGGTGCCGCCAACACGCTGACCTTTCTCGGCAACGGCCAAATCCAAGCCGACAATACCGATGGTATCGGCTTCTTGTCGAATATTCGCCAACACCTGCCAGGTTGGACAGCTGCGTCAGGCCCCGCGCTGGTGCTGGGCGCAGGCGGTGCGGCCAAGGCCATCGTTTCAGCCCTGATCAACGATGGCGCGCCCAAGGTTATCGTCGTGAACCGCACAAGGATGCGCGCTGATGCCTTGCGCGACCATTTCGGTGCACGCGTGGAAACCCAAGATTGGACCCGGATCGCGGATTTGGTTGGTGATGTCGCGCTGATCGTCAATACCACCTCACTCGGGATGGACGGGCAATCGCCCCTCTCCATCGATTTAAGGCGACTGACGCCGCCGACTGTCGTGACTGATATCGTCTATAAGCCGCTTGAAACCGAGTTACTGGCCACTGCACGCCAAATGGGCTGCGAAACTGTCGATGGTGTGGGCATGTTGCTTCACCAAGCCGTGCCCGGCTTTGAACGCTGGTTCGGCTATACGCCGATGGTCGATGATGATTTGCGCGCGGCGGTTTTGGCCCCATGACGATCAAGCTGGGGCTCACCGGCTCGATCGGCATGGGAAAATCCACCACGGCCGCCATGTTTCGCGACATGAATATCCCGGTGTGGGATGCGGATGAAACGGTGCATCGGCTATACGGCCAAGGCGGTGCGGCGGTCGCGCCTGTGGCGGCCCTTATCCCTGACGCCCAGCATAATGGCATGATCAGCCGAGACGCGCTCAAACGCGCGATTGCCGCTGACCCCTCGCTTTTGGACCAGCTGGAAAAAATCGTGCATCCGCTTGTTGCCCGCGACAGGGCGGCGTTTTTGGAAAACCAAGCCACGGCCCCCCTCGTCGTGCTGGATATACCACTGTTGTACGAAACCGGCGCCGATGCGTGGCTTGATGCCGTCTTGGTCGTTACCGCCGATCCAGAAACACAAGCGGCCCGCGTGTTGGCGCGCCCGGGGATGACCGAGGCGGCATTCAACCAGATTCTTGCCCGCCAAACACCCGATGCCGAAAAACGCGCCCGCGCCGATCATGTGATCGTCACAAAGACGCTGGAACAGACACGCGCAGACGTGGCAAAGCTGATCACGACACTGACAGGCACAGGGGCGGATAATGCGTGAGATTGTCCTCGACACCGAGACCACCGGCCTTGATCCTTTCGACAAGCCCGCGCATCGGATTGTGGAAATCGGCGCTGTTGAATTGTGGAACCAAGTTCCGACGGGCCAGACCTATCACCAATATATCCATCCCGAACGCGATATGCCGGCCGAAGCGTTCGCCGTGCATGGCATCAGCGAAGACTTCTTGGCCGACAAACCGCGTTTTGCCGATATCGCCCAAGGCTTTCTGGCCTTTATCGGGGATGCGCGACTGATCATTCACAACGCCAGCTTCGACATGCGTTTTTTGAATGCCGAGTTGTCATGGGTCGGTCTGCCCGCGCTGCAAGATGATCGCGCGCTTGATACGCTGATGATCGCGCGGCGCCGCTTCCCCGGTTCGCCCGCCTCGTTGGACGCGCTTTGCCGCCGGTTCGGCATCGATAATTCGAACCGCACCCTGCACGGCGCGTTGCTCGATTCTGAGATCTTGGCTGAGGTTTATCTTGAATTGACCGGCGGCCGTCAGGCCGATTTCGGCTTGGGCGCGGATCAAACGCAGGATCGCGCCCGCAGCGTAACGCAAGCCTGGCGACCGCAGCCGCGCCCGACACCACTGCCGCAGCGCTTGACGGATACAGAGCGCGCCGCCCATGCCGCGATGATCGCGGAGTTGGGCGAAGGCGCGCTCTGGAACAAGCGGGGCTGATCGATCAGGCGTCGGCTTTTTGCGGCGCGGCGCGCTGGGCCAATTGCTGGCGATACAGCGCGAGGAAGTCGATCGTATCAAGCCCAAGCGGCGGATAGCCACCATCGCGCGTCACATCCGATACGATGCGGCGCACAAAAGGGAACAGCATCCGCGGGCATTCGATCAACAAGAACGGATGCATTTGTTCGGGGCTGACATGCTCGACCTTGAAGATGCCGCCATATTCCAACTCGAGCAAAAAGATCGATTGCGGTGTATCTTCGCGTGTCTTGCTTTCGATTTTCAGCTTCATGATCACATCATATTGATCTTCGGCTTCACGCTTGCGCGCATCGAGTGCGACCTGCACCTGAATATCAGGCTGAACCTGCGCGCTGACGGCTTTTTGCGCTGCGATATTTTCAAACGACAGATCGCGCACGAACTGGCCGAGAATCTGCAACTTGGGCATCACCGGCTGTTCGGCGGCACCAGCTGCGGCTTGGGGGGCGGAACCGCCATTTGTATCGGACATGTCTCTCTCCAGCTTTCACATCGGCAATAAGATTTCGCAAAGCATCTAACAGCACAGGCAAGCAGCCTCAATGCTTCGTCCACTGCGATGGTGGGCTGTTGCGGTCTGATGGCTCTTCGACAGTATATTGGGCATCGATCACATCATCGCGGGGATCGCCTGCGTGTGTTGGGCCACCGCCCATTTGCATTGTCTTGATCTCGACCCGCTTCGCGACTTCACGCAGCAGCCAAGACCGCACCGCAGGTACCAAAAGCAAGAACCCGACCGCATCTGTGAAAAACCCCGGCGTGAGCAAAAGCGCGCCGGAAAACAGGATCATCGCGCCATGCGCCAAGGGTTCGGTCGGGTCGCGTAGGGTTTGAAAGCTATCGCGCAGACGCGACAGCACCAAAGCGCCCTGTGATTTGACCAACATCGTGCCCGCCACGGCCGTTAACACCACGATCGCCAAGGTTGCCCATAGGCCGATCAGCCCGCCGATCTGGATGAACAACGCGATCTCGATCAGTGGAACGAGAAGAAAGGCGAGAAAAAGCCACATAAAAAGCTCTCCGAACGGGCCGAGCGCCTTTTTGGCGCGGTCTAGGGTGATGGACTTGATACCACCCCTGACCTACATATGTGCATTGTGAACCCGAAGAGAACCCCGTTCGCCCAGCAAGGAGCTTTCATGAACTCGTCCCTTTTGTCCTTGCTTGTATTGGCGGGTATCGCGGTGTTTTTGATTTTGCGCCTGCGCAGTGTGCTTGGCACGCGCGAAGGGTATGAAAAACCGCCCGAGGCCGCACAGCCCGCGCGTAGCGATCGTCGCCGTGATTTCGAGGTAATCGATGGCGGCCCCGACCGCGATATCATCGACCATGTGGCTGACGGGTCGGATAGCGCCAAGGCGCTCAGTGCCATGAAACAGGCCGAGCCAAGCTTTGTGGTGTCCGAATTCCTTCAGGGTGCGCGCGGCGCATATGAAATGATCCTGATGGCGTTCGAGAATGGCGATGTCGATGGGCTGCGCCCGTTCCTTGCGCCCGATGTGATGGATACCTTCGAATCCGTCATCCGTGAGCGCGAGGCGAAGGGGCTGACCATTCAGGCGTCCTTCATCGGTATCCGTGAATTGGCGCTTGATAGCGCGCGCTTTGATCGCGCCAGCGGCATGGGCGAGGTTACCGTGCGCTTCGTCGGCGAATTGACCTCTGTCGTGCGCAATGCCGATGGTCAGGTGGTCGAGGGTGATCCGAACGAAATCAAGCGTCAGCGCGATGTTTGGACCTTTGCCCGCAAAATGGGCGCTAGCGATCCCAATTGGGAATTGGTCGCAACCGACGGCTGACCGATGCGTGGGTTGGGTGCTGTCCTTGGCCTTGTCGCGGCCATTTCTGCCTGGAGCAGCCCGGCCATGTCGGAAGAGACGATCGAGCTTTTGTCATTCGCTGACTTGCAAGGCTGGGAGGCGGATGACCACGCCGCCGCCTTGGCGACCTTTCGCAACACCTGCGCCGATCTTGTCGGCCCTGACTGGCAGCCGCTTTGCGCATTGTCGCAAAATACCAACGATGCGCGCCGCTTTTTCGAGCTGTTCTTTCGCCCGGTTCTGATCGGCGGCAGCGCGCCGGCCCTGTTCACCGGCTATTTCGAACCACAGCTTGATGGCGCGCGTGAGCGCAGCATGCGCTTTCGCTATCCCATCTACCGCACACCGCCCGAAGCTCTGGACGGAAGATGGGTCACGCGGCGTGAAATCGAAGAGGGCCGCCTGCTGGAAGGGCGCGGGTTCGAGATCGCCTGGGTCGATGACCCGGTTGAGCTTTTCTTTCTGCAAATTCAGGGATCGGGGCGGATCAGGTTGCAAGATGGTACAACGATCCGTGTCGGATATGGCGGCAGAAACGGCCAGCCTTATCGCTCCATCGGGCAAGAGTTGGTGCGCCGCGGCGTCTTTGCGCCGCATCAGGTCTCGGCGCAGGTGATCCGCAACTGGGTGCGCCGCAATCCGGCCGCGGGGCGCGAGCTGCTTTATCACAGCCCATCCTACATCTTTTTCCGCGAAGTCGATTTGCCCGATCCCGACCTTGGGCCCTTGGGTGCGATGAACCGCTCGATCACGCCGATGCGCTCTATCGCGGTTGATCCCGAACACACGCCCTTGGGCGCACCTGTCTGGATCGAAAAGGCCGGTGCAGATCCGATTCATCGGCTGATGGTGGCCCAAGATACCGGTGGTGCCATTCGTGGCGCGCAACGCGCCGATATTTTCTATGGTTTCGGTGAAGAGGCGGGGCTTGCAGCGGGCGAAATTCGTGATCCCGGGCGGATGGTCGTTCTGCTGCCGATCGAATTGGCCCATCAACGCGCGCCGGATCGCTGAGCGATGGCACGCCGGGGCAAGCGCGGGCTCAGCGCGGAAGAGCGTCACCTTTGGGAAAAGGTCGCCAAAAGCGCCACGCCGCTGGACCCACCCGCGCGCAACCTCTCATTGCCCGAGATCGAGGGGCCAAAACCCGCGCCGGCCATTCCGCGCGAAAGGATTTCCGCCTTTCGCATCGGTGAGAAAGCGCGCCACAAACCCCACCCACCACAACCCGGCACCGACTTGTCCACGCGCTTGGCGCAAGCGCCCGTGCGGATGGATCATGGTGCCTATCGCAAGCTGGTGCGCGGCAAGCTCAAACCCGATGCGCGGATCGATCTGCACGGCATGACCATAGCGCAGGCCCATCCCGCGCTGATCCGCTTTGTCTTTTCCGCCTATGATCGGGGTGATCGTCTGGTGCTGGTCATTACCGGCAAGGGCAAGGAGCGCGATAGCGATACACCCATCCCGATCAAGGTCGGGATCTTGCGCCACCAAGTGCCTGCATGGCTACACACCCCACCGCTGGGTGCGCTGGTCCTCGATATCCGTGAGGCGCACCAGCGCCACGGGGGTGGCGGGGCCTATTACGTCTATCTCAAGCGGCCGCGCTGATCACAAAACATAGCGCGACAGGTCGATGTCGCGGGTCAACTCACCCAGATTTGCCTCGACAAAAGCGGCATCGACGATGATCGCCTCACCACCGCGATCGGGGGCGGTAAAGCTCAGCTCTTCGAAGACACGCTCCATCACGGTGTAAAGTCGCCGCGCCCCGATGTTCTCGATGCTTTCATTCACCTCGGCCGCGATCCGCGCCAAGGCTGCGATCCCGTCTTGGGTAAATGTGACCGCGACCGCCTCGGTCGCCATCAACGCGGTGTACTGGCGGGTCAGTGCATTGTCGGTCTCGGTCAGGATGCGGACAAAATCATCTTCGGTCAGTGGGCGCAGGTTTACCCGGATCGGCAAACGCCCCTGTAATTCCGGCAACAGGTCGGACGGCTTGGCGATATGAAAGGCACCGCTGGCGATGAACAAGATATGGTCGGTTTTCACCGGACCATGCTTGGTCGACACGGTCGTGCCCTCGATCAGGGGCAGAAGGTCGCGCTGTACCCCTTCGCGGCTGACATCGCCGCCGCGCATGTCTTGGCGGCTGGCAACCTTGTCGATCTCGTCGATGAAAACGATGCCGTTTTGCTCGACCGCGCGCAGTGCTTCTTTGGTGACCATCTCGCTATCAAGAAGCTTGTCGGCCTCTTCCTCGATCAGCGCCTCGTAGCTGGCGGCAACGGTCATCCGGCGCTTGATCTTGCGCCCGCCAAAGGCTTTGCCGAAGATATCGCCCAAATTCATCATGCCGCCGCCCATCATGGGTTGGCCGGGGATCTCGAAGCCGCCCATCGGGTTGGCGGTGTCGGTCAGTTCCAGCTCGATGATGGTGCTGTCCAACTCGCCCGCGCGCAGCTTGCGGCGGAACATGTCGCGGGTTTGGTCGCGCGCCCCGTCACCGGCCAGCGCCTCGATCACGCGCTCTTCTGCGGCGGCATGGGCCTTGGTGCGAACCTCGTCGCGCATATGTTCGCGGACCATGATTTGGGCTGCATCGACCAGATCGCGAATGATTTGCTCCACATCGCGCCCGACATAACCCACTTCGGTGTATTTCGTCGCCTCGACCTTGATAAAGGGCGCGCGCGCCAGCTTGGCCAAGCGGCGGCTGATCTCGGTCTTTCCGACACCTGTGGGGCCGATCATCAAGATATTCTTCGGATAAACCTCATCGCGCAGGTCATCGCCCAGCTGCTTGCGCCGCCAGCGGTTACGCAACGCGACAGCCACGGCGCGCTTGGCGTCTTTCTGGCCGATGATAAAGCGGTCAAGCTCGGACACGATCTCGCGTGGGGTTAGGTCGCTCATTTCGAAATCCGCTCCACGGTCAGATTGCCATTGGTATAGACACAAATATCGGCGGCGATCGCCATGGCGCGGCGCGCGACGGTTTCGGCGTCATGCGTGCCATCGATCAATGCGCGCGCGGCGGCCAGCGCATACATGCCGCCCGATCCGATAGCCGCGATCCCATGTTCGGGTTCCAGCACATCGCCCGCGCCGGTGATGACAAAAAGCTCGCGCCCATCGGTGACGATCAACATTGCTTCGAGCTTTTGCAGATACTTGTCGGTGCGCCAATCCTTGGCCAACTCGACGCTTGCGCGCTGCAACTGGCCCGGTGTCGACTCCAATTTCTTTTCAAGACGCTCCAGCAAGGTAAAGGCGTCAGCGGTCGATCCTGCGAATCCCGCCACCACGGCATGACCGCCGGGGTTGAGGCGGCGCACCTTGCGCGCGCTGCCCTTGATCACCGTTTGGCCAAGGCTGACCTGCCCATCGCCTGCGATCACCACCTCATCGCCCTTGCGCACGCCGATGATCGTCGTGCCGTGCCAGCCGGGAAAATTGCTGTCTGCCATAGGGCCTCCGCTTGCTTTGCGCATCTATATGGCGGGTGGTGCGCCGCGCCGCAACCGTGCTGGGCCTTAAAGCCAGCCGGGCCAACCGGGGCGGCGCGGGACGCGTACGGCCAGCATCGGCATCAGCCAAGGGCCGCGAAACCGGTCAAGGTCGAGCGCCTCGAATACGCCGACTGTTTCCTCGCCGTTGATCTGTGTCTGCACGGCGGCGCGGTTGTAAAAGGGCGCATCCAGCATCGCCTTGACCTGTCGCGGCTGGTATCCCGCATCGGCGCGGGTTTCGCGGCGCACCATCCAACCGGGGCGCTTCAGCTTGGCCTTGGGCGGCATGGCAATCGTGCGCGGCGTGCCATCCTCGGCAAAGCCGATCGCGGCGGCAAGTTCCGATCCATCACGGCGCTGGGCGTCATAGAAACAGGCCGCGCCATCGCGCAGCGGAAAGCGGCCCCATGTCCAATAGCTGAAATCGGCCTCCAAAGCGCGGGTGCCGAAATTGGCGTCGAAATAGCCATGCCCGGTCCAGTTCCAGCCGGGGCGGTTCAGCCGCACCTCGATTGCAGCCTTGGGCGCAAAGGGGCGCCAGATATGCGCGCCATCGGGGGTCAGCGCCATTTCCACTTGCGTCAGGGCCGCGGGCCGGATGATGACTTCGCCCGTCACCATCTGGGCATGCGGGGTCGACATCTCGGCAATCTCGATGCGCAGGTGATCGCCCGCCCAGACCATCGCCGATGGGCCGATCTGGAGCCGGTCGCGCGACAGGCCAAGGGCGGCTTGCCCGCGGTCGGTCATCGTCCAGCGCCCGCCTTGCCCATAGGTCACGACATTCAAGCAACAGTGATTGGCGGGGTTCTTGCGGCCCGACCAGCGATACCAAGGCGAGAAAACAGACCCTATGAAGCCGATGATGGAGATCGCGCGCTGCCCGTCATCGCTGATCCCGTCGACATACCACCATGCGTAGCCGTCGGACGGGACATCGAGGTCGAAACAAGGTCGCTCAAGATCGCCGCGGCCGCGTGCTTGCCGGAGAGGCAGGCCATCGGAATCCCCGCCCCCGGATGCGCCCCGCCCCCCGCCAGATACAGACCCTTGATCGCCGTGCGCGCCGTCGGGCGCTGGAAGCTGGCCATCATCCCATGTGGGCTCAGCCCGTAAAGGGAACCGTCCGACGCTGGAAAGTCCCTGTCGAAATCCCCCGGCATGTGCAGCGCGCTGACCTGTGGGGTGGGCGAGAACCGCAGACCCATCTTCGTGAGTGTTTCGAATGTGCGTGTTCGACATGTATATGCATCCTCCAGGGTCGAGGGGTGACCGGGCGGGCCGTTCAAAATGATCTCGAAACGCTCTGGCCCCGTGGGCTGCGCGCCGCCTCGGTCTTGGGCGCAAACGTAAAGCGTGCCGTCGCTGGGCATGCGACCGGCGGTAAGATCGCGAAACTCCTGTGCCGGATCGTCACAGAAAAAGACATTGTGATGGGCAAGCTCCACCCCCACAGGTTCGGCGGCAAAGCCCCAGACAAAGGCCGACAAGCTGCGCGCGGCCACCGCTTTGCGCGGCACGGCATTCATAGGCCCGGCGCCAAGATGCCCATCGACCAACGCCTTGGGGTCGCCGTTGAACACCACCAGATCAGCGGCCAGCCGGTTCCCATCGTCCAGATGCACCGCGATCACGCGGCCGTCTTGCTGTTCGATCCGTATCGCGCGCGTGCCAAGGCGAAAGGCCGCGCCGCGGGTCAGCGCCAAATCTTGCATGGCAAGCGCCAGCTTGTGCATGCCGCCCTGAACGCGCCAGACGCCACTGGCCTCGGATTGCCAGATCAGGCCAAGCACCGCGGGGCTGTCATAGGGGGAGCCGCCGACATAGGTGGCGTAGCGGCCGAAAAGCTGGCGCAGGCGCGGATCGCTGAACTGCCGGGCAAGGCTGGCGGCAAGGCTAAAGCCCGGGGCCATCGCGGGAATGATCGTCGGGTTTTTCAACACATGGGCCACAAGCCCCGCAAGCCGTGGGCTGGGCGCCTGCATCATCGGCCCCTCGAAGGCGGCAAAGAGACGGGCGGCGCGGTCGCAGAATCGCGCGAACTGCTTCGCCGCGTTTGCGCCTGCGAGGGCGCCAATCGCCTCGGCATTGCGCGCTGGGTCGCGGTGCAGGTCAAGCACCGATCCATCGCGCCAAAAATGCCGCGCCAAGATCGTGTCGGGGATCAAGGTGACATGATCCGATAGCCGTGCGCCGACATCGGCAAAAAGCGTCTCGAACTCGCCTTTTAGGGTCATCACGGTTGGCCCGATATCAACCGGGCCTGCAATGCTATCGCGGGTGCGCATCTTGCCGCCTACGGCGGGTGCCGCATCAACGACCGTGACTGCAAGGCCCGCATGCGCAAGGCGCAGTGCTGCCGCAAGGCCGCCGATACCGGCGCCAATCACGACCGCACGGATAGGCGCGTCTTGCACAGGGCTTTCCTCCTCAAGTGTCAATTCATGTTGACAGTTTGCCAGCATTTGTCCACCCTGATTTACACATGGGCTGTCAGACCGGGCAGATTCCCAGTGATCAGAGAGGCCGCGCATGTCGTTGAAACCCCGGATCGAAGCCGCGATTTCCAGCGCAATCCGATTGGGCCAAGCGGGTAGCCCGCCGCCGAAACTGGCCGCTGCCCTTGATTATGCGGTGAACCCCGGCGGTGCGCGCATCAGGCCCACAATCTGCATGTCGGTCTCGCTGGCCTGCGGCGATGATCAGCCCGCAATGGCCAATGCGGCGGCCACGGCGATCGAACTGATCCATTGCGCCAGCCTTGTGCATGACGACATGCCTTGCTTCGACAATGCCGATACGCGGCGCGGCAAACCCTCAGTCCATCGTGCCTATGGTGAGCCCTTGGCGCTTTTGACAGGTGATTCGCTGATCATCATGGCGTTCGAGGTCTTGACCCGCGCGGCCGAGGCCGACCCCAAACGCGGCCTACAGCTTTTGCGCATCTTGGGCGAGACCAGCGGCATGCCCGGCGGCATCTGCGCTGGCCAAGGCTGGGAAAGCGAAGCGAAGATCGATCTTTCCGCCTATCACCGTGCCAAGACCGGCGCGTTGTTCGTGGCGGCCACCCGGATGGGCGCAGCGGCAGCGGGCGAAGACCCCGAGGCCTGGACAGAGCTTGGCGCGCGCATCGGCGAGGCGTTTCAGGTCGCCGATGATCTGCGCGATGCGCTTTATGACGAGGTGACGCTGGGCAAGCCCGCCCATCAAGACGAAATCAACGGCCGCCCGAATGCTGTCGCCGTCCTTGGCGTGCGCGGTGCGATCCGACGGCTCGAGGATATCCTGTCCGGCGCGATTTCCTCCATCCCCTCTTGCGCGGGTGAGGCGGCCTTGGCGGCCTTGGTGCGCAAGACCGCCGAGCGGTTGACGCCCGTGCTTCCTGCAAACCAGATGATCTAAGCCGATGTCTGTGGCCGACCCCATGCAAGATGACCGCCCGCGCCTGCGCGATCGGATCTATGCTTGGCGCACCGGCTTGCTGCGCTCGGACGGGTTTCAGCGTTGGGCCGCGCGCACACCGATTGCCGCGCGTGTCGCGCGCAAGGATGGTGAGGCGCTGTTCGATCTGGTCGCGGGGTTTTTGCATAGCCAAGTTTTGATGGCCTTTGTCGCCTTGGATTTGGCCGATCACCTGTCTGACCGCCCCCGCAGTGTCGAGGCGCTTTCACTTAGGGTTGGTGTTGCCCCCGATCGGTTACGGGTCTTGTGCCAGGCGGCCAGTGCGCTGGGCTTGATGCAACGCACAAGCGATGGACGTTATGGTCTGGGTCGTCTGGGTGCGGCGCTGCCGGGTATTCCGGGCCTGGCGCAGATGATCCGCCACCATGACGTGCTTTATCGTGACATGGCCGACCCCGTCGCCTTTTTCCGTGATGCGCCCGCAACCGAGTTGGCCGCTTTCTGGCCCTATGTTTTCGGCGCAAGCGGCAAGATCGACCCCGAGGTCGCCGCCACCTATTCGCAGCTGATGGCCGATAGCCAAACCCTTGTCGCGCAAGAGGCGCTGGGCGCGATGGATCTTGGCGGTGTGACGCGGCTTTTGGATGTGGGTGGGGGAACGGGCGCCTTTCTTGCCGCGGTTGGGCGCGCATACCCTGATCTTGCGCTGCATTTGTTCGACTTGCCGCAAGTGATCGCGCCGGCAACGCAGCGGTTCAACGATGCGGGCTTTGCCCATCGCGTTACGATCACGGGCGGTAGTTTTCGGACCGATACGCTGCCCGCTGGTGCCGATGCGATTAGCCTGATCCGGGTTCTCTACGATCATTCCGACGATACGGTGCGCATGCTTTTGGCCAAGGCGCATGCCGCACTTCCGGCAGGTGGGCGGATTATTATCAGCGAACCGATGTCAGGCGGCGCGCACCCCAATCGGGCGGGCGACGCCTATTTTGGCCTGTATTGCCTTGCCATGGGAACAGGGCGCGCGCGCAGCGCCGCTGAGATTTCTGGGCATCTTCAGGCCGCTGGTTTTGTCGATATCGCGACGCCCAAGACAGGCCGACCTTTCATCACTTCCGTGGTGCAAGCCCGCAAGGCGTAAAGAAAACCTGACACATGTGTCTATTTGGATTGACATAAAATAGTGTCAGGATAAACTGACAGTCAAGTTGCCGCAGGTGCAGGATTCTCTTGTGTGCTTGCGCTCATGTCAGGAAAGACACCCGTGATCTCGAACGCCGTCATCCTTCAAGGCCCCAAGACCCTCGGCTTAGGTCAACTCGACCTGACCGATCCCGGTCCTGATGACCTTGTGGTGGATGTGCGTCATTCGGGTATTTCCACAGGCACCGAAAAGCTTTTCTGGTCGGGCGAGATGCCGCCCTTTCCCGGAATGGGTTATCCGCTTGTCCCCGGCTACGAGGCTGCCGGCGAAGTTGTCGCCGCAGGGCCCGGAACCGGGTTCAAGGTGGGTGATGTCGTCTTCGTGCCCGGCGCGAATTGCTATGGTGAGGTCAAGGGGCTGTTCGGCGGTGCCGCAAGCCGTTTGGTCACCGCCGCCAATCGCGTTGTGCGGATCGACCCGGCACTTGGCCCGGAGGGGGCGCTTTTGGCGCTTGCCGCCACCGCGCGCCATGCACTTGCCGGCATGAACACCCGCCTGCCGGAGTTGATCATTGGTCACGGTGTTTTCGGCCGCCTTTTGGCGCGGCTGACGATTGCCGCCGGTGGACCAGCCCCGACCGTTTGGGAAATCAACGCCGACCGCCAACAGGGCGGTCTTGGCTATGATGTCATTCATCCCGATGCCGATCCGCGCCGCGACTACGGCTGCATTTATGATGCTTCGGGTGTGTCCTCCCTGCTCGACACGATGGTCGGCAGGCTTGCCAAGGGCGGCGAGATTGTTTTGGCGGGCTTTTACCCCGAGCCGCTGCAATTCGCCTTTCCGCCCGCATTCCTTCGGGAGGCCCGTTTTCGCATCGCTGCGGAATGGACCCGCGAAGATCTTACCGCAACGCGTGACCTGATCGACCATGGCGCACTTAGCCTGTCGGGACTGATCACGCATACCGCATCCGCTGATCAGGCCGAGAGTGCGTATCAGACCGCGTTCGAAGACCCGGCTTGCCTGAAGATGATCCTGAACTGGACATCCTCAAGCAGTGAAGCGGTTGGACCAAAAAGGGAGAACGCCGCATGAGCCTCGATGTTCCAAACCTGCGTGATTATGACGCCAAGCTGCGCGAAGAAGCCAATGAGCCCACGCTCGAGGTGCCGCAGGGCGAGCCAACCAAGAAAACGCAGATCATCGCGATCTACGGCAAGGGCGGCATCGGCAAGAGCTTCACGCTCGCAAACCTCAGCCACATGATGGCCGAACAGGGAAAGCGCGTGCTGCTGATCGGCTGCGACCCGAAATCGGATACCACCTCGCTGCTGTTTGGCGGCAAGGCCTGCCCCACGATTATCGAAACCTCGACCCAGAAAAAGCTGGCTGGCGAGGAAGTGAAAATCGGCGATGTCTGCTTCAAGCGCGGCGGTGTTTTCGCGATGGAGCTTGGCGGTCCCGAGGTTGGGCGCGGCTGTGGTGGTCGCGGGATCATCCATGGTTTCGAGCTTCTCGAAAAGCTGGGCTTCCATGATTGGGATTTCGACTATGTCCTGCTCGACTTCTTGGGCGATGTGGTCTGTGGCGGCTTTGGCCTGCCCATCGCGCGCGACATGGCGCAAAAGGTGATCTTGGTCGCCTCGAATGACCTTCAGTCGCTTTATGTGGCCAATAACGTTTGCTCGGCGGTGGAATATTTCCGCAAGCTCGGCGGCAATGTCGGTGTTGCTGGCCTTGTCATCAACAAGGATGACGGCTCGGGCGAGGCGCAAGCCTTTGCCGAGGCGGTGGGCATCCCGATCCTGGCCGCCATTCCGCAAAACGACGATCTGCGCAAGAAATCGGCGAACTACCAAATCGTCGGCACCGCTGAGAGCGAATGGGGCAGCTTGTTTGCCACGCTTGGCGACAATGTCGCCGTCGCGCCGCCGATGAAGCCCGTCGCGCTGAACCAAGATCAGCTTTTGCAGCTGTTCGATGGATCGGAAACAGGCGCCGGCATCACGCTCGAGCCTGCCACCGATATGGATATGCGCGGCAAGAATGCGGTTCACAAGCCGTCCCTCGAAGTCATCTACGACGAGGCGTGACGCAGATGGCCGATGATTTCAGAGAGGTCCGCTACGACGACACGGCCGACGCCCCGGTGATCCGGGGTGAGGCCAATGTCGACGCCAGCGCGCCCGCTGTCGCACCGCAAGGTGGCGATGGCATGGGCTGCCATGCCGGTGCCGGTGAAATGGAAAAGGCCGCCCGGATGGCGGGCAAATCCGAGATCCTTGACCAATACGCCAAGGATTACCCCCAAGGCCCGCATGACAAACCGCAATCCATGTGCCCTGCCTTTGGCAGCTTGCGCGTGGGCCTGCGGATGCGGCGCACCGCCACCGTGCTGAGCGGTTCGGCCTGCTGCGTCTATGGGCTGACCTTTGTGAGCCATTTCTACGGCGCGCGGCGCTCTGTCGGCTATGTGCCTTTCAATTCCGAGACACTCGTCACCGGCAAATTGTTCGAAGACATCCGCGAAGCCGTGCATGATATGGCCGACCCCGAGCGTTACGACGCCATCGTGGTCACCAATCTTTGCGTGCCGACCGCATCGGGTGTGCCGCTTCGCCTGTTGCCCAACGAGATTAACGGAGTCCGGATCGTCGGTATCGACGTACCCGGCTTTGGCATCCCTACCCATGCAGAGGCGAAAGACGTCCTTGCAGGTGCGATGCTCAACTATGCCCGACGGGAAGTGGAGGCCGGCCCAGTTCAAGCCCCCGTTTCGGGTAAATCAGACCGTCCGACAGTGACCCTGTTGGGCGAAATGTTCCCTGCAGACCCATTGGGTATTGGAGGGATGCTCGCGCCACTCGGTCTGGCGGCAGGTCCGGTCGTTCCCTGTCGTGAGTGGCGCGAGCTCTATTCTGCGTTGGATAGCCAAGTCGTGGCGGCGATCCACCCGTTCTACACCGCAGCGATCCGCGAGTTCGAAGCGGCTGGCCGCGCCATCTTGGGCTCTGCCCCTGTGGGCCATGACGGCACCGCCGCTTGGCTGGCTGCGATCGGCGCCGCCTATGGTGTGGGTGCTGACAAGATTGCCAATGCCCAAAACGCGTTCTTGCCCGCGATCAAGGCGGGGCTTGCCGCCAACCCGATCAAGGGCACGATCACGCTTTCGGGTTATGAGGGCTCGGAATTGCTGGTTGCACGTCTGCTCATCGAAAGCGGTGCTGAAGTGCCCTATGTCGGCAGCGCTTGCCCCAAGACGAAATGGTCGGCGCCTGATATCGAATGGCTCGAGGCGCGCGGCGTGAAGATCAAGTTCCGCGCCAGCCTTGAGGATGATTGCGCCGCGATGGAAGCGATCAAGCCGGATCTCGCCATCGGCACCACGCCCGTGGTGCAGAAGGGCAAAGAGCTTGGCATCCCGTCGCTGTACTTCACCAACCTGATTTCCGCCCGCCCCCTGATGGGGCCGGCTGGTGCAGGCTCACTCGGCCAAGTGGTCAATGCCGCGATGGCCAACAAGGGCCGCATGGATCACATGCGCGAATTCTTTGCCGGTGTCGGCGAAGGTGATACTGCCGGGATTTGGGAAGGTGCGCCGAACCTGCGCCCTGATTTCCGCGCTGCGCATCAAAAGAAACTCGACAAGGCCGCGCGCGCCGCCCAAGCGGAGCAGATGATATGAGCGCGGTTCATCATATCGTTTCGGCCCTGCGGGCCGATCCGCTGGTGGGCGCTGCCCCCCAGACCCCCCGGGATATTTTTGAAACGAAGAAGACTGGAGCGGTGTCATGCTGATCCAGGATCATGATCGCGCGGGTGGTTATTGGGGTTCGGTCTATGCCTTTACCGCGGTGAAGGGATTGCAGGTCATCATCGATGGGCCGGTGGGTTGTGAAAACCTGCCGGTGACCAGCGTGTTGCATTACACCGATGGTCTGCCGCCGCATGAATTGCCCATCGTGACCACGGGACTGGGCGAGGAAGAGCTTGGCCGCGACGGGACTGAGGGCGCGATGAAGCGCGCTTGGGGTGTGTTGGACCCGGCCTTGCCGAGCGTTGTTGTCACGGGGTCGATTGCCGAGATGATCGGCGGCGGCGTGACGCCGATGGGTACCAATATTCAGCGTTTTCTGCCGCGCACCATCGATGAGGATCAGTGGGAAAGCGCCGACCGCGCGATGACCTGGATCTTTACCGAGTTCGGCATGACCAAGGGGCGCATGCCGCCCGAAAAGCCGCGCGAAGAAGGTGCGGCACCCCGGGTCAATATCCTTGGGCCAATGTACGGCACCTTTAACATGCCATCGGATCTGCACGAGATCCGGCGGCTGGTCGAAGGGATCGGGGCCGAGGTCAACATGGTCATGCCCTTGGGCAGCCATTTGGCCGAGATGCGCAATCTGGTGAATGCGGATGTGAACATCTGCATGTATCGCGAATTCGGTCGTGGGCTGTGCGAAGTGCTGGGCAAGCCCTATCTGCAAGCGCCGATCGGGGTGGAGAGCACCACGAAATTCTTGCGCAAGCTGGGCGAGTTGCTGGGGCTGGACCCCGAACCCTTTATCGCGCGCGAGAAGCATTCCACGATCAAACCTGTCTGGGATCTGTGGCGCTCGGTGACCCAAGATTTCTTTGCCACGGCCAGTTTCGGCATCGTCGCCAACGAGACCTATGCCCGTGGCGTGCGCCAATTCCTCGAGACCGATTTAGGTCTGCCTTGTGCCTTTGCGGTCGCCCGCGTGGCGGGGCGCAAGACCGACAATGACCAGGTGCGCGCATTGGTGAGCCAGAAGCGGCCGCTGATCTTGATGGGTTCGATCAACGAGAAGATGTATCTGGCCGAGATGGCGGCAGGGCATGGACCCAAGCCCGCCTTCATCCCCGCAAGCTTTCCGGGTGCCGCGATCCGGCGCGCGACCGGCACGCCCTTCATGGGCTACGCGGGTGCCACCTATATGTTGCAGGAGGTCTGCAACGGCTTGTTCGATGCGCTGTTCCACATTCTGCCCCTGGGCAGCCAGATGGACAGCACCGAGGCCACCCCCACAACGCTGCGCCGCGATTTCCCTTGGGATGTCGACGCGCAGGCGCTTCTCGATCGGATCGTCGAGGAACACCCAGTTTTGACCCGCATTTCCGCCGCAAAGACGCTGCGCGATGCCGCCGAGAAGACGGCGCTCGCCAGTGGGGCTGAGCGGGTCATGAAAGATACCGTCCGTGCATTGGCGCCGGCCGGGTTCGATTTCAACGAGGGAGAGGAAAGATGACAGACTTTACCTCCGACCATCCGGTCGCGCGGCACAAGACGCCAAAGGCCGAATTCATGGTCTATTTCGCAATCATTTTCGTGGCGACGCTGCCACTGGCGACCCTGACTTGGGCGCTGGCGGCGATCCGCACCGGAAGCCTGACCGAGAAAGGCCCGATCAAGCGGGCCTGGTCACAGGCACGCATTATCACACCGATGATCTTTTCGGCGTGAAACGGCCCTGATCTGCCCATTCTTGCCTGTCGTCAGACCACAGGCGGGCAGCAGAGCCAACAAGAGACACTCGGCGTGACGACCGGAGCCGATACTGAATTCACCCAATTCCGCGCAAGTGGGCTGGGGTGGATGGCCGACAGGGCAATGAGGCCTTGTCGGGGCCCGGCCGCGGGGTTCGCGGCATCGGTCTAACGTTCCGGAGGAAAGTTAAATGGCTGATAATTCCGACCTGTCCTTCACGGGTCTTACTGACGAGCAGGCGCAAGAGCTGCACGCGGTATACATGAGCGGGCTCTGGCTGTTTGCGGCCGTCGCCCTTGTCGCTCACCTTGCCACGTACATCTGGGCACCCTGGTTCTGAGAAGGAGCTAAATCATGGCTAAATTCTACAAGATCTGGCTCATTTTCGACCCCCGCCGCGTGTTCGTGGCACAGGGTGTCTTCCTGTTCCTTCTCGCGGCGATGATCCACCTGGTGGTTCTGTCGTCCGGCCTGAACTGGTTTGAGTCCGCTGCTGCAACCGCAGGGTTCGGCGGCTGATGCGACACCGTGCCAACCATTGGCGCGGAAACTTTTGCTGCGGGCGGGGCCGTTCCGCTTTGCCCGCAGCGATCCGAACGATTTTATTGACGGCTGACCGGCACTGCCCGTTGACGCCGCCGAACGCGGAGACAGACGCATGGCTTTGCTAAGCTTCGAAAAAAAGTATCGCGTCCGCGGAGGGACGCTGATTGGCGGCGATCTGTTCGACTTCTGGGTTGGGCCCTTCTACGTGGGCTTTTTCGGGGTCACGACAGCCTTTTTCGCCTTGTTGGGCACGATCCTGATCTTCTGGGGAGCTGCCATGGATGGCAACTTCAACCCCTGGACGATCAATATCGCGCCTCCTGATCTGAGCTATGGGCTCGGCTTTGCACCGCTCATGGAGGGCGGTCTTTGGCAGATCATCACCTTCTGCGCGATCGGGGCCTTCGTGTCCTGGGCGCTGCGCGAGGTCGAGATCAGCCGCAAGCTCGGCATGGGATATCATGTTCCCATCGCTTTCGGCTTTGCGATTTTCGCCTATGTGACGCTGGTCGTATTCCGCCCGCTTTTGATGGGCGCATGGGGGCATGCTTTCCCCTATGGCATTTTCAGCCACCTCGATTGGGTGTCGAATGTCGGCTACGCCTATCTGCACTTCCACTATAACCCGGCGCATATGATCGCGGTCTCGTTCTTCTTTGCGACGACCTTTGCGCTCGCGCTGCATGGTGGCTTGATCTTGTCTGCGGCCAACCCCGAAAAGGGTGAGCAGGCCAAGACGCCCGATCATGAAGATACCTTCTTCCGGGATTTCATCGGCTATTCGATCGGCACCTTGGGCATCCACCGTGTGGGTCTGCTCTTGGCGTTGAATGCCGGTTTCTGGAGCGCGGTCTGTATCATCATCTCTGGCCCGGTCTGGACCTCCGGCTGGCCCGAATGGTGGAATTGGTGGCTCGATCTGCCGATCTGGCCCGATGCAGGCCCGGTGCATACCTCCACTTTCCTTGAGACCTACGGCACCAACGCGCCCGTCGTCGCAGGAGGGACCAACTGATGGCCTACTTCGAATATCAAAACATCTTCACCCAGGTGCAGGTGCGTGGTGAGCCCGAAATGGGCATGGCCATGGAAGACAATATCCAAGGCGGTGACCGCACCCGCACGGCGACGTTCTCGAACCTCGCCGGGTGGTTGGGCAACGCACAGATCGGCCCGATCTACCTGGGCTGGGCTGGCGTGATCAGCATGGCGACCGGTTTGTTGTGGTTCAATATCGTTGGCCTCAACATGCTGGCGCAGGTTGATTGGTCGCTGACGCAATTCGTCCGCCAATTGTTTTGGCTGGCGCTGGAACCACCCGGCCCGGAGCATGGGCTGTCGATGCCGCCGCTCAATGATGGTGGCTGGTATATCATCTCCAGCTTCTTCTTGCTGGTCTCGGTGATGAGCTGGTGGTTGCGGACCTATCTTTTGGCCGCGCAGCACAAGATGGGCAAACATATCGCTTGGGCCTTCCTTGCGGCGATCTGGTTGTTCCTTGTCTTGGGCCTGTTCCGTCCTGTCTTGATGGGATCTTGGTCGGAGGCTGTGCCTTACGGCATCTTCCCACACCTTGATTGGACTACCGCCTTCTCGATCCGGTACGGGAACCTTTACTACAACCCGTTCCACGCGCTTTCGATCGTGTTCCTTTATGGCTCGGTCTTGCTGTTCGCCATGCACGGCGCGACCATTCTGGCGGTTTCTCGCTACGGCGGCGACCGCGAGTTGGAGCAGATCTATGACCGCGGCACGGCATCCGAGCGTGCGGGCCTGTTCTGGCGCTGGACCATGGGCTTCAATGCCACGATGGAAGGTATCCATCGCTGGGCTTGGTGGTTCGCCGTGTTGACCCCCATCACCGGCGGGATCGGCATCTTGCTGACAGGCACAGTCGTGGACAACTGGTTCATCTGGGCCATCGAACACAACTTCGCACCCGAATATCTGGGCGCTTATGGCTACGAGGCCTACGGCACCTATCAAGATTTCGGTGGCATCGCGCCGGGAGGTAACTGAGCCATGTTTCCCAAGTGGTTTGACAACTGGAACAAGGACAACCCGACCAATATCTTCGGCCCCGCCATTGCGGTGGGTGTCGCGGGATCGGCGGTGTTCGTGGCGGCGATGATCGTTGGCTTCGGCCAACCCTTCCCGACCGAAAGCCAACAGACCGGCCCACGCGGCACCGGCATGCATGTGCAGGAGTTCGTGAGCGATCTGGCGGTCTACCCCGATGTTGAAGGGTTCTTCACCTCGGAGCCGATCGTGCCAGCCGAAGGTGCGGCAATGATGGGCAGCGCGGATGGTGTGCCGCCCGCGCTGGCGAACCTGACGCCGGAGAACTACGAGCGTTTGGTCACCGCGATGCGAGATTGGACGGGCATTCCCGATCTGCTTGAGCCGGGTAACGACAGTTACCAGACCCAAGTCGCCTATTCGATGATCGAGATGACCCAGAACATCAACCAGAACTGGATCGGCCATGTTCAGGCCAATGCCGAGGTCGGGGTGACATGCTACACCTGTCACCGCGGTCAGGCCGTGCCGAACAATGTTTGGTTCAAGGTCAGCCCGGTCAATTCAAACGTGGCGGGATGGTCGGCCAATCAGAACCGGGTGACGATGGTGAGCAATTTCACCTCGCTGCCCTCGGATTACCTCGAGACCTACTTGCTTGCGGATGAGAACGGGAATTACGCCAATATCGGCGTGCATGACCTTGAAAGCCGCGTGCAGCAGCAACCGGGCGATCCGCTGATCCAACAGGCCGAGCGCACCTATGCCTTCATGAATTACTTCGCGAATTCATTGGGTGTGAACTGCGTCTTTTGCCACAATAGCCGCGCGTTCTACGATCCCGGCCAGGTGACCCCGCAATGGGCCACGGCCAGCCTTGGTATCGCGATGGTGCAAGAAACGCTCGAACTGTACATCCTGCCCTTGCAAGATGTGCTGCCCGCCGACCGTCTTGGTCCGGTCTATGCCGATGTGCCCAAGCTTGCCTGCCGCACCTGCCACCAAGGTGAGCAGCAGCCGCTCAACGGTCTGAACGTGATCCGCAACTGGCCCGAGCTTGCCGTTCTTGATGGCGCGCCGGACTATTCGGCCTTTGAGTGAGTGATGCGGGCCTTGGCCCATATGACATGTGATCGGGGGCGGGCAGCCTCGCCCCCGGTTTCACCTGACCCTTACGTCCCTTCGTGAGGTGCCTCAAGCCGCAGGCGGGACAGACCCTGCCTGCGGTTTTGTCGTCTCTCCACCGCCGGTTCGGGAGGACCAGCAAAATGACCGACAGACCCCATACCCCCGTTCTCGACCGTGTCACCTATCCCGCCGATCTGCGCCGGTTGACTGACCATGAGCTGAAACAATGCGCCGATGAACTGCGGGCCGAGACGATCTCGGCCGTGTCGGAAACCGGCGGGCATCTGGGATCGTCGCTGGGTGTAGTGGAATTGACCGTGGCGATCCATGCGGTGTTCAACACGCCCTATGATAAGCTGGTCTGGGATGTGGGCCACCAGTGCTACCCCCACAAGATCGTCACGGGCCGCCGCGACCGCATCCGCACGCTCCGCCAGAAGGATGGGTTGTCGGGGTTCACAAAGCGGTCGGAATCCGATTACGACCCCTTCGGCGCGGCACATTCTTCTACAAGTATTTCGGCGGCCCTTGGTTTCGCCATGGCGCGCGAGATGGGGCAGGCGACGGGCGATGCGATTGCCGTAATCGGCGATGGTTCCATCAGCGCCGGCATGGCCTATGAGGCGCTGAACAATGCGGGCCATATCGGTCGGCGTCTGTTCGTGATCCTCAATGATAATGACATGTCCATCGCGCCGCCGACGGGTGCGATGTCAAGCTATCTGGCCGGCTTGGCCAAGAACTCGCCCTTGGCCGCACTCAAGGATATCGCCGATGGCGTCGCCGCCCATTTGCCCGAACCGCTGCGCCAAGGGGCGGAGCGTGCGCGCGAATTGGTCACCGGCCACCAAAAGTCCGCGACACTGTTCGAGCATCTGGGCTTTACCTATATCGGCCCGGTCGATGGCCATAACATGGCCGAGCTCTTGAACGTGCTGCGCAGCGCCAAGGCGCGCGCAACGGGGCCTGTGTTGATCCATGCCGTGACCGTCAAGGGCAAGGGCTATGCCCCCGCCGAGTTGTCGGATGACTGCTATCACGGTGTGAACAAATTCGATGTGGCCACGGGTGTGCAGAAGAAATCCACACCCAATGCCCCTGCCTATACCAATGTCTTTGGCGAATGCCTCAAGCGCCATGCCGAGGGGGATAGCCGCATCGTCGGGATCACCGCCGCCATGCCGGGCGGCACCGGCTTGAACATCTTGCAAAAGGCGATGCCGGGCCGCGTGTTCGATGTAGGGATCGCGGAACAACACGCCGTGACCTTTGCCGCCGGGATGGCGGCGGGGGGCATGCGTCCCTTCTGCGCCATTTACTCCAGCTTCCTTCAGCGCGGCTATGATCAGGTCGTTCATGATGTGGCGCTGCAAAACCTGCCCGTGCGTTTTATGATCGACCGTGCCGGGCTTGTGGGTGCCGATGGGCCGACGCATGCGGGTGCGTTCGACATCGGTTTCCTTGCGGCTTTGCCCAACATGACCGTCATGGCCTGTGCGGATGAAGCCGAGATGGTGCATATGATGGCCACCGCCGCCGCTCATGACAGCGGGCCGATTGCCTTGCGCTATCCGCGCGGCGAGGGCACCGGCGTGCCGATGCCCGAGCAGGGCGAGGTATTGGAGATCGGTAAGGGCCGTATCATCCAGCAAGGCCGCGACATCGCGATCCTGTCCTTCGGCGCGCATCTGGCCGAGGCAACCGATGCTGCCCGCGCGCTTGAGGCCCGTGGTCTGAGCGTGACGATCGCAGATGCCCGTTTTGCCAAGCCGCTCGATACCGCCTTGGTCGATCAGCTGGTGGCGGATCATGCTGCGCTGGTGACGGTGGAGCAGGGCGCGATGCTGGGCTTTGGGGCGATAGTGCTGCATCATCTGGCGGCCAGCGGACAGCTTGATCGCGGTGTCGCGATCCGCACCTTGTGCTTGCCTGATCGCTTCATCGACCAAGCAAGCCCGGCGGATATGTATGCCGATGCCGGGTTGACCGCCCAAGACATCGCCGCCGCCGCCCTAGAGGCGATGGGTGTTGCGACAATGACAGGAAAAGCCCGCGCCTGAAGGGTGCGGGCGTCTTTCGCTTCAGGCGGTTTGAAAGATCACGCCTGCATGATCGCGCAGATAGATCTGTAGCCACGGCGTAAAGCCAGCGGGCTTGGCTGCAACATCTTCTATAAGATCTTTCAGGGGCGTCCAGATCGTATCCATCACCTCATCAGGGTTCGGGATCGGTTCGCGCCCATGGGCCAGTTCACCGACGAAGATATCGACCACCTCATGCTCGATCAGCCCGCCACCCACATCGGCGCGATACTCGACCGTGTCGCGGAAACGCAGCGCGACATCGTCAAGGCCAAGCTCTTGCCCCAAGCGCCGCGTGGCGCAATCAAGTGCCGCCTCGCCCCAATGGGGATGTGTGCAACAGGTATTCGCCCATAGGCCCGGCGTGTGATACTTGCCCATCGCCCGGCGTTGCAGCAGCACCTTGTCGCCCCGCATCAGGAAGACCGAGATCGCCTTGTGCCGGATGCCCTTTACATGCGCCTCAAGCTTTTCAACGGGGGTCAATTCGCCGTTCACCCAGGCCGGGATCATCTCGGTCATATGTGCGTGGGGGCTACCAACCCCGTCAGATGGGCCAAGTTCTTGATCCCGATCTTGATATGGGCCAAGGGCCGGGCCTTGACCAATTCCTTGTTCATATACGCCTCGAATGTCAGGCGCTGCACATCGATATCATGGCAGAGCGAAACGAAACGCTCGCGCCGTTCATCGGATTTATAATAGGCATCCTGCATCGCGCCCAAAACCTTGAAGACCGATTTATGGTCGCGCATGAACAGCTTTCGCGCAAGCTTGAGATCCTTGATCATCCCGGTCTGTAGCTTAGTTGCCGCCGCAATCGCGGCCACGCGCCCGCCGACCATGGCGTAATAGATCCCCTCACCGCTCGACGGCGCAACGACACCGGCAGCATCGCCCGCCAGCACCACGTCGCGGCCATTGTCCCATTCATCCAGCGGCCTGAGAGGGATTGGCGCGCCTTCCTTGCGGATGGTTTTGCAATCGGCCAGACCGCTTGCCTCGCGCAGATCGGCGGTGGCTTTTTTCAGATCGACCTCGCGCAGAAAGCTTCCCATGCCGATGGAGGCGGATTTGCCATGCGGGAACACCCAGCCATAGAAATCGGGGCTGATGCGGCCGTCATAGATCACATCGCAGCGGTCGGGGTGGTAATCGCCGCGCGGGCCGGGCGCCTCGACGATCTCGTGATAGGCGATCACATATGGGATCTTGTCGCCATCCTTGACCTCGGTGCGCGCCACGTTGGAGCGTGCGCCATCGGCACCGATCACCATCTTGGTGGTCAATGCGCGATCTTCGCCCGTTGCCTTGTCGCGGTAGTGCACATGGGTGCCATCCGCATCGCGGGTGATCTTGGTATAGGTTCCGGTCAGCCGCTCAGCCCCGGCATAGGCGGCGCGGGCGCGCAGAAACTCGTCGAAATGCTCGCGGTCGACCATGCCGACGAAACCGTTTTCGATCGGGATATCGACACGGCGGCCCGTGGGCGAGATCATCCGCGCCGTGGTGATCTTGGCGACCAGCTGTGCATCAGGGATCTGGAAATCGCGGATCAGGCGCGGCGGGATCGCGCCGCCGCAAGGCTTGATCCGACCCGCTCGATCCAGCAGCGCAACCTTATGGCCCGCGCGCGCCAGATCTTCGGCGGCGGTCGCACCAGAAGGGCCACCGCCCACAACGACTACATCGTACATCATGGTCATTCTCCCGGAACGGTCGCGCTTGCATGTGGCGACATGGAAATCCTGCCCTCCATCACCCGCAGCGCCATGAGTGCTGCGGCGACATAAAGAAGCGCCTCGAATGTGAAAACGGCCCCAAAGGCCGAAGCGTCATCGGTGACAAGCCGCGCCAGATCGACAAGGCCCGCACCGGCCAGCCCACCGAAACCGGCGGCAATCGCCTGCGCTGCGCCCCAAAGGCCCATCCGGATGCCTTCGCGCGCAGTGCGCCCTTCGCCCGCCAGCGCCATCATCGACCCGATGGCCGCGACCGCGAACATGCCGTTGAAAAAGCCGAGCCCGATCACGGCGGGCAACAAGGGCGCGCCCGGCCCGATCTGGCCCAAGGTGGAAACACCGATCAAAGCCGCCGCTGATCCGATACAGCCGATCACGACCCAGGCGCGCAAGCTCAACAGCTTAAGCGCGGTGCCAGCCACGCCGACGACAACCATTCCAAGGAACACACCGCCATTCTGCGCGCCCGAAAGCGTGGTGGATTGGCCGGGGGTGAAACCAAAGACAAGGCCGGAATAGGGCTCGAGGATCAGCTCCTGCATGAAATAGGCGGTCATGCTGAGGAACACGAAAAGCGTGAACATGCGCGCTTTGGGTTCGGCCCAAATCTCGCGCAGCCCCTCCATGAAGGGGGCGCTTTCGGCCTCGGACTGTGCGACGACTTGCGCCTCGATCCCGCGCACGGCCACGCAGGTCAGCACAAAGGCACCCAGCGTGACAACCGCCACCACCTGCATCAGCCGCAAGGGCGTGTAGGGGTCGAGAAACTGGCCCGAGATACCCGCCGTCATGGCGATGCCGAAGATCATCATCAGCCAAGTGATCGTGGCGGCCGCAGGTCTGCGGCGCGGTGCGGTCGATGTGGCCAGTAGCGCCAAAAGCGAGGTGCCGGATGCGCCAACACCGACACCGATGGCGGCATAAGAAAGGATCGAGATGATCAGGCCAAGGGTCGCTTGGCCCGCCATCACGACCACGCCATAAGCCGCCCCCAAACCGCCCAAGGCCAAGATCGCCATGCCACCGATGATCCAGCGCGTGCGCGCACCTCCGGTGTCGGATTTATAGCCCCATTGCGGGCGCGTGATCTGGATGCCGTAATGCAGCGCCACCAGCGCGCCGGGCAGAACAGCGGGCAAGGCAAGCTCGACCACCATCAGCCGGTTCAGCGTCGACGTGGTCAAGACCACGATCGCGCCGAGCGCCATTTGCACAAAGCCAAGGCGGATGATCTGAAGCCAACTCAACGTCATGGCCATGCCTCCAACGTGCGGATACCAAAGGCGGTGACCATCATGCCCGAGACGTAAAGCGTGACGCCGACGCCATTATACCAAGGCGCGCGCCCCTTCGGATCGCGGAGCAGAACCTGCATCGCATAGGCCTGCGCGATCAGCGACACGGCGATGGCCAGCCCATGCATGGGCCGATCCCAGACGAAGAAGAGCAGGGCGAAGACGATCACCTGCGGCACCGCCATGACGACGCAAGCGAGTTTCGCCGCGCGTTCAGGCCCAAGCGTGACGGGAAGGGAATTGACGCCCATCTGGCGGTCGCCTTCGAGCGCTTTGAAATCGTTGAGCGTCATGATCCCATGCGCGCCGATGCCGTAAAGCAGCGCCACGATGATCACCGGCCAACTTGGCGCGCCCATCGACAAGACAGCGGCACCCGTGAACCAAGGCAGGGTTTCATATGACAGGCCCACCAGCCCCGGCCCCCACCAGCCCGAGCGCTTCAGCCGGACAGGTTCAGCCGAATAGGCCCAAGCCGCCGCAATGGCCAGCAGCGTGGCGCCAAAGCCCCAAGGCCCCAGCGCCAGCCCGATGATGGCGGCGGCAATCGACATGATGATCGCGATCCACAGACCCCAGCGCCCCGGAATACGCCCCGAAGGGATCGGGCGATGCGGCTCGTTGATCGCATCGACATGGCGGTCGCACCAATCATTGGCCGCTTGGCTCATCCCGCAGACGATCGGCCCGGCCAAGATAACGCCAAGAATGACGGCCAACCAATGCCCCGAAGGCGCAACACCTGCCGAGACCGCACCGCACAGATAGGCCCACATTGGCGGAAACCATGTGATCGGTTTCAGCAATGTCAGCACGGCCCGCGTTTCGGGCATGCGGCGATCAGCAGAGGCAGGGTTGAGGTCGGTCGTTACACTCATAAGTGTAAACATAACCTGACAGTTTACGAGTCGGCAAGTGTAAACAGGTCTTTACGCATAGCATCATGCCCCGCGAACAGGGCATCGGAATAAACGGCAAAATCGGGGATCAGTTCTCGGTGTTGCGGTCGGCTTTGCTGAGCAGCCCGTATTTGCGCAGCTTCACATAAAGCGACTGGCGCGACAGGCCCAACATCTCGGCCGCGGCAACGCGGTTGTTGTCGGTCAATTCCACGGCCGTTTCGATGCACATCTTCTCGACGACATCGGTCGTAGCCGCCACGATATCCTTGAGCGGGGCAGAACCCACCAGATCCATCACGTTGCGCATCGCATCATCGGATACCGTGCCGGGGCCGGGCATTGCCGATGCGCTTGGTTCGCGCACGACCTCCATCCGCGACGTGTCGCGAATCACAAAGGCAAAACCCGTCGCACCCGCGGTGCTGAGATGGGTTGCGGACATTTCGACCGACAGCTGCGAGCCATAAGCGCCCTCAAGCCGGGTCGCATACATCCGCATCTTGCCCGAGCGCGCGGCGTTGTCGGTCAAGACCTTCAGATCGACGCTGGCACGCGCCAAGAACTCCGACAAAGAGCGCCCGCGCACATCGGCAAGCGAGCCTGCATCGGTCAGGTTCAAAAACGCATCATTGGCCGAACGGATCGTGCCATGCGCATCGGTGATGACGATGGCGTCTGGCCCTTCGCGGTAAAGCTGGGCCAAGGTATTGGACAGCTCGACCGCCACGGTCTCTTGCGACTTGGCCGACTCGATCCGGCACAACAGCGATTTGTCGCCCGCCGCGCGGAATACGATCGGATGCAGCGAAACGTCGATCTTGCCGCGCCGCGTTGTTGCGGTGACCGGACCACCCGTCCCATCGCCCGAGGCAAGGACAAGCCCCTCGATGAACTCGCCCCGGCGGCGTCCGTCGAATTCTTGTGTAAAGGCACTGCCGGTCAATGTGTCGATCTCGGCGCCAAGCATTTGCGCCGCGGCCGAGTTCAGATCGACGATCCGCCCCGAGGCGACATCGACCAAAACCATCGCATCGCGCACCGCCTCCATGATCACGCGATAACGTGTCTCATAGTCACGATGGGTCTCGTAATCCTTTTCAAGCGCAAGCTGCGCCTTGACCAGCCTGTGCTGCAACTCGGCGATGGGGCGCAGATCGCGGCCCAGCATCAAGATGATATCGGGATTGCTGGTCTTGTGGACCGTGTAGCGGATCGGGAATTCCCAATTCGCATTGTCGAAATGGTTCACCTCGATCGCATCGACGGTGACCTTTTTGCCCTGCCGATGCGCGTCAAGCTGTGCCTCGAGCTTGGAGAGGCTGTCTTCGGCCATGAACTCGCGGATATCGCGGTCTTTCCAATGGTCGAGGCGCCCCAGCGTGGGGTTGAGCGGATTGACGATGACCGATTTCACCGTGCCTTCGGTGTCGAGAACCAAGGCGAGGTCGGCCGCCGTCGTGACGATCTCATTGAACTGCTCCGGCCCGATGGTCGATGCCGACGGCTGATCCCAGAAATCCGATCCGCGCGTGTTCATACGATCCATTTCCCTAAAGCCGATCCAACGAAACGTCGACCAAGCCTTTCAACTCCTGCGGCGGCGCGTCAGACACCACTGCATTCAACCCACATCGCCGTAATGCCGATACGGCATCGCGCGCGGTATGATCCGCGCCACTCAGCGCAAGCACATCATACCCTTTGTCCAGGATAGATCCCCCAATCACGATGGGGGTGACACGCGTTGCAGTAAGGCGAATTATGTCCACCAATTCTTTTGCCGATGCAAGTGTTCTGCGCCCGGATACGGTCAGACCGACCATGCGATACCGCTTGCGCCGCAGCATTTCGTGAATCTGGCGTGGGTGGCGGTCGACCGCGACATCGACCCGATAGCCACGCCGGCGCAGCTGATCGGCCAAGACGAAAGCGCCAAGTGTGTGATGCTCGCCGCGCGGAATGATCAGCAAGATCGTCGGCGCATCGGCATGTGCCGCATCGCGCCCCATGTCATGCCAACCCAAGCCACGTACAGTTTCCTGCAGCCGCGCCGCACCGATCGTCACATCGGCAAAGCTGATCTCATCGGTGAACCAACGCTCGCCCATCTGCTGCGCGACGGCGGGGACGATATGATCGATGATCTCTGTTGCTTTGACGCCATCTTGGCGCAAGCGCATCAGCATCTCATGGCGACGCTCTTCTTCGGGAGAGATGAAGGCATCGCACAGCTGCGCAAGGCGGAGCTTCAGCTCATCCGAACGACCCGGCCTGTCGGCGGCGAGAACGGCGATCGCCCGCTGGGCGAGGCGCGCAATCTCGGCGGCTTCGATGGCCTGTCGGCCCGCCGCTTTGCTGTGCCGTTCGTCATTCATCTGATGTCACCGATTGCGCCACCCCCCAAATCTTCTCGTCAACATTGACGTCGGTCGGGGGCAGGTTGGCCTTGGTCTAGTGTCGCGCATTCATCCTATTCTGTCAAAGTAAATTGACACGCACTGCTTTTCAAGGGGCGTGGCGGTCGAGCCAGAACAGGCTTTCCTCAGAAAATCCCCGTTTTTCTTGGATTTTTCGCGGCTGTGTTCCGGGCAAAAACTTCGCTGTATCAGACAGCTAATGTGTAAGTTTTAATTGACACTCTACCATGCCGGGGGCTAACTTTTCTATATCGTCCAAAGGAATCGACCATCGAATGCCGACCGAAACAATGACATCGGTACCGTCACGCCAGCTTTACACCTCTGAGGAACGGGCCCGGCGCGACAGCACGGTTTGGACGACCGTGCAGGGTGTTCTGGCGCCACTGCAGTTCGTGGTTTTCCTTGTTTCCTTGGGCCTTGTGCTGCGTTTCATGATGACCGGCATAGGCTACGAGGCAGCGACGATATCCATCATCCTCAAGACCGCCGTGTTGCTGACGATCATGGTCACTGGCGCGATCTGGGAGAAGGTGGTCTTTGGCCAGTACCTCTTCGCACATGCGTTCTTTTGGGAAGACGTGGTCAGCTTCTTGGTAATCGCGCTGCACCTTGGCTATGTTTGGGCGCTGATCGCGGGCTGGTCGCATGCCGACCAGATGTGGATCGCGCTGGCGGCCTATACCGCCTATGTGATCAACGCCGCTCAATTCATCTGGAAGCTGCGCATGGCGCGCCTGGATGCGGAGGGGCGCGTATGAACCGCCCCGCCAATATCCCCGCCGCCACCTGCCGCGATGCGCCGATTCTCAAGGAGCGCGGCCAGCGCGAAGTATTCTGCGGGCTGACAGGCATCATCTGGCTGCACCGCAAGATGCAAGATGCCTTCTTCCTTGTCGTGGGCTCGCGTACCTGCGCGCATCTGCTGCAATCGGCAGCGGGCGTGATGATCTTTGCCGAGCCGCGTTTCGGAACCGCCATTTTGGAAGAAACCGATCTGGCCGGACTTACCGACGCCAATGAAGAGCTGGACCGCGAGGTGGGCCGCCTTCTGTCGCGTCGTCCCGATATCAAGCAGCTGTTTCTTGTCGGCTCTTGCCCCTCCGAAGTCATCAAGCTGGATCTGGCGCGCGCGGCTGAACGCCTGACGCAGATCCACGCGCCCCATGTGCGGGTGCTGAACTATTCCGGCAGCGGCATCGAGACGACCTTCACCCAAGGTGAGGATGCCTGTCTCGCTTCCATGGTTCCCGTCCTCCCCGGGACGGAAGCACGCGAGCTTTTGCTTGTGGGTGCGCTGCCGGATGTTGTCGAAGATCAGGCCGTCGGCCTGTTGACCAAGATGGGCATCGGCCCGATCCGGGTTTTGCCCGCGCCGCGTACATCGGATGCGCCGGGTGTCGGGTCGAAGACGGTCTTTGCCTGCCTCCAGCCCTTTCTGGGCGATACAGCCGCTGCACTGGAACGGCGCGGCGCGCGCATGATCCAAGCGCCCTTCCCCTTCGGTGAGGAGGGCACGACACTGTGGCTGCGTGCCATCGCCGATGAGTTCGGCGTCGATGACGCGACATTCGAGGCGGTGACCGCCGCCCCCCGCGCGCGGGCGCGCACCGCGATCGCCAATGCTTCCGAGCATCTGCGCGGTAAATCGGTGTTTTTCATGCCCGACAGCCAGTTGGAAATCCCGCTGGCCCGGTTCCTGACCCGTGAATGCGGGATGGAAGCGATCGAGATCGGCCAACCCTTTATCCATAAGGGTCTCGTCGGCCCCGATCTGGATCTGATGCCCGCCGGCCCCACGATTTCCGAGGGCCAGGATGTCGATAAGCAACTCGACCGAGTCCGCGCCGCGCGCCCCGATCTGACCGTTTGTGGCCTTGGCCTTGCCAATCCGCTCGAGGCCGAGGGGCTGACGACCAAATGGGCCATCGAACTGGTCTTCACGCCGGTGCATTTCTACGATCAAGCCGGTGATCTGGCAGGGCTCTTCAGCCGCCCGATCCGCCGCCGCGCGCTCTTGAAGCTGGAGGCGGCAGAATGACCACGCCTCTTCTCTGTTTCGAAAATATCCCGGGGGTCCGGGGGCAGCGCCCCCGGATGCAGCCATGAAGTTGACCGTCTGGACATATGAAGGCCCGCCGCATGTCGGCGCGATGCGTGTCGCGACCGCGATGAAGGGTCTGCATTATGTGCTGCACGCGCCGCAGGGCGATACCTATGCTGATCTGCTTTTCACCATGATCGAGCGGCGCGGCCATCGCCCGCCTGTCAGCTACACAACATTCGAAGGCCGCGATCTAGGCGAGGATACGGCCGGCCTGTTCAAGCGCGCTTGCCAAGATGCCTTTGATCGCTTTCAGCCCCAAGCGCTGATTGTCGGTGCCTCCTGCACGGCCGAGTTGATCCAAGATGATCCCGGTGGCCTGGCCGAGACGATGGACCTTCCCGTGCCGGTCATCGCGCTGGAATTGCCCAGCTATCAGCGCAAGGAAAATTTCGGTACGGACGAGACCTTTTACCAATTGGTGAAGGCCTTGGCCGGCCCCGTCGAGAAAACGCCCCATATCACCGCGAACCTGATCGGCCCGCTCGCGCTGGGCTTTCGCCATCGCGACGATATCGAAGAGATCAAGGGCCTGCTCTACGAGATGGGCATCGGTATCAATGTCGTGGCCCCCTTTGATGCGACGCCGCATGATCTGACCCGGCTGGGTGCAGCGCATATCAATATCTTGATGTATCCCGAACACGCCGAGACCGCCGCCCGCCATATGGAGCGGGTGCTTGGCATTCCTTACACCAAGACGGTTCCCATCGGCGTTGGTGCCACCCATGATTTCGTGGCCGAAGTGGCCCGGATCTGCGGTGTAGAGCCGAAAAAAGACCTAAGCCGCCTGCGCCAGCCGTGGTGGTCGAAATCGGTCGACAGCGCCTACCTGACCGGCAAGCGCGTTTTCATCTTTGGTGACGCCACCCATGTGATGGCCGCCGCCCGCATCGCGCGCGACGAGATGGGCTTCGAGGTGGTGGGCCTTGGTTGCTACAACCGCGAGTTTGCAAGGCCCATGCGCGCCTTGGCCAAGGATTTCGGTCTCGAGGCGCTGATCAGCGACGATTACCTCGAAGTAGAAAAGGCCATCGAGGATGCCGCGCCCGAGATGATCCTCGGCACCCAGATGGAGCGCCACATCGGCAAGCGCCTCGGCATCCCGTGCGCCGTGATTTCCGCCCCTGTCCATGTGCAGGATTTCCCCGCCCGCTATTCCCCCCAGATGGGTTGGGAAGGGGCGAATGTGATCTTCGACACTTGGATCCATCCGCTGGTCATGGGGCTGGAGGAGCATCTTTTGGCGATGTTCCGCGAAGATTTCGAGTTTCACGACGACGCCGGTGCAAGCCATCATGGTGGCCACGCGCCGCGGGCATCGCAGGGGGGCCAGCCCCCCGTCAGCAAAGCTGACTCCCCCCGGGATATTTCTGAAACAGAGAAGACGGAGGAGGTCGCGGCCGAGACTGGCAGCGATGTGATGGTGTGGCTCGCCGATGCCGAGCGTGAGTTGAAGAAGATCCCCTTTTTCGTGCGCGGCAAGGCGCGCCGCAATACCGAGAAATTCGCAGCCGAGCGTGGTGTGACCGAGATCAGCGTCGATACGCTCTACGAGGCGAAAGCTCATTATGCGCGGTGATGGTGATCATATCCCCGGCTACCGGGTCGTGATCGTCACGCTCGACAGCCATGCGGCGGGTCCGGCGGCGCGTGTGAGCGAGCGGCTGTCAGGCGAGTTTCCGGGGCTGAACGTCAGCGTGCATGCCGCCGCCGAATGGGCCGAGAACCCCGCCGCTTTGGAAGAGGCGCGCATCGCCGTGCGCCATGGCGACATCATCGTCGCCAATCTGTTGTTCATCGAAGAACATATCACCGCGATCTTGCCCGCGCTTCAGGCGCGGCGCGATTCCTGTGACGCGATGATCAGTGTCATCTCGGCGCGCGAAGTTGTGCAGCTGACCCGCATGGGTGAGTTGGACATGATGAAGCCCGCCACCGGGCCCATGAAGCTGTTGAAAAAGCTGCGCGGGTCCAAGGAGCCTTCGGCCAATTCCGGCGAAAAGCAGATGAAGCTTTTGCGCCGCTTGCCCAAGATCCTGAAGTTCATCCCCGGCAAGGCGCAGGATTTGCGCGCGTGGTTCTTGACCATGCAATATTGGTTGGGCGGGTCCGACGATAATGTCGAACAGATGATCCGTTTCCTGATCGGCAGCTATGCCAGCGACCGCGCCTTCAAGGGCGCGCGCGCTGCGGCACCGATCGATTACCCCGAGGTGGGACTGTATCACCCCGATCTGCCGGGCCATCGGATCACCACCAATCCTGCCGATCTACCGCAGCCCGCCAATCCGGTTGCGACCGTGGGCTTGATGATGATGCGCAGCTATGTGCTGGCCTCCGACACCGCGCATTATGATGGCGTGATCCGTCAGATGCAGGAAGCTGGCATTGCCGTTTTGCCCGCCTTTGCCGGTGGGCTCGACGGGCGGCCCGCGATCGAGGGCTATTTTGCCGGTGGCAAGATCGATGCCTTGGTCTCGCTGACTGGGTTCAGCCTGATCGGCGGCCCGGCCTATAATGACAGCGCGGCGGCGGTGGCGGTTCTGAAAGATCTGGACCTGCCCTATATCGCGGCCCATGCGCTGGAGTTTCAGACCCTTGGTCAATGGGCCTCATCGGCCGGTGGATTGGGGCCGGTTGAGACCACGATGCTGGTCGCACTTCCCGAGATCGACGGCGCCACCAACCCGACCGTCTTTGGTGGGCGGCATGGGCTTGATGGTTGCCAGGGCTGTGCGCTGATGTGCCAAAGCCGATCGGCGACCAAGGCGATGGCGCCATGCCCCGAGCGGATCATCAGCCTTGTCGAAAAAACAAAGCGCCTTGCGCTGCTCAGGCGCAAGCGCAACGCCGACAAGAAGGTGGGGATCGTCTTGTTCGGCTTTCCGCCCAATGCAGGCGCGATTGGCACGGCGGCCTATTTGAGTGTCTTTGAAAGCCTGTTCAACACGCTGACGCGGATGAAGGCCGATGGTTACGCGGTCGATGTTCCGGCCACGGTCGATGATCTGCGCGACGCGATCCTTAAGGGCAATGCCAAGCAATACGGGCAAGAGGCGAATGTCGCCGACCATGTCGATGCTGATACGATGGTGCGGCATACACCGCCCCTGAAGGCGATCGAGGCGGTTTGGGGCCCGGCACCGGGCAAGATCCAATCCGATGGGCGCGGCGTGTTCATCCTTGGCCAGCAGTTCGGCAATGTCTTTGTGGGTGTGCAGCCGACATTCGGCTACGAGGGCGACCCGATGCGCCTGTTGTTCGAGCATGGGTTCGCGCCGACCCATGCCTTTACCCAGTTCTACCTATGGCTGCGCAACACCTACCGCGCCGATGTGTTGTTGCATTTCGGGATGCATGGCGCGCTGGAATTCATGCCCGGCAAACAGGCCGGGCTTGGCGCGCGCGATTGGCCCGACCGGCTGATCGGCGAGATGCCGAATGTCTATCTTTACGCCTCCAACAACCCGTCCGAGGCGACGCTGGCCAAGCGGCGGTCAAACGCTGTGACCATCACCCATCTGACGCCGCCCTTGGCGTCGGCTGGGCTTTACAAGGGGCTGTCGGAACTCAAGGACAGCCTGACGCGCTGGCGCGGTCTTGCCCCCGATGCGCATGAGCGTGCCGATCTGGCCGGGCTGATCGAAACACAGGCCGAAGCCGTTGACCTGACCGAACGCGACCCCGACCGGCTGTGGTTGACGCTGCTCGAGACCGAAGATGCGCTGATCACTGACGGCTTGCATGTGGTGGGCCGCCCGATGGCCGAGGCCGAGTTGCAAGAGCATCTGCGCGTGATGGCAGAAACCGACCCTGAAACGCGGGTTCGGGTCGAAAACCTGCTGCGCCAAGAGACCGAGCTGGGCGGGCTGATGCGCGCGCTTTCGGCCCGTTACATCGCACCCGTGCCGGGTGGAGACTTGATCCGCTCGCCCGAGGTGCTGCCGACGGGGCGCAATATTCACGCCTTTGACCCTTTCCGCATGCCGACCGCTTTCGCGCTGCAAGATGGCGCGCAACAAGCGCAGCGCTTGATCGATGCGGCGGGCGAGATGCCGCGTTCCGTCGCGCTGGTGCTATGGGGGTCGGATAATATCAAATCCGACGGCGGGCCGATTGCGCAGGCCTTGGCCCTGATGGGCGCGCGCCCGCGTTTTGACGGCTATGGCCGGCTCTGCGGTGCCGATCTGATCCCGCTGGAAACGCTTGGCCGCCCGCGCATCGATGTGGTGATGACCTTGTCGGGCATCTTCCGCGATCTTTTGCCTTTGCAGACAAGAATGCTGGCCGAAGCGGCGTTCAAGGCGGCAACCGCCGATGAGGCGCCCGAGATGAATTTCGTGCGCGCCCATGCGCTGGACTATGCGGCCAAGATGGGCGTGGGCATGGAAGAGGCCAGTTTGCGGGTCTTTTCCAATGCCGAGGGTGCCTATGGCTCCAATGTCAACCAGCTGGTCGATAGCGGCGCTTGGGGCGAAGAGGATGAGCTGGCTGATGCCTATCAGGCGCGCAAGAGCTTTGCCTATGGCATGGATGGCAAGGCGCATAAGAATGCGGGGCTTTTGCAGGCGGCGTTGAAAGATGTCGATCTGGCCTATCAGAACCTTGAATCGGTCGAGTTGGGCGTCACCACGGTCGATCATTACTTTGACACGTTGGGCGGCATTTCGCGTGCGGTCAAACGCGCCAAAGGCGGTCAGGAAGCGCCGGTTTTCATCGGCGATCAGACCCGAGGCGCGGGCAAGGTGCGCACGCTGAAAGATCAAGTCGCGCTGGAAACCCGTTCGCGCAGCCTGAACCCGAAATGGTTCGAAGGGTTGCTCAAGCACGGCCATGAGGGCGTGCGCATGATCGAGGCGCAGGTGACCAATACGCTGGGCTGGTCGGCCACGACGGGTCAGGTCGATCCTTGGGTCTATCAACGCCTCTCCGAGACATTTGTACTGGATGAAGAGATGCGCCGCCGCATGGCCGCGCTGAACCCGCAGGCGTCGGTCCGTATGGCCAACCGCCTGATCGAGGCCTTCGAACGCAATTACTGGCAACCCGATGAGGCCACATTGGCCGCGCTTCAGGCTGGCGCGGATGAGCTGGAAGACACGCTTGAGGGGCTGACCCCAGGCATGGCCGCGGAATAGGAAGGACGACACCGATGTTGGACGAAAAATCACCCCCCGCTGCCCGTGCCGCGATGCGCGAGGCCGCAGGTTTGGCCAAGCGCGATCTCGGCGCACCCCCGGTGCTGCGCAAGGGCGAAGATGGCGAGGGATCGCTGCAGGTGCATCTCGACCCGTCGATGAAGATCGAGGGCGCGCAGGTTTTCGCGGTTTACGGCAAGGGCGGGATCGGCAAATCGACGACCTCTTCCAACCTCTCTGCGGCGTTCTCCAAGCTGGGCAAAAAGGTGCTCCAGATCGGCTGTGACCCCAAGCATGACAGCACCTTTACCCTGACCGGCCATTTGCAGCCGACGGTGATCGATATTCTCAAGGATGTGGATTTCCATGCCGAGGAACTCCGCCCCGAGGATTTCGTGACCATGGGCTATAATGGCGTCATGTGCATCGAGGCCGGTGGCCCGCCCGCCGGCACCGGATGTGGTGGTTATGTCGTGGGTCAGACCGTGAAGCTGCTCAAGCAGCATCATTTGCTGGAAGACACTGATGTCGTGATCTTCGATGTGCTGGGCGATGTGGTGTGCGGTGGCTTTGCGGCACCCCTGCAACATGCCGACCGCGCGGTGATCGTGACGGCCAATGATTTCGACAGCATCTATGCGATGAACCGCATCATCGCCGCCGTTCAGGCCAAGTCGAAGAACTACAATGTGCGTCTCGCGGGATGCATCGCCAACCGCTCCAAGGCGACGGATGAGGTTGATCGCTACTGCGCCGAGGTTGGTTTCAACCGCATCGCGCATATGCCCGATGTGGATGCGATCCGCCGCTCGCGGTTGAAGAAAAAGACCCTGTTTGAGATGCCCGATGAAGAAGACATCGTGCAGTGCCGCGCCGAATATATCCGGCTGGCCGAGACCCTATGGGCCGGAACAGAGCCGCTTTCGCCCGAGCCGCTGGAAGATCGCCATATCTTTGAACTGCTGGGTTTTGATTGATGGTCGCCACGCCGACATATGGGCGCACACGCGACCGGGTCGAAGAGTATTTCGATCGCACCGCCACCCGGACATGGGAGCGGCTGACCTCTGACGCGCCTGTGTCGGGCATTCGCCAGACCGTGCGCGAAGGGCGTGACCGGATGCGCGCGATTATGTTGGCGCAACTGCCTGATGATCTGACCGGCAAGCGCGTGCTTGATGCGGGTTGCGGCACAGGTGCCATGACCGAGGCGTTGGCCCGCCGTGGCGCGGATGTGGTGGCGATCGATATCTCGCCCGCGCTGGTCGAGATCGCGGCCAAGCGCCTGCCCGAGGGGTTGGCCCCGCGTGTCACCTTTACCTCTGGCGATATGCTCGCCGATGGTTTGGGCGCATTCGATCATGTCATGGCGATGGACAGCATGATCTATTACGAGGCGCCCGATCTGGGCCGCGCGCTTGCACATCTTTGCCCGCGCGTCCGCCAATCGGTGGTGTTCACCGTGGCGCCCCGCACCGCGTTCTTGATGGCGTTTTGGAGCATGGGAAAGCTGTTCCCGCGCGCGGATCGCTCGCCCACCATGATCCCGCATGATCCCCGCCGCCTATCGCGCGAAGCGACACGCCAAGGCGCAATAGGGTCGATCCGCGAAGTTGAGCGCGTCAGCCGTGGTTTCTACATCTCGACATGTCTGGAGTACCGGGCATGAGCGTGCTCAAGCGCATATCGATCCGGTATCTGCCCTTTGCGGATGCGGCGTCGGACGATCTGCCGCTTGGGCAATTGCTGCGCCTGTCGCTGTTTCAGGTCTCGGTCGGCATGGCCACTGTCATGCTGCTTGGCACGCTGAACCGCGTGATGATCGTGGAGTTGCAGGTCTCGGCCTTCCTGGTCGCCGCGATGGTGGCACTGCCGGTGCTGATCGCGCCGTTCCGTGCGCTGTTGGGCTTCAAATCCGACACCTATAAATCGGCCATCGGCTGGAAGCGTATTCCTTATCTCTGGTTCGGCACGCTGTGGCAGTTCGGTGGCCTTGCCATCATGCCCGCCGCCCTTTTGGTGCTGGGCGGCGATGTTACGCAGGTGCGCTACGACATTCCCTTTGCCGGTGAGGCGCTGGCGGCGCTGGCCTTTTTGATGACCGGCTTGGGCATGCATATGACCCAGACCGCAGGTCTGGCCTTGGCCGCCGACCGCGCGACGGATGAGACGCGCCCACGTGTCGTGGCGCTGCTTTATGTCATGCTGCTGGTGGGCATGGCGGTCTCGTCGCTTGTGATCGGCTACCTGCTCAAGGAATTCACCGCGCTGGAGTTGATCGGCGTGGTACAGGGTGCGGCGCTCGTGACCTTGGTCTTGAACGTGATCGCGCTGTGGAAACAAGAGCGCGTCCGCCCGATGAGCCGTGCCGAGCGCGACGCACCCGCCCCTAGTTTCCGCGAGGCATGGGCCGACTATGCCGCGGGCGGCACTGCTGGGCGTCTGCTGGTCGTCGTGTTTCTGGGCACCATGGCCTTCAACATGCAAGATGTGCTGCTCGAACCCTATGGCGGCGAAATCTTGGGCCTTTCCGTTTCGTCCACGACGCTTTTGACCGCAAGCTGGGCAATGGGCGCACTGGTGGGTTTTGCCCTCGCCGCGAAATGGTTGGCTGAGGGGATGAACCCCTACCGGATGGGCGCGCGCGGCATTCTTGCTGGGCTTGCAGCCTTTTCCGCCGTGGTTTTTGCCAACCCCATGGGCTCGCCCGAGATGTTTTTCACTGGCGCATGCCTGATCGGTTTCGGGGGCGGGCTATTCGCTGTCTCAACCCTGACTGCTGCTATGACCATGCCCGCCGGCAAAGCCGGTCGCGGCCTTGCGCTAGGCGCATGGGGTGCTGCGCAAGCGACCGCTGCCGGCCTGTCCACCGCCGTCGGCGGGGGATTGCGCGATGTGGTGAACATGGCGGCGACCCAAGGCCATTTGGGTGTCGCGCTGAACGACCCGAGTACCGGGTACTCGGTCGTCTATCACCTCGAGATTTTTCTGCTTTTCGTCACGCTCGTGGCCCTTGGGCCGCTTGTTCGCACTGCAACGACCAACAGGAACGGAGGGACCAGGAAGTTCGGGCTCGCCGACCTTCCCACCTGAGACCGCCGAACCCGAGAGGATCTAAACATGGAAGCTACATTCTTTGGCAATTTCGATCTGGCCAGCCTGTCTATCTGGCTGTTTTGGATCTTTTTCGCACTGCTGATCTATTATCTGCAGACCGAGAATATGCGCGAAGGCTATCCGCTGGAAAACGAGGATGGCACCGCCGCCCCGAACCAAGGGCCCTTCCCCGTTCCCAACGCCAAGACCTTCAAGCTGATGCATGGGCGCGGCGAAGTCACTGTGCCATCCGTCGAGAACGAGGACGCGCATCGCCGCACCGATCTTGCGATGGAGCGGTCAAGCTTTGGCACGAGCAATGGCTACCCCTATGATCCGGTCGGCGATCCGATGGCCGCCGGGATCGGCTCTGGTGCTTGGGTGCCGCGCCGTGATGTTCCGGAACTCGACGGTCACGGCCACGCCAAGATCGTGCCGATGGGCCAGACCGAGACCTTCCGTATCTCGGCCGGGCGCGATCCGCGCGGTATGCCGGTTGTGGCCGGTGATGGCGCTGTGGTCGGCATGATCAGCGATATGTGGGTCGACGCACCCGAACAGCTGATCCGCTACCTCGAGATCGAGCTGGACGCCGATCATGGCGGCGGCAAGCGGCTTGTGCCGATGACCTTCTGCCGGATCTGGGGCGGCAAGGTGAAGATCAATTCGATCTACGGCAAGCATTTCGCTGCCGTGCCTGTCACCAAATCCTCCACGCAGATCACCTTGCTCGAGGAAGAAAAGGTCTCCGCCTACTACGGCGGTGGCATCCTCTACGCTTCTCAGGATCGTCTGGACCCGCTCTTGTGACCTAAACCCGGCGCGCGCTTCAGACCCGCGCGCCGGACCACGACCGACGAAGGAGAAACGACCGATGTCTCATGATCACGACGATTTTGCTACCGAACCTGTCCGCGGCCTTCCCGAAGAACTGCCGCAGGGCGAAGAGATTTTGTGGCAGGGCCAGCCAAGCTGGTGGCAACTTGCGCGCGAAAGCCTGAATTTTTGGTGGGTGGCAGGCTATTTCACGTTTCTGTTCGCATGGCGCACCATCGGTGGGGCCGCGACGGAAAGCTGGGCCGACAGCGCCACAGCGGCGTCCTTCTTCCTTGTGTTGGGCATGATTGTTTGCACGATACTGGCGCTGGTCGCGCTGATGCAGGCCAAGGCGACAGTCTACACCATCACCAACAAGCGGGTCGCGATGCGCATCGGTGCGGCGCTGACCATGACGCTGAACCTGCCGTTCAAGAAGATCGCCAATGCCGATTTGGGCGTGCGCAAGAACGGCACCGGCACCATCGCGCTCGAGTTGATGGAAGATGACGGCGCGCGGCTGTCCTACATCCTGACTTGGCCGCATGTGCGCCCGTGGCGGATGAAACAGACCCAGCCCGCACTGCGCTGCATTCCCGATGTGCGCAAGGTGGCCGCGATCTTGGCCGAGGCGGCGGAAACCGCCGTGTCCGAACCTGTTATTGAACGCGCACCGGCCCATCAGCCGGTCGCGGCGGAGTAAGCGCAATGGCCTATACCCGTAGCTACAACAAGCATGAGCAAAAGCTGGTCGAACGCGACAAGGAGATGGTGCCAACCATCCTCGTGCGCGCGATGTTCGTGCTTTGCATCTGTGTCCTGATCATCGTGGCCTATGCAAGGCTGACCGATCGCCCGCTGGAGGCCATGCCACCCAGCGAGGCCGAGGTGCCGCCCGTGCAAGAGCGGATGATCCGGATTTTCGGCCAGATGGATGGTTCGGCCCGCGTGCTGGATCTGAACGGTTCCTTGATCCTCGATCTGGGGCCGACCGAAGGCGGCTTTGTCGCCGGAATCTACCGCGTGCTGGAGCGCGAGCGGGGGGCCGTCGGCCTTTCCGCATCGGAGCCTATCCGGTTGGTGCGTTTTTCAGACGGACGCATCGGGCTTCGTGATGACCTGACCGATTTCAGGGCCGAGCTTTTCGGCTTTGGGGCGGACAACGAGCGGGTCTTTGCCCGCATGCTGGAGGAATGACCAATGGGATGGCTCACGAAAGACTTTGAAACCGCACCCTGCGAAGTGGAGGTCAGCCACCGCTTCGACAGCCTGCATGCACATGTGAAATTCCTGAACGGCGCGGTGATCAACCCCGGCGACGAGGTTCAGGTGCAGGGCCCGCCCGTGATGGCGCCCTATGGCGAGGTGATCCGCGAACAGCGCATCGCCCGCATCACGCGTGCCAGCAAACTCGAACAGATCTGGACCCGTATGACCGGCGACTTCGAGTTCATGGAGCTGTGTGAGTTCTCGTTCAGCGAGGAGGTTTCGCTATGAAAGATATGACCCATTCCGCCGATGCCGCCACCGTCGAAGAGGCGCTGGCAGCCGACAACCATCAAGGCATCGTCGATAGCGAAGGTGCCACCGCGCTGGCGATGCAAAACACGCTGCTCACGCCGCGGTTTTACACCACCGATTTCGACGAGATGGACGCGATCGATGTCAGCCCGGTGCGCAAGGACTGGGATCTGTTGATCGACCAGATGAAAAGCGACCCGAACAGGGGGCATTTCAAGAAGAACGAAGATTGGGATCACGTCGATTGGGACGGGATGGAACCCAAGCTCAAGGCCGAGTTCATCGATTTCCTCGTCTCGTCCTGCACCGCCGAATTTTCAGGCTGTGTGCTGTACAAGGAGATGAAGCGGCGCGGCAATAACGAGGATATCGTGACGCTGTTCCAGCTGATGGCGCGTGACGAGGCGCGGCATGCGGGCTTTATCAATGATGCGCTGCGCGAGGCGGGTATTGCCGTGAACCTCGGGTTCCTGACGCAGAAGAAGAAATACACCTATTTCCGGCCCAAGTTCATCTACTACGCCACCTACCTGTCGGAAAAGATCGGCTACGCGCGTTACATCACGATTTACCGCCACCTCGAGGCAAACCCCGAGTTGCGGTTCCACCCGATTTTCAAGTGGTTCAAGGAATGGTGCAACGACGAGTTCAGTCATGGCGAGGCCTTTGCCCTTCTGATGAAGACCGACCCCAAGCTGACCAGCGGCGTCAATGTGCTGTGGATCAAGTTCTTCCTCACGGCGGTCTATTCCACCATGTATGTGCGCGATCACCAGCGCCCGGCCTTTCACGCCGCCCTTGGCGTGGACCCCGATTGGTATGCCCATGAGGTCTTTACCAAGACCTCGGAAATCTCCAAGCAGGTGTTCCCGATCACGCTCGATATCGACCATCCGCGTTGGCAAAAGGGGCTGGTTGCGATGCAACGCGCCAATGCCGATCTGGCCATGGCGAAAAAGTCGGGCAATTGGGTCAAGCGCATGGGCGCCACAGCGCGTGCAGCCACGGCCTTCGTCAGCCTGCTGACCATCCCCGCTGTCAAGCATCGCGTGCCGGCCTCCACCCGGTTGGAGCCTGCATACTGATGTTAAGCTCACCTTGGATCGCTGCCCTTGTGGCCTTGTTCTTCTGGTGGTTCGCCACCGGGGCGATCCTTGTGGCTGTGCGGCGTGCGGATCGTGAAGGTGCCAAGGCACGGCTTTGGGCCGTGCTTTGGAACCTGCCCTTCCTTCTCTTGGGCGGCTTTGGCTTTCTCGACACGCTTGGCAATAACAGCGTGGCGGGGGCCTATGTCGGCTTTTTGTCGGCGCTGGCGCTTTGGGGCTGGATTGAGCTGGCCTTTTTGACCGGCGTGATCACCGGCCCGGTGCGCCAACCGCTGAAAGCGGGCGTGCGCGAATGGGAACGTTTCATCCGCGCTTGGGGCACCATCGCCTATCATGAAATGCTCTTGGCCTTCACGCTTTTGGCGATGATCGCGGCCAGCTATGGCGCGGATAATAAATTCGGCATGTGGACCTTTGCGGTGCTGTTTGCCGCGCGGGTTTCGGCCAAGCTCAACCTTTATCTCGGGGTCCGCAAAATCAATGTGGAGTTCATCCCCGAGCATCTGAACCACCTGCCCAGCCATTTCCGCATCGCGCGGATGAATTGGCTTTTCCCGATCTCGATCACCGGCCTGAGCTTTGCGCTGGCCTGTTTTCTGGAGCGGATCTGGGCGGTCGAAACGCAGGCTGACATCGTCGGCTTTGCCCTATTGAGCGCGCTTACCGCGCTCGCATTGCTGGAACACTGGTTCATGGTGCTTCCACTTCCTGACGAGAAACTTTGGCGCTGGATGCTCGCTGAGCGGACGATGCCGAACCAAGCCATCAAGACAAGCGAGGACGCCCGATGAACTTTGACAAGCTGTTCCAATCCCAGCTCGATCAACTCAAGCAGGAGGGCAATTATCGGGTCTTTGCCGAACTTCAGCGCAAATGCGGGGCCTTTCCCCGTGTGAAAAACCACTCGCACGGTCAGGACGAGGTGACTGTTTGGTGTTCCAACGATTACCTTGGCATGGGCCAGCATCCCGACGTCATCAACGCGATGATGCAAACTGTGCAGGAATGCGGCACGGGTGCGGGCGGCACGCGCAATATCTCGGGCAATGCTTGGCACCACAAACAGCTAGAGGGTGAGTTGGCCGATCTGCATGGCAAAGAGGCGGCGCTTTTGTTCACCTCTGGCTATGTGTCGAACTGGGCTGCACTGTCGACCTTGGGTGCGCGCCTGCCCAATGCGGTGATCTTGTCCGATGAGCTCAACCACGCCTCGATGATCGAGGGCATTCGCCACGCGCGCTGCCAAAAGGTGATCTGGAAGCACAATGACCCCGAAGATCTGGACCGCAAGCTGGCCGCCCTTCCCGCCAATGCGACCAAGATCGTGGCCTTTGAATCCGTCTATTCGATGGATGGCGATATCGCGCCGATCAAGGAAATCCTCGATGTTTGCGACAAGCATGGCGCGATGTCCTACATCGACGAGGTCCATGCCGTGGGCATGTATGGACCGCGCGGCGGCGGCGTGGCCGAACGCGAGGGGCTGATGGACCGCATCACCTTGATCGAGGGGACGTTGGGCAAGGCCTTTGGTGTCGTCGGTGGCTATATCACCGGAAGCCATGCGCTGGTCGATTTCATCCGCAGCTTTGCCAGCGGGTTCATCTTTACCACCGCACTGCCACCCGCCGTGGCTGCGGCTGCCACAGCCTCGATCCGGCATCTGAAAGAAAGCTCATACGAGCGCGACATGCAAAAGCGGCAGGTCGCCCGCCTGCGTGCGCGGCTGGATGCAGAGGGCATCCCGCATGAGATGAACGCAAGCCATATCATCCCGGTGATGGTGAAAGACCCGGTCAAATGCCGGATGCTGTCGGATATCTTGATGGATCAATTCGGCATCTATGTGCAGCCGATCAATTACCCCACCGTGCCCAAGGGAACCGAGCGTTTGCGCTTTACCCCCGGCCCGCTGCACACGGATGAGGACATCGAATATCTGGTCTTGGCGCTCAAGACCTTGTGGAAACAATGCGCCATTGCCCACGCAGTCGCGTGATTTTGAAAAAAAGCACTGGACCCTAGCAGGATCGACATAGTTTATCCCAGACGAGACCATACAGAAGGGAGACTACCTGATGAGTCGCAAAATCGTGCTCGCTGCTGCTGCTTTGCTTTTGTCGGCACCGATGGCCATGGCTGATGCCCATGCCGCTTCCGGTGATGCGGCGGCTGGCGAACGTGTGTTCAACCAGTGCGTGGCCTGCCACGTGGTGCAGAACGAAGCTGGCGAAACCTTGGCTGGGCGCAATGCGCGCACTGGCCCGAACCTTTACGGGATCGCGGGCAAGACCTGGGCACATATCGAAGATTTCCGCTGGTCGCCCGGCATGACGGCATTGAAAGATGCCGGCATCCTCGTGACCGAGGAAAGCTTTGTCGCCTATGTCCAAGATCCAACCGGCTATATCCGCGAAGCAACGGGTAACAACTCGGCACGCGGCGCGATGAGCTTCCGTGTACGCTCCGAGGCGGATGCTTTGAATGTCTACGCCTACATCGTTTCCTTGTCGGCGCAGTAAGTTAAGACACAGGGTTTCTTGACGGCAACCCGGACAGAGGGCGCCCCAAACGGGCGCCCTTTTTCATATCTCGGCGGTGAAACGCCTGATCTCGGCGGCAACTGGGGCCGGGGCCTCTTCATGGGCCAGATGGCCGATGCCGGGCAGGGTGATCAGTTTTGCCTGTGGCATGATCCGGGCGGCGCGTTCTGCCACCCGCAGCGGCACGGCCCCATCATGCGCGCCATGGATGAAAAGCGTCGGTGTCGTGATGGATGGCAGCGCGGCATTCAACGCATCGAGCGACCACTGCGCCATCATCGCCAGCGTGCCGTCGACATGGGCACGCCGCCCGATCAGATGGGCGTAGCGTGCCAGCCCCACCTCATCCAGGGTGGTGCCAGCCGAGGCCAGGATCGTGCGCACCTGTGACACCCCACGCCCGCCTTGCGCGATCAACAGCCCTGTAAAGGGGTTCAGCGCCAGCATCTTGGCCATGACCGGAAAAAGCCAGCCAGCAGTGCCTTGGAAATTCTCAAGCGCGCCATTGATGATGACCAGATGCGCGGGTGAAATCAGACCCTGATGGGCCAGTTCGAGACTGACAGCGCCCCCCGCCGAATGGCCGATCACAAGGCGCGGTGCCCAACCTTCCTGCGCACAAAGACCCGCGATATCGCGCGCCACATCCCCCAGCCGCGCGCGGCCCTTGGGGCTGCGCGTCCAGCCATGGCCGGGCAGATCCAGCGCAATCACCCGGTGATCGCGGGCCAGAACGGGGATCAGCGCGGCCCAGCTATGGCTCGACGCACCGGCACCATGCAGCAAAAGCACATCCGGGCCGGTGCCGATGATCTGCACATGCCAGCGATGCGGTCGGGCCGCGATAATTTGGCTGGCCGTGACATTGGGCCAATCCGGCGGGGGAAGCTCTGCCGCGCTCATGCAAGGTTCAGCGATGCATCCACCGCTGCAGACAAGGCGCGCGCATCCGCGCGTGGCAACGCCAGATAGGGTGCGCCCAGATCGCCCGCCAGCGTGGCAAGCCCCGGTGTCGGCCGAAGCCCGGTGTCGATCACCAGCGCGGGAATAGCCCGCGCGCGGATCGCCTTGGCCATTGCGGTTGCATCCGTGCCTGCCTGCGCGCGATTGGCGATCCCGGCCAGATCCACATTGGCCCGCCCATCAGTCAACAGCGCGAGCGAGGCTGTCATGCCCTTGCCCTGCGCCAAAAGCGCCAGTTCAAGCGCCGCCTTTAGCCCAGCGGCCAAGGGCGTACCACCGCCGCCCGGCAGTTGCGCCAAACGGCGTTTTGTCTGCACAAGCGAGCGTGTCGGCGGCAAAAGCACTTCGGCCCCATCACCGCGAAAGGCGACAAGGGCCACATGATCGCGCCGGGCATAGGCCTCGCCCAGCAAGAGCTCGATCGCGCCTTTGGCCTCGCCCAGCCGCGCCAATGCCGCGGAACCCGAGGCATCGACGACGAAAATGATGGCGCGGTCCGATGTCTCCTCGAATTGCCGCAGCCGGATATCGGACATCTGGATATGCAGCCGGTCATGCACCCCGCTGGCCTTGCGACGCATCGGTTGCCAAGGCGCGGCGGCGCGCAGGGTGGCCACCAGATCGACGCGCGCATCGCCGCCCATGCGTCCGGGCCGGGATGGCAGGGGGCGACCGCGGCGGTTCCCCTTCTTCGCAGCACCCGAGCCATTGGCGGCGGGCGCTTGCCGCGCAGCGCGCCCCGCTTGCAGGCGGGCCAAAAGGTCGGGGGGCAGCATGGCCTTTGCAGCTTCGATCAGCATCTCGACCGGGGGCAGGTCGGTTTGGTTCTGGTCGTCCCCCTCATCGGCTGTGTCTGCCTCTTCGGGGCTGGGCGGATCGGGCTCGGTGTCTGGTGGCGGCTCTTGCGTGCTTTGTGGGAGTTGGGTAGCGCGGGGCGCGAGGACCAATTCAACCGCAAGTGTCAAATCTGCGTGTTCGACACGATACTCACCCATCAGCGCAGCACTTGCCCGTGCAAGTGCCAGCGCTTGCAGCGGTGCGCGCAGCGACCCGATTCCCAACCGGGCCGCGACTTCGGCCATTTCGCAAATGGCGCTGTCGGGCACGGTAACGCGGGGCAAAAGCAAGCGCGCCTCGGCCAATGCGGCAAGATCCAAGGCAAGTTCGGGCGCATCAGATAATCCCTGGGCCGCGAGATCGAGATGGATCGCGAGGCGATCGGCCAAAGCAGGGGGGAGTGTCTCCTCCGGCTCTGCGCCCTCATCGAAGGCGATCAAGGATAGGCCTTTGCGCGCATCAATGGCCGTGGCAAGCCGCGCGGCCAATCCGGGTTTGATCCGCTCGGCCATAGGCATCAGCAAGATCGCCCTGCCGTCCAATATCCCGCGCGTGCGCACGACATGCCCCTCGGCCAATGTCGCGGCCAAGTCGATTCCGCCAAAAAGCGCATCATCCCCGATACCGGGGTGTAGGCGGCGCAAGGAAAGACCCTGCAACGCTGTTTCGAAACCTTTCTGCACCCTATCCCTGACTGGCCCGACACGCGCGCGCAGCCAGATACCGCCCAGTGCGGCCGGATCGAGCGCGAAACAGGCCAGCGCCAGATTGACCCTTTGCCAGCGCTCTTCGCCGTCGGTCACGCCAAGACCTCCTCCACCACGCGGGTCACACGGGTGGTCGATCCGGCCTCATCCAGCGGATCGCGGCGCAGGCGGTGGCGCAGCGCGGCAGGGGCCACGCGGCGCAGGTGATCGCGGGTGACGACGCGGTCACCGTCGAAGGCGGCAAGCGCACGCGCCGCGCGCAAAAGCGTCAACTCTCCGCGGAGACCGTCGGAACCCAAGGCCACACATAGTTCGGCACAATCGCGCAAGATCGGCTCGCCCGCTTCGACATGGCCAAGCCCCGCGCGGGCGCTGACGATACGCGCGCGTAGCTCCATATCCGTGCTGCGCCATTCGGTAAGGAAACCGCCCGGATCGCGGTCATAGCTGTCGCGGCGGCGGATCACCGTGATCCGCGTGTCGATATCCTTGGGCGAGGTCACATCGACCGAGAGCCCGAACCGATCAAGCAGCTGGGGGCGCAATTCGCCCTCTTCGGGATTGCCGGACCCCACCAGCACGAAACGCGCGGCGTGCCGGATCGACAGCCCCTCGCGCTCGACCACGTTGAGACCCGATTGGGCCACATCGAGCAGCAAATCGACCAGATGATCCTCGAGCAGGTTCACCTCGTCGATATAGAGATAGCCACGGTTGGCACGCGCCAGCAGGCCCGGCTCGAACGCCTTTTCGCCGCGTGTCAGTGCCTTTTCGATATCGAGCGCGCCCACCACGCGATCTTCGGTCGCCCCAAGCGGCAGGTCGATCACAGGCGTTGGTTTCTCGATGATGGCCGTATCGCTGACCTGTGCCCATTCGGGAATGTCACCCTCATGCGCGGAATTCACCGGGCAGCCCGCGACCGCGCTGATCGGTGGCAAAAGCGCCGCCAGACCGCGCACGGCGGTGGATTTCCCAGTGCCACGGTCACCAAAGACCAGAACGCCGCCGATGCCGGGGTCGATCGCGGTCAGGATCATGGCCAGTTTCATATCCTCTTGCCCGACGATGGCGGAAAAGGGGAATGGCCCGGTCAGCGTGACATCCTTCATTCAGCAGCAACTTTCATATCTGTGGTATGGTCGATGCGCGCGGCGGTCAGATCGGGGGTTTGCCCCGCCCAACGCCCCTCGATCGCATCGACGCGGAACCTTGCGTAAAGCTCTTCTTTGAATAGCCCCTCGTCGCGGACGGCGCGGATGGCGGTGGCATGGGGCCCATCGGCGCGCGCGAAACTGGCCATGCTGGCGGTATCGGGCCAGATCGAAAAGGTGGCTTGGCGCACCAGCGGCAATTCACCGACGCCGATCTTGAACAGGACATTGGGGTCGCTGCCGATGGCGCGCGAAATCGCGGGCTCATGCCGCCAAAAGCGGCGCGCGGTGCGCATGCGTACGGTAGCACGGGTCAATGCGGCGACCGGGCCGGCATCGGCGACCTTCTGTGGGGTGAAGGGGGTGGCACCATCCCATTGGCCGCGCGCGGCGGTGGGGGTGAGGAAAATGGTCATCCGCTCATCGGCCATGGCCGCGTATCGGCGAAAGATGCGCGTGCCAAACATCGCGCGCCGCGCCGCGTCATGATCGGGCCAAGTTGCCAAGATCGCATAGACGGAGGTGTCGGGGATGGGGGTAAAGCCTTCGCCCACGCCGGAACCGCACAGCTTGACCGTGCCGATATCGCGAATGGCCCGCAGCGCGAATCGTGCTGGTCCCATCTGAAACAGCGCCCATGCGCGCGCGCGAAATGTGCCGAAGCGAAACAGGCTTAGGGTGACGGATTGCATGGCCGGTCCTCCATGTGTCAACAAAGTCTGACATATTGTAGCTGAGAAGAAAAGGCAATTCGCCTATAGATTGTCTTGGCAAAACGGGCGCCACTACCCTATTGTAAATCTAACTAGACAGTATGAGGCCCGGATGACCGACCGCAGCACAGCCAACGCCGCCTCCAGCGCGATCGTGATCGGCGCAGGGCTTGGCGGCCTGTCAGCTGCAATGCGGCTGGGGGCCAAGGGGTATCGGGTGACGCTGCTTGATCGGCTCGACCGCGCAGGCGGACGCGGCTCGTCGGTGACGCAGAACGGCCATCGCTTCGACCTTGGGCCGACCATCGTGACCGTGCCGCAGGTGTTCGAACAGCTGTGGGCCGAATGTGGGCGCGATTTCCGCAAGGATGTCGATCTGCGCCCTGTCGATCCCTATTACGAGATTCGTTGGCGCGACGGTTCGGTGTTTACCGTGCGCCAAGACGAACAAGCCATGATCGACGAGGTGGCCCGCCTAAGCCCCCGCGATGTGCCGGGATACAAGCGATTCCTGAAAGACAGCGAGGCGCGCTATCAATTCGGCTTTGAAGGGTTGGGCCGCCGCCCGATGAACAAGCTGATGGATCTGATCCGCGAATTGCCCGGCTTCGTGAAGCTGCGGGCCGATCGGTCCGTCTATGCCCATGCCAGCGCGCGTGTCCGTGACCCGCGTTTGCGCATGGCACTGTCGTTTCACCCGCTCTTTATCGGGGGTGATCCGACCCATGTGACCTCCATGTATATCCTAGTCAGCCATCTCGAAAAAGAATTCGGGGTGCATTACGCCAGGGGCGGGGTGCAAGCGATGGCCGATGCTATGGTCGCCGTGATCGAGGATCAGGGCGGCACCGTTCGGCGCGGTGTCGAGGTGGATGAGATCACCGTGACAAAAGGCCAAGCCGATGGCGTGGTCACCACCGATGGCGAACGCATTGCCGCCGATATCATCGTGTCCAATGCCGATCCCGGCCATACCTATGACAGGCTGTTGCGCAAACAGGCCAAGCGGCGCTGGACGCCCGCGCGGCTGAACCGGTCGCGCTGGTCGATGGGGTTGTTCGTTTGGTATTTCGGCACCAAGGGGACCAAGGGCAAATGGGCCGATGTGGGCCACCACACCATTTTGAACGGGCCGCGCTACAAGGGGCTGCTCAACGACATTTTCATGAAGCGCCATTTGGCCCATGACATGTCGGTCTATCTGCACCGCCCTTCGGTCACTGATCCCTCGGTCGCGCCAGAGGGTGACGACACCTTCTATGCGCTCAGCCCTGTGCCGAACCTGCATGGCAAGGGTTCGGTCGATTGGGCCGAGATGCAGGAGACCTATCGCCAGCGGCTTGCAAAGGTGTTGAACGATCACCTGATGCCTGGCTTTGAGGATCATCTGTCGGCCAGCCATATCTTGACGCCCGCCGATTTCGAAAGTCGGTATCTCAGCCCGCATGGCGCGGGCTTCAGCCTTGAGCCGCGGATTTTCCAATCGGCGTGGTTCCGGCCACACAACATCTCCGAAGAATTCGGTAACCTGTTTCTGGTCGGTGCGGGCACCCATCCCGGTGCGGGCATTCCTTCTGTCGTGACCTCCTCCGAGGTGCTGACCCAATTGGTGCCAGATGCGCCGCGCCCCTATGTGCCGGTCGAGACCAAGGTGGCCGCCGAATGATGCGCCCTGATGATCTGGAATGGTGCCGTAACGCGATTCGCGAGGGGTCTTATTCTTTTAACGCCGCCTCCAAGCTTTTGCCTGCCGATGTGCGCGATGCGGCCTTGGCGCTTTATGCGTTTTGCCGGGTCGCCGATGATGAGGTTGATTTCGGCACCCACAAGCCATCGGCGGTTCTGGCCCTGCGCGACAGGTTGGAGCTGGCCTATGCGGGTCGGCCCAAGGATGCGCCGGCCGATCGCGCCTTTGCCAGCTTGATCGCAGATTACGACATGCCCCGCGCTTTGCCCGAGGCGCTGTTGGAAGGTCTGGCTTGGGACGGGATGGAGCGGCGCTATGCCAGCCTGTCGGATCTGCGCAGCTATTCCGCGCGGGTCGCCTCGGCCGTGGGGGCGATGATGTGCGTCTTGATGCGGGTGCGCGAACCCAACGCGCTGGCGCGCGCCTGTGATCTGGGCGTGGCGATGCAATTGACCAATATCGCCCGTGATGTCGGCGAAGACGCGCGCGCAGGCCGGCTTTACCTGCCCACTGATTGGCTGGAAGAGGCGGGGATCGATGTGACGGAATTCCTCGCCAATCCGCGTGCCACGCCCGAGATCCGGGCTATGGTGCGCCGCCTATTGGCCGAGGCGGACAGGCTTTATCACCGCTCGGAGGCGGGGGTGAAGGGGCTTCCCATCGCCGCGCGCCCCGGTATTTTTGCCGCCCGCCATTGCTATGACGCGATTGGGCGCAAGCTGGCGCGCGGCGGTTATGACAGTATCAGCACACGCGCCTTCACCACGCGGGGGCAGAAAATGCGCCTCTTGGGATGGTCGGTGATCCGTGCAGGTTTGGTTACGGCCTTCCCGCAAAGCCCGGTCATCTATGCCCGCCCCTTGCCCGAGGTCGCCTTTCTGGTCGAGGCCGCAGCCCATCCCAGCAGCGCCAAAACCGGGTGGAGTGATAATGTTCTGGCGGTTCTGTCGCAGCTGGAAGCCCGCGATCGCAGTGATGGTGGCTTGGCGCGGGGTGCCTGACGCCCTATGTCCGAACCATGGATTGGGCATTATTCGCGATATTTCTGGCCGCTTGCGGTGCGGCCGCCACCACGGGCTCGATGTTCATGCCGGGCGCGTGGTATCGTGCGCTCTCAAAACCCAGCTGGACACCGCCTGATTGGGTCTTCCCGGTCGCTTGGACGGTGCTTTACCTGTCATCGGCCGTGGCCGCCGCGCGTGTCGCGCCACTTGAGGGTGCGGCCTATGGCATGGCCTTTTGGGCCATGCAGATCGCGTTCAACACGCTCTGGACCCCGGTTTTCTTTGGATTGCGTCGGATCAGGGCGGCGTTTTTCATCATGCTCGGCCTGTGGATCGCCGTCGCGGGAACGATGCTTGCCTTTTTCCAGCTTGATTGGATCGCGGGGGCGCTGTTCGTGCCTTACCTGATCTGGGTCAGCATCGCGGGCGCGCTGAACGCCAGCGTCTGGATGCGAAACCCTTCCGAAGCTACTCAACCCGCAAAGTAAAAAAGCGCCCCCGAAGGGACGCTTTTTCGCGCGATTGCAAAGTTTAGCTGAGCGAGCGCTCGATCTCTTCGCGCTCGAAAATCTCGATGACATCGCCCTTGCGGATATCTTCGTAATTCTCGAAGGCCATGCCGCATTCTTGGCCCGATTGCACTTCCTTGACCTCGTCTTTGAAGCGCTTGAGGGTCTTGAGCGTGCCTTCGTGAATGACGACATCGTCGCGCAACAGGCGCACACCGGCCGAGCGACGTGCGACGCCTTCGGTGACCAGACAGCCCGCGACATTGCCGACACCCGAAACCTTGAAGACTTCGCGGATCTGCGCATAGCCGATGAAGTTTTCGCGAATCTCGGCGCCCAAAAGGCCCGAGGCGGCGGCTTTCACGTCATCCACAAGATCGTAGATCACCGAGTAATAGCGGATCTCCACGCCTTTTTGGTTGGCGCTGCTGCGTGCAGGTGCATTTGCGCGGACGTTGAAGCCGATGACCGGCGCGCCCGATGCTTCGGCAAGGCCGATATCGGATTCCGTGATCGCGCCCACACCGTAATGCAGCACGCGCACGCGCACTTCGTCGTTGCCGATCTTTTCCATCGCTTGGACGATCGCCTCGGCGGAGCCTTGCACGTCGGCTTTCACCACGATAGGCAATTCGGCGACGTTCTTGTCGGCCTTGGCCTTGGCCAAAAGCTGATCCAGCGTGGTGGCGGCACCGACGGCGGCGCGCTTGTCCTTGGCGGCCTGATGGCGGTATTCCGCGATCTCGCGTGCTTGCGCCTCAGTCGCGACAACGTTGAGAACATCGCCTGCCTCGGGTGTGCCGTTCAGGCCCAAAACCTCGACGGGAACCGAAGGACCGGCTTCCTTGATGCGCTCGCCACGATCGTTTTCCATGGCGCGGACCTTGCCCCACTGTTCGCCGACGACGAAGATGTCGCCCTGCTTCAGCGTGCCTTTTTGCACCAAGACAGTCGCGACGGGGCCACGGCCCACATCAAGCTGTGCTTCGATCACCGCACCTTCGGCGGGGCGGTCGGGATTGGCGTTCAACTCAAGGATCTCGGCCTGAAGCGCGATGGCCTCAAGCAATTCGGGCAGGCCTTGGCCTGACACGGCAGAGACTTCGACATCCTGCACATCGCCTGACATCTTTTCCACCACGACTTCGTGCTGCAACAGGTCAGTGCGCACCTTGTCGGGGTTGGCCGCCGGCTTGTCGATCTTGTTGATCGCAACGATCATCGGCACCTTGGCGGCCTTGGCGTGATTGATCGCCTCGATCGTCTGCGGCATCACCGCGTCATCGGCAGCGACAACCAGCACGACGATATCGGTGACATGCGCACCGCGCGCCCGCATCGAGGTAAAGGCCGCGTGGCCGGGTGTATCGAGGAAGGTCAGAACCGCGCCGCTTTCGGTGGTCACCTGATAGGCGCCGATGTGCTGCGTGATCCCGCCCGCTTCGCCCGAGACGACATTGGCCTTGCGAATGCGGTCGAGAAGCGAGGTCTTGCCGTGGTCGACATGGCCCATGATCGTGATGACCGGCGGACGCGGCTGGAGATCGCCAACATTGTCCGTCACCGACACGATGACATCTTCGACATCGGCGTCCGAGACGCGCTGCACGCGGTGGCCGAATTCTTCGATGATCAGTTCGGCAGTATCGGCATCGATTGCCTGATTCTGCGTCACCATCATGCCCATTTTCATCAGCGACTTGACCACATCGGCGGCGCGTTCGGCCATCCGGTTGGCAAGTTCCGAAACAAGGATGGTTTCGGGCAACTGGACGTCGCGCACCACCTTTTCGCGGTCAACGATTCCGCCCATCGCTTTTTGGCGCTGGCGTTCCTGCTTCCGCTTCATCGCTGCCATCGAGCGCTGGCGACCACCTTCGCCGCCGGTCAACGCTTGGCTGACTGTCAGCTTGCCCGAGCGACGCTCGCTGTCGCGTTCGGCTGTGCGTGCGCGGCCAGCGCGGTCATCCTCGTCGGCCTTGCGGCGCGTGGGAGGCGGCAAGGGCTTGTTCGCCCCGCGCGAGCCCGGCGTTGCAGCAGCGGCCGCCTCGACAGCGGCAGGGTCGCTGACCACTGCCTTGGGGGCAGCAGAGGCGGGGGCGTTGCGGCGTGCATCTTCTTCGGCACGGCGGTGCGTCTCTTCCTCTTCCTTGACGCGCAGGGCTTCTTCGCGCTCGCGGTCTTCGCGTTCCTTGGCCTCGGCCTCGGCACGGCGACGGGCGCGATCATCCTCGCGGTCTTTTTCTTCTTGCTGGCGGCGCTGCTCGTCCTCGACCTCGCGGGCCTTGGCGTTTTGCAACGCCTTCAAGCGGCGTTCGAGTTCTGCATCGGGGACGGATTTCTCGCGCTTACCGCCCTCGGCGTTTTGTGCCGCGGCGGATTGGGTGCCCGGCTTGGGGACAACCACACGCTTGCGCTTGGTCTCGACCACGACGCTCTTGCTGCGTCCGCGGGAGAAGCTCTGGTTGACGCGGCCCGAAAGCGCGCCTCCAGACAGGCCAAGGGGTTTTTTTCCGTCCGTGTCGCTCATGCGTTCCGTTCGTCTTTCCCGGCGGGGTGTCCGCCGTCTGCCTTGCGCAGGCCTTGTAGTTTCGCGGCACCCTCTACAACACGAGGGGCCAAACCACCAGCGGCAAGCGCGCCATGTATCACACTTTGGCGTCCGAATGCCAAACCCAATTCCTGGGCTGTCAGGACGCTAAAATAGCGGGCACCAGTCGGTGTCCACAGCTTGGATTTGCCCCGCTCAGACCCATCAGTGGCCTGAAGCAGAACCTTGACCTGTTTGGTGGCCAACCAGTCTTTTACCTTTTCGAAGCCTGCGACGGCGCCGCCGGCTTTGCGCGAAAGCGCGATCAGATCGGTCAACCGCCGGACCAAGCCCGCCTCGACCTTTTCGATCAGGTCGGGAGGGATGGTAACCGGCTGCTTGGCCGCCCGCGAGAAAAGGTTCTTTTTCACCGCAAGCTCAAGCGCTGCAAGATCCGCCGCGACCCAGATGCCCCGGCCGGGTAGCTTTTCGGCCAGATCCGGCGCAACCTGCCCATCGGGGCCGATCACGAAACGGAGCAAGCCGTGCTTGGGCTGAACCTCGGCGGTGGCGATACACCGCCGCTCTGGCCCGTCATCCCGATCAGTTTTCTGTCCGCCCCGGCTCATCTGCGGGTCTCCGGCGAGGAGGGCCTTAGCCCTCCGCCTCCTCGGTTGCGGGTTCTGCTGCGGCCTGTGCTTCCAACTCTTCGATCGTGACCCAGCCCAGTTTGACGCGGGCGGTCATGATCATGTTCTGCGCCTCTTCAAGGCTGACTTCGAAGGGCTCGAGCAGGCCATCATCCTTGACCCGATCGCCGTTGACCGTTGTCCAGCCACCGGCCAGCTCCCAATCGGCGCAGGTCGCGAAATCATCGAGCGATTTGATGCCATCTTCGCCCAGCGCCACAAGCATCTGGGGGGTCAGGCCGTCGAATTCAACAAGGGCGTCTTCGACACCCAAGGCACGGGCTTTTTCCAGCGCCTTTTTGTTCTGCTCTTCAAGGTAATCGCGGGCGCGGGCCTGAAGCTCACCGGCGGTGCCTTCGTCCACACCTTCGATGACCAATAGCTCGTCCATTTCGACATAGGCGACCTCTTCAAGCGAGGTGAAGCCTTCGGAGACCAGAAGCTGGGCGAAGAATTCGTCGAGATCGAGCGTGTCCATGAACAGGCGCGTGCGCTCTTCGAACTCGGCCTGACGGCGCTTGGATTCTTCTTCCTCGGTCAAGATGTCGATGTCGAGGCCGGTCAACTGGCTGGCCAGACGCACGTTTTGACCGCGCCGACCGATGGCCAGCGACAGCTGCTCGTCGGGTACGACCACCTCGATCCGCTCGGCCTCTTCGTCGATGACGACCTTGGAGACTTCGGCAGGCTGAAGCGCGTTCACAAGGAATGTGGCGGCGTCTTCGTTCCACGGAATGATATCGATCTTTTCGCCCTGCAGCTCGTTGACCACGGCTTGGACGCGCGAGCCGCGCATACCGACGCACGCGCCGACGGGGTCGATCGAGTTGTCATAGGAAATGACCGCGATCTTGGCGCGGGAACCCGGGTCGCGGGCCACGGCCTTAATCTCGATGATACCGTCGTAGATCTCGGGCACTTCCATCTTGAACAGCTCTGCCATGAATTCCGGCGCTGTGCGCGACAGGAAGATCTGCGGCCCACGCGCTTCGCGGCGCACATCCTTGATATAGCAGCGGATGCGGTCGCCGTTGCGGTAAGCTTCGCGGCCGATCTTTTCGTTGCGACGCAAAACGCCTTCGCCACGGCCCACATCGACGATGACATTGCCGTATTCTTCGCGCTTGACGACACCGTTGATGATGGTGCCGGCGCGGTCGCGGAATTCTTCGTATTGGCGGTCACGCTCGGCTTCGCGGACCTTTTGCAAGATCACCTGCTTGGCCGATTGGGCAGCGATCCGGCCCAGTTCGACGGGCGGGATTTCGTCGATGATGACATCGCCGACCTTGGGATCATCCAAGTATGGCTTGGCCTGCGCGACTGTCAGCTCGGCCTTTTCGTTCTCGACGGCGTCGTCCTCGACCACCGTGCGCACACGGGTGAAGGAGGCGCGGCCTGTCTTGCGGTCGATCTTGACGCGAATGTCGAGATCAGCCCCGTAGCGCGACTTGGCCGCGCGGGCGAGGGATTCTTCCATCGCCTCCACGACCAGCGAGGGGTCGATCATCTTTTCGCGCGCCACCGCATCGGCGGTTTGCAACAGTTCCAGCTGGTTTGCTGACGTGATGGACATTGTCGTTAATCCTCCGCCTTCGAGGTGTCTTCCTCGATCTCGTCAAATTGTGTTTCGTCGATAATTCCGGCCGCTTTGCGCGCCCGGAGCATGTCGCGGATCAGCTCGTCAGTCAGGATCAGCTTGGCATCCGACAACCAGTCGAAATGCAGGCCGACCGTGATGGTTTCGCCGCCTTCCTCGATATTCACCAGAACCTCATCACCTTCGACACCGGCCAACAGGCCGCGAAAGCGCCGCCGCCCATCGATCATCTCGGTGGTCTCGACGCGCGCCTCATAGCCTTCCCAGTTCTCGAAATCCTTGAGCCGGGTCAGCGGCCGGTCGATGCCGGGGCTGGAGACTTCCAGCGCGTAGGGATCTTCGAGCGGGTCTTCGACATCCAGCACAGCGCTGACAGCCGTCGAGACAAGGGCGCATTCATCCACTTCGATGCCGCCATTGGGGCGTTCGACCATGATCTGCAAGGTATTGCTTTTGCCGCCCATCAGGCGAATGCGCACGACTTCGAACCCCATATCTTCGATGACAGGGGTCAAGATCTCGGCCATGCGCCGGTCGATGGCGGTTTTGGCGATGAGGTCGTTCATGTCGCTGACATACCTTCAGAAACGAAAAAACGGGCCGCGCGGCCCGTCGAACTTGTCCGGTGGTGCCATCCGGTTTGGACCCGGGGGCGCCGCTGTTGATCGCCATATAGGGGGAATCACCGCCGCGTGCAAGCCTATGCGCGGGCGCGGCGTTTGCGGGGATCGCGCGTTGCCTTGGGCGCGGGATTGGCACAAGCTGGCGCTCGCCAATGTGACGAAGGGAGTTGTTCATGCGCACACGTGCCGCTGTTGCGATCGAGGCCGGAAAGCCACTGCAAATCATGGAAGTGAACCTAGAAGATCCCAAAGCCGGTGAGGTTCTGGTCGAGATCAAGGCCACGGGCATTTGCCATACTGATGAATTCACCCTGTCAGGCGCCGACCCCGAGGGTTTGTTTCCCTGTATCTTGGGCCATGAGGGTGCAGGCGTTGTCGTGGCCGTGGGCGAGGGGGTCACAACGCTGAAACCGGGCGATCATGTCATCCCGCTTTACACGCCGGAATGCCGCCAATGCTATTCCTGCCTTTCCGGCAAGACGAACCTTTGCACCGCGATCCGCAATACCCAAGGCCAAGGGCTGATGCCTGATGGCACCACGCGGTTCTCCATGCTCGATGGCACGCCGATTTATCATTACATGGGCTGTTCGACCTTCGCCAATCATACGGTGATGCCGGAAATCGCGCTGGCCAAGGTGCGCGACGACGCGCCCTTCGACAAGATTTGCTACATCGGCTGCGGTGTGACCACGGGCATTGGGGCCGTGATCAATACCGCTGGTGTGGAGATCGGATCGACCGCCGCCGTGTTCGGCCTTGGCGGGATCGGGCTGAACGTCATCCAAGGCCTGCGGATGGCGGGGGCCGATATGATTATCGGTGTCGATCTGAACGACGCCAAGGAAGAGATGGCGCGCAAATTCGGGATGACCCATTTCATCAACCCGTCGAAAATCCAAGGCTCCGTGGTGCAGGAGATCGTCAACCTGACCAAGCGCGGGATCGATCACATCGGCGGCGTTGACTATAGTTTCGACGCCACAGGCAATGTGAAGGTCATGCGCGACGCGCTGGAATGTTCGCATCGCGGCTGGGGCGTGTCGGTCATCATCGGCGTGGCACCCGCAGGTGCCGAGATTTCCACGCGCCCCTTCCAGCTGGTCACGGGCCGGGTCTGGAAAGGCACTGCCTTCGGCGGGGCAAAGGGGCGTACAGATGTACCGAAATTCGTGGATTGGTACATGGACGGCAAGATCGAGATCGACCCGATGATCACGCACACCATGCCGCTTGATGAGATCAACACAGGCTTTGAGCTGATGCATGCGGGCAAATCGATCCGCGCGGTCGTGGTGTATTGATCTGGTGCGCGGTCCTGCGGGCCTTGTGATCCGCCCTGCCACCCCGGCTGATGCCGGGGTGTTGGCGGCGCTTTTGCTGCAGGTGTTTCGCGCGGGCGAGACCTATACAATCGATCCCGCCATCACCCCCGAGGCGGCGCTGGCCTATTGGTGCGCCGCCGAGAAGACGGTTTTCCTCGCCGAGGTGTCCGGCGCGATCTTGGGCAGCTATTACCTGCGCCCCAATCAGCAAGGTGGCGGTGCGCATGTCTGCAATTGCGGCTTTGTCACCGCCGCTGCGGCCTATGGCCAAGGGATCGCGCGCGCGATGCTCGATCATGCCTTGGCCACGGCCACCGCCAAGGGCTACCGCGCGATGCAGTTCAATTTCGTCGTCTCCACTAACCAGCGCGCGATCGATATCTGGCAGCGCGCCGGGTTTCGGATCGTCGGCCGCTTGCCCGGCGCCTTCGATCATCCGCGCGATGGCTATGTCGATGCCTTGGTGATGTGGAAAGATTTGCCGGGTGTGGCGCGATGAGGCGCTGGGCGGCGGCCTTCCTGGTGGCTTTGCTTGTCCCGAATGGGGCCTTGGCCACGAACGAGCCATTGATGCTGCATAGCGCGACGCGGTCCGTGGCGCTGTCACTGTTCGATATCGCCGATATCGCCTTGTCTGAATCGGGGGGGATCACCGATGTCTTCGTCACCTTGATGCCGGGTGTGCAGGCGCAGCTTGGTGCTTTGGCCCTGACCGAGGGAGCGCGGCTCGATGTCACGATTTGCGCGCTGCGTTTTCAAACCGCGCCTTTGCGCGCGCCGTTCACAGGGCATCTTTATCTTGTGCAAACCACGATGATCCGCGGCGAGGCGCTGCAGGCGCTCTGGCAAGGCCGCGCGCAATGTGACACGCTGGCGTCAGAGGTATTCGCAGATGACAACTGACAAGACACCGCTGTTGGCGGTGCTGATCGACGCCGACAACACAAGCTACAAACATGCCAAGGCCATTTTCGACGAGATCGCCGGTTTCGGCGAGGCCAGCGTCAGACGGATCTATGGCGATTTTTCGTCGAGCCATATGAAGGGTTGGTCAGCTGTGCAGGCCGAGTTCGGGATCGTGCCCCATCACCAGCCAGCCAACACCGTGGGCAAGAACGCCAGCGATATCGCGCTGGTGATCGACGCGATGGATTTGATGCATACCGGGCGGTTCGACGGCTTCGTGCTGGTCAGCTCGGACAGCGATTTTACCCGTCTTGCCCAGCGCATCCGCGAACAAGGGCTCGATGTCTATGGGATTGGCCAGCAAAAGACGCCTGACGCGTTTCGCCGTGCCTGTAAGCGATTTATTTTTGTCGAGAATATCCTGCCCAGCGATGGCGATGATCCCAAGGGCGAAGGCAAGCCTGCCGATAAGCGGCCCTTGATCGAGGCCCGCGACCTGATCTTTCGGGCCATGGATGGGATGGAGCAGGAAGATGATTGGTATTGGCTGGGTCAGATCGGCCAGTTCATCACCGCGGCCAACCCCGATTTCGACACACGCACCTATGGCAAGCGCAAACTGAGCGATCTGGTCCAAAGCCTGAAGATGTTGGAAGTCAGGCGTGGGGCAAGCAATCAATTGCAGGTGCGACGGCTGGATTGATGGCGGGCTTGCGCTTGGGGGCGCTGCCCCCGCCCGTTCCGGGCCCCCCCCGGAGTATTTGTAAAGCAAAGATGGTGGCGCGCGTGAACCTTGATGCGGGGTGAACAACCTATGCGCGGCGGTAGCGCGCGAGGAAGGTTTTCACCGCCTCGGCGGCGACGCGGTCGATCTCTTCCTCGGGCGGATCTTTTTCGATGCCGAAAAGAACCTTGAGCATCAAATCGGCGCGGCAAAGCTGGGCCAATTGATCGGCGGCCAAAAGACTATCTTCGATGCCGAGTGTTTTGCGCGCTTTTGGGCTGTCGAGATATTGGGCGATCTTGCGCGACCATTTCTTGGGGCCGCTGTCGTAGAAGGCGCGGCCCAGTTCGGGAAAGCGCTGGGCCTCGGCCACGCAGACGCGGAACATGTCTTGGCCGAAGCGCGACAAGAAAAAGGTGATCAGCGTTTTGCAGATGACATGCAGCGTTTCTTCGACGGAGAGGTTGCTGTTCTCGGCAAGGAACTCGACCTCGGCCTGCTGGGCGCATTCGGCCTCCAGCACGGCGAGAAAGAGATGCTGCTTGTCGGGAAAATAGCTGTAAAGCGTGGCTTTGGACACGCCCGCGTCGCGTGCGATGACATCGACGCTGGCCCCTTCATAGCCTTCGCGCATGAAGACGGAGCGCGCCCCTTCGATCACCTGATCGAATTTGCGCCCCCTTTTGATCTGCGCTGGTGCGTTCATCCACTCCCCCTTGCTCGTTTCAACGTAAACCATTCGGTTCAGTTTCGGCAAGGATTTCGACACGCGCCCGGATTCTCGCGGGATGGATGGACTCTGCGTTTGCGGCGGATTAGCCAAGCGATATGATCGAGATCTTTCTCAAGACATTGCCGTTTTTTGCCCTGATCGGCTTGGGTTGGCAGGCCTGCCGGAGCGGGTTCTTCACCGCAGAGGCGGCGGCCTATCTTACGAAATTCGTCTTTTACTTCGCGCTGTCTGCGATGTTGTTTCGCTTTGCCGCGAACCTGTCGCTGTCCGAGATTCTCGATTGGTGGTTCGTGGCGGCCTATTTGTGGGGTTGTTTCGTTGTCTATGCCATCGCGACGGCGGTGGCCTTTTTGCGTGGTCGTTCGATCGCCGAGGCGGCCGTCGAGGCGCAATGTGCGGTGATCGGCAATACCGGTTTCCTCGGCGTGCCGATGCTGATCGTGCTGATGGGCGAGGCGGCGGCGGGCCCTGTGCTGATGGTCTTGGCGCTTGATCTGATCGTATTCTCGTCGCTGATCGTGATCTTGATTACGGGCAGCCGCGATGGGCGGATGTCGCTTGGCATCGTCAAGACCGTGGGGATGGGTCTGATCAAGAACCCGATGATCGTGTCGATGGTGCTGGGGTTGAGTTGGTCCGCGACGGGCATGCCCTTGCCGGGGCCGGTCAATGAATTCTTGGGCATTCTGGGGGCTGCCGCCACGCCCGGTGCGTTGTTTGCCATTGGGGCATCGTTGGCGGGCAAATCGGCCGAGCGGATCGAGGTCGCGGGCTGGTTGAGTTTCTGCAAGCTGGTGCTGCACCCGGCCGCCGTCGCCTTTGCCGCGCTGTTGCTTTTCCCCGTGCCGACATTCGATGCGGCTGTCATGATTGCGGCGGCCTCCTTGCCGGTGGCGGGCAATATCTTCATGCTGGCGCAGCATTACGGCGTGGCGCCGCAGCGGGTATCAGCGGCGATCTTGGTCTCGACGGTGATCTCGATCCTGACGGTGTCTGTGGTCATCGCTTGGGTGTCGGAAATGGCGGGGATCGTGCCGGGCGGTTGACGGCCAAGGCGTGCGAGAAGGAGTGGGCGTGATGGAAACGATATCCGAGAACCGGTGTTTCGGCGGCACGCAAGGCGTGTATCGGCATGCATCGGATGCCACGGGAACGGCCATGACCTTCGGCCTGTTCCTGCCCGCCGAGGCGGCGGACGGGCCTGTACCCGTTCTGTGGTATCTCTCGGGGCTGACCTGCACCCATGCCAATGCGATGGAAAAGGCGGGTGCGCAAACCTGGGCGGCGGAACAGGGGATCGCGCTTGTTTTTCCCGACACATCCCCCCGTGGCGCGGGTGTGGCCGATGATGCCGCCTATGACCTGGGCCAAGGGGCGGGGTTCTATGTGAATGCGACCCAAGACCCGTGGGCCAAGCATTTCCAGATGTGGAGCTACATCACCGATGAATTGCCCGCGGCGCTGTTCAAGCGTTTCGCGCTGGATGAGGGGCGCCAAGCGATCACCGGGCATTCGATGGGCGGGCATGGCGCGCTGACCATCGCGATGAGCTTTCCGGGGCGGTTTACCAGCGTCTCGGCCTTTGCGCCGATTTGCAATCCGATGGAAAGCGATTGGGGGCGCAAGCAGTTCAGCGCCTATCTGGGCCAGAACAACGCGCTGTGGGCCGCGCATGACGCGAGTGTTCTGATGCGCGAACGCGGGTTTGCAGGGCCGATCTTGATCGACACCGGCACGGCGGACCAGTTCGGCGACCTTTTGCGGACCGAGGCCTTGGCAAGCGCCATCGCCGCGCGGCGTCAGCATGCGACGATCCGGTTCCAGCCGGGCTATGACCACAGCTATTTCTTCGTTTCGACCTTCATGGAGGATCATGTGAGCTTTCACGCCGAGGCGCTTTATGGGGTGGGCGCATGACACCCCAAGCCGTGATTTTTGACATCGGGAATGTGCTGATCGGTTGGCAGCCCGAGCTGTACTATGACCGCGTCTATGGCGAAGAGCGCCGCCGCGCGCTGTTTGCAGAGGTCGATCTGCATTGGATGAATGAGCGCGTGGATCGCGGCGAGCCGTTCACCCAAGTGATCTATGACACTGCCGATGCGCATCCGAAATGGCGGGCCGAGATCCGCGATTGGCATGATAGCTGGATCGAGTTGGCGACCCCCGTGATCGATCATTCCGTCACGCTTTTGCGGCGGCTGCGCGCCAAGGGGGTGCCGGTGCATTGCCTGACGAATTTCGGGGTGGACAGCTACGCCTATGCGCAGACGCAGTTTGATTTCCTGAATGAGTTCGACATCGAGTTCGTCTCGGGGCGGATGCAGGTAACCAAGCCTGATCCACGGATTTACGAGATGGTCGAGGAACGGCTGGCACTGCCGCCCGGTGCGATCCTGTTTGCCGATGATCGGGCGGCCAATATCAAGGTGGCCGAAACCCGTGGCTGGCAGGCGCATCTGTTCGCGCATCCGCAAGGCTGGGCCGACAGGCTGGTGGCGGCGGGGTTGTTGACCGCGGATGAGGCGCGGCCGTGAGCGTCGCCATCATCGGGCCGGAGGCGGAAGCCCGGCTTGATTGGCTGGGGCTGTGCGATGCGATTGCGGCGGGGCATACCCGCCCAAGGGCCGAGATCGCCGATAGCTTCCTTTATCGCGGGGCCGATACGCTCTTGTCTCGGGCGGCGTGGATCGATGGCTTGGGGCAGCTGGTAAAGACGGCGACGATTTTCCCCGGCAATGCCGCGCATGGCAAACCGGCGGTCAACGGGTCGGCGGCGCTTTATTCCGACACCGATGGCACCTTGGCCGCGATTGTCGATTTCCACCTGCTGACCAAGTGGAAGACGGCGGGCGACAGCCTTTGCGCCGCGCGGATGTTGGCGCGAAAGAACAGCGAGACGATCCTGATCGTGGGGGCGGGGACGGTGGCGGCCTCGCTGCGCGAAGCCTATGGCGCGCTTTTCCCCGATGCGCGGTTTACGGTCTGGAACCGCAGCCGCGAAGGGGCGGAACGCTTGGCCGCGCGCTTTCCCGGCATGGATGTGGCCGATGATCTGGAGGGGGCGGTGCGCTGGGCCGATATCATCACCTGCGCCACGATGGCGACCGACCCGGTGATCAAGGGCGCATGGCTGCGCCCCGGTCAGCATCTCGACCTGATCGGCGCCTACCGCCCCGACATGCGCGAGGCTGATGATGCGGCCCTTACCCGCGCGCGGATTTTCGTCGATAGCCGCGCCACCACCATCGGCCATATCGGGGAGTTGAAGATCCCGCTGGCCCATCGTGTGATCGCCGAGGGGGATGTGCTGGCCGATTACTATGATCTGGAGAGCGGTACCTTTGCCCGGCGGTCAGAGGATGAGATCACGCTGTTCAAAAACGGCGGCGGCGCGCATCTCGACCTGATGACAGCGCGGTATGTTTTGGATCGGGTGGGGTAGGGCCGGGCTTTTTGTCGTGTCCGTAGGGTGCGCCTTCAGGCGCACCATCGGCGCGGTTGGTGCGCCTGAAGGCGCACCCTACCCAACCCTGCGCGGGACAGGGCCAAGACCGCACCGTGGCTCCCTACAACCCCGCCGCCAGCCTTGCCGCCTGATCGATCGCGCGTTTCGCGTCAAGTTCGGCGGCGACATCCGCGCCGCCGATGATATGGGGGGTGATGCCGTGGGCGATCAGGGTGTCGGCAAGGCTGCGCTCCACCTCTTGGCCTGTGCATAGGATGATGGTGTCAACTTCGATTAGCGTGGGGTTTTCGCGGGCCTCGCCAAAGCTGATCTGTAGCCCCTCGGGCGTGATCGCCTCGTAATTCACGCCTGCGATCATCTTGACCCCCTTCATCTGGAGGCTGGCGCGGTGAATCCAGCCCGTGGTCTTGCCAAGGCGCTTGCCGGGCTTCTCTGCCTTGCGTTGCAGCATAACCACTTGGCGCGCGGGGGCTGTGGGTTGCGGCCCTTCGGGTGCCAGACCGCCGCGGTGCGCCTCTGGGTCGGCCACGCCCCATTCGCGCTGCCACAGATCCGGGGCGAGCGTCGGGCTTTCGCCTTGATGCGTCAGGAACTCGGCCATGTCGAAGCCGATGCCACCCGCGCCGATGATCGCCACACGCTTGCCCACGGGCGCGCGGCCCGCCAGCACATCGACGTAGGACAGCACATTCGGCCCATCCTGGCCCGGAATACCGGGGTCGCGGGGGCGCACGCCGGTGGCGATGATGACTTCGTCAAAGCCGGTTAGTTCATCGGCGGCGGGGGCCATGCCGAGGCGCAGATCGACACCGCTTTGGGCCAGCATGGCGGCGAACCAATCGACAAGGCCGATGAACTCCTCCTTGCCGGGGATGGTTTTCGCCATGTTGAGTTGGCCGCCGATTTGATCCGCCTTGTCCCACAGCGTGACCTGGTGGCCGCGCCCTGCCGCGACCAAGGCCGCCATCATGCCAGCGGCACCCGCGCCGACAACGACGATGCGTTTGGGCGTGGTGGTTTTGGTATAGCTCAGTTCCGTCTCATGACAGGCGCGGGGGTTCACAAGGCAACTGGTCAGCTTGCCCGAAAAGGTATGGTCCAGACAGGCTTGGTTGCAGGCGATGCAGGGCGCGATCTGGTCGGCGCGGCCCGACATCGCCTTGGCCACGAAATCGGGGTCGGCAAGGAAGGGGCGGGCCATCGACACCATGTCGGCGCAGCCCGTTGCCAGCACATCCTCGGCCACATCGGGGGTGTTGATGCGGTTCGAGGTGATGATGGGGATCGTGACCTTGCCCATCAGCTTTTGCGTGACCCAAGCAAACGCCTTGCGCGGGACGGAGGTGGCGATGGTGGGGATGCGCGCCTCGTGCCAGCCGATGCCGGTGTTGAGGATCGTGGCGCCCGCCGCCTCGATGGCTTGGGCGAGTTGAACGACTTCATCATGGGTGGAGCCATTGGGGATCAGGTCGATCATCGACAGGCGGAAGATGATGATGAAATCGGGGCCGACAGCGGCGCGGGTGCGGCGCACGACCTCGACCGGAAGGCGCATCCGGTTCTCGTATGACCCGCCCCAGCGGTCGGTGCGACGGTTGGTGTGGGTGACGAGGAATTGGTTGAGGAAATACCCCTCCGATCCCATGATCTCGACCCCGTCATAACCTGCCTGCCGCGCGCGGGTGGCGGCGGTGACGATGTCGGCAATCTGTTTCTCGATGCCCTCTTCGTCCAATTCCTTAGGCGGGAAAGGTGAGATGGGGGATTTGATGGCAAAGGGGGCGACGCAATCGGGCGAATAGGCGTAGCGCCCGGCATGCAGGATCTGCATCGCGATCTTGCCGCCCGCGTTATGAACGGCATCCGTGACGATGCGGTGATTGGCGATGTCCTGATCGGTGAACAACCCCGCCGCGCCGGGAAACACGCCCCCCTCGCGGTTCGGTGCTATGCCGCCTGTCACGATCAGCCCAGCCTGCCCCCGCGCGCGTTCGGCGTAAAAGGCCGCGACACGCGGCCAATCCTTGGTCTCTTCCAGCCCGGTGTGCATCGAGCCCATCAGCACGCGGTTTTTCAGCGTGGTGAAGCCCAGATCAAGCGGTGCCAAAAGATGCGGATAGCGTGACATGCCGAAAAACCCCTGCGTTACCTGACAAACAGCTAAACCCGAGGTGTGGCCTGTGTCACGCCCAACGCCGCGTCATGCCGAAATCAGCGCGCACCCGTTTCGGCGCAATGGCGGCGAAAGGCGCGTTTGAGCATTTCCAACTCATCGCGCAAAAGGGCGATTTCGGCCCGGAAGTCTTCGTCCAATGGGGCACCGGCCATCAAGGTGATGCGGTCAAGCACGCCCCCCGTGGCAACCGACCGAATCGCGATGACCTGAACACCATCGGCGATCACGGCAGCGGGCAAATCGACCAAGACACGCCAATTGCCCGGCCTTGCCCCATCCGGGCTGAGGGTGGCGATCGCGACCACCTTGCCTTCGTGAACAGCCTCCAACCCTTGTTCAACGGCGGCGTTGTTGCCGGACAAAACAGCCTCATAGCGGCCTGCCTGCAACCGGACCCGCACCAGCGCCTCACCCGTCATCGGCGTCAGCCCTCCTTCAAATATCGGCGCGTGGGGCGCGCATCATGACCATGTCCCAGATCGCGATCCGGTTCATCTCGGGGCCTTCGAAAATCAAATCGAGCCAAGCCTTCTCGATGCGTCTTTCATTGATCTTGGTGTAGGCCAGATCAAACTCGGCCAGCGCCTGATCCCCGTTAAAGGCGAACTGGCGCACGATCTGTTCGTGGTTGGGGCCATGTTGAATGTTCAGGCGTGCATAAATCTCGATCGGTTGTTCACGCTCCAACGTGAGTTGGACCCGAAAGAAATGCCCAAGGCTCAACCCGTGCAAGGCAACGGAAGGCAGATCTTGCATCAGCGACAGGAACGAGCCGTCGAAGCGATACACATCAAGAACAAGGCCGAATGAGGCGCCCGCCCGTTCGCCGTGAATCGCCTCTTGGCGAAGGGACAGATCGGCCTTGTTGGCATCGTGAAACAGGGTCACCCCTGCGCCCAGCGAAAGCGGAGAGGGGAAATCGACATAGCCACGCGGTGACAGCCGCGATTGCCAGGGCCCCGCCCTTTCGGCCCAGTCGCATTGATCGGGCTGCTTCTTGATCTCGAGCTGATCCACACGGGCGAAAAGCTCGCTCGTGGCTGATGCGGCCAACTGATCGATGTCATCGCGCATGGCGCGCAGGCGATGATTGATGCCGAGCAAATCGCGCGACGCGATCGCCTTTGGGCTTTTCAACTCGCGCTCCAACCGCCGCAGCGGGTCGGAAATGCCGAAAAAGCCGAACAAACTCGTACTGTCTTTACCCATGAACACACTACCCTTCGGATCGAAAGCCGTCAGTCTGGTGCATATGGATGCATGACAAAGCTGGCGGTTTCGTTAACCGAGTATCCGACGAAAAAGTCCGACATTCCAGAGCGCAGGTATATCCAGCTGCAGGTTGCGCGGCGCGGCTGGCACGGGTGCAACGCTTGGTGGTTCTGGATCGGATTGCGCAGGCTGTTGCGGCTGCACTGGCGCAGGCGCGATCGGCACATCGAGGTTCGCCCCCTGCACCACGCGGACGAAGTTGAGCAATAGTGAAAGGCTTTCCTCGCGTGTCAGGTTCCGCTCTTGCAGCGAAAGCACCGACAAGGTGGCGATGCGCGGCCCGACATCGAGATAGGCCCGCCAATATTCGCTTTGCACTCCGCCGATTGCATCATCGCTGGTGTCATTGGCATGGAGCAAGAAAACCCCGCCATCCAAGGCGGTATCAAGGATCGTGACCTGTGCCGGATCGCCCGAGCGGCTGAGCAGGGTCAGCCCTTCGTCCGAGCGGAAGAACCCATCGAGTTGCCCAAGGCTATCGGACAAGCGCCCGTCGGTCGAGGGCGCCGAGACTGTCGCCGTCAAGACCGCCGGTGTGGCCGGTTGCCCGGCGCGGCGTGAATTGGAGATCGCGGCACAATTGCCGAGCAGAACAAAACTTGTATCCGAACTATCGCGGGTCGAGGTCGGGTCGACACAAAACCCATCGGGGCCACTGATGACGATCCGGTCGGCGGTCACCGTCACCTGTGTCGGGGCCGGTGCAACGGGACCATCCCCACCACCACCGAACCTGCTCCCACACCCGACAAGAACAAAGCAGGCCACGATGAACGTGGCCTGCCTGAAAAAATTACAGATCTGCGTAGACATGCTTTTCCTTGGTCGCGCCGGGGTGGGTGACGGCACCCTTGACCGCCGGGCCGACCAGCTGGGCGTATTTCCACAGCGCGCCGGTCTCGTAGATGGTTTCGCGCGGGCCGGACCATGCCTTGCGGCGGGTGTCTAATTCAGCCTCGCTGACCGCGACCGACAACTCGCCTGTGATCGCGTTGATCGTGATCATATCGCCATCTTGCAGCAGGCCGATGGGCCCGCCCACCGCCGCTTCGGGGCCGACGTGGCCCACGCAGAAGCCGCGGGTCGCCCCCGAGAAACGGCCATCGGTGATCAGCGCCACCTTTTTGCCCATGCCTTGGCCCGAGATCGCGCTGGTGGTGGCCAGCATCTCGCGCATGCCCGGGCCGCCACGCGGCCCTTCGTTGCGGATCACGATCACTTCACCTTCGTTATAGGCGCGGTTCTTGACCGCCTCGAACGCATCTTCTTCGCATTCGAAAACGCGCGCGGGGCCGGTGAAGACCTGTTGATCGGCGGTCATGCCCGCCACTTTCACGATCGCGCCATCGGGCGCGAGATTGCCCTTGAGGCCCACGACACCGCCGGTTTCGGTAAGCGGGGTCGCGGCGGGGTGGATGACCTTGCCATCGGCTTCGCGGGTGATCAGGTCAAGCTCTTCGCCCATGGTGCGGCCGGTCACGGTGATGCAATCCTCGTGGATCAGGCCGATCTTGCGCAATTCCTTCATCACGACGGGCACGCCGCCTACCTCGTAAAGGTCTTTGGCCACATACTGCCCGCCGGGCTTCATGTCGACGAAATAGGGCGTATCCTTGAAGATCTCGCAGACATCGAACAGGTCGAAATCGATCCCGGCCTCATGCGCGATGGCGGGCAGGTGCAGACCCGCATTGGTCGAGCCGCCGGTGCAGGCAACGACGCGCGCCGCGTTTTCCAGCGATTTGCGGGTGACGATGTCGCGCGGGCGCAACCCGGTGGCAAGCAGCCGCATCACCGCCTCGCCGGAGGCCACGCCATATTGGTCGCGGGACTCGTAAGGTGCGGGGGCGCCCGAGGAATTGGGCAGCGCCAAACCGATCGCCTCGGACACGCAGGCCATGGTGTTGGCGGTGAATTGGCCACCGCAAGCCCCCGCGCTGGGGCAGGCGACGCGTTCGATGATCGCCAATGCTTCGTCCGACAGATTGCCTGCCTGATGCTGGCCCACGGCCTCGAACACATCTTGCACGGTGATATCCTTGCCATCGAGGCGGCCGGGCAGGATCGAGCCGCCATAGATGAACACCGATGGCACGTTCAGCCGCACCATCGCCATCATCATGCCCGGCAGCGACTTGTCACAACCGGCAAGGCCCACCAGCGCGTCGTAGCAATGGCCGCGCATGGTCAATTCGACCGTGTCGGTGATCGCATCGCGCGAAGCGAGGCTGGAGCGCATCCCTTCATGGCCCATGGCGATGCCATCGGTCACGGTGATGGTCGTGAATTCACGCGGCGTGCCGCCGCCGTTCTTGACGCCGATCTTGACGGCTTGCGCCTGACGGTTGAGCGAGATGTTGCAAGGTGCCGCTTCGTTCCAGCAGGTGGCAACGCCGACGAAGGGCTGATGGATTTCCTCGTCATTCAGGCCCATTGCATAGAAATAAGACCGGTGCGGCGCGCGCGACGCGCCTTCGGTGACATGCCGACTCGGCAGTTTTGACTTGTCGAATTTAACTGTCGGCATTGTGCTGGCCCCCCTATGGCGTTTTTCAGCAAGCTATCGGTTGGACCGGAAATAGACGCGCAGGTCGGGGCAGACAAGCGCGATTGCCGCATCCTTTCATGCGGATTAGACTATCACCAAGTAAAAGCCGTCAAAGGCAGGTTCGATGCAGTATGTAGCTCAAGAAGCCTTGGTGGCGCCTGCGCGGGAAAAACCCGCGTTGTGGCGGTTGTTCATCGGCCTGATTTTGGTCGTGGCGATCTATGTCGCAGGCATCGCTGCGCTTTTCGGCCTGTTGGTCGCGATCAGCGGATGGGATGGCGCGCAGATGTGGCTTGTCCGCATGGCCGAAGCCGACAGCCCGACCGCGACGCTTTTGGTTTTGGCCACCTTCATCGGTATGGGGATTGGTCCCTTGCTCGCGGCGCGGCTGTTGCATGCCCGCCCCTTGTGGTCGCTTTTCGGTGTGCGGGCGCTGCTTTTGCGGCATTTCGCGGTGGCGGCCCTTATTTGCGCGATGATCTATGCGATCAGCGCGCTTTTACCTTCCGGTTTCACGCCTGCGCGCAACTTGCCCACGGGGCTATGGGCGTCGTTCCTGCCATTGGCCCTTGTCGCGGTGCTGGTTCAGACCGGCGCGGAAGAGGTGCTGTTTCGCGGCTATATCCAGACCCAGCTTGCAGCGCGCTTCGCCGGCCCCTTGGTGTGGATGATCATTCCATCCGCAATTTTCGCCGCGCTGCATTACCAGCCCGATATTTTCGGGCCGAATGCGTGGATGATGGTCAGTGCCGTTTTCGTTTTCGCCCTTTTGGCGGCGGATCTGACCGCGCATACAGGCACGATCGGTGCTGCGTGGGGGTTTCATTTCGCCAATAATTGCGGCGCGATCTTGATCGTCGGCATCGAGGGGCCGCTTTCGGGCCTTGCCCTGTACACCTTGCCCGAAACCCTGGTCGCCCAAACAGATTTGGGCTGGGTGCTGGCGATGGATGTGGTGGTGATGGTGATCGTCTGGGCCGTGATCCGGCGCGTGCTTGGGCGCGGTCAGGTCTAGCCTTTCACCCCAAGGTCGTCGCGCAACGGCTCACCCGCGAAATAGCTTTGCAGCATCCGGCCATAGATCCGCTTGAGATCGTGGATATCCGCGATCCAGACGCGTTCATCCACCTCGTGCATGCGGTGCCCGACGAGGCCGCACTCCACCACCGCGCAGTGATTTTTGACAAAGCGCGCATCCGATGTGCCGCCCGTGGTCGAAAGAACGGGGCTGGCGTTGGTTTCTTGTCGGATCGCGTGGCTGACCAATGTCGAAAGCGGGCCGGGTGGTGTCAGGAATGCCTCGCCCGAGATCTGGCTGCGCAGCGTGATTTGAACGCCCATCTGGGCGGCCACGGCATCGGCTTGGCTTTGCAACCAATCATGCAGCGCCGCACCGCTGTGCAGATCGTTGAAGCGCAGGTTCACCGTCATCCGCGTGCGCGCCGGAATGACGTTCGAGGCGGCATTGCCCGTGTCGATGGTGGTGACCGACAGCGTGGAGGCATCGAAATGATCGGTGCCTTCGTCCAAGACATGGCAAGACAGGCGATGGGCCAAAAGCGCCACGGCTGGCATCGGGTTCAGCGCCTTGTGCAGATAGGCGGAATGGCCTTGCTTGCCGATCACCTCGAAATAGGCGGTCATCGATCCACGGCGGCCGATCTTTATCATATCGCCGATCTGGCTGACGCTTGTCGGCTCGCCCACGATGCAGATATCCATGCGCTCGCCATTTTGGTCCATCCAATCAAGGATCGCCACCGTGCCATCCTTGCCCGGCCCTTCTTCGTCGCCGGTGATCGCGATCACCACGGCGCCCTTGGGCGGTGTCTGGGTCACGAAATCGACGGCCGCCGCGACAAAGGCCGCCACGCCCGATTTCATATCGATCGCACCGCGCCCATAAAGCCAGCCATCCTCTTGATGGGCGGAAAAGGGTGGATGGGTCCATGCAGCCGCGTCGCCAATAGGCACAACATCGGTATGGCCGTTAAAGCCAAAGCTGCGCGGCGCCGCCTTGTCGCCCCAGCGCGCGAATAGGTTGGGTATGCCGTTGCGATCGACGCGCCAGCACGCAAATCCTGCCGCGCCGAGCATCTGTTCCAAAAGCAAAAGCGCGCCGCCTTCTTCGGGTGTGACCGAGGGGCAGCGGACAAGGGCAGCGGTCAGATCAACGGGATCGATGGGCATGGGCGCGGCTCCGTCTGGGGCATGACCTCTTGCGTAACGCTGTGACCCTGAAGGCACAACAGGCTGTTGCAGTCGGGCAGGGGTGAAGATGCACTTCAACTTTGGTTACTAAGTTGTTAACTTTAGATACAAAGAAAAGTGAAGGCCGAGGCAGGCAGCGGCGCAAGACCGCAACGAGCAGTAAGCGTAAAAGGTTCCGGGCCGCGTGTGTATTGGCCCGCCATGAAGCTCTGTGAGCAGACCAGCCGAAGGCCCGCAAGACCGAGGCAGGCAAGGCATGGCGACGGGGCAAGAGCTACCGATCAATACAGGTGCGACCGCGCTACAGATGGCGCAGACCATCTTTGGCGATGGCGTCACGGTCGTCGGCGCAACCTATTCCGGTGATAGCGTTTCATCGGGCATCTACACCAATGGCGATACGGTATCGCCCGATGTGACCCCCGGCGACACGGGCGTGATCTTGACGACGGGTCATGTGCGAAACTTCACCCAGCCCGATGGCGATCCGAACCGGAGCGGCTCATCGTCTTATAACTCGACAGGGCAGAACGGGAACCCACTGTTCAACGCGCTTGCCGGGGCCAGCACCTTCGACGCGGCCATCTTGACGACCCAATTCATTCCGACGACCGAATTTTTGTCGATGCAATTCACCTTTTCGTCGGAGGAGTATCCGGAATTCACCGGCTCGATCTACAATGATGCAGTGGGGATCTGGATCAACGGGCAACTGGTGACATCGCCCATCGTGAACGTCGCCCAGATCAACTCGATCAACCAAAGCCAGAACGAGACCTTGTTCGTCGATAACACCGGCGATCTCTATAACACCGAGATGGACGGGTTCACCGTGACGCTTTCGGTTCTGATCCCGGTCAATATCGGGCAGGTCAACACATTGATCGTGGGGATCGCCGATGTCGGCGACTCAAGCTATGACAGCACCTTGTTGATCGCCGGAAATTCGGTTCAAGGGGCATTTATCGCCCAAGACGACACCATCACGCTGAACGAATTGCAGGTCGGCGTTCTGGATGTTCTCGCCAATGACGGAAATGGCGTCGGTGTTACGATCATCACGCATATCAACGGCATCGCCGTGAATGCGGGTGATACCGTGACCTTGTCGAACGGGCATCAGATCACCTTGTTGGCCAATGGCCAGCTCCAGATTACGCCCCCCGCTGGCTTGACGGGTCTGACCGATCCGGTGGTCGTCAATTTCTCCTACACCGCTGAAAACCAGGACGGGATCAGCGATAGCGCCTTTGTCAGCGTGACGACCGTGCCGTGTTTCACGGCAGGCACGCTGATCCGCACGGCACGCGGCGAGGTCGCTGTCGAGGAACTGGCGATCGGCGATATGGTCGAGACACGCGATCGCGGGCCAAGGCCGCTGCGCTGGATCGGTCAGCGGACTGTCGCCGCGCTGGGCCGATTTGCGCCTGTCGTCATCGAAGCTGGCACCTTTGGGCATCATCGGCGTTTGGTCGTCTCGCCACAGCATCGTGTGTTGTTGACCCATTGGATGGCCGAGTTGATGTTCGGCGAGGATGAAGTGTTGGTCGCAGCCAAAGATCTGGTGAACGACTGCTCTGTTCGTATCGTGGAAGGCGGCGAGGTGACCTATGTGCATCTGCTTTTCGACGCGCATGAGATCATCTTTGCCGAGGGTCTTGCGACCGAAAGCTTCCTACCCGGCCCGATGGTGTTGAACGATCTCGAGGCGGCGGTGCGCGAAGAGGTGTTGACCCTGTTTCCGGAAATCGACCCGCTGACACATGATGGATACGGACCTGCGGCGCGCGCATCGCTCAGATCCTTCGAGGCGCAGATCTTGCGCGGCGCGGTCGCGTGAACGCGCTGATCCCCCAACAAGATCTTGCCATGCGGGCGCCATTGGGCCCGCTGGATCAATGGGTGGCTATCTGGGATGCGGGGCAAGCGCGTATGCCTGCGCCGCGTTTTTCCAACAACGATCCGCAGCTAGCACTCTCGCTTTTGCTGGAATTCTGCATGCCGCAGGTTTTGGGGAAAACACCCTTGCGGCTCTGGCAGGGCGCAGCCGATACGCGGCAAGCGATCGCGCTCTATGCGCAGTGTGATGGTGCTTTACGCCTTGTCCATGATGCGGTGGATATCAGCACCGATCCGGGTTTTGCCCGCCCTGGCGAGATCATCGGTCTACGCTACCTTTGCTGCGCGGGTGGGCGCGGCGATATCTTGGAACTGATCAATCATGGGCGCGGGCACCGGATACGGCGCCGATTAGGTGTCGCGCATGCCGCAAGACTGCAAGAAGCATTGCCACGCCATGGTGGATTCTTGGGGGTATGCCATGTTGCGGCGATCGCTGATTTTCATGTCACGTCGACAGAGCTGCCAGCCTTGGGGGCGGGTGCGCTGGTGCAAACCACCGAGGGGCCGATCGCGGTTGAGGCGTTGCGCCCCGATATGGCGCTGGTTCTCACCGATGGGCAGATCATGGCGCTGCGCTGGATCGCGCGACGCCCACGACTATGCCTTGGCCGGTTGGCACCGATCCGATTGCGCGCACCCTATTTCGGCCTGATGCAAGATATCATCACCGCGCCCGAGACCAGGGTCATGCGTGCCGGTACAGCGGTGGAGTATCTTTTCGGCCATGAACGCGCCTTGATCCGTGCGGGTGATATGACATCCAGCCCCGGCGCGTTGCGTGACCGCCGCATGGCCGTGCGTGACATGTTTCACCTTATGCTCGACGATCACGCCTGTGTAGCGATCGACCGGTGCGGCGTGGAAACCGCGCTGCTTTCGGATGTGGTCGCCGCCGAAGATAGTGGCGGGCAGCGCAATCTGAGCCAGGCCGACCGTACCCCTTGTTTTCCGGTCCTTGACCGGGCAGCGGCGCAAGCCTTGATCGCGGCCTCTGCGCGGGCCGGCGGGCGCTGAGCGGACTTGATCAGTCGTAGAACGGCGTCAACTGCGCCACGATCACCGCGTTTTCTGCGGCGGCGCGCTGCATCAGCGCCACCTCGTCATCGGCAATCTCTTCACCGGCCTCAACGCGTTCTTCGCGTGTGCCATGACCGGTCACATCAAGCGGCGCCATATCCGCTTGCTTCAAGATCGCGACTGTTTCGCGCACGGCCTCGGCCTCATCAACGCCCGAGGCATAGCACAAGAGGGCAGCCCCCGTCGCTTTGTCGGGCAGCCCATCGCCCGCCTTGCGGCCCACTTCGACCACGAGGGTATAGACATGTTGGGTGCGGCGCGGTTTCGGATCATCGGTCATGGCATGGATCTGCGCCGGAATGGCGCGCTGGTCAATCCCGGTTGACGCTCAGCCCATCACGCAAGAGATTGACCATGTAAATTGTAGGTGCTTGGCCATGATCCGCCGCTTCACTGCGTCCAAAGGTGATGTCTTGTTCCAACCGGGTGCGGCCTGCCCCGGTTTTTTGATCGTCGAAGCAGGGGTCATCCGGGTCAGCCTGACCGCTGCGAATGGGCGCGAGGTGGTGCTATACCGCGTCAGCGCCGGCACGGTTTGCCTGCAGACATTCGGGTGTTTGATCGACGGCGATCATTACAGCGCCGAAGGTGTGGTCGAGGCTGATGTGACCGGGCGCATGATTCCCGCCCAGTCGTTTCACGATGCCTTGGCCGATGATCCCGCTTTTCGCAAACAGGTGTTCAACGGGGTGGCCCAGCGATTCGCCGAGTATCAGCGGGTGGTGGAGGAGGTGGCGCTGCTTGGCTTTGACGAAAGACTGGCGCGCGTGCTTTTGCGCCTCTGCGATGGGCAGGGTTTCGTCGCTTTCACCCATGTGGCTCTTGCTGCCGAAACAGCATCGGGGCGCGCTTTCGTCAGCCGAAGGCTTGCGGCGCTTGCCCGTGCGGGCCTTGTCGCGCAGCGAAAGGGCGGTGTGCAGATCCTTGATCATGCCGCCTTGGAACGGATTGCCGCAGTTGATCGGTGACAGTGTCACCGTGGCCCAAGGGGGCTATGGGCTAGGCTCTGTGCATGATCCAACCAGAAAGGAATCATCCCATGTCCCGCAACGAAGGCAATATCGACCGCGCCTTGCGCATTATCGCCGGTTTGGCGCTGCTTGCATTGGTATTCGTCGGCCCGCAAACCCCGTGGGGGTGGATCGGCATCGTCCCGCTTGTCACGGGCCTTGTGGGCTTTTGCCCGCTTTATCGGCTTTTCGGCATCAATACCTGCGCCCTCAAATCCTGAGAAGGGCTTGCTGAAGCGCGGGTTGGGCCGGGATCACTTGGCAAAGGGTGTCTCGGCCCCCCAAAGGGCGCGTAACCTGTCATCGCGGCCGCAGGCATCGCGATACATCGTATAGGCGACCGATTTCCGGCGCGGCCCGAAGCGCGTCAGGATCACGTCGTTCGAAAGATAGTAATCCTGATGATAGGCATCGGCCGGGTAGAAAGGTGCCGCATCGCGAAGGACGGTGACAACGGGCCTGCCCAAGGTGTCCGCTGCCGCGTCGAGAGCGGCGCGCGCGGCACGGCGCTCGGTCACGTTCTGCACGAAAATGGCGCTGGCATAGCTTGGGCCGCGATCGCAGAATTGCCCCTGCGCGTCGGTCGGGTCGATTGCGCGCAAAAACAGGTGCAAAAGCCGGTCATAGGGCAAGATTTCGGCATCATAGGTGATCTCGACCACCTCGAGATGGCCGGTGCCGCCTGCCACGACCGCGCGGTAATCCGGATTGGGGACGGTGCCGCCAGCGAAGCCGGAGACGACATCGATCACACCGTCAACGGGTTCGAAATCGGCCTCCACGCACCAAAAACAACCGCCTGCCAATACCGCTGTCCTGATATCGGCGGCATGGGCGCGCATCGGTTGCAGCAAGAGCGCCCCCCCGATGGCGAGGCTCAAAAAAAAGGTCTTGATGAGGTCGATCCGTGATTTGCGGCGCATGGGCTGGCCCTTTCGCATGAAAGCATGACCATTTCGCCCGGTGTCGGCAGGCGATACAAGGCACTGAAGCGTGATCTCACGCAGGCGTGACCCCTTGTGCGCGGCGCAGTGCCGTGGCGCAGGGAGGGGTGGGGCAAGAATGGGGGGCGGATCATGAAAATCGCGATGTGGTCGGGGCCACGGAACCTATCGACCGCGATGATGTATGCCTTTGCCGCGCGTGGCGATTGCGCGGTTTGGGATGAGCCTTTCTATGCCCCCTATCTCGCGGCAAGCGGGGCCGATCACCCGATGCGGGCCGAAATACTGCGCGCCCATGAAGTTAATCCCGCCAAGGTCGCTGCGCGCTGTGCCGGTCCGGTGCCGGGTGACGCGGCGCATTGGTATATGAAGCATATGCCCCATCACATGGCATCGGGTTTCTCGCTCGGCTGGGCGGGGGATTGCGTCAATATCCATCTGATCCGTCACCCCGCGCGGGTGATCGCAAGCTATGCCGAGAAACGCGATGACATCACGTTGGAGGATATCGGGTATCCGCAACAGGCCCGCCTTTGGCAGGCCTTGGGCGGCCCGGTGATCGCGGCCGAGGACATTCGCGCCGACCCTGCCCGCGCGCTGGGCCTGCTTTGCGCCGAGATCGGCCTGCCTTATCGCGCATCCATGCTGGCATGGCCTGCGGGGGCCAAGGATTTCGATGGGGTTTGGGCTTCGCATTGGTATCACGCGGTGCATCGCTCGACCGGTTTTGCCGGGGCAGAGGGGCCATTGCCGGAATTGCCACCCGAACGCGCGGCAGTTTTGGCCGCGGCCATGCCGCTCTATGAGGCGATGCGCGCGGTATCCCTGACGCCGCGCTAGCCCGCGATGTGCCGGTCAAAGACCGCTTTCGCCCCGGCCCATACCCCTTGATCCAGCCGGTCGAGAGTTGCCAGCCCGGGCAAGAGTTGGGCGGCATAATCCTCGGAGCTTTCGCGCGGCAAAAGCGAGGGCAGATTGTCGATGGCCATCACGTCTAGCGGTGGTGCGTCATGGACCCGGCGCGCGGGTGCGGCCCAATCGGTGATCTGGTCATACACCTTGATCGGCGAGAAATCGGAACCGGGATCGCAGGCGATATCGCCGATCACCCGCAAGGCGCGCGGCGCGGTCCTGGCGCTTTCGGGGACAAAGACCGGCACGCCGGGCATGGCGAGGATGCAATTGAGGAAAATCGCGTGATCCAGGATTTCGGGGAATGGGCCACCATCGGCGGTCTCGGCCATATCCCAGAGGGTCGGCGCAAGCCCCATGGCGCGGCAGAAATCGGCGGCACCTGTGCCGACGCGGCCCTTTGCACCGATGATGATCACGCGCGGGGGTTGCGGCAGGGCCGACAGCGCCGGTGCGATCGCGGCCCTGAGCGATGCCGCGTCACCCATCGGCGCGATGGGCGGGCAAATCCCGCCCTTGGCCTGCGCGATCAGCGCCATGACCGAGACAGCCGCCCCCGCATAGCCCGCCCAATAGCCAAAAGCCGCAATCCGGCGGCCATCGGCATCGACTAGATATTCCAGATCGTATAGCGCACCACCGCCCGTGCGAAAGCGATCAAGAAGCGCGCGCCCGGCCTGTTGCCCCTTATAGGCATGGCCGAACATGATATGGCGATGGACCAAGGGCGTGCCGTCATCTGGCAATTCCTTGAGACCGAAGATAATCGCATCGCGCGGGGCCGTGGGCCAACTATGTGCCGGGGCCACATCGGCACCGGCGGCGACATAATCCGCAAGCGGCAAGACGCGGCGCGTGCTGTCTTCGACTGTGAGCTTGAAACCCTTGGCGATCAGCGCGGCCGCCCCTAAGGGTGTCAGGCCAACGCGGTCTTCATTCGGGCGGCTTTCGGCGCGGACCCAGAGATGGATCATTCAATACTCCGTCCTTGCATGGATGCGGTCCGGCCCGTCCAGATGCGGGGTGGCGTTGAAACCCGCCAAGATCTGCACATCGGGCAAGACCATGATCCGGTGGATCGAGCAATTGCGGATCGGCACCAGCAGATGCGACATGCGCGCGATGTCGAGATCAAGCAGATGGCGCGCCATCATGCCGATCACGCCCCCTGATGTGACGCATAGCACGCGGCGGCCGGGACGGGCGGCGAGCGTCAGCATCTCGGCCACGCGCCCCTCGAAGCTGGCATAGGTCTCATCGCCTTGAATTTCGGCGCGCTGCCAAGCTTGCATCACATCGGTGATGTGGTGGACGAAATTCTCGGGCGTGTGCTGGCTGGTGCCATTGCGTGCGGCATGCGCCTTGGTCAGGTTGAAATAATCCAGCTCGTTCAGGCGGGCGTCGACCTCGGGCATAGCGCCCATTTCGCCCATGGCGGCCAGTGTCTCGCGGTGACGGCGCAACGATCCGGTCAGGACGCGGTCGAATGGTGCATCATGGTCGCGCAGCCAATCGCCCAGCCAGCGCGCCTGTTGGTGGCCCAGATCGGATAGGCGGTCATAGCCTGCCTCGTCTTGCGCGGCCGAGTTGGCTTGGCCGTGGCGCACAAGAACCAGTTCACCCATGTCGCTTCCTTTCGCGTCTTTGCCCGGTGATGGGCGATCGCGGCCCAGATCGCAAGGCCCGGCTGGACCCGTGGCGCAGGGCGTGCTTCAACATGGGCATGACCCATATTCCCGTCGATCCCGCCCGTTTCCTAGCCGATCTTCACGCGCTGCGCCGCTTTGGGGGCGATGATGCCAGCATGGGGGTGCGGCGGCGCGCTTTCAGCCCCGAGGATCTCGCCGCCCGCGATTGGTTGGGCGAACAGATGGCGGCAGCGGGGCTCGAGCCGCACTTAGATCCGGCGGGCAATCTTTTCGGCCTGGCGCCGGGCCGGTCGCTTTTACTCGGCTCACACAGCGATACCCAGCCCGAGGGTGGCTGGCTGGATGGGGCCTTGGGCGTTGTCGCCGCGCTGGAAATAGCGCGCGCGGCGCGCGAATCGGGCGGCTCCCCGATTTCCGTGGTCAGTTTCCAAGACGAGGAGGGCCGCTTTGGTGCGCTGACCGGCAGTTCGGTTTGGTCAGGCAAGCTGCCATTGGAGGCCGCCGATGGGCTGGTGGCCAGCGATGGTCTGTCCTTTGCCGCGGCGCGCGCGCAGCTTGGCGCAAGGGTGCGTGATTTCGTCGACCCCGCGCGGTTCAGCGCCTTTCTGGAAATGCATATCGAGCAGGGCCCGGTTCTGGATTTGGCGGGTGAGGCGATTGGCGTGGTCACGGGGATCGTGAGTTTGCGGCAGATGCAGGTCACGATCAAGGGTCAACAAAACCACGCCGGCACTACGCCGATGGCGCATCGACGCGATGCGTTTTCCGTCGCGGCAAGCATCGCCACGGCCTTGCCCGACCGCTTTGCCAATATCGTGACACCGCAATCGGTTTGGACCATTGGCCAAATCGCGCTGCATCCGGGGGCGGCCTCTGTCGTGCCGGGGCGGGCGAGTTTTTCGCTGCAATGGCGCGATATCGAGAGCGACAGGCTCGACCGGATGGAGGCCGCGATCATGGCATTGCTCGATGATATGGCTGCCAGTTCGGGCTGCGAGATCACAGCCACGCGCTTGCGCCATGATCTGTCGCCCATGCCGATGGATGCGGGGCTGCAAGCGATCTTGTCGCAAGCGGCCGACGCGGTGGCACCGGGGCGGTGGCGCAAGATGCCATCAGGCGCGTTGCATGATGCGTCGAACTTGGCGGCCTTGATGCCGGTTGGCATGGTCTTTGTCCCCTCCATCGGAGGGATTTCGCATGCGTTCGAAGAGGACACGCAGGAGGCCGATTTGGTCACCGGCCTTGCGGTCTTGGCAGATGCTGCGGCGCGGATCGGGTGAGGCAAGGCCATATCGCGCAAAGAAAAAGCCGCCCCGAGGGGCGGCTTTTTTCGCTATACCATAAGCGCGGGATCAGCCCTGGCGGGCTTTGAACCGGCGCTGGGTCTTGTTGATCACATAGACCCGACCCTTGCGGCGCACGACGCGACAATCGCGGTGACGCTGCTTGAGCGAGCGGAGCGAGTTCTTGACCTTCATGGCCTATCTCCTTCGTCGCGGCGCGGGCGTCGCGCCTGTAGGTTGCGTTTGGCCCTTGCGGACCGGTTCATGGTGGGCGGTACTGGGATCGAACCAGTGACCCCTACGATGTCAACGTAGTGCTCTACCGCTGAGCTAACCGCCCTTTGCCCGGGACGTCAGCTAGGCTCGGCCAACGACTGGCCCGATTCCGCGCATCCCGCCGCTTGGGTGACGGGTCTATAGAAGGAATGGGGTAGGGGTTCAAGAGCTTTTGGATTATCGGCAAAATCCGCTATATGATGGCACCAGATGTTTGAACGGAGCGTCGATGCAGCCTGCTTTTCGCCTTGATTGTCCTGATGAGTTGCTGACGCCCGTGGTCGTTGCCTCGCCCCATTCGGGGCGGCATTATCCACAGGCTTTCTTGCAGGCGAGCATCTTGGACGAGGCCGGGGTCAGATCATCGGAAGATGCCTTTATGGATCTGTTGGTGGCGCAGGCACCCAGCCTTGGTGCGCCGCTTTTGGCGGCGGAGTATCCGCGCGCTTGGCTGGATCTCAACCGCAGCCCCGACGAGTTGGACCCCGGTGTCATCGATGGCGTCGCCCGTGTGATGCAGACACCGCGCATATCCTCGGGTCTTGGGGTGATTCCCCGCGTCGTGGCCAATGGGCGCGCGATCTATCGCGGCAAGATCACCCGTGCCGAGGCCGAGGCGCGCATCGCGCAGGTCTGGCGGCCCTATCATGCAGCGCTGGAGGGGTTGATGCAGACAGCTCATGCCGCATTCGGCGAGGCGGTGCTGTTGGATTTCCATTCCATGCCGCATGAGGCGCTCGATGCGGTCGCGCGGCCCGGTCGCCCCCGGCCGCAAGTGGTCTTGGGGGATCGATTCGGTGCATCGGCCGCCGGTGAGATCCTCGATGCGCTGGAAGATGGGTTTTTGGGCGAAGGCTTGAGCGTGATCCGAAATGCGCCCTTTGCGGGGGCTTTTGTCACCCAGCATTACGGGCGCCCTTCGCGGGGGTGGCACGCGGTACAGATCGAGATCGATCGCGGCCTTTACATGGATGAGCGCACCCTGCGCCCACATGCCGATTTCGACAGGCTGCGTGAGATGATCACACGGGTCATTTCGCGCGTGATCATTGCAAGGCCGGGTCGGGTGCCGCTGGCCGCGCAATAGGGGGCTCTGCCCCCGGCCTGCGGCCTCCCCCGGGATATTTATGAAACGAAGAAGCGCGGGTTTAGAGCGTGTTGCGATGCGTGCCACAGGCTCTAGCGAAGCGCACGGCCCTTGACGATGGCATCGGGGCCGAAACGGGCGCGGATCGTATCGGTGGCGCGCTCAGTGGCGGCGCGGCGGGATTGGCCGGGGTCAAGCAGGTCACCGGCGCGATCGGCTGCATCGGCGGGAATGAGATCTGACAGGCCAAGGCCGATCAGCCGATAGGGTTTGGGGTGATCGGTCTGGGCAAAAAGCCCATGCGCCACCCGATAGATGCGGTCGGCGATCTGGCTGCCGTCATCGAGCGCGGCGCGCCGGGTCAACAGCTTGAAATCATTGCGCTTGAGCTTGAGCGTCACCACGCGGCCGGCCAGCCCCCGCGCCTTGGCGCGGTCGGCGATTTTCTCGGCCAAGCGCCAGATATGGCCATCGAGCAGATCGGGATCAGAGGTGTCTTCGACGAAGGTCGTCTCGTTCGAGATCGATTTGATCGCCCGGTCCGGGCTGACGTGGCGGCTGTCTTCGCCGCGGGCCAGATGGAACAAGCGCTCGCCCATCGCGCCGAAACGTGCCTGAAGATCCTTGCGCTCCCAGCGGCGGAGGTCGGCAAAGCTGCGGATGCCGACGTGTTCGAGCGATGCTTGCCCGGCTGCACCGATCCCCCAGATCATGCGCACAGGCTTGTCGCGGAGAAAATCAAGCGTCTCGGCCCGGCCGATCACCGAAAAGCCGCGGGGCTTGTCGAGATCGGAGGCGAGCTTGGCCAGAAACTTGTTATGCGACAGCCCGATTGAGCCGGTGATCCCCAATTCGGTCTGCATGCGTTTGACGAGCCCCGCCATCAGCACGGCAGGCGGCGCGCCATGTAGGCGCGCGGTGCCGGAAAGATCCAAGAAAGCCTCGTCAAGCGACAGCGGTTCGATCGCGGGTGTGAGATCGGCCATCATGGCGCGGATCTGGGCTGAGACCTGTGCGTAGACATCCATGCGCCCGCGCACCACCACCGCCTCGGGGCAGAGCTTGAGGGCTTGGAACATCGGCATGGCCGAGCGCACTCCCTTGATGCGCGCGATATAGCAGGCGGTCGACACCACGCCGCGCCGTCCACCGCCGATGATCACCGGCTTGTCGCGCAGTTCGGGATTGTCGCGTTTTTCGACCGAGGCATAAAAGGCATCGCAATCCATATGGGCGATGGTGAGATCCCAAAGCTCGGTATGGGTGATGATGCGCGGGCTGGCACATGCCGGGCAGCGCGGGCGCTGGTCGAAACGGGTCAGACAATCGCGGCACAAGCTGGGCATAATGCCAAGATAGGCCGATCGCGCAGGCGACGGAAGGTGTCGTGGCGATGTGCTTTACGGCTGGCATTACGGGGACGGACGCCGCATATCTTGGGTGACGCAGCCCGAAACCTAATGGACGAGTACCAAAATGGACCAATTGATGACTGAGATTCTGGGCGGAAACATCGTTGTTGTGTTGTTTGCGCTGTTCATCATCCTGTGCATCTTTCTTGCGATCCGGATCGTGCCGCAATCCGAACAGCATGTGGTCGAACGCTTTGGTCGTTTGAAATCCGTTCTGGGGCCTGGCATCAACTTCATCGTGCCGTTTCTCGACAAGGTGGCGCATCGGGTGTCGATCCTCGAGCGGCAGCTGCCGACCGCGAGTCAGGATGCCATCACACTCGACAACGTGCTGCTCGTGGTCGAGACGAGCGTGTTCTACCGCGTGCTCGAGCCCGAAAAGACCGTCTACCGTATCCGTGACGTGGATGCCGCCATCGCAACCACCGTTGCCGGCATCGTGCGTGCCGAGATCGGCAAGATGGAACTGGACGAGGTGCAATCGAACCGCGCAAGCCTGATCACGCGGATCAAGGAAAGCGTCGAGGGCGCGGTGAACGACTGGGGGATCGAGGTGACGCGGGCCGAGATCCTCGACGTGGGTCTGGATCAGGCGACGCGTGATGCGATGCTGCAACAGCTCAACGCTGAGCGTGAGCGCCGGGCCGCCGTGACGCGGGCCGAGGGGCAAAAGCGCGCGGTGGAATTGAGTGCCGATGCAGATCTATACGCCGCCCGCCAGCAAGCCGAGGCGCGTCGTGTCGCGGCCGATGCGGAGGCCTATGCCACCGGCGTCGTGGCCGAGGCGATCGCCAAGGGCGGGCTGGAGGCGGTGCAATACAATATCGCGCTTGAGCAGGTGAAGGCCATCGGTCAGGTCGGCAAGGGGCAAGGCAGCCAGACGATCATCGTGCCCGCGGATGCGGTCGATGCCTTTGGCAAGGCGTTCTCGATGCTGAAGGGGCGTAGCTGATGTGGGCGGCTTGGTGGATCTGGGGTGCGGCGGCGGTCGTGCTGGCCATCGGTGAGGTTTTGCTCCCGAGTTTTGTCTTGTTGGGCTTTGCGCTGGGCGCGGCCGTGGTGGCGGCGCTTTTGCTGTTCGGTGGCCCCTTGTCGGTTTGGTTGGCCGCGTCCTTGCCGCTTTTGCTGCTGATTTTCGCGGTGGTGTCGCTGCTGTGCTGGTTGGCGCTCAGGCGGTGGGTCGGGGTCTACCGCGGTCAGGTCAAGCAGTTCGACCACGACATCAACGACAATTAAACTGTTGCCAGCTCGGCCAGGATCGCTTGTGCCGCCGCGCGCGGATCGGGCGCTTGCCAGATCGGGCGGCCGATGACGATATGATCGGCACCAGCGGCAATGGCATTTGCAGGGGTCGCGACGCGCTTTTGATCGCCCAGATCGGCACCGCCGGGGCGCACGCCGGGGGTCACGATCAGTCGGCCCTCGGCTTGTGGCAAGGCGCGGATCAGCGCGGCTTCCTGCGGGGAGGCGATGACACCATCGGCGCCCGCCTCGAATGCGCGCGCGGCGCGGGTGGTGACGATCTCGGCGATATCGCCGGGCACGATCAGGTTGGCATCCAGATCAGCGCGGTCGTTTGAGGTGAGAATCGTCACGGCCAAGATCTTGAGCGGCGTGCCCGATGCCCCCTCTTTGGCGGCGCGCACGACCTGCGGGTCGCCATGCACGGTGAGAAAATCGAAATCGAAGCCCGCGATTCCGCGCACGGCTTTTTCGACTGTCGCGCCGATGTCGAAGAATTTCATATCGAGAAAGATGCGCTTGCCCTGCTCGTGCTTGAGCTCATTGGCAAGGCCAAGCCCACCGCCGGTCAGCATGCCCAGCCCGATTTTGTAGAAATCAACCGTTGTGCCAAGGCGCTCGGCCACGTTGAGGCCTTCGATTGCGTTGGGAACATCGAGCGCGACGATCAGGCGGTCATCGGACATGCTTGGCACCTTTTGGTTCGGGGGTTGCCCGTTCCTAGGTGGCGTCGGCTGCCATGTCCATATGAAGTGCCATTTGCGCGGGTTGCGCAGCGCACCGCATGGTTCAACTGGGAAGGAAACAGGTCGGGGGACGCCTATACTCGGGCCGACGCCCCCCTTTCGCGATTAGTACACACGCAACCGCGATGAAACTTTTGACACTGTTTGCAACTTTAGTCACACCGAATGTTGATGTCGAGACCTTGTTGCGTCTTGCAGGTCAAGAATTTGCTTCCCATTTGAAGTTCGAGGCCCAATGGCCGCCATGCCGCGAGACGGGTGGTTGTCGACCGGGCGCTTGAACAAGGAGAGATGATGATGAACTTGGATAAGTTCACCGATCGCGCCCGTGGCTTTTTGCAAGCCGCCCAAACGATCGCCCAACGCGAAGACCACCAGAAACTCGGCCCTGAACATATCCTCAAGGCGTTGATGGATGATGAACAGGGCATGGCCGCGGCGTTGATCAAGCGCGCCGGTGGCGAACCCGCCCGTGTGCGCGAGGCAGTCGATCTGACCTTGTCGCGCATTCCCAAGGTAACGGGCGAGGGGGTGTCGCTGATCTCGGACCGGCAATTGGTCAAGGTGCTGGACGAGGCGGAAAAGCTTTCAAAAAAAGCAGGCGATAGTTTCGTGGCCGTCGAGCGGATGCTGACGGCGCTGGCCATCGTGACCAGCCCCGCGCGTGAAGCGTTGGAGGCCGGCGCGGTGAATGCCCAATCGCTGAATGCCGCGATCAATGATTTGCGCAAAGGGCGCACTGCCGATTCGGCTGGGGCCGAAGATAGCTATGACGCGCTCAAGAAATATGCCCGCGACCTGACCGAGGCCGCGCGCGAGGGCAAGATTGACCCGATCATCGGGCGCGACGAAGAGATTCGGCGCGCGATGCAGGTTCTCAGCCGTCGGACAAAGAACAACCCCGTGCTGATCGGCGAGCCCGGCGTGGGCAAAACCGCCATCGCCGAGGGGCTGGCGCTGCGCATCGTCAATGGCGATGTGCCCGAAAGCCTGCGCAACAAGACATTGATGGCGCTCGACATGGGTGCCTTGATCGCGGGTGCGAAATATCGCGGGGAATTCGAAGAACGGCTGAAAGCCGTGTTGGGCGAAGTGACCGCCGCCGCCGGTGAGATCATCTTGTTCATCGACGAGATGCACACGCTGGTGGGTGCGGGCAAATCGGATGGTGCGATGGATGCGGCCAATCTGATCAAACCCGCCTTGGCGCGGGGCGAATTGCACTGCGTTGGTGCCACGACGCTCGATGAATATCGCAAATACGTCGAAAAGGACGCGGCGCTGGCCCGCCGGTTCCAACCCCTGATGGTCGAAGAGCCGACAGTCGAAGATACCATTTCGATTCTGCGTGGGATCAAGGAAAAATACGAGTTGCATCACGGCGTGCGCATCTCGGATGCGGCGCTGGTGGCGGCGGCCACGCTGTCGCATCGCTACATTACGGACCGCTTCTTGCCCGACAAGGCGATCGACCTGATGGACGAGGCGGCAAGCCGTCTGCGGATGGAGGTCGACAGCAAGCCCGAGGAACTCGACGCGCTGGATCGCCAGATCCTGCAAATGCAGATCGAGGCCGAGGCGCTGAAAAAGGAAGATGACCAAGCCTCGAAGGATCGGCTGGAAAAGCTGGTGCGCGAATTGGGCGATCTGCAACAGCAATCCTACGAGATGACCGCCAAATGGCAGGCCGAGCGCGACAAGCTGGATCGCGCGCGCACGCTAAAGGAACAGTTGGATCAAAAACGCGCGGAACTCGATCAAGCCAAGCGCAACGGTGATTTGGCCAAGGCGGGTGAGCTTTCCTATGGCGTCATTCCGCAACTGGAAAAGGAACTGGTCGCCGCCGAGGCCCAAGATGAGGATGTGATGGTCGAAGAGGCCGTCCGCCCCGAACAGATCGCTGCCGTGGTCGAGCGTTGGACCGGTATTCCCATGTCCAAGATGCTGGAAGGCGAGCGTGAGAAACTCCTCAAGATGGAGGAGGAGTTGGGCCGCCGCGTAATCGGTCAGCATTTGGCCGTGGAGGCGGTCAGCCGTGCGGTGCGCCGCGCGCGGGCGGGTCTGCAAGACGAGAATAGGCCGCTGGGGTCGTTCCTGTTTCTTGGGCCGACCGGCGTGGGCAAGACCGAATTGACCAAGGCATTGGCGGCTTACCTGTTCGATGATGATCAAGCCATGGTACGCATCGACATGAGCGAATTTATGGAGAAGCATTCGGTCGCGCGGCTGATCGGCGCGCCGCCGGGCTATGTCGGCTATGACGAGGGCGGGGTGCTGACTGAAGCGGTGCGGCGCAGGCCCTATCAAGTGATCTTGTTCGACGAGGTCGAAAAGGCCCATCCCGAGGTGTTCAACGTGCTGTTGCAGGTGCTAGACGACGGGATTCTGACCGATGGTCAGGGTCGGCGCGTGGATTTCAAGCAGACCTTGATCATCCTGACCTCGAACCTTGGAAGCCAAGCACTCAGCCAATTGCCCGAAGGTGCGGATGCGGCCGGGGCCAAGCATGACGTGATGGAGGCTGTGCGCGCGCATTTCCGGCCGGAATTTTTGAACCGGCTTGATGATATGATCATCTTCGACCGGCTCACGCGGGAGGATATGGGCGGGATCGTTGCGATCCAGTTGGGCCTTTTGGACAAGCGGCTGGCGGCGCGAAAAATCGCCCTCGATCTTGATCGGGATGCACGGCAATGGCTGGCCGATGAAGGCTATGATCCCGTCTTTGGGGCGCGCCCGCTCAAGCGCGTGATCCAGCGCAGTTTGCAAGATCAGCTGGCCGAGATGATCCTTGCCGGCGACATCGGCGATGGTGCGACGGTGCATGTGACGGTCGGGCCAGATGGCTTGATGGTCGGTGATCGTGTCGCCCCATCCAAGCGACCCAAGCCCGATGAGGCCGTGTTGCATTGATTGTCATCTGACCAAATGATCGGTCAGTCGATAAAAAAGGCCCCCGCGCATCCCGCGCGGGGGCCTTTCGCATGCGATGGCTGTCGCTTAGCGCGGCAGCAATACCTTATCGATGACATGAATGACGCCGTTGCTGGCGATGATGTCGGCCTGAATGACGGTGGAATCATTGACGCGCACGCCATGGCGGCCATCGACATGGACATTTTGGCCCTGAACGGTGGCGACGGCGAGGCGCTGGCCGACCAACTGATCGGAGGTCACTGCACCGGGCACAACATGATAGGTGAGGATCGACACAAGCTGGTCGCGGTTCTCGGGGCGCAGAAGTGTCTCAACCATGCCGGCGGGCAGGGCCGCAAAGGCGGCGTCGGTCGGTGCGAATACCGTGAAGGGACCATCGCTCTTGAGTGTATCGACAAGCCCTGCGGCTTGAACGGCGGCCACGAGTGTCGTGAACTGACCCGCGGATGCGGCGATGTCGACGATGTCTGGCTCGTTTTCGGTCATCATCGGCGTACAGCCTGCGATCAGGGCGGTCAGCCCGGCGGCGCCGGCAAGTTTGAAAATAAAACGACGGTTCATGTCATCTCCTCCTTATGGAAAAACAGACGGGGTTGTAGGTGCCCGCCCGATTACTGGTTACAGCTACATTTGGGATTGCCGGAGGCGGCGCCGCCGCCCCCCGCCGTGTTGCGATCACATCGCGGGCATGATCACCTTGTCGATGACATGGATCACGCCGTTGCTGGCTGTGATATCGGCCGAGACGACATTTGCGTCGTTGACCATCACACCATTGTCGAGGTCGATGGTGATCTCGCCGCCCTGAACGGTTGCGGCCGTCATGTCGTCGGTCAGATCCGTCGACATCACTGCGCCGGGGACGACGTGATAGGTCAGGATGGCGATCAGCTGATCGCGGTTCTCGGGAAGAAGCAGGCTTTCGACGGTGCCGGCGGGCAGGGCGGCGAATGCTTCATCGGTGGGGGCGAACACGGTGAAGGGGCCTTCGCCTGACAGTGTTTCGACCAGACCCGCCGCTTCGACGGCTGCGACCAGCGTGGTGAAGCTACCGGCCTCGATCGCGGTTTCGACGATGGTTTTGCCGCCATGTGCGCCGGCGAACGCCTGGCTTGCCAGAATGGTGGTGGCCGCGAGGGCAATAAGTGTCTTGCGCATCACATACTCTCCTGTGTGATTGAACGAGCAGGGGGACTGGACCCTCCCGTCACTGCGAGAGGTGGCGGATATGGCAGTCCTTTCAAGTGAAGCGGTTTTTTGCCGAACGCCTTGACAGAGCGGCGCGCGCGCCTAAGCCCAGTGATGTGACGGATGCTAATCAATTCGGCGTGAGATCATTTGAGATTGCGTGACCGAAACGACCCAAATGTTTCAGTCTTTCACGCCAGAAAACAGTTTCGTGACCTGCTCTCGTGATGCTTGGTTTTGGGCGCATATCATGGGCAAGTTAAAGCGAACGCAAAAAGGGAGGCTTGCATGGCCCGCCGCTACACCTCGGATCTTGGCTGGGCTGATGTCACGCCCAAACAGCTTTTCTTGAACCGGCGTCAGCTGATTGCCGGATCGGGGGCGATGATCGGTGCGGGCTTGGCCGGATCGGTTGCGCAAGCGCAGGGCGATCTTGAACCCAATAGCTGGGAAGATATCACCACCTATAACAACTTCTACGAATTCGGTACCCGCAAGGAAGACCCCGCGCGCTTTGCCCATATGATGACGACGCAACCATGGTCGATCGTGATCGACGGGATGGTCGATAACCCCGGCACCTATAGCTTCGAGCAAATCGTCGAGGGGATGACCATCGAAGAGCGCATCTACCGCTTCCGCTGTGTCGAGGCCTGGTCGATGGTCATTCCTTGGAACGGATTCGAGTTGGCCGATCTTTTGGCACGTGTCGGTGTGCAAGAGGGTGCGCGCTACGTCGCCTTCGAGACCGCCTTCCGCCCTGACGAGATGCCCGGTGTCCGGCTTCCGGTTTTGGATTGGCCGTATCGCGAGGGTTTGCGCCTCGATGAGGCGATGCATCCGCTGACCATCATGGCGACCGGGGTCTATGGCGAAACCATGCCCAACCAGAACGGCGCACCGATTAGATTGGTGGTGCCATGGAAGTATGGTTTCAAATCGATCAAATCGATCGTGCGGATCACGCTGACCGATACAGAGCCCTATGCCAGCTGGAATGCCGCCCAGCCTGATGAGTATGGCTTCTATAGTAATGTGAACCCGAACGTGGATCACCCCCGCTGGAGCCAAGCGACGGAACGCCGGATCGGCGGTGGGCTATTTGCCGGGCGCATCCCGACCCTGATGTTCAATGGTTACGAGCAAGAGGTCGCGTCGCTTTATGAAGGCATGGACCTTTCGGTCTCGTTCTAAGGTGATGGCGAACCCCATCGGCGCGACGCTTATTCAGCGCAGCAATACAGTGCTGCGCCGGGTGCCGGCATGGCTCCTCTATATACTGGGGGCGGGCTGGGCCGTTTGGCTGTTCTGGCTGGCCGCGACGGGTGGTCTTGGGGTCGAGCCGATCGAAGCGCTGGAACACCGTTATGGCAAGCTTGCGCTTCAGTTGATCGTGATCGGTCTGGCCATCACGCCATTGCGGCGGTGGAGCGGTCTGAACCTCATGCCGTTTCGCCGTGCCGTTGGGGTGACGGCCTTCTTCTATGTCATGGCGCATCTGCTGGTCTGGGCGGTGCTGGATGTGCAGACGCTTTCAGCGATCTGGGCCGATATCGTGAAGCGACCCTATGTGACGATCGGCATGGCGGGGTTTGTCTTGCTGCTGCCGCTGGCGATCACATCCAATGATCTGGCGGTTCGGCAGCTGGGCGCCGCGCGGTGGCGGTTGATTCACAAGCTTGCCTATCCGGCGGCGATTCTGGGCGCTCTGCATTACATATGGTTGTCCAAGGGCCTGCAGATCGAACCCTTGGCCTACTTCTTGGCCATCATCGGGCTCTTGGGGCTGCGGATTCGCGCCCGTCGTCCGCGAGTCGCGCCGCAATAGGCGGCGACTCGGCGCAACCTCATCAAGATATTGGGGGTATTCGCTGATTTGGCACAAGTCAGCCGTTTTTCGGGCAGGCGAGCCGTCGCGAAATCTTGGGTTCCCGGCAAGAAATGGCCGGCCCTCCAAGAAAATTGAAACCTTAAATGCTTGTTTTGTTGAGGAAATAGCGACCTAGTGCAAAAAATGTCATCTTTCCGTAAAAAAGACCTTGCGGCCCCCCGGCCCCATCCGTAAATACCCCTTCACCGGCGGCGCTGAGGTGCCAACGGGAAGCTAAACGAGGCGGCGCTGAGAGGCAAAGCTGCGGGCGGCAAACAAAAAAACTGAGACACACTGAGGCGGGCAGTGCTCATAAGGAAGAGCGCCGTCGGTTGATTTTTGTCTCTCGCTCTTTGAAATTGCTGGTTTCTGAAGAGATATGCGGGCGGTTTGGTCCATTCGATGGATCATCCTCTGTATATCGCGCTCTTAGGGCTTCGGTCCGATGATAGAGTGTCAGCTTCACTGTTTGGACGGCTTTCGGTTTCTGATGAAATCCGAAGCACAACAAACAGAGACTGTCCCTTCCTAGCCGGAAGGGACGATGTGCAGAGGTTCGAACGTCAAGGTTAAGCTGGTAACAGCTTTTCAACTTGAGAGTTTGATCCTGGCTCAGAACGAACGCTGGCGGCAGGCCTAACACATGCAAGTCGAGCGAGATCTTCGGATCTAGCGGCGGACG